>Ga0181526_10001918_pt1 | contig 18950 bp, 28 predicted proteins | sample PEATcosm2014_Bin_35_FD_119750 | JGI IMG/M metagenome (GOLD analysis project Ga0181526, IMG submission 119750) | Peatland microbial communities from MTU Mesocosm Facility, Houghton, MI, USA - PEATcosm2014_Bin06_30_metaG | ecosystem: Environmental > Terrestrial > Soil > Wetlands > Peat | place...
GCGGACTTGCTCCGTGACTCGCTCTTGGACGCCGCCCAAGAGGGGGATGAGGAATCGCTCGGCAGAATGTGCCGCGACGAAAGGGACCGCATCCTTGCGAACTTCCGAACGTGGCAAAAGGTCCCAAAGGAGCTGCAGGCCGATCCCAGCGCAATCGACCGTTACGCACGGGGAATGATCGCCGTGGCGGATTGGTTCGCACGCAACGGCTCCCCGCAACTCTGGGAGGCACTTCAAGGACCGGGCGGTGACAAACCTATCGAGCGTTGGCAGGAGCGGTTTGGGGAAAGCGACAGGCTCAAGGCCAATGGTCATTTCGCCCAGGCGATCGTAATCCTCGAGGAGATCGCGAAGGAAATGAGCCGCTACAAAGGCAGCGCCGTCTCCAAGTATCTGCCGATGGTTCGTGGATCACTCGGCGAGTGCTTCTTCCGCACCGGACAGATCGATCGCGCCTACGATGCGACCCGCGCTGCATTCGACGGCTGCCTGCGTAGCGGCGACATAGAGGGCGTCATCGTGTATTGTGAGAACTTGGCAGAGATTTGCGGAAAACGGGGCGCGGTCGATGAGGCAAAGTACTGGCGGATCCTCAGCACCAACAGCATGATTCAGAACGGGCAGGAAGAGCGCGCAGCCCAGGTCCGGCGACAACACGGCCTCGAGCCGATCGGAGGACTGATCGATACCAAGGAGCCGTTCCAATGACCAGGGGTGGAAAGGGGTCGTTGAGGGCAGCGTTGAGCGCGGTTGGATGATCATCGACCGTGGCCTCAAATTGGAAACAGTGCCCTAATTGTCCAGAGGAAACGCGCAAAGTGCGGGGGTGAATCCTCGCTGCCGCGGCGTTTCGCTGGCGGTATAATCTGAATGCAGGTGCCACGCATTCAAAGCAATCGTGGGGCACAGGGCGGCTGCCATGGACAATAGCGATTTGCTTCATTATAAGAATCTTCTCCTTTCGAAGCGGCAAGAACTTTCCACCGGCAAGGGCCTGGCCGATTCGATTCCCGCCGCCGGGGAGCTTCGCGGGGACACGGCTGACATCGCCGTCGCTGCTGCCATCGCCGCCATGCAAATCAGTTCGCAGCAGAGAGACGGCAAGCTCCTGCGTGCCGTCGACGATGCCTTGGCCCGGATTCTGCGCGAGGAATTTGGCATTTGCGCAGAATGCGGGGAGCCCATCAGCAAGGCGCGATTGGAAGCGGTGCCCTGGACCAGGTATTGCAGGGACTGCAAGGAGCGACAGGACTCTCGAAGCTGAGACGCTGGCCGGGCATTTCCCCCGCCTCGCCTCCGCCGCAGTGCCCTGGGTTCAGAAGACGGATACGGAGGAGCCGGGGTGTTTCTTGGGTAGGACAGCGCCCCGGCTCTAGTCGTCTGAGGCAAGAATCCGGAGTGAACACACGTTTACCCGCCTAGATTCCACAAGAGGCTGGAATGATGACAAGGTCCAGAACCTGGCGATCGCCTGCAATGCCCCGTCAGCATGGTACAAAAAGCCTTGGTGACTTCTGCACCACCCCGCGGTAGCGGAATCATGGGTAAGCGCCGAACGGGACCATAATCGCCTCCTGGCTCAAAGTCCGAAAGCGTAGCGGTGGGGCGGTTTGGAGATGTCTAAAAGCGCTTTCTGTGTCTGCCGGGAATCCGCCGGTCATCCGGCCTGTGCTCCTGGGGCAACAAGGTGATTCTCTTGCACCTACCGCATAGCAGATTCTGCCCTGATGGTGAGGGCACCAGCGTCCTTTCGCCGCAGAAGGTGCATGGGTCGCCAGGCTTCATTGTGGGGGATTCGGGTTGCTCACCCATGCCGGGCATGTTATCACATCCTAGATCTGCTGCTAATCGCCCAATCCCGATTCTTGTGTCATGTCGGGCGCCTTGACTTGCGCGGGGACAAGACTGACAATCCGTCTCGGGTTTCCGGGTGTGGGCATTGCCCGCGCCTGGGGACTTCGCCCCGCCGGCAGCTAGCGCACTGCCGGCAGGGCTGTCTGCTGTAAGTAGGTCCACCCATACTGGGGGCTGACCTTCTCACGGATTCATCCCTGCAAGTTGGTGGCGGGCGCAGCGGCGCCGCTAAATCAGGTGAGTCCGCGGTCCCGGCGGGGTCTAATCAAGAGCCGTTCTGGCGCAGCGGAGTACCGCAATGAGGGCATACGTTCTGGTGGTGCAAGCGGGGCGGATCTTCCTCCATCGGCGGGAGACCGAGGCTGTTGGGCGAGGTGTCCGGGTCTCCGGCATCGAGCTCGATGGACCGCCCGCTGCTCTCGACGGCGGTGATCGCCAAGCGCACGGCGGACGCCGCCGCCTTCCGTGATTGTTTGTTTCTGGCCATCATTTCCTCCGTTCGCGGGCGGGGGCGGGGCGGAGATCGGCAGACGCCTTCGCGCCCCGGTTACCACGGGACCGGGCTCGACGGGCTCGCCCCGCCCCCACCGACTGTTTACAGGACCGCAGCTTCCGCTGACAGGATGTCAGGCGTGGTCGACACAGCCTCCGCCGCCGACGGAGCATCCGGTTCGATGGAGATGGGCTCCACAGCGAGTGGAGCAGCCGCCTCCCCTGTTGGCGCGGCGCCAGACTGCGGCATAGCGGCGTCTATCGCCGCCACCGCCGCCTCGAGTGCTGCCGCCCTTTTGCCCGGCGCCCGCTTGACGCCCAGCCGCCGTGCGATCCGGCTCACTTGGCTACGGCTGAGACCCAGGCTCGCGGCGATCTGGCTGTAAGTCTCCGAGTCGTGCGACTTGATGTACTCACCGATCCGACCGTACATATCGTTCAGGTTCATTGCACTGTCCTCCATAATTAAGCATTGCGTATCGTTCATTTTCATGTGAGCAGTGGATCAAGGAAGGAATGCGGGCGGTGATGATGACGCGGCTGAGTTGCCGCCGCTTTCACTCGAACGAAGTGTGGCTGTGGTTGAGCGCGATTGCGTACAACCTGTGGAACTTGTTGCGGCGGCTGGTGACGATGGGTGCAATTCACAGGCGAGATGGTCAAGGCTGGAACGCAGGTGACGCTGCGGAAGAATGGACGGAAGATGACTTCCGGGAGCGAAGATGCGCTTCCGTTGCGGGTGCACGCTGGCGAGGTGGGGCGTTGAGAGAGGGGTTGAGTTGCAATTTTCCCGGCAAAATTGGAAATTTCGATGCGGACTTTAACGATCTGAAGTTTTCCTTTGACCCGGTTATCCCGATTGACGTCGCGCTACGATTCGTCGTGGGAGACTGCCATGATCCTTGTCATGGCTGAACCAAATTTCTCAATCCCCTTATCTTTTGGCGCCATTGGGGTTCCTGCTGGAACGAGATGGCCGGGCGGTATCGGATCTTTGCCGGCAGGCGGCACTGGCGAAGTCGCCCGTCATGCCTTTGTCAGCGGGAATCACATGGCGGACCACCACGGCAGCCCTGGCGCGGCAACACCCCCAGGTGAACTCACGCACGGGCTGCATCGATGGATACATGACCCGGGTCTTGCGCCATTGCCAGTCGCAGCCACGTTAAATAGCTGAGCCCCGCTGTCGGTCACATTGACGGGCAGCGGACTCATTGGCGTGCGCCGGACAAGGTGTAACATTCGTGTATCGCTCGGAAAATGACTCCTTTCCAAACATGGGGGGGAATTTCCCATAAGCCCTCCACTAGTGGGACAAACACCCCTTTTTCCTCACATCCATGGGGGCCTTCCCATTTTCCCCACATGCGTAAGAAAAAAGATATCTCTCTTTTTTTGTATGTATTTAGGAGGGTGATGGGCTGGGGAAAAAAGTGGGGATGGGGAATCCCCATCCACCCAAATATGCTGCTTTTTTGTGCAAAATGGGTGGAAGCGTTTTCCCCATTCTCCCCTTTTCCCCACTTTTTCCCCGCCTCATTCCTCCGGCGGCAAGCTCACCCTGCCGCTTTTGATGGCGTAGTCACGGGTCATCACCAGCCACTTTTTCCTCTCCGGCTTCCTGTCCGGGTCAGGGTTCTTGACCACCGGGCATAGGAGCCTGGTGCTGGATATCAACCCGTCCACCCACCGCAGGATGTTCGAATCCCCATACTTGTCGCCCCATTTCCTGTCATGCGCCAGCCTCTTCCAGTTGCAGAAGCTGCCCGTCTTCTCGTTTTGCTGCCGGATGGCTTCAAGCGCCATGGCGTCAAACTCCGCCTCGTGGGTCTTCGCCTCACCCGACTTGAATATGCGCTTCAGGATTGCCTGCCAATCCATGAACTTGATGGCTGCACGCATGCACTGCGCCGACACTGTTTCTTCCATGTTAGCCGAGGCGGATAACGCAGAAACCTTGAGAAGCATATGCTCCAGCCTGCGTTCCTCACTACCTTCGCCTTCCCGCCTGGCCAGCCACTCCCGGCACAGCGCATCCGCTTCGGGGGCAATCTCCACAACCATGGTGGCGCCGCCGTTTTGCGATTGCGAGATCGCATCCTCCAGGCTCAGCCCTGGCTCAGGCTTTGGCGGGTCGGGAGGAGACCATGGCTTGTAGTTGAACTTTGCGTCGGAATAGCCGAACAAAAACCGCTCGTACAGCCCGTAGTTGGACTCGCTGCCGAAAAGTTCCCGAAACCTGTCAGGTCGGTCTCGGCTTGCCGGGATGCCCCCGAGCCAGGACAGCCTGCAATCCACGGTGACCCGGTTGCCATTCACGACCTTCTCAAACTGCCCGTCGTCGTAAAAGTCGCACAGCCGTGGGGCCAGGGCGCTGGATTCGATGCCGGTCTTCTTCAACACCTCCGTCATCTCGTTGTTTACGATCAGCATTTTCTTGGGTCCCGGGATGCGCTCCCCGCCCTTCTTGTGATTGCCCTTATCGCCAATCATGGGCGTGTCCCCGAGCGCGAGGACCAGTTGCGTGTCCCCGCCCGCCGTGAACTTGATGTAGTCCTGACGCCATTTCAGGTGCAGGCTCTCCAGCGCGCGCTTTATGGCTACGTTCTTTCCGCCCCCGGGCGGGGCGATGAGCGCCACATACAGGTTGACCCTCGCCCCGGCCATGTAATCTGCCACGGGCAGCGCGGAGTAGCACGCCAGCAAAGCGGGGTAAGCTAGCCCGCGCGGCATGTGCATCGCCTTGGCCAGTTTGCCCAACTGCCCATATAGGGCATCTTCAGGAAAGTCGAGCGTGTTCGCATCGGATGCGGCGTTGGTGGGCACTCCAGCGGAAGCTGTCGCTTCAGCGGAAGCCGTTGCTTCAGCGGAAGCTGTTGCTTCAGGCAGTGTTGCCTCGGCCGCGATGGGCGGATCGACATCATCCACAGGGATGGGGATTTTTCCGCTCAGGATGTCCTCTACCTGATCGTTGCCCTCCCTGATTTTGGCCAGAACGCTGGGAGGCGTCGAATCCGTCTCGGGTTGAGTCGGGTCGTCGGCGACCACAACCCCGAACTCTTTGGCGAAATCCGCGTCCGACTGCTTGGGCCAGATGGGTCCCCGGTAGGGCTCGCCCTTCTGCTCGTTCAGAAACTCGATCACCTTCCCGATGCTGGTAGCGTGCAGCGGGCATCCCTGGGCGAAGCACGACCAGCCCAGAGTCTCGCCATCGTAGTAGAACGCGGTCAGCGTGCTCTGCTCGTGGCGGTAGCCGACGCCGGGACATTCCTCGACCACATGCCATACGTCGTCCTTGACATAGCTGATGCTGATCTCGAAATGCTCGCAGAAGTCGTCGAAGTCGAAATCCTCGGAGACAGGGTAGGCGCCCGTGGCGGGCTTCGGCTTCGGCGATTCGCTGTGCTTCTCGATGAAGTCGCAAATCCAGTCAGGCACGGGAATGGGATCGACATCCACCACGGTCTTGTAGTGGCTGCCGGAGGGGTGGAGCGATCCCGCGCCGACCAGATACTTGTTGGTGCCGCGGAAACTGAACCACTCTTCCCCGCCAGGGAGGCTGGCGCTGCGGTTGCCAAGCCTGCGGCTGCGGCCGGTGTGGCGGAAGATGTAGTGGCCGAATCCCCGGCCGGACCTTTGCGTGCGAGTCTGCGACATTTCCTGGCCCATCTCTTTGGCGGCGCCCTTCATCCCGCCCTTGATGTCGAACTCGAGGAAACAGAATTCGCCGTTGGCGAGAAGCGCAACGTTATAGTCCGGGTTCTCCCTGTCCCACGCCTCGATCTTGGCCGGGTCCGTCGTCGCCTCCTGGAGGAAATGGAAGCCCTTCGGGGGAACCTTTTCTCCCGGGATTAGGGGGAACACGGGAATGCCGATCTCGATGAAAGGCCGCGCGATGGATGCAAAGGACATGGACTACTCGCTACCGCTCTTGGATCTGCCCGTCGCATAGGAGCGATTCGTCCACCATCAGCCGCTTTCCGGAGGGGCGATGAATGCCATGCAAGGCGGCGATGCGCGCAACGGTGCTGTAGCCGATTTGCAGCCGTCTTGAGATTGCCGCGTAGGTTTCCTCAGGGTGGCTGCGGATATAATCAGCGACCCTCGCTTGACTTGATATCTCCTTCATTCGTTGCCTCCTTGGATTTCCTTGTTTCTTCTTCCCTTCCATACAAAGGATCCCGTAGCCGCAAAACCCGCGTGGTTGGTAAAGGATTTCCATGCGAATCGATCTGGGGCTGCGCCAGAGCGTGACGGAGCATCAGGCAAGGGCGACTGATATCAGTCAAATCAGTCACGGCCTGGGACCTGTGCCGGGCAGGGAGCGAAACCCCATCAGTCAATCAGTCATGGGGGTTGAGAGAGAGATATATCTATTTTGATAATAAAGGACTTATCTTTCTCTCCCTACCCTGGAATGACTGATATCAGTCACCGTCAGTCACCTATCAGTCATCGTTTGAGAATGCTCAAAACCCTGAGAATCCCCGACACGCACTACCCCATATAGAAATGACTGATAGACTTTCCAGCAGGCGGGAATTGATCCGACCGCACCTGTTCCCTCCTCCGCCGGCACAAGCTCCGCTTGCAGTGGCTCTCCTTGCCTCCCGTATAGCCCCGCGCTGCGGGGCGATGGGCTGGAGGAATCCTTCCCGGAGTCCGGAGAAGGCCGAAGGAAGCCAAGACCGGGTCCGCCTCGGCGAGATCTTCCAACCGATCGAGCATTGATTGCCGCTGGCGATGCGCTGGGCAAGAATGGAAATGTCCGCGATGCAAGCGCTTCCCTGGCGTTGAACCCGTCTGCGCCTCATGCCCGTCGCCCCCCAGCGAATCTCTCCGGCTCATATCCAATGCTCCGCGCGCGAGGCACCCTCAAGCGGGATCAGGCAGGCCGGGATCCTTTCCCCGTGCCGGCGCCCAGCAGTTCCTTGATGCCACCTGCGACCGATTCGAGATACTCCCGCTGTGCTGTGCCCGGGCTAGAGTCTGGGAATTCGAACAGCCAGCCCGCGTTGTGGCGTGTGGCCCGGAGGAACCCCATGCGTCGGAAATTCTCATCTCGCCTCAAGGCGCCGAGCCTTGATCTATCGATCACGATCTCGAATTGACCGCTCGCTTGAAGCGCCGCGCCGAGTTCCGAATCCGCGGGAGACATCAAGACCACTCTGGATTTGTCTCCTGCGTGGGCACAAAACACGATTGCGATGAAGGCCCCCGGAGACTCTTTTTCCAGCTGTTCCAATCTTTCAAGGTCGTCCGCCGCAAATTTATCGAACTGCTTTTGGCCCCATTCATCCCGCACGGCCGCCCACTGCTCCCGATCACCGCTTAAAAAAATGTTCCAAAGACGGGCATCACCCAGCTCCGACCTGAACGCGTCGCGCACCTCGATGATCGCCTTGTCGACCGCTCCCTCCCCAATCGCTGTCGCCGCCCGCTGGATGCGCTTTCTGGCGAAATGCTCGCGTCGGATATCAGAACCCCCTGTCACGCCAGTCATGAAAAAGAACCACTGGAGGTACAGGAGCTCCCCGTACCAGCACTTGACCAATTCGATCACCTCGCGCCGGGTGGGGACATACGCCGCGATTTCCTCAGCCCCTGGGTCATTCGATTCGTCGACGTAGCCAAGTACGAACCTTAAATTCCCCTCTGGAAGACGGGAGTCGTTACCACTGTTCTTGACTATCGTGAATTTTTGCGTTCCCATATCTGGCCGGTTGGATGGGCCATTTACAAGCTCATCGGACTTCTGCTCTTCAGGATTCCCTTGCGCTGGTTCATTCATTATTCATCTCCATTTATAAGCGTCGACTGACGCCGTTTACGCCTCCGCTCGCGTGAAGCACATCGTCGCCTCAGGCCGGTCACCTCGCGCTGAAGAACTTGCAACTCCAGGTTCAGCATTTGCGCGGCAAGTCAACGGCGCGTGAGATTAAACGCCCTGGTGCCCTTTTCCTGTGTCGGCGTTCAACGCTTTCTTGGTTTGGGCGGTGACCCCCTCCAGAAACTCCCGCGCGAACGTGACCTCGTCCACGTAGAAACCCTGAAATGCAGAATGCGAAAAGAGAGGGTCATTGTCGCTGTTTTTGATCAACCTTAGTTCTTCCTTTTCCATGCCTGAATCCTTCCTCCTTGGCCGAATCGTCCTTGCTGAGGCCGCCATTTTTCTGCTCCCCGCCGCCAGCAACGGCGGCCCTCCCTGCGGCCGCCGCCTCCGCTGCCCGGAACTCACGGTAGAGCCTATAAGGCGAGGCCCCGGACGAATGGTCCCCGTCCCCCCGCCGCTCGCTGAGGAAGTTGACTAGGTCGAGAACCGTGGGGTCGTACTCAGTCACGAAGAAATGCAGCGCCTCGGCAAAACCGATGGCGCCCTTCTTGAGCAAGTACGAAACGAAATCTTCAAGTTCCAGCCGCTCGGCCCACTTCTTCGCCATCCTCATCGACATCCTGCCGGCCGCGTGCAGGTGCTCTAGCATGTCCATCGCCTGGCTGTTCTCCTCCTCGATCACGTCGCAGATCCCCTCGATGCCGTCAGTCCCGAGCTTGAGGGCTCCCTCGTCGTTCATAATCGCAAACGCATCTCCCGCTGTCATTGTCCAATCCTCCATTTGTTGAGTTTCGCGGCACGGGAGAAAGCCCTCGCCGCCGGACGGCCGATCGTCGGCCGCCCGCTTCCTGCGCCCAGCGTTCAGGCGGCAGGCAATTCGTTAATACCGCCAGGCGGACTTGAAGCCGGGGAGGTCGCTGGCGTCGTACCGTCCGGACTCCTGGCCAGCCCGGCTGTCACGGGGGCGGCGGCTCTTCCGCCTGCATCTCCCCGGGTTCTACTCTCCTGTCTGGAGGCCCCTCGTGGGCACCTGGCCCACGAGCGCCGTCACCTCGCCAGTCACAAAGTTGAACTTGGTGACGTAGCTCCTTGATGAAAGCTCGCCTGAGGCGATAGCTTCACGCATTTTGGCCGCTATTTCTTCAATCTCATTCTCCGCCAGACCTCGAAGCGTCGCGACTCTGGTCTTCGAGTCTTCAGCCCACAATGCTCCCGCGGAATAGTGAACCTCGTTAACACCCCTTTCAAGGTGCCCGTTCGAAAAGCGTGACTTGCACTCCCAACTCTCCTGGTACCCGCACCTCGTGCAGCCGACCCACCACCCATTCGTCCCGCAGTCGAGCACCTCGCTTGCCTCGGAAAAGCCGCACTGATTGCATTTCACATAGCTCTGCACACTGGACATTGCCTATACCCTCCTCTCGCCCGCTTGCCCGGAGCTCGCTAAACGATCGGCGGCCGAGCCGCCTTGGGCTGATGCGGGCGCGGGCGACATCCGTGGCACTGCATCCGTGCTGATAGCCCGCGCCGACCAAAACGCTTTTTCAGAACATCACTGGCCTAGCGGCGGTTTTCGTCTCGCTGGTCATTCGAGACGAACTCCTGCCCTGCCCCGAGGCCCTCCCGGCTAAACGCCGCAGCTTTGGTCTTCTATCGACCGCATCAGCTCCGGTTCGAGAATTTTCCGGATATCATCCTTCAGCTCACTTAACAGTGCCCCGCCCCTCGCGATTGCGCCATCAGCGAATTCGGGTTTCACCACATCTCGAAGGTCGTTATCCTGGAAGACCAGGGCAATTCGTTCGAGATCAACCTTACCCACCTCTTTCTGGAAGGTGGCCATAGGCCTCCACTGCACGTCTTTCGGGTTGAAAGGCGGCAATGTTGAGTCTTGAGGGTCCGGGAGCCAATGTTCTAGTCCGCGCGATGAGTTTGGATACGCCGCCATCGCGCTTAGAATCCGGTTGCGAAGCTGTTCCGCTCCGGGAGGGTCAAGAATTACACCTCCGCCTAGATCCTCGAAGACGCTGACAGGCGTGCTCCCCAAGAGCTCGTAGCTCGTGAATTGTTGGGCTAGCCTTGCCTCAAATGCGTCTCTGCCCCCCATCATGTCAGTGTCGAGCGAGTTCGTTGTTAAGAAGTGATGCATTCCGCGCGCATCGACAACGTGGTAAATCAGCACGTGGAATGGTCGCCTTAGATTGTCGCTTTCCGGGGTTTTCATATTTTTATCCTTTCTATGTCTGGCTTCCGACAAATTAGTTGTGGGTTAGGAACGGTTAACTCAAAAAAGCGTGCATGCTGGCTAACCAGCTTCGATCACTGCCCGAGATCGGGCGCGAAGAAAATGCCGATCAGGTTTTTTGGCCCGCATAATGATTTGCCACTTCGATTCTCCTTTCCTTGACAGCCGGATTCTGGGCTCCGGGCTGCCGTGCCACGGCAGGGTTTCACCGTCACAGGTTCCGCCATGGCTTGCGTGGGCCGGGCGCAATCCCAAGCCCGGTTTGCGCACCCACGTGCTCATGTCGAGCATTGCGGCCGCTTCAGCCGATCCGCCACGCGCGGACCCCGCCCTCGACGGTGCGCAGCGTGAAGCTGAAGCCGAGGCGCCTGCGCCTCGCGGCCAGGGCCGACCCGACCACCTTGCGGGGCGTGCGCGGGAAAAAGATGCTGTCGCCGACCTGCATCTTCCGGATGATGTCAAATCTTCCCGGCGCGTAGGCGATCGGAGGGATAACGATTCCCTTTTCGATCAGGAGCGGTTTGGCGGCCTCCTTCTCGGCCTCCATCGAGGCGGCCACACGCGCCTTCGCCGCCTCGATCTCCGCCAGCTTCGCGGCTGCCACTTCGCCGCTATCGTTCCCCGGCGGCTCGATGACGAGACGGCCGCCCGGCAACCTTCGGATGCCAATCTTGAGCCCGTACATGCGGACAGTTTTCAGCGAGATGCCGTGCTTCGCCGCAATTAGCGTCTGCGTCATGGTCGGATCGCGCAAATCCGGCTCGAGCGCCTGCTGCTCCGAGAGGGTCAGGCAGACGCCGCGCCGGCGCCGGAACTCGCCGCCTCCGTTCTGGGTGGTCTTGGCAGGCCTGCTGACCTGCCTCGCGAGCTCCCGCTGCTCGCCCTCGATGAATTTCCGGATCTCCTGGCCCTTCTGCTCGCCGAGCCATTCGGTAACCGGCACACCGTCCACCTGGGCGGACTCCTGCCGGCCGGCAGCCGGCGATGCGGCGCCGCCGTTCCCGCCTGTGGTTTCTATTTGCTTGTCGTCCATAATCAGTCTCCCACCGGCCAACTGTCGATTCCCTTCCATCGCGGATCAGGTTCCTCCTGCTGCGGCGCTGCGTCTTGCGTGCGTTGCATGCTCTCGCCCGCCCCCGCCCGTCCCGCCCGCCTTCCCCGCGTTTCGAGAAGCAGCACCAGTTGCCAGATTGACTCCCAGCTTGCTTTTTGCCTTGCTGCTGCCGTTCATTGCTTCCTCCCGCGTGACTATCCGTGCCGCAAGGAATCACCCTGTAGCGGCTCTTTCTCCGGCATGCCCGATTCCCCTCTGCTTTCCGTAGTGTCGAAAACTTTCGTGCTTAATCCCCGATCTGCAGTTGCGCTCGTGGCTAGCCCTCTGCTTCATCGTCCTTCCCCGGCCCTTCTATCGCGCGGATCAAGCTCGCCTCCGCGATGGTCCTTACATGATCCTTGAGCTCCTTTAACAAGGCGCCTCCCCTCGCCACCGCGGCATCAGCGAATTCGGGCTTCACCAGATCTCCGATATCGTTATCTGGAAAGGCCAGGAGGATTCGGTCCAGAGTGAAATCTGGGACTTCTTTCTTCAATTCGGACATGGGGCGCAGATGCACCTTTTTTGCATCGAAAGGCGGTAAGATTGGTTCCTTCCTGGCCGGAAGCCAAGGCTCCAGGCGTTGAGAGGAGTTGGGATGGGCGGCCATAGCGCTCCTAACCTCGTCATGAAGCTGTTCTGCCCCGCGGGGGTCAAGGTATGTGACCTCCTCGAGATTCTCTTCAGAGCCGGCCATAGGCGTGCTTCCCAGCCATTCAAATGCGTTGTATTGCCTGGCCAGCATGTCCTCAAATACATCCGTTCCCCCCAGGTTTTTGGTGGAAAGGGAATTCATGGTCAGGAACCTGTGCCTACCGCCATCCATGACGTGGTAAACCATCACGTCGTACAGTATCGTTCGATTCGCCGGGGGCTGAATTTGCCCATCGCTTCCGCACTCCGCCTTTGTTCCGGGCCCCTCGCCATGCCACCATTCAGGGATCATCGACATTTCAGTGAGATTTCCCTCCTCTTCCTGCTGCCAGCGAATCCCCGCTGGGGTGCGCTCGTAGCACATCACGCCGTGCCAGACTTCATTCCCGTTGCGGATGCGCACGCCGGCGAAGAGCGCCTCCCTCTGCTGGCCGGGCGGGAGGTTGCCGGGCGGGCCTGGCTCACCGAGCCAGGCGTCGCCAATTTCCGCCACGGCGGCTGCCTCCCGCAGTCTCGCAATCTCAGTCAGCAGAGAGCGCGCCACCCGTTTGCTGCGCACTTGAAACTCGTCGATGATCAGGTCGCAGTCCCGCCCGAAGACGTAGTAATTGAGGGGCAGCCGCCCGTCCTTCTCGAGCTTTTCCTTCGCCAAAGCCATCTGCCCCTTGAGGAACTCTTTAAGCTCTTGGGACTCATGGGATACTCGCTGTAACACTCGCGCGTGGATGTCTACCCCATGAAGTTTAAAATCGCTCGTTCCAATTCGTTCTTTCAGGTCCGGAATGTTTGACATCGTGATCTCCTTCGTGCTCATCCTTTCGATTGAATGAAACTCTCCCAGAGTTCGGGACCGGCTTTCGCTTTGCACTTCCTCAATGGCCTTTTTGACGGCCTCCTCACAGCTTCTACCGGGCGTGCGCGCGTCTTTGGAATAGCGGAGAGCGGCATCAATCATCGGCCGAACTCCGCCGTGGCTCACGATGTAGTTCGCCGCCGCCCGCCTGCTCCTAAGCAGGAACGCGTCAAGGCCCAGCTTCAAGAAGTAGATCTTCCTCGTGTTGGCCTTGAAGTGAGCAATTAGGTTTTTGCTGGTTAGCTTATAGACGTGGCTTTTGGAGTGATGAAGGTAGCCCGCCGCTTCGTCGATGTCGAGCGGCTTCGTGGACGTGGTTCTGACTTGGGTGAGCGGACTTTCGATTCTTTCGAGCTTGGCCTGAATTTCTTTGCTCATCTCTCAGTGTTCCTCGCAGTCGATTGCTTAGCTCACCGAGAGATTACGATTTTTTGTCCTTTCGTTGATACTTGGGATTCCTTGGCAAAGTATGGAAAAGCTTTGGCCGGCGCTCAATCCAGCTTCAGTCCTTCGCCCGGCCCACCTTTTCCTTCTCTTTTCCCTCTGACGCGAATACTCTCCCTAATATTCTCGGGCTTGAATCCTTTTCCCTCGTTGTCCACGAAGTGGGCACCGACGATCCTGAGGGCATCCACCCAGTTCCTTCCTGGAATCAGGTTCTTTCTGTGCAGCTTGAAAACCAGGTCGCCAAAGTCCCGCTTGGTTCCCAGCCAAGCCATAGGCTCTGGCCCGTTGGCTGCCCCGCGCTTGCGTCGAGTTTTAGCAGGTAGTCTGGGCTTGGCCGCCACCCGTTTCATCGCATGCTGTGAATCGTCGTCGCCCCGTTCCTTCAACTCGCTTGTCGTCACTTGAGCCACCAACTTGCCGGAATCCAGTTTTCTCATCTCCCCCCCGTTTCGCCTCAAGTGGCATCTGCCAGAGCCGGTTTTTGCAGTCCGGCTCCTGCTCATGAAATTGTTCAGACAGCGATCCTGTATCCCGCCTTGGCGACTCCGCCTGCGTACAAGCCACGGGCCGGCAACAAGTGCTCGGCTGCTGCTTTGGTCTTCAGGATTCGGGGCTCCATCTTCTCTCCAGCCAGTTGATGCTCAAAACATCCCCGACCCCGCCGTGCTGGGGGTGGAGTGGAAAACGGAGACAGTCATAGTGATCGTGATTTAACCGGCAATGATTGTAAAAACCATAAAAAGTCCTTATAAAAGTGCGTCGATGCATTGCCATACTTGGGGCTGCGCAGGAGGCGCTTCTTGGCCCTCCTCGCGCTCCGTTCTCGCCTTGACCTCGTGGGCGCGGGCGTTGCCAGCATGGCGGGTGATTCGCGCGGTCGGAGCCTTGATCGCGGCGCCGAGCGCCTTCGACGACATCGCAATCGCTTTCATTCACTGCTGTTGCTGAATGGACATCTTTTTCTTCGTCATAGACCGTGAATTCTCGACCGTTGCAGCTGCGCTCTTTGCAGCCACTGCTCGTTTGTTTTCCACTGGTTTATCTCCTATCGTTTCGATTTGGGAGGACGGCTATACGCGTTCCTGGGTGAATGCAACGATTCACCAAGCGGGTCGTGCGCCCGGCACCAGCCTGAAGCCGCCACCATCTGGCGCCGCTGGCCGCCAAGCGAAGCGGTGGCTGCGGGCATCTCTTGGCCACCTGCGCCGTCCTCCTCGGTCACATCGCCTTCTCTCCAATCCTGTGCCGGAGAACTGGTTGCTTCTGGTCGGCAAGAGTTTGTAGCGTCGGTCTCGCGCTTCTGCTCCACGCCATCACCGGCCTCCGAGCCTTGGAATTCGGCGGCAATCTCTTCGCTTGTGTCGCGTTCCTTCGGCTGGACCCGCTCCTCCGGAGCTCGCCAAACGATCTGCGGCCATAGCCGCGACACCATATTGGGTTTTCCTCACTTTTCGCAGCCTGCCTAACGCCACGAATTTCGCGTTTCAGCCATGCAGTTCTCATGTTCTTTCCAGTGAGATTTTGAACGACAAGCCGTTTTGATCGCAAGAAAAGCAAAGGGGGGGAATTGTTTTCCCCGAAACACTGCAAAGCACTTGAATATCGCGGCGGACTCTGTAAGCTATGCACATGGAGCTTACTTTCGACGAAATATGCGCCAAGGGGCTGCAAGTGTATGACCGTCCGACTCTCGAGCAGCTCATACTTCTCGACTACACTGAGGTGAAGGTGCGCTTCCCCAACAACGGGATTCGACCCATGTGGCAGATGGAACTTCCGAGCCTCTATCTGGTGCCTCGCCCGTTAAGCGTTGGCGACTTGGAACAGAATCCCGGGCGTTGCCTTGACGTTCTGCGGTACTGCTTGCGCAAGTACACTACCTTCGACAAGTGGTGGGACCCGCGCTGGGTGGAGAAAGCTATCGAGCTGAAGATGGGGTGGCTAGAGGCTTGGCGGCCCTTGACCTTCAAGGAGGCTGACTTGCTTCTGGAGAAGACGCGCGCTGTTGCAGAAAGGGTGAAGATTTTGTATTGGCGCGGTAGGCGGGGTCGCCCGGCCACAAAAAGGAAGGCGGTGGTTAAGGCCTATGTTTTGCAGAATTATAGCCCCGATCTTTCTGGGGACGAACTAACCAGGCGATTCTGCCCGTGCGGCCTGGAGCACGATCACGACAGAGTGCAGGACCAGTGCTTGCCCAGCCTTAAGTCTGAACTCACAATGCTGAGGCGGCTACTTCGTGATTGCGAAATAAAGCTACCAGAACATCCCATGGTTCATGACCCCCCCTTTTGGGATCTTGGAGTTCGAGAGTAAGCCCCTTTTTCGAGATCGAAGGCCAAGCCGGACCTCGCAATTGCCGTGTCTTACATTCGAGCCGTCCTCTTTCGGCAGCCGTGTCGTGTCCGCTTGAGGGGAAGGGGCGGCCGAACCTCTATCCACCGCACCTCCAGCCCATCAGCCCCCTCAGCCCAGCGTAGGTCGCCACAGTCATCGAAGCTAGAACACACCATAAAGCAGCTCCAGAAACCGTCAGGGCCACGCTCGGCATTCTGTTCTAAGTCCACAACGCCCGGCCAACCGGAACGCCTTTCGGGTCTGCCCTCCAGCTTCCAGATGAAGCACTCAATCACGTTGGGGAAGCGGGCGGCCACCGTCGCGCCGTCCGGGAGCACCATCTTCTCGAAGATGGTTGGGACGACACGGTCCAACGCTCCCCCGACCCGCATGGGGTCGAGCGGAAGGTCCATGTGCATAGATTTCCGAATTCGCATCGATATTCAAACCCCTGGGGTCAAATTAACCCCCGCCAATGTTTCTTTTGAACTTCCACCGACTGCTGCGGCACAATTTTGCGAGAACGGACAGAGAAGCTTCGCGGCTAAAAACTGAGCAAGGGGCCGCTTCTTACGCCGTCACACAAAGAGGGCAACTAGCTATCACCAGACAGGCCGTCAGAAACTCGGAGTAGCCACGAGCACTGACATGGGAATTGCGACTCGCAACGACAAATCGCAAATGCCAATCGCACGGCATGAAGAGATTTCCCTGGTCGAGGCGAGACCGCCTGCGCGCGTCTCGCCGCTGGAGCCGTTTGTGGATGCAAACATTGTCGCTGAGTTCTTGGCACTCAGGCGACCAGAGGTCCTGAGGCTCACTCAGGAGGGCAAAATCCGTGGCTACGCATACCGAGGGCGTCAGCGGCACGTGTATCGTTATCGCCTCAGCGAGGTGAGTCACGACTTCGAGGCACTGGGGCGTGCTACAATCCCCGCAGCAGCCCCTGTGAGCCGGAGGAGGAGTATTTCCAATGGCTGACAAGGTCCAAGGTTGGCTTCGTATGCGCAAGCGGGCAGGCGGCATGACTTGGCTCTGGTGTCATCAGAAACTACGGGCGAGTGATGGAACGAAGGTTGAGAATTCTGTTCCGCTCGGTTTGGTGTCTGACGTCGGGAAAAGCGAAGCCGCTGCTTGGTTGAAAGTCGGCGAGCTTAAGCTTGTCGAGAAGTATCTCTCAAACCCAACTGGCGAGCCCACGTTCGGCTGGCTTGCTAATCACTACGTTAACCACGGTCTGCCCTTCAACAAGAGGAACGGTCACCTTAAAGCGAAGGGTACGATTTATTGCTATCAGCATGTCTTGGAGGATTTCCTCGTTCCTCGGTGGAAGGGTGAGGTTGCCGCCAAGGTCAAACCACTCGACATTCGTGATTGGCTCTTCAGCCTTCATGACGAGGACGACTACGATTGGCAAACTGTTTCGAAGATTAAGATGGTGATGGGGCAGGTGTTCGACCATGCGGACGTTTACGATTTGGAAACGTGCCGTAATCCGATCAGTAAGGTACGCGTACCGGGATCGGAAGGCGAAGACAAAGGAGTTCGAATCCTACAACCCGAGGAAACGTGGCAAATCATCTCCCGGCTGCAAGATCCAGAACGAACTCTGGTAGTGCTGATTGCGGCTACCGGTGTTCGCATCAGTGAGGCCCTAGCTTTACAATGGAGGCACGTGAGATTTCACGATAGCTGCATTCAGATTGAACAGGCTTTCCGGTTGGCCGAAATCACCACCACAAAGACTAAATCGTCAAAGGCGGACGTGCCGATGTGTACGGAACTGGCTAAGTGTCTCCAAAATTGGCGAAGCCAAAGCCCATATCATCGAGATAGTGATTACGTATTTGCAAGCGATAAGCTGAACGGCAAGAAACCCCGGACGGGGCAGATGGTCAACCGCAGTTACTTAAGACCAGCAGCGATTGCTGCGGGGATTATCACGCCGGGCGAGAGGTTCGGCTTCCATTCGCTACGCCACAGCCTCAGTACTTGGGTACACAATGAAATTAAAGACGTGAAAGTCGTTCAAGAGTTGTTGCGGCACAGCAAGCCCGACCTCGCCGCCGGTCTGTACATCCACGGCGTCCCGGAAGAGAATCTGAAAGCACAAGAGCAGTACGTGCGAGCGATGATGAAGCCCAAGGGACGTTCGCAGAGGAAAGCGGGGTCTCTGCTCGCGGCAAAGCCAGCTTCAGCGTCCATACAGTAGGAGCATCGGGCTGGCTATCGGGTTGGAATTGAAGACGGTGAGGTGAAATGGCGTGCTAACTTCAATCGAATCAATGGTAGGCCCGTGGGGACTCGAACCCCAGACCTCTACCGTGTCAAGGTAGCGCTCTAACCGGGCTGAGCTACGGGCCTACGAGTGCTGATCTACCTGGCACTCACTCTTGGCTAGCCTAAAGCAATCATGATACCACGCATGTCCGCCGGGCGCGCCAAATTTCGACAGCCTCTCGTTGCGTGCGTGCGGCCACATTGCCAGCGCAAACCGCAAATGCCAAATCTAAAGCTGGAGTCCCGCCCAACCTTGCGCGTAACGGCCACCGGCCTTTAATAGCTGCTCGTGCGTTCCGGATTCGACGATGCGGCCTTCGTTCATCACGTGAATCACGTCGGCAAACCTCGCCGTGGAGAACCGGTGTGTGATGATGAGAACCGTTCGCCCGGCTGCCAACTCGCGGAAGCGCGCCAGCCAGTCGGCCTCGGCCCACGGATCCATGGCGCTGGTAGGCTCATCGAGAATCAGGATAGGCGCGCGGCGCAGGAAAGCTCGAGCCAAGGCCAGGCGTTGCCATTCGCCGACGCTGAGTTCCGCGCCTTCGGCAAACCAACGGCCCAGCATGCTGTCGAGACCCTGCGGCAGGCGGGCGATGATGTCCTCTGCGCCGGCGGCGCGCACGGCCGGCTCCAAAGCCTCGGCGGGCGATCTCAGATCGCCGTAGGCGATATTCTCCCGCACGGTGTCGTTGTAATGCACGGGCTCCTGGAAAAGCACCGTGATGCGGCTGCGTAACTCCTCGCTGTCCAGAGCGCGCAAGTCGATTCCATCCAGGGAGACGCGGCCTGCCTCCGGATCATAGAACCGGCAGAGCAGCTTAATGAGCGTGCTCTTGCCGGCGCCATTCGATCCCACCACCGC
>Ga0181526_10001920_pt1 | contig 18937 bp, 15 predicted proteins | sample PEATcosm2014_Bin_35_FD_119750 | JGI IMG/M metagenome (GOLD analysis project Ga0181526, IMG submission 119750) | Peatland microbial communities from MTU Mesocosm Facility, Houghton, MI, USA - PEATcosm2014_Bin06_30_metaG | ecosystem: Environmental > Terrestrial > Soil > Wetlands > Peat | place...
CAAGACCCAGCCCTGGGACACGTCGAAGAACTTCCCGCCCGACTGGCAAGGCCTCGACATCGGCCCCAAATCCATCAAGGCCATTGAAGAAGTCGTCTCCACCGCGCGCACCATCGTGTGGAACGGCCCCGCGGGCGTATTCGAATTTCCGCGCTTCGCCGTCGGCACCAATGCGATTGCGAAAGCAGTCGCAGCCAACAAAGCAGCCACATCCATCATTGGCGGCGGCGACTCAGTCAGCGCCATCAACCAAGCCGGAGTAGCCGACCAAATCACCCACATCTCCACCGGCGGCGGCGCCAGCCTCGAATTCCTCGAAGGCAAAAAACTCCCCGGCGTCGGAGCGTTGACGAATAAGTAAGCACCTGCGGCACGGCCAAGCCTCTGCGGTGCGGCCAACTGCCTTCGGCGCAAATTTCATGGCTGCTGCATCAGCAAGGAAATGGATGTTGGTTAAGCGCGAAAATGGGTGCCCCAGGGTCTGGATTCTCAGACCTGGGAAAGCACGGACCTTTCCATCCCGCCTTTCGCGGTGCGGGCATCAGAACGAACTGGGGTGCCTGTAGATGATCAAGACGTTGTTCCTTTTCGAATGGGAAGCTTTTCCTTTGTCGGAGCGACTCTGAATACGGTGGTTAGTCTCCGCCGTCAAGGCTTTCGGGCATGAACTGCCCTCAACCGCTTGCGCGGCAACGCCTCGACGGCGGAGAACAACCACCACGACGTGAAATCTTCTCCGACAAAGGAAAAACAAGAAAAGAATATGCTTCTGGTTCTCCTCTACAAAAAAGGGACAACGTGTTGAAAGATCACAGGCACCCAATCCTTTTTGGGGAGGTCAGATCAGAGATTCGTTCTTTACAACGCCCAGGTGAGTACCTGTCATCGGCAGCTTATTTAGTCAGAACATTCGGATCGAGAAACTGGGCCCCGAGTCCAGATCATTGGAAAGATTACTTCAGAGCGCGATTCGTGGGACTTCGCACTGAGGAATACGAAGCTATTAAAGAATGGCTCCTGTTCATGAGCAACATCGAAACCTACCGCAAATATATAAATAGAAAACCCGGCCTAGGGGATATTTTCGAGCGGGCGATCGAAACAGTTTGTCTTGCCCAACGAGAATCTGAAGGTTCGCGGTAGCCCTGCCTCCCGTCAACACCCCCGAGTCGCGTGCCTCGTCCTTGATGCAGCCTCATAACGACAAGGGTGGGCGGCCATAGGATAGCGTATCGAGTGTTTGTGTGTTTATCCGTTTATGCGTACACTGAAAATGGAGGACCCATGGCCACCGACACCACCCGCTGGAACCTCGTCGTATCCAAACAAACCGACAAATCCCTGCGCCAATTCCTCGCCGCCGAAGGCGGAGGCAAAAAGGGAGATCTCTCCCGCTTTGTAGAAGAGGCGGTGAAGAAACACATCTTCGATACTGCCCTGAAAGCAGCGAGAGAGCACAACAAGGACCTGGACCCAGATGAGCTGGACGCGATGATTGAGGAATCCCTCGTCTGGGCGCGTGCGCGCATGAGAAAGCGCTGATGCTGGTGCTGCTGGATAGCAATATCCTCATCAGTGCCCTCCTTTCACCCTTTCGTACACCGGCACAGATTGTCGACGAGTGGCGCGATGGCAGATTCAGCTTGCTGACCTGCCAGGAGCAGATCGACGAGATCCGCACAGCTTGCCGCGCTCCGAAATTCCGATTCAGACTCCAGCCCCATCAAATCGGCACTATGCTGAATAATCTCTATGGAGCCTCAGTCTGGGAGGGCTCACCGCCGAGCAAGCACCGCGCCGCCGATCCGACGGACAGCTATTTACTCGATCTGATCGAAGCCGCGCAGCCCGACTACGCCGTCACCGGGGATAAGCGCTCGGGGCTGCTGCAAGTGGGCACGCTGGGCCGAACAAAGATTCTGAGCGCGAGTGATTTCCAGGAAAAAGTTCTTCGCAAGTAGCAGCGCTTTCGGCCATAGCCTCTGTAAGAGTGGTTCCGGCGTCACCCGATGTGTCGAACGAATCTGGCCCAGGCGGCACCGGCTTCATCTTCGCAATCGGCTCGCCGTTTTTTGTAATGACATAGATGAATCCCTTCTCCGCAACCAGATCGATCATTTCCAGACAATTCAGCTCAAGTTCCTCCGCGGAGATGATCTGCACTACTTGCTCTCTTGCTCCCTCGTACATGGGCGCCCCTCAAGTTCTCATCGGCTGAAACGGGAGTAGCATCGATTTAGCCGGTCGGTGGACATCGCCCTAAGGAAAACCAACATGCCCTACTACACGCGCGTCCTCTCAAAAGACTCCGAGTTCCCGCCCTTCGACGAACTCGCGCAATGGGTCCGCGCCGAACATCCCGAATTCAAGCTGACCATCGAAGACGGCGAAGAAGAGGAATGGGAAACGCTCCTGCTCTCAGGCAACGACGATGTCGAGGTCGCGCTGATCGAGCGCATTTCTGTCTTCGATGAGAGCGAGCTCTCCGATTTCACAGAGGACCTCGATGACTGCAAGCCGGAAACCGGCGTCGCTTGGCTCAAGGAGTATCTAGCCGAGGTGAAGACGGTCTACGCCTTCCAGCACCTGCAGGGAGCGGATACGGAGGACGGCAGCAGCGTGCTGCATGCGCTGCGCGCGCATCTCTGGCAGCGCGGCGACGCGATTATCCAGGCCGACAACGAAGGGTTCACCAACGAGGATGGCTATCACATCGTCTGGCAGTTTTCCGACTCCGTTTCAGGACCTTGGAACATGGGCGTCTTTCAGGACGGAACCTGGTACCACTTCAAGATGGACCTCGGCGATCCCGAGCATCGCGCCGCATTCCTCAGTGGAGAAATGCCCGGCGATCTGTCCGCCATCCGAGTCACGGGTCCACAGCACTAGACACACCCCCACGAGAACTCTTCGATCCCTTTGCTGGAAATATCGATCTTTGATCGCACAATGGATTTACGAGATCGATCACGCACTCCCCGGATTGCCGCCTTCGTTTGAGGTTCCAGATCCGGTGTTTTTTCTGTCGTGCACCCGTGAGATTCGGCGATTCGGAGAAAATTATCCGTAAGCCCTTTGCCGAGACATCTTTCGCCATAAACGATTGATTAGATTAAGGTTATCGTAAGTTATTGATTCAGCTAAGTCCAATAAGCAGAGACATTTAGCAAGAATCGGAGAGAGGGGGTATACCCGAACGCCCCCCTCGCGGCATAGGCCGGTGACATGTCTGACAGATTAGACCAAAGCCGTGGTGGGCCAAACGCGCTCGGGAAGGATGGTTCCCTCTGTGCGCCGGATCACCCGGCGCTCAGGATCGTTCCGATAAAATCGGCCTGAGGATCACAGAAAAAATGTCACGTAAGAAACTGATCGCCGCCAATTGGAAGATGTACAAGACACCCGCCGAAGCGAAGGCCTTTGTCGATGCTTTTTTGCCCCTGGTCGCCGGCCACACCCGCGACGAGATCGCTCTGTTTCCGTCGCCCGTCCTGCTCCCCGCCGTGATTGAAGCTGCCAAGGGCTCCAACGTCGCCATCGGCGCGCAGAACATTCATTTTGCCGAGGAAGGCGCCTACACCGGTGAAACCTCGGTAGGCCAGCTCATCGCCGTCGGTGGCACACACACCTTGATAGGGCACTCCGAGCGGCGGCAGTATTTTGCAGAGACAGACGAGATTGTGAATAAGAAGCTGCACACCGCGCTCAGGCACAGCATCGTTCCGGTGGTCTGCATCGGCGAGGTGCTCGCCGAGCGCGAGTCTGGCAAGACCGAATCCGTGCTGAAGACCCAGATCACCGGCGCGTTCGCCGGCATCAGCGCCGCTGCAGCTGCGCCCATCGTCATCGCCTACGAACCCGTGTGGGCCATTGGCACCGGCAAGACAGCGACTCCCGAAATGGCAGAGGACGCACACAAGATCATCCGCGCCGAAGTGGCGAAGCTGCTGGGCGCCGATGTCGCAGAGAAGATGCGCATTCTCTACGGCGGCAGCGTGAAGCCCGACAATGCCACCGCCCTACTCGGTAAGGAAGAGATCGATGGCGCGCTAGTTGGTGGCGCCAGCCTGAAACCCGATTCGTTCACGGCCATCGTTAAGTATTGAGAGTGTCGACTTAGAATCCGCGGCGCGTGCGTCTCGCGTTTCATGCGGGTGCGTGCGCTTGGCTGCCGTTGAACATCCCGCATTGCCCATCTTGGACAACTGCATTCAGGGGCTGAGCCATCTGACCTTCGAGGAGAAGAACGATGGCGACCAGGAAGAAATCAAGCAGCGCAACGAAGAGCAGCAGGAAAAAGACTTCGGGACGGAAATACTCGCCTTCCGCCAGCAAAAATGTCGAGACCGAAATGAAGGAGATGAAGCGCGGCACGCTGAAGTCGGGACGCAGCGGAAAGAAAGTGACGAATCCGAAGCAGGCCATCGCCATCGGACTTTCCAAGGCAAGAAAAGAAGGCAAGAAAGTGCCTGCTAAGGCGTAGATTCCGGGAGATATTCATCGAGCCCGCGTAGTTTCCGAGGCGCCCGAAGAAGCGTCTACAACTTCACGCGCAATTCACCGTTCTCGACCTTCGCTTCAAGAACCTCGGCCTTAAGGTCGGGATCGTCCTGCGCGACGCCGGTGCGTAGATCGAAGGCGTATCCATGCCACGGACACACGACTCTTCCCTCTTCAATGGTCCCTTCGCCCAACGGTCCTCCTTCATGCGGACATGTTCCATCGAGCACGCAGAGGTCTCCATCCACATTGGCAACGCACAGTGCGCGGCCCGTCGCGACGAATTCGCGGACCTGACCGGCCGCGGGCAATTCAGATTGCGCGCAAATGGGCACGAAGTCGGACATGATGATCGCTCCTTAGGTAAGATCGCTCGCTCGCGGCGGGACGATCCAGTTAGCATAAAGCAGCGCCACCCAGTGGTTGCAAGCGCCAATGAGCAAGCCGATCACGCACAGGAAGCCTTCACGCACTGCCGCAAGATCTGCGACCGTGGCAAACGGCTCCCTCAATGTACTGCAGACCGTATCCGCTCGATGGATGGCCGGCGCCGTGGCAACTGTGTTACTGGCAGCGACACTTTGTGTATGGGGCGCACTTTGCCTCACCTTTTGGCAAGGCAGCTGGCAGCTGCTCTATCATCCGGCTGCGGCGATCACAAGCACACCGGCGAATGTCGGCCTTGCATTTGATTCTGTCGATTTTGCAGCCACCGAATCAGGACAGCCTCAGCTTCACGGATGGTGGGTTCCGTCGGCTTCTTCCGGTAGCCGCTTTACCGCGATTTACCTGCACGGCGCAGATGGAAATATCGGCGGCACCGTCGAAGCGCTGGTCCCACTGCACGCAGCTGGCGTGAACATTCTCGATTTCGACTATCGTGGCTACGGCATGAGTCAGTTTATTCATCCGAGCGAGGAGAGCTGGCGTGAAGATGCGGAGTCTGCCTTTGGGTATCTGCGAGATACGCGGCACATCCTCGCCGGAGCTTTGATCCTGACCGGCCGAGGCCTGGGCGCAAACCTCGCATTGGAAATGGCCGTGGCGCATCCCGAAATCGCGGGTGTAGTGCTGGACAATCCGCTCGACAGGCCCACAGACGCGATCTTCAACGACTCGCGTGCTCGGCTGGTGCCCGCTCATGCGCTGGTGCGCGACCAATGGGAGTCAGACCAGCCAGCGACCAGCCTGCGCATTCCGTCGCTATGGTTCTATCGAATGCCTCCGAAGAGCAAGCCGCGCCCAATCAACACAGAAGCCTACGACAAAGTGACAGCGCGGAAGATGCGGGTCTGGCTCGATAATTCGCCGGAGGCAGAGACGAATTCTGGATTCGCGCTCTCCCGCTGGCTCGACGATCTTCCGCAAAATGGTCGATACCGATAGGACGACAAATTCAGCAATGCGAAGCGCTACGCCGCCCGTTCACCTCGGAATGTCGCGGTGGACTGCCTTCACCTGATAGCCCGCCTTCCGGAGACGTTTCGTCATCTCCTCGGCCATCATCACGCTGCGATGCTGGCCGCCTGTGCAGCCAAAGCCCACTGTCAAATAGCTCTTGCCCTCTTCTACGTAGTGCGGCAGCAGGTAGAGCATCAGATCCGTTACCTTGCCCAGAAATTCCTTGGTCTGCGGAAAGCCCCTCACATAGGCCGCGACCTTCGAGTCCTTGCCGGTTTTTTTGCGGAACTCGGGTACAAAATGAGGATTGGGCAGAAAACGCACATCGAAAACCAGGTCGGCATCCAAAGGCACGCCGTTCTTGAAACCGAAGCTTACGACACTCACCAGCAGGCGCTTGGTTTGCTCTTCGAGGCTGAAACGCTGTTGTATGTGCGCGCGCAATTCATGCACGTTGAAGTTTGAAGTGTCGACCAGAGTATCGGCCACGTTTCTGATCGGTTCCAGTAGCTGCCGCTCCTCGACAATGGACCGCTCGACGGTTTCGGATCGGCGCAGCGGGTGGGGTCGTCGCGTCTCAGAGTAGCGCCTTACCAGCACGGCGTCCTGCGCATCAAGGAAGACGACGCGCGTCGGGAGGATTTGCTTAACCTGCTTCAGAATCTCAGGTAGTCGATCCAGTGTCAGACCTTCGCGCACATCGACCACAATGGCTGCGCGTTCGATCTCGCTGGACTTGCCCACCAGGCCGGCGAACTCGGTCAGGAGCTCCAACGGAAGATTATCCACAGCGTGGTATCCCAGATCTTCAAAATTCCTGAGAGCCGACGCCTTGCCGGCTCCCGAAATGCCGGTCAAGATGACCAGTTCCTTTTCCGGTTTTTCCTTCGGCACTATGCCGTTGGCAGGCGATTTGTTGGATGGAATTGGGGACACCTGAGACGAAGGTATCATGGGCACATCGTACACCGAATCGGCGCGCGAATGAATGGAATCAGGATGAAAACACCCGTCCGGGTAACCGGATACCGGTGATCGAAATCTGCGTCAGACCTTGAAAACTCAAGCGAACAAACCTAAGGAATCTCTACCAGTTCCATCTGACCATCGCGTCGGCGGTGGAGCACATATAACTCTCCGCCCGTATTGCGAAAGACCAAAAGATCGCGATCTCGAAACTCAGCTTCTTTCACCGCCTCCTCAATGGACATCGGCTTCATGGCGATTGCTTCGGTGCTGGAGACTATGTGGGGCTCAACCACCGCAGTATTTGTCGGGAATGAATGTACGGCAATCGCCGCCCGAGCTTTCGCACTCGCAGGTTGCCCGTTGGCGAGCATTTCCTCGGGCATGGAGGGCCGTGACTTGGGCCGAACGACCGGCGGCGCGGTCAGCACCTTTTCCTCTTTCGGCATCCGCTTGCGCGTCAGATGCCTGTCCCGATAGCGCAAGGCCTGGTGCTCCGCATGCGCTAATGCCTCGCGCAACGCGGACTCCATCGAGTCGGCCTCACCGGCAGCCACAATGGTCTGCAGGCGCGCCTTCACCGTCAGTTCGGCAATCTGCAAATGCCGTTGCACGCGAAAGATGACACTTGCGCTTGTGGTCCTGCCAAGTATCCGTGCAATGCGGTCCATACCCTCCTCGGCTTGCACACGCAATGCCTTGGAGACTTTCACCTGTCTGGCTGTCAACTCCACTTGCATCGTCAGCCCCTCCGGTCCTGTTCTGCTGGCATTATGGTTCTTCTGGCGTCCGACTCCAGTCGAGAACTACGAATAACGATGGCCCATTCGACGGGGCAACGCAAGGACCCTCATCACCAGGTTTTACGACTAAGAATTCTATAGGTGTAAACAGCGCATGGATCGCCAGCGAAGCGAACCTTCGAAGTCGGGATCAGGGAACGACTCACCGCGCTGCAGCGCATGGGAGGAATTATAGCGACCCATGGCGAAAGCTAGGATTTTTGGCGGTGGAAATTAACGTCAATCCCGTTGTCGAGCCCCGAAATGGTCTTCCGGACTTTGGGGCATCTGCGGCACTTTTGTTTCAGCGTAAGAGCGTCGTCTGCATGGCAGGATTTGAGGCCTCCGACGCTCGCCATTCTCCACTGCCGTTGTTCGCGTGTGCCCGATCGAGACTCGCAGCGCCCTCGCTCCCGTCCTGAACAAGATTCAACGTTCCATTTCCAGGAATGAACACACGGAAACAAGTGACGCATCCACTATTGCGGCGATAACTTCGGTACGAAATGCGCCCGTTATACTTTTGCAGAATGCCTTTGCTAATCCACAGTCCCAAGCCTGTGCCCTTGGCCGCCTTGGTGCTATAGAAGGGCTCAAACAGCCGCTGTGCGTCTTCGGGTTTGATGCCGACACCCGTATCAATCACGGAGATTGCCGGCCCGCGCCTTTGCGTCAGCCAATCAGTTGCTTCGTGTACATGAAGCCGCAAAGTTCCTCCGCTTGGCATGGCCTGAACCGCATTGGCAATCAGGTTCAGGAACACCTGGCGAAGTTCCACGGGGAAACCAGTTACATTGCTGGCGTTCGAATATTTCTTCCGCAACTCAATTTTGTTCACTTGAAGAGCGCGGTTCTGCAGTTCAGCAACATCGTCGAGTAGCTCGTGAACCCGGACCGGCGTGGGCTGTTTCGATTCCCGGTAGAAGCTGAGAGTTTGGCGGGTTATGTGGGAAACACGAACCAGTTCCTGCTCGGCGGCGACTGCGTAACTGCGGGCCTCATCGTTCAGCGATGGGTGGTTGCGCAGCAGGTAAAAAATGTTGGTGATAGCGGCAAGCGGATTATTGATTTCATGCGCGATAATGCCTGCGACTCTGCCCATTGCAGCCAGTTTTTCACTCTCGCGCAGCGCATCTTCCGCCTTCAACTGGACGGTGATGTCGCGGCTCACCTCGAGCACAGTATTACTTTCGCGGTTCATCGTTTTGCGGCACGCAACGACGATTTCACGTCCATTTCTGGTTTGCTGAACCAGGTTTCCTCGCCAGCCTCCGGTCTCCGAAAGAGCCTTTTCCACGTCCTCTCGCGACACGGGAAAAAGGGTATTCAACAGGACGTGCAATTGCTGGCCGATCGCTTCTTCCCTGGTCCAGCCATAGAGCGATTCAGCACCCGCGTTCCAGAATTGGATTTCTCCTTCCAGGCCGCGCACGATAATGGCCTCGGACGCTAGCTCCAACAAATTCGCCTGAGTGCGAAAGCGCGCTTCGCTTTGCTGCAGTTCCTCGGTGCGTTCTTCCACACGCCGCTCGAGCTCGACGTTCAGCTTTTCCAGCATGCGCGTCTTCCGGTGCAGTTCGACAAACACGGCAACCTTGGCGCGCAGCACCTCCGGAATGACGGGGACCGAAATGTAATCGACCGCACCGCTGCGGTAACCTTGGATTTTGTCGGAGTCGGCAAGGTGGACTCCGGAGATGAAGATGATTGCGGTCTTCTGAAAGCGAGGATGCTGTCGGATCACGTCGGCGAGTTCGAATCCATCGACATCCGGCATGCTCACATCCATCAGCACAACAGCGATGTCGGTCTTCAGGAGAATGTTCAGCGCATCGCTTGCCGAATGCGCCTTGATGAGATTCTCCCCCAGGTCCGCGAGGATGACTTCATAGCTCAGGAGCTTGGCCGGTTGGTCATCGACCATTAGGATGTTGATTTTGTCTGCCGTCATCGGTCTTTGCTCCTCGCATCTCCGCACCTAGCGGCTACCGGCAAAATCGCAGGCTTTCGCGCCGCCGGATTAAGATCATTGGTTCGATAAATGGCATACTCTCTTTTCATACTCGCCCGCATTGACGATCGTTTCGCCAGCTAACGATGCAACCACATCCGCAATGCCGCCAGCAGCTGTTCAGTGTTGACTGGCTTGGCTAGATACTCTGAAGCGCCCGCTTCCAGGCACCTTTCGCGGTCACCCTTCATCGCCTTGGCCGTGAGCGCGATGATTGGCAGACGGCGAAGGGAAGCATTCTGCCGAATTACCTGCATGGTTTCGTAGCCATCCATCTCGGGCATCATAATGTCCATCAAAACGATGGCCAAATCGGTCGTGTGTTCGATGGTCTCGATCGCTTCCCGTCCGGTACCAGCGGAGAGCACCGTCATTCCGCGGCGTTCCAGTACGCTGCTGAGCGCGAAGATATTGCGTACGTCGTCGTCGACCACCAATACCTTGCGTCCTGCCAGCGCATCGTCGGATCGGTGGAGGCGGTCGAGCATCTGCTGCTTCGACTGCGGCAGGTCGCCAACCACGCGATGCAGGAAGAGTGCCGTTTCATCGAGCAAGCGCTCCGGCGATTCCACATCCTTCAAGACGACGCTGCGAGCGAGGGTGCGGAGTTGCGCATCTTCTTCAGCCGTCAGCTCGCGGCCGGTGAAGACGACCACGGGTAGATCCTTCAATTGTGGCCGATCTCGCAGCTGCTCCAGGACCTCAAAACCGGTCATGTCGGGCAAACGCAGGTCGAGCACGACGCAGTCGTAGCCTCCCTGCTCGAGCAAGGTAATCGCCGATGCTCCCGAATCGGCGGCCTCTATGTCGATATCTTCGTGCCATAGCAATTCACGCGTGCTCAATACCTCGGCAGGATTGTCCTCGACGAGAAGCAGTCGTTTACGGCGTGGCTGCGAGTAATCCTTGATGCGGGTGAGCGCCGCATCGAGATCCTCGGTCGAAGTCGGCTTGGTGACAAACGCAAATGCGCCGCGCGACAGGCCGTGATGTCGATCCTCATCGAGAGTCAGCATCTGCACCGGAATGTGGCGCGTTCTCGCGTCCTGCTTTAGGTGATTCAAGACAGTCCATCCGAGCATGTCGGGCAGGAAAACGTCGAGCGAGATCGCCGTCGGATTGTACTCCTGGGCCAACGACAGAGCCTCGGCCCCCGTCATCGCACTCAGAACCTTGAATCCCTTGTCGCGCGAAAGATCGCACAGCACGCGGGCATAGTGCGGATCGTCTTCGACGATCAACAGGACCGCGTCGCCTTCCGCCAGATTGTTGCGATCGTCTTCGATCCTGGCTTCCTGTTCAACTGCCGTAACGGCGGTGATAAAGATCGGCATGGCCGCTTGCGAGCCGCTCTTTTCCGTCTTGACCATGCTCGGCGCGGCAGGACCAACATACGTTTGCGGCAGGTACAGTGTGAAAGTGCTGCCGTGCCCTGGGGCGCTTCGCAATTGGATTTCGCCGCCAAGGAGGCTCGCGAGTTCACGGCTGATGGCGAGACCGAGGCCGGTTCCACCGTATTTGCGGCTCGTGCCTGCGTCGGCCTGCTGGAAGGCCTCGAAGATGATGCGCTGCTTCTCCGGTGGAATGCCGATTCCGGAATCCGAAACCGAGAACGAAACCACCGCACCGGCTCCGCTGAGGACCGGATGGTCCACGCTCCAGCCCTCCGACGCAGCGGAAACAGTAAGCCGGACGCCGCCCTGTTCGGTGAATTTGAACGCATTCGAAAGGAGGTTCTTGAGAACCTGCTGGAGACGCTTCGAGTCCGTCACCAGGCTGCGGCCCATACGCGGATCGCTCGTCACTTCGAAGAGTAGTCTGCGGTTCTCCGCTTCGTGACGGAAGGGGCGAGAGACCGTTTCAAGAAGCGCTCCGAAGAAGATTTCTTCCGCTTCGACAGAAACCGTTCCCGATTCAATCTTGGAAAGATCGAGAATGTCGCTGATGAGGTTGAGAAGATCGGTACCCGCGCCATGAATAGTGCGCGCGAATTCAACCTGCTTGGCGGTCAAGCTGCCGTCGGGGTTTTCCGCGAGTTGCTGGCCAAGCACAAGGATCGAGTTGAGCGGCGTCCGCAATTCGTGCGACATGTTGGCAAGGAATTCGGATTTGTATTTAGACGTCAGCGCCAGTTCGCGGGCCTTTTCCTCCAGCGCGCGACGGGCCTGTTCGATTTCCTGGTTCTTGCGTTCCACTTCGTAGTTCTGTTCGGCCAGCTGCTGTGCCTTTTGCGCCAGCTGCTCGTTGGTCTGTTGCAGCTCTTTTTGCTGGGTCTGCAATTCTGTAGCAAGCTGCTGCGACTGCTTCAACAGGCCTTCGGTCTGCATCGTGGCTTCAATGGAGTTGAGCACGATGCCGATGCTGGCGGTGAGCTGCTCCAAGAACGCCAGGTGCGATGCCGTAAACGCGCTGAGGCTGGCAAGCTCGATGACGGCCTTCACGCGATCTTCGAAGAGCACCGGCAGCACAATCACATTTTTCGGCACCGCTTTGAAGAGGCCGGAGCGGATCGGCACTGTCTTCTTAGGGAGTTCGGTAATCAACATGCGGCGTTTTTCTGCGGCGCATTGTCCGATCATTCCCTCACCAATTCTGACTTCTTTGATGTAGCCATCGGGTGTGTCAGCATACGTCGAGAGCAACACGAGGCTGCCGTCGGGCGCGGTCGACTCAATGCCCATCTGATAGATGACGCCTTGCTGCGCATTGACGAGAGGGGCGAGTTCCGACAGTAGCATGCGGCCCACGGTGGCGAGATCGCGCTGCCCTTGCAACATGCCGGTGAGTCGCGCGAGGTTGGTCTTCAACCAATCCTGCTCGGTGTTGCGGTCTGTCGTGAGCCGGAGGTTGTCGATCATAGTGTTGATGTTGTCTTTCAACTCGGCCACTTCGCCACGGGCTTCCACCTGAATGGACCGCGTCAAGTCACCCTTCGTCACGGCCGTTGCCACTTCGGCAATCGCGCGCACCTGGTTGGTCAGGTTGTCTGCGAGCAGGTTCACGTTGCCCGTCAAATCCTTCCAGGTTCCGGCAGCACCCGGCACGTTTGCCTGTCCGCCGAGGCGGCCCTCCACTCCCACTTCGCGGGCCACAGTGGTCACCTGGTCGGCGAAGGTCGCCAAAGTGTCGGTCATGTTGTTGATGGTCTCGGCGAGTGCTGCCACTTCGCCCTTGGCGTTCACGGTGAGCTTCTGTGTGAGCGCTCCGTTGGCGACGGCAGTCACCACCTTCACAATGCCACGGACCTGTTCCGTGAGGTTGGCGGCCATCACGTTGACGTTGTCGGTAAGATCCTTCCAGGTTCCGGCCACACCGGGCACCTGCGCCTGTCCTCCCAGCTTGCCTTCCGTACCCACTTCGCGCGCGACGCGTGTCACTTCGGCGGCGAATGCGTTGAGCTGGTCGACCATCGTGTTGATGGTGTCTTTGAGCTCGAGAATTTCGCCCTTCACGTCCACGGTGATTTTGCGGGATAAGTCGCCGCGGGCGACGGCCGTAGTCACTTCGGCAATGTTTCTCACCTGGGCCGTCAGGTTGCCGGCCATCGCGTTCACCGAGTCGGTAAGATCCTTCCAGGTTCCAGCGACACCGGGCACGTTGGCTTGACCGCCGAGTCTGCCTTCCGATCCCACCTCGCGCGCAACGCGCGTCACTTCGGCAGCGAAAGACCGGAGCTGTTCGACCATCGTGTTCAGTGTTTCTTTGAGCTGCAGTATTTCGCCGCGCACGTCCACCGTGATTTTGCGCGAGAGGTCGCCGTTGGCAATAGCCGTCGCCACTTCGGCGATATTTCTGACTTGGGCAGTGAGATTGCCGGCCATGAAGTTGACCGAGTCGGTGAGATCCTTCCAGGTTCCAGCGACGCCTGAAACCTGCGCCTGGCCGCCTAGCTTACCGTCCGTACCCACTTCGCGGGCCACGCGGGTCACTTCGCCGGCGAATGCGTTCAGCTGATCGACCATGGTGTTGATGGTGTTTTTGAGCTCGAGAATTTCACCCTTCACGTCCACCGTGATTTTGCGGGACAAGTCGCCACGAGCCACCGCGGTCGTCACCTCGGCAATGTTGCGGACCTGACCGGTAAGATTGCCGGCCATGAAGTTGACCGAGTCGGTCAAATCCTTCCACGTTCCAGCCACACCGGGCACGTTGGCCTGGCCGCCGAGTCTGCCTTCGGTACCGACTTCGCGAGCCACGCGCGTCACTTCGCCGGCAAACCGGTTCAGCTGGTCCACCATCGTGTTGATTGTTTCTTTGAGCAATAGGATTTCGCCGCTGACGTTGACCGTGATCTTCTTTGAGAGATCGCCTGTCGCGATAGCCGTCGAAACTTCGGCGATGTTTCTCACCTGGCCGGTGAGGTTCGAGGCCATCGAGTTGACATTGTCCGTGAGATCCTTCCAGGTGCCGGCCACACCAGGCACCTGCGCCTGGCCACCGAGTTTGCCGTCGGTTCCTACCTCGCGGGCCACGCGCGTCACTTCGCCGGCGAACGCGTTCAGCTGGTCGACCATGGTGTTGATCGTGTCTTTGAGCTCGAGAATTTCGCCTTTCACATCGACGGTGATCTTGCGCGACAAGTCGCCGCGAGCCACTGCCGTTGCCACCTCGGCGATGTTTCTCACTTGGCCGGTGAGGTTCGAAGCCATGAAGTTGACGTTGTCGGTAAGATCCTTCCATGTTCCGGCCACGCCCGAAACCTGCGCCTGACCGCCCAGCTTACCGTCGGTGCCGACTTCGCGGGCCACGCGCGTCACTTCGCCGGCGAACGCGTTCAACTGGTCGACCATCGTGTTGATGGTATTTTTCAGCTCGAGAATTTCGCCCTTCACGTCCACCGTGATCTTGCGCGACAAGTCGCCACGAGCCACGGCGGTGGTCACTTCGGCGATGTTTCTCACCTGGGCCGTCAGGTTACCGGCCATCGAGTTGACTGAGTCGGTAAGATCCTTCCATGTACCAGCCACACCAGGCACGTTGGCCTGGCCGCCGAGTCTGCCTTCTGTTCCCACTTCGCGGGCCACGCGCGTCACTTCGCCGGCGAACCGGTTCAGCTGATCCACCATCGTGTTCAGCGTTTCCTTGAGCTGCAGAATCTCTCCACGGACGTCGACGGTGATCTTGCGCGACAAGTCGCCGTTGGCGATGGCGGTTGCCACCTCGGCGATGTTCCGGACCTGACCGGTGAGGTTACCGGCCATGAAGTTCACGTTATCGGTGAGATCCTTCCAGGTTCCAGCGACACCGGGCACATTGGCCTGGCCGCCGAGTTTGCCTTCTGTACCCACTTCGCGGGCCACGCGCGTTACTTCGCCGGCGAACGCGTTCAGCTGGTCGACCATCGTGTTGATGGTGTCTTTGAGAGCGAGAATTTCGCCCTTCACGTCCACGGTAATTTTGCGGGAGAGGTCGCCGCGGGCCACGGCGGTCGTCACTTCAGCGATGTTGCGGACCTGCGCCGTCAGGTTGCCGGCCATGGCATTCACTGAGTCGGTCAGATCCTTCCAGGTTCCGGCCACGCCGGGCACCACAGCCTGGCCGCCCAACTTGCCATCCGTACCCACTTCGCGGGCCACGCGGGTCACTTCCGACGCGAAGGAGCGGAGCTGATCAACCATCGTGTTGATGGCTTCTTTGAGTTGCAGGATTTCGCCGCGCACGTCCACCGTGATTTTGCGGGAAAGGTCGCCGCTGGCCACGGCCGTTGCCACTTCTGCGATGTTTCTCACCTGGCCAGTGAGGTTTGAGGCCATCGAGTTGACCGAGTCCGTCAGATCCTTCCAGGTTCCGTCCACGCCGGGCACTACTGCCTGACCACCGAGCTTGCCGTCCGTGCCAACTTCGCGTGCCACGCGCGTCACTTCGGCGGTGAACACGCCGAGCTGCTGAATCATGGTGTTCACGATGTTGGCAGAGCGGAGGAACTCGCCTTCGAGCGGTCGCCCATCGACATCGAGGCGCACCGTCTGCGTCAAATTTCCCTGCGCCACGGCGGCGATGGCGCGGGTCACTTCGGTCGTCGGCCGCAGCAGATCCTCGACCAGCGTATTGACGGAGGTTTCCATGTCATCCCAGGCGCCGCGGTGCCGCTCAAAGCGAATGCGCTCGCGGGTTCTGCCCTCTTTACCCACCGCGAGACCGACGCGCTTTAGTTCGCGCGCCATCTGCTCATTCGTGGTCACAATCTCATTGAAATTGTCGGCGATTTTACCCGGTAACCCGGTCCACGACACGGGAAGGCGGACGCTGAAGTCCCCGTCCTTCATGGTTTGAAGGCTCTGCAGAATCGCGGCCATGTACTCGTGAGGACTGTGTTCTAAACCGTTGGGAGGGAGGCTGGTGGGCTCGTCCTGTCCGAGGACAGGCTGCGAAACTACGGTCTCCATGGGCACGACCTCTGGCATGAATCTCGGTAGTGAAGAATTGCCAAGCGCACCGTGGCATGAAAGAGCCTGCGGAAACTGACCCCGGGGCCCCAGCTAAACCTCATCCTGTACGCGCAGCTTAGGGAGAGATGCAAGTTCTCCGACGAGGGTTGTCTAGAGCGGTAGATTCTTCAAGAATCGGCGCGATGGGCTCAGTACGGAGGTAATTTCCGTCATCAAACAGGGCTGGCGAGAAAGCCTACCCGTCCCGCTTTCTTCGCTGGTGTGTCGAGGGTATGTTCATGTCTTCCCTGTATTTGGCGACCGTCCGGCGGGTTAACTGGATTCCCTGCGCCTGCAACATGCCAGCCAATTGATCGTCCGTCAGGGGGTGGCGGGCATCTTCTTCTTCAATCAGTTTCTTCACCTTCCGCTTGAGCACCAGCAAAGGCGTGTCCGCGCCCTCGGGTCCGTTCGATCCCTCAGAAAAGAAGAAGCGGAGCTCGATAACGCCCTGCGGTGTGTGCGCGTACTTGTTGGCAACAGCGCGGCTCACCGTGGAGGGGTGTACCCCGATCTCCTCCGCCACTTCCTTGATCATCATTGGACGCAGGGCCTCAATTCCCTGCTCAAGGAAATCCTGTTGCCGGCGCACAATCACGTCACAGGTCCGCAGGATCGTGCTTTTGCGTTGCGCGATGTTGCGCATCAGCTGCAGCGCCGAGCGGAACCGCTCCTTTACATACTCCTTCACTTCTTTTTCGGTGCCTTCCGCCACCAACATGCGCCGGTAGCGTTGGCTCAGACGCAGACTAGGCAGGTCTTCCTCGTTCATTGTGACCACCCATTCGGTGCCCCTCCTCACAAACACGACATCGGGTTCAATCAGACGCGTCTGCTCGCGGTTATAAAGCCGGCCCGGCCGCGGTTCGAGGGTGCGAATGAACTCAATCGCGCCGTGCGCCTCTGCCGAGGAGACCTGCAGCGCCCGCGCAAGGTCTTTCACATCGCGCTTTTGGACCAGGTGCAGATGACGGTCAGCGATCAATGACGCGACCTCCATGCAGCGCTTCCGCTCCTCCAGCTTAGCCTCTGCCTCGACACGGAAACCGCGATGCAAATCCTCGGACCCGTCCTCGCGATGGGGTGTGTAGACCTGACCAAACTCATGCTGCTGCGCCGCGATTTGGATCATCAGGCATTCGCGGAGATCCCTGGCTGCGACCCCCGGAGGATCGAGGTGCTGGACCAGTTCGACTCCGCGGCGTACCAGGTCGAGGGCCGCTGCGTCATCCAGTTCCTGATTTTCGAGGAGCGGGCTTTCAGGGAACTGGCGAAGAGCTTCGATCAACTCTTCCTCGCTGACGGTGAGATAGCCGTCTTCATCGAGATTCCCAATGATGAATTCGGCGATCAGCTTCAGGCGTGATTCAACGGACGAAGCCCCCAATTGCCAGGTGAGGTGATCAGAGAGGGTCGTTGGCTGGGAGAGAAAATTCTCAAAAGAGGGCCGCTCATTGTCTTCGAACTCGGGTTGCGTACGGTACCCGGGGTCCAGATAATCCTGAAAATACGAGCCGAAATCAATCTCATTGAAGGAATCCTTGGGAGCGGGGGCAGGTTCTGCAACACCGTGTTCGAGTTGCTCCAACCGCCCGTCTCGCTCCTGACGTTCCTGGCGTCCCGCCACTTCATCCAGCATCGGAACCGTCTCGTCAATCTCCTCGAGGACCGGGTTTTCCACCATCTCGGCATCGATCATTTCCTTCAGTTCGAGCTTGTTGAGCGCGAGCACGCTCACCATCTGCATCAGGCCCGGTGTGAGGACCTGGCGCTGCGACACCTTCAAATTTAGTCTGGGCTGTAAAAGCGGCATACAGTGCTCGATTCCAGATTGGCTTTAACTAATGAGTGTACTTGGTCATGAACTTGCTTGCAGCGGTATCCCCTACACGCCAGTACCATTTTCCCAAATTGGGCGGATCCCTGAGCGGAAGTCTACTTTCGGAAGGACTCGGCCGGCTACACCTTTGGGGAATTGACTCCGCAACGTTCGCTTATTTCAATTCACCAAGGACAAACCCCTGCAGCCTCATCAACTTAACGAGAATCCTTCCCCAAGGTAGACGCGCCGCACTTCGACATCGTTTCCGAGTTCGTGCGGCGTCCCGGTACGGAAGATCTTCCCCTCCGCAATGATATAAGCCCTGTCCGTTACGCTGAGGGTCTCACGGACATTGTGGTCGGTAATCAGGATTCCGATCCCACTCGATTTCAAATCGAAGATAATCTTTTGCAGTTCCAGGACGGCAATAGGATCGATGCCGCTAAAAGGCTCGTCAAGCAGAATAAAATTTGGCTGAATGCAAAGCGCCCGCGCAATCTCGACGCGCCGCCTTTCCCCGCCAGACAAGGCGTAACCTCGTGTGGTCCGAATGTGGGCCAGATTTAATTGCTGGATCAAGCGCTCGGTCCGGGTGCGGCGCTCGCGCGCATCGAGCGGCTGTGCCTCCAGGACGGCCAGAATGTTCTCCTCGACCGTGAGCTTGCGGAAAACAGAAGGTTCCTGGGGCAAATAGCTGATGCCGAAGTTTCGCGCCCGGAGATACATTGGCGTTCGGGTGATGTCGATGTCATCCACCATCACACGGCCAGTCTCGGGCGGAATCAGACCGACGATGATGTAAAAGCTCGTGGTCTTGCCAGCGCCATTCGGCCCCAACAGCCCCACCACTTCGCCGCGGGAGATTCGCAGGTTGACGCCGCGCACAACCTGCCGGCCCTTATAGGTCTTGCCGATTCCCTCGGCGATCAATGTTTCCATCAAGCTCCCAAGCGATCTCGTGCAATTTCACTGCCGCTTTGGCACCGTCGTCTCTGTTGTTGTAGCGCGTCCGTCGCCTTCGACATTG
>Ga0181526_10001924_pt1 | contig 18925 bp, 22 predicted proteins | sample PEATcosm2014_Bin_35_FD_119750 | JGI IMG/M metagenome (GOLD analysis project Ga0181526, IMG submission 119750) | Peatland microbial communities from MTU Mesocosm Facility, Houghton, MI, USA - PEATcosm2014_Bin06_30_metaG | ecosystem: Environmental > Terrestrial > Soil > Wetlands > Peat | place...
CCGAACTGGAAGTACAACCTGATCTATTCCGACTCGGGCGCTGCGGAGGACGGCTGCGTCTTCACCACTCCGAACGAAAGCGGCACGGAAACGGTCTGGATGGTCACGCATTACGATCCGGCAACACTGACCATTGCCTATGCCTGGGTCGAGCCGGGCATGATCGCGACTCAACTCAGGATCGCGCTCGCTCCAGCCCCTGGCGGCAAGACGCGTTCGCACATTTCCTTTGCCTACACGGCCCTATCGGAGGCTGGGAACGCCGTCTTGGATCGCTACACCCAAGTCTGGTTCCGGAAGAAAATGCAGGGCTGGGAAGACGCCATCAACTATCACTTGCGCACCGGCAAGCTGATAACAGCCGCGGCGTGGGAGTAACAGCGCCGTCGACCGTGGCAGTAAGCCGCAAGGGCGGTTCATATACCCGCCCTTTTGCTTCTTCGGGTGTTGCCCTGAAGCCTAGAATCGAAATTATGCAACCCGCTCAAACGATGGCGGGATCCTTTTGGAATCTCAAATCTGCAATCTGAAATTCCTCACCAGCGGCCAGTGAGCCCGACGCGTGTGCGGTCTCTTCCATGCCGCCACTTGCCAGCTCGCCGCTACCGCTTACCGCACTGGACACAACTCCCAGAGATGGTTCAATGTCTTAGGTAAGATGGAAATCAAGAGGGAGGCCTCACGCAGAACTTTGCTCGTCGCTGTTTCCCTTTGTGCGGCTGTCCTCTGTGTTTGGGCGGTCGTCCTGAGCCGACGGAAGCCGCCAGTCGACAGAAGGGTCGTGAATGTTGCCTTGAGCGGCACAGGGAGTTGGCTGGCCGCCGGAACGGCGGAAGGGAAGATCGCGGTTTGGAATCAAAGTGGCGGTGTCGCCCCGCGGCAGATTATATTTCCTTATGGTTCGTTAAACGACCTCCGGTTCAGCCCCGACGAGCGTACCCTCGCTATTGCCGCCGGTAACCTCGGGTTATACCTCGTTGCAGAATCAGTTGCTCCACGGCTTCTCCGTTCTGATTTCGAAAACTACGGGAGCGTCCGATTCAGCTCTGACGGCCAGACTCTCCTGGTGGTCAATGGGGCCAGCTTGATTGAAACCATCGACGCGCGTTCCGGGGCCGTGCGGCTTAAGCTATGCTGCTCCTCCATCTACGGCGAGGCGGTTTTTACGCCCGATGGACAAGCCATTGCCAACTCTGGCCACTGGCCGAGCCTGTGGGATTCGCGTTCCGGAGCGCTCCTCGCGCGGCTCACAGCCAATCGCGAGTTCGAAACCTTTCGTCCAATCGCCTTCAAAGGCCGCGACGCCATTCTGATGGGATCTCAGGACGGCCGCGTGTACGCTTGGGATCTGAGAACGGGACAACGGGTCGCAATCTCACCGCCCCAATCTACCTACGTCGATACGTTAGCCGTTTCTTCAACGGGTTGGGTCGTCTTTGCCGGATTCGGCAGCATTGTGGAGCTTTGGAATCCGGCTACCGGCAGGCAGCGCTCCATCGCCACGGCCCGGCCCACCAGCAATCTCGTTCTTGGCCCTGATGGCGCCTCCGTTATCTTCGGGACCGCGAGCGGTGACATCGAGTTCTGGGACCTCAGAACAGAGCGACGTATTCGTTCCCTGAAGATTCCAGGAAAGTAAACTCGCGGGTCGCTTTTGGCATTCGAACTGCCCGTGAGTGCGGTTGGGTGGTTTCAACGTATGACGATAAGCCCGAACAGAATCGGAAACCAAACAGGAATCTTGGAATTCTTGCTGTTTGATCGCCCGCGCCTGTGTATTATTTCGTTGTGTCTGTGCGCAGTTGCGCTGACGTTTTCGTGCAGTTGCGCCTCGACGACGCGCGGTGAGAACCACGGTTCAAACAGACTGCTGGAACCTGTGGCACATGACCGCTACGCTGACGATGTCGCCCGGTTTCTGGCTGGCCTTCCCGCGCGAACCGGCAGCCCCTTTGTAGATCTTCAAGAGGAAACAGCCTGGATCGATCACAGGCGTCAACTGGATCGTGCCTGGAGCCAAACTGAGGATGAGCGCCTACCCGCAATGCGCGCATTCCAGCAGGCCGAACTCAGCAGCCACCCCGCTGCCCTGTCGCCGGTATTCTATCCATTCAGCGGTCCCGATGCTCTCACGGTCACAGTGTTCTTCCCGCACAGCCCCGTGTACGTCATGGTGGGGCTTGAGCCGGCTGGAACCCTGCCCACTCCGAGAGAACTCGAGCGGAAGAAGCTGGAGGGATACCTGGCGGCGACGAGAGCGACGCTGGCCTCCGAGTTGGCCAGGAGTTTCTTCATTACTCGCCAGATGGATCGCCAGTTTCGAGGACAAGTGACGGACGGCCTGTGTTTGCCCATTCTGGAGTTACTGGCGCGATCCGGCCACACGATTCTGGGCTTTCGTTACATCAGGCTCGATGCCACGGGAGAGATTACGGAGCGGGCACCCGGCTATCATGCCCCCGGCATCATCGGGAACAAGGGCGTGGAAATTGAGTTTCTCAGCGACGCTGACCAATCCGTTCACAAACTGTTCTATTTCTCCGTAAACCTGTCGGACACGCGCTTGCAAGGGAACCACCCGTTCCTCACTTTCCTCTCCACCCTCCAGGGATCCGCAACATTTCTCAAGGCGACCTCGTACATGATCCACCGGCAAGAGTTCTCGATCATACGAGAACATGTGCTTAACGAGAGCGCCGCAGTGTTGCAGGATGATTCGGGCGTCCCGTACCACTTTTACGTCTCGGCAGCTTGGAGGGTCCAGTTATATGGGCAGTATGTTCGACCCTACGGGAGCTTCCGCTGGCAGAGCCAACCGGACCTGAGCAACGCATATCTGAAGCAGGAGCCCAAACCACTTCCCTTCCAGATCGGTTACGGCTTTAAACGCATTCCCTCCAACCTTCTCTTAGCTACCAGAGTAAATTAAGCTCGAATCGCATACCTTCGGAAGTGTCGTGAAACCCCGCGGGCTGGCGCAGCGCGTAGCTCTGCGTTCTGCTGAATCGCAATACCCCTCAAGGCCGCAGAGCTTCACCTTGCGCCAGCCCGCGTTTTTCATCAGCTTTCGCGGGCCGAAGGCCCACGGGGACAGACATCAAAAACCAGTTGTCTGCGCCAGCCCGTGGTGGTCCTCGCTACTCGCTCGCTTTTCCCCCTTTCCAGCCTGGCGTTCGGCGAGAACACCTCTCAGTTGGAGATTCGCCGAGGAACTTGAATACCACCGCCTAATCCATTCTCCATCGACTGGATGTTCGGAGGCCGGCTGATTATAATGAGCGGCTGAGACCGAATCGTGCGGAATGCGATGCCCCTATTTGTCCTGGCAAATCCCAGGCCGTTGATGAAAAAGAAACCATCGGGATGTTTGGTGAAGTAGAGAGTGTCTACGGCCGCGCTTCTGTTGAACGTTACAAGTTCGCCTTGAACAGTCGCGACGGAGCGGCCTTTGCGGGAGAAGGTTACAGTGGCATGCGTGCCGTCCAGTTGGCACCGGACATCGTAAACTGCCGCGCGCAAGTAAACGCCCGCAACCACCATGGGACGGTCCAGTTTCACGCCATAGGGCTCGATCGCTGCCAAGTCAAGCGGCGTCGTCAGCATTATTCCACTGACCACAAGCACTAACCCCTGAATCAATTTTCTTTTCATTTGCGCTCCCTCCATTGCCTGCTCAGGCTTTTCATTCCAGGCCTGGCTCGGAATCACTTCGTTCCGGCAGGGGCAAGCCCGCAGTAGGCCTACACGCGTCCATTGCCGCGCCAAGGCGGCAGGCGCATGTCCGCCAGGGACAACACTTCCCCTGGAGCCCCTCAAGCCGGCGGCCCGCGTCAGGCATTCAATGTTTATCGCCCCTACTGAGCTGCGATCGTAACGCCGCGGGCGGAGAGCCCCAATATCCAAGTTGCGATTGGCACTACTTAAACGCGGAAGGCCTACGGTACAGTCAAGACGAATCGTTGAGGTCCGAGGAATACTCTAAAAAGTATTGCCGTCGGAAGTTTTATTTGTTGATGAAGCGGCGATTCCCTCGGTGGGCTCACCGTGTGGCAGCGCGAAGCCGGCAGTGCGGCGCGCCCGGCAAGTATGGAGTTACACCCATGAATATGAGTGAGTGGCTGAAGCCGAATGGCGCGTCGCATGCTCTTTACTTCCGCCTGGTCGCTAACCTCGAAACGGCGATTAGAAACGGGCAATTGAAGCCCGGTTCGAAGCTCCCGGCGGAGCGTCAGCTCGCCGAACAGATCGAGGTCAGCCGGACGACTGTCACGAACGCCTACCGTGAGTTGGAAGCCAAGGGGTTGGTGCGAGGATTCGTGGGGCGCGGGACCTATGTCTGTGCAGTGCCGGAGCCGACCAATGTCCCGTTCGCCTGGCAGGGCAAGTTGTCGGCGACCTCGCTTCGACTCAGCGCGGATCCCATTGCGTTCGATCGGGGTGCCATCGACCCCGGTTTGATTTCTTTCGCGTTGGGTTGCCCGGCTCTCGAGTGCTTTCCGATCGAAGAATACCGGCGGATCGAGCAACAGATCCTGGCGCGGCGTTCGCAGGACGCGCTGGGGGTGGGTGCGATTGCGGGACAGCCTCTGCTGCGCCAGGCCATCGCCCAGGAACATTCGGTTCGAGCTGACCAGGTGCTGGTGGTTGCCGGCTCGCAGCAAGGTTTAGACATCCTGGCGCGCAGCCTGGTGGATCCCGGCGATTCTGTAATTGTGGAAAGCCCCGGCTACTTCGTCGCCCTCAAGACCTTTCTGGCAGCCGGTGCGAGGCCCGTGGGGTGGGACGCCCAACGGGGTGATATGGACGAGCTGGAAAATCTGATTCTGAGATATCACCCTAAGTTCATTTGCGTCACGCCAACGTTTCAGAACCCAACGGGAAGGACCTTGTCTCTGGCTCAACGGAAGGACCTCATTCACCTGGCAGTCCGTTACCGGATCCCATTAATCGAGGACGAAGCCTATCGCGAGCTGTATTTTGACGCCCCTCCGCCTCGTTCACTGCGTGAATTGGACGAGCACGGAGTGGTGATCCATCTCACTACGTTTTCCAAGGCGCTGGCGCCCGGGTTGAGGGTGGGCTACATCGTCGCTCCCGTAAACGTGGTGAACCTACTCACGCTCGCCAAGTACAGGGCAAGCTGTTTCACGGCCGGGCTGGAACAACTGGTGCTGGCGGAGATGCTGCGGTCCGGAATCGTGGCCGCTCACCTCGACCGGGTGCGCCTGGAACACAGGATTCGCCGCGACGCAATGGTTGACGCCTTAGCCCGAAGATTTTCCCAGAGTCAATTGGCGTTTTCAAGTCCCGCTGGCGGCCTTTACCTGTGGGCTCGTCTGGGGAGGGGCCTCCATTCACTTGAGCTGAATAAGCTGGCGATGCGTGAAGGAGTTGTTTTTGTGCCGGGAGAAATGTTCTACCCTGATTCCGCGGGGACCCGAGAGTTGCGTCTCTGTTTTGGGGGCTCAACCGTAGCGAGGATTCACGATGGTGTGGAGCGCTTGAAAAGGGCCTTTGGCAGAGCTCTTTCCTCGATGTCACAGCGAAATGCCGATTCTGCGCCTGCGGAAGACTCCCCGCACGCCATGATGCCTCAGTACAAGTAGCGCCGGCTCGCGCAGCGGGTAGCGCGCCTTTTGCCCTCCTCTGCGGCTCTTTGGGGCTGCGAGCGAGCGAAGATGAGGTTCGGCAAACTGCCTTTTTCGACGCCATTCGGTCCCGCCATTTGGATCGCGGAAAACGGCGTGGTCGTTAGTCCCGTCGTCAACGCGTCGATCACGCAGGCGACGCAGAACAGGTAAAATTGGTGTCTCTGGGAGATCGCCGCCTACGAATTGAGGACCATCATGGAACATAACTTACAACACACCATAGCGCTTCTCTCTCGCACCCCCGCTACTCTCAATGCGCTTCTGCGCGATCTACCGGAAACGTGGACGTTCCGAAATGAAGGTGAAAACACCTGGAGCGCGTTCGATGTCGTTGGGCATCTGATCCACGGCGAACGCACCGATTGGATGCCACGGGTGAGGATCGTCCTCCAATCTGGCGAGACTCAGACGTTTGAGCCTTTTGATCGTTGGGGACAGATCCGCGAGAGTCAAGGTAAGTCGCTGGGGGAATTATTGGATGAATTTGCTCGTTTGCGGTCAGAAAGCCTGGGCGAACTGCGGGCCTTGAATCTTCGGAAAGAGGACCTCGAGCGGCGTGGACGACATCCTGCCCTCGGAGTAGTTACTCTGTCAGAGTTGCTGGCGACCTGGGCAGCTCATGACTTAACACATCTGCATCAAATCTCAAGGGTTATGGCTCACCAATACCGGGAGGCCGTGGGTCCATGGAGCGGATTCCTTGGGGTGCTGCTATGCGCCGGCCACAGCGGGTAGCGCAGAGGTAGGCGCCTTTTGCCCTCCTCTGCGGCTCTTTGGGGCGACGCGAATCCTGGCTTCGTCATACCGGCCCGGGGGAATATAATCGCGTGCATGTCTCGCCTTCGACGCTTGGTGGTATCGGATCGTTGGTTCTTTATCACTTGCCGGCTATTGCGCAGGCGGCGCATTCTTTCGGATTCAGAATTTGCGGGCGGGCTGGCGCAGACCTCTGCCCTTTGAGGTCTGCGATTTCGCGGAGCGAAACGCTCCGTGCGACGACGGTCGACGCGCAATTCCGGTTCGCTGCCGCGAACCTCCGAGACATCAAAAACCAGATGTCTGCGCCAGCCCGCGTGTTCGAACAGTGGAAGAGCCGCAGACTCTCAAAACCGGAGAGTCTGCGCCACCTTGCTTCCCAGCGCGGGATTGATATGGCCAGAAAATCTGGCTATACTTGAAATGTAATGGACGTGAGCATCGCCGAAGCCAAAAATCGCCTTTCCGAACTCATTCGCGCCGTGGAGGGCGGCGACCGCGTCGTGATCACGCGCCACGGCAAGCCCGTTGCCCGGCTCGCCCCGCCCCCACCCGGACGCCGCCCCGTGCATCTTGGCGCCATGAAGAACCGTATCCAGTTGCTCCCGGGCTGGGACGATCCCATCGATCTCGATGGCTTCCTGGCAGGCGAATTGTGAACGGCTATCTGCTGGACACCAGCGCCGCCCTGATCGCCTTGACCGACCCCGCGCGTCTGTCCCCCAGAGTGCGAGCGGTTATACGCGCCGGACCCAATATTCTGAGTGCCATCGTGTACTGGGAGGTACTGCTGAAGAGCATGAAGGGTCTGCTCAAGATTGGGGACCCTCTCACCTGGTGGCTGGACGCGCTCGAGCAACTGGCGGCCACACCCCTGATGCTGCGGCCGGAACACGTCGCCGAAATCTGTCACCTGCCGCCGATCCATCGAGACCCTTTCGATCGGGCCTTGATCGCTCAGGCGATGGTGGAAAGTCTGAGTCTGGTGACGACGGATCGCGAGATTCTGCGCTACGCCTCCAAACGGCTCCGCGTGGTCTCCTGACCGCAGCCCTCCAGCGCCCCGTGGTACTGCCCGGCAGACCGCGCGGGCTGGCGCATCAGAGCGTAGCTCTGCGTTCTGCTGAATCGTAATACCTCTCAAGGCCGCAGAGCTCCGCTCTGATGCGCCAGCCGCGCACTTTGGGGTTGCCTGTGCCAACCACCAACCTGACTCACCTGATCCGGTCCTCGTCTTCCGGCTTCAGGTCCGGGGCATGGCGAAGGAACTTCGCGAGGCCGGCGCCGGAGGCGTCTCCAGCGCGCCTCTTGAAGAACTCCGCCGCCGTTTCCACCACTCCGACTTTTTCGGCCACGGCGGCGGCGATCCACTGGTTGAGGGAAACGCCATCCTCTGCGGCAAGGCGCTGAGCGGCCTTCTTGACAGAAATAGGAAGCTTCAAGGGGTACGTCGCTTTACTCATCCTCTCACCTTTCCCAGGACATCGACCGGAGCGAGAATTGGAATCCCAAAACGGCCGCCCGCGGCGGCAAAATGCTTGATATGATAGGTCACCAGCGCGTCCGCTCGACCGTTCGTGGCAGCTTCGAGCACCATCTCGTCACTCGAATCGCGCAGTTGAGGACGCCAATGGAAATGAACGTCAACGGGCTCGATCAGCGCGGCCAGTTCCTCCAGGAATTCGTCAATAGCGTCCAGCGCAAGCCCGTGAACCAATCGATGCTCGGGACGCCTCAGCACATCTTCGTATTCCAGGAAAAGCGGCGGAGTCGCCAGGGGAACCAGACGCCCTTCGGCCACCAGCCGCAACACCCTGTTCGCTGCGCCGTGCCGAGTGCGGAGCGCCGCAACAATCACCGAGGTATCCAGGACGACCCGCCGCAGCATATACATCCTATAGGATGTGATATCCTATTAGATATGTCAAGGAAGAAAGGAATCCTGACACCTTTTCCCCTGAGGAACAACAACCCACAATTGATAACCTCGATTCGGTGAAATTCAACCTGCCAATCTAGGAATGCGATTTGGACTGTAGTCGTCAATCCAGAATGACTTCGGTACAGATCAGGGAACACTTGCCGGTTCCACAGGGCTAATCACCGGGCGAGCAACGGTTCCTTTCGGCGGGCCAGAACGTAGACTGCCACTAGGGCAGCGGTGAAGCATGCCCCGGCACCCACTGCGAGCGACCAGCGCGGGCCGAAGTGGTTGGCAACCCAACCGACGATTGGAGCGCCGATCGTCATTCCCCCCAGTGCAACGCCGACCCGGAGCGCCATCACCCTGCCCCGCATGGAGGGTTCTGTCGAGAGCTGCAAGATGCTGTTCGTGCCGTTGGTCAAGGTCAGGGCAGCCGCGGCGCTGACCGCGAGAGCTGCCGCAAACCACCAGTATCCCGGCGCGAGCGCGGCTAGAGCACAGCCCAGCCCGAACACACCGGCTCCAATCGACAGAGACGCTAAACCCGTTTTCTTTCGGCCAGCAGCATACAACGCTCCCGAAAGTGCGCCCACGGCCATGAGGGAGGAGAGCAGGCCGAAAGCACGGGCGTCGGAGTGGAAGACACTCACGGCCATCGTCGAGATGAAGATGGGAAAGTTCAGTCCAAAGGTGCCGATCAGAAACAACATGACCAGGATCGCCCTGAGGTCCGGCCTTCTCCACACGTAGCGAAACCCTTCCAGAAATCCAGAGGTAGTGCGATGCGCTCTGACGCTTGCACGCAGTTCCGAAAGACGGAAGAACGACATTGAGAGCAGCACGGCCGCGAACGAGAGCCCATTGAGAAGAAAAGCCCAGCCGATGCCAACCTTTGCAATCAGCAAACCGGCAACGGCCGGACCTATCATCGCGGCAGCATTGAACGAGGTTGAGTTCAATGCGACGGCGTTGGGAAGGTCCTCATCGCCGACCATCTCTGCCACGAAGGTCTGTCTCACCGGTGCATCCAGCGCTGCGCCGGAACCAGACAGGAAGGCGAACACATACACGTGCCAGAGCCGGATGAATCCTGCGATGGTGAGAACTCCCAGGAGGAGCGCAAGCACGCCCATGGTTGCCTGGGTGAGCATCAGGAGCTTGCGTTGATTGAGGCGGTCCGCAGCCGATCCCGTCCAGGGCAGCAGCAGAAGTTGCGGGGCAAACTGCAGGCCCATTACCATACCCAGCGCTGACGCATCATGATGAGTAAGTTGCGTCAGCACAAGCCAGTCCTGTGCGACGCGCTGCATCCAGGTACCGACATTAGAAACCAGAGCGCCCGCCGTCCACAGGCGGAAGTTGAAGCTTCTCAGGGAGCGAAAGGTGCCGGACACTGGGTTCTTCATGCGCGCGACGGCGTGTTGCCCCCATGGAACTGGCCGAAGTGACGTGCCGAAAAGATGCTGATGAGCAGCGCGCCCAGGGCGAACGCAAGGATGTGAGTTGTCGCCCGCGGATCGAAAGCACCGACGTGCGCGACGAGCAGATACCCAACCACCGCGTTGAAGAATCCCCAGACAACATTGACCGTTGCGGAGGAGAGCCCTTTGCCGGGCGGTTTTGCGAAGGGACTCTGGAAAGGACGTCCCATCGTGCCGGCCACAAAATGAGGAATGGCGTTTGCCGCAAAAACGCCTCCAAAGAAGTACGACACAAGCCAAGGCCAATTCATGATGCAGCGTTCCTTTCTTCCAACAGTTTTTCGAGCAGCGAGATGACTTCCTTCGTCGACCCTGTCTCGCCGACACGAGGGAAGACGTTTCTGATGCTATACTCGTGCGCCTCCCCCCGAACATCGGTCATTGCATCAAGTGCGAGGGTCACGTTGAACCCCTGCTCGTAGGCCTGCCGCGCGGTTGCTTCAACGCCACCGGAGGTCGCCACTCCCGTCACAACGACCTGGGTAACGCCGCGCGCCTTGAGCTGGGCTTCAAGATCCGTGGTTGCGAATGCGCCCCAGCTTCGCTTGGTGACGACAATATCGCTCGGTTGCTGACCCAGTTCCGGCAGGAAATCGGTCCATCCCTCGGCAAATGTCTGGAGGGTGCGCGGACCCTGTTCCGTGCGGCCCGGCGCCCGTCCCGCAACATTCACCAGCACGACTGGGAGGTGGTGCCGGCGAAACGCATCGAGGAGGGAGCCGGTCTGTGCGATCACATCCGCGATGGGGTGGATGAACGGAGAACCGATGAGGCCTTGCTGAAGGTCGATGACGATCAGAGCGGTTTTGGGGTCGAGCGCCGTGAGGGACATAGGGATTGTTCTCCTGAAGACGATTTCTGTAGCGGACTGGTTGTCTGCGATAAAGTGAAGAGCGCTTAGTCCTCGACGAGCCTGGCAAGGATTTCGAGAGCTGCCGCGAGCTTCTCCTGCTCTTGAGCAGAGAGCCTCGCCTGGATGGTTCTGGTCAGCCAATCCTGTTTCGCCGCTCTGCGCTCCTGGATACGCTTCCGGCACATTTTGGTTAATGAGAGCAGGGTCTGGCGCCCGTCGTTCGGATCGGGCGCGCCCGTGACGAGGCCAGCGGCCTCCAGCGGAGCAATGACCGCACTCATCGACTGCGGACGCATTGCTTCCGACCGAGCGAGATTCGACACCGTAGCAGGCCCATCCTTTTCCAGGCGAAGCAGTACGGATACCTGAGAGGAGGTGAGGTCTTCGTGTCCCGCCTGGCCGCGCAGCTTGCGCTTCAACTTGCCAAGCGAGGTCCGCAGTTCCAGCGCCAATGCCGAGGCGCGTTCAGGTGGAGAGACGCCGGGTCGATCACTCATCTATGGAGCATATCATATATTAAGTTTACCTGTAAAGGTAACCTTGGCAGCTTTCCTGTATAGATGCTTGCGGGTAGCGCATACGTGGCGGGCGCAGAGCGAAGCTCTGCGGTTTCTCGGCGGCGCAATTCAGCGGAAGGCAGTGCTCCGCTCTGCGCCGCCCCGGGGTTGCCTCACAAGGATTGGTGAAGCCTTTCGAGAATCCATTCGCGGACCATAGTAGTTTCGTTCACGCCTTTGGACTTGGCGAGCGGTCTCACACGTTGAAGTTCTTGTGGGGGTAAATCGACACTCAGCGGTGCGTGTTTGGAGCGGGCAAACACGGGTTCGCCGACCTCCTCCAAAGCTCGTGCAAAGTCCGTGAGATCGTGCGTATCCCAGAACTTCGCTAGCTCCTGAATGGAGTCGGTGTTCGGCAGTTTCTTCGCTCTCACGCTTTTTCCCATCGCTGGTAACGCCACTTCTCTTTCCCGGTCATCGGTCTGGCTGTGACCGGGAAGCCTTTGCCGCCGGGAAGTCTGATAATGATGCAGAACAGGTGTCGTCAGGATAGAGTTTCTCCGAGAACGTAAAACGCTCCGGTCCGCGCCAACCCTTCAAATCGTCCGTTGAGGCGCCCAAACTCCCCGCTCCAGGGAAATTCCTTGGCAAACTGCACCTTCGCTTATAGGCTAGAATCGGGCCTGCGCCCGCCCGAACGGACCGGACGGTCAAATTGTACCGCTCGGCCTGAACTGTCCCTTCAGGACATCGCAGACCCCAGGCATGGGGGTCTGCGCCTTCCGGGAATGGCATTGCTGGAGGTGAAAGTTGATCGTCGAGAGAAGTTTCCTGGCGAACAAAGCGAGAATGTCTATGAAAATAAAGGATGAGGCCGAGAGAGTCGAGAAGTCAAGGAGTCGAGGACTCGAAGAGTTGAGCGGCGGAAGGCAAGAGCCAACACGTAGTGCCAGTCGCGCCTCGAGAAACGGTCGTTGGCTCCTCAACTCCTCAACTTCTCGACTCTTGGGCTGCATTATTGACGGAACAAAGCGAGAATGTCTATGAAAACAAAGGGTGAGGCCAAGAAAGTCGTGCAGTTAAGGACTCGAGCAGTCGAGGAGCTGCGCGGCAAGAGGCGACACAGGATGCCAGTCACATTCCGAGAAACGCCGGTTGGCTTCTCAAGTCCCCAACTTCTCAACTCTTGGACTGCATTATTGACGGAACAAAGCGAGAATGTCTATGAAAACAAAGGATCGTGGAAAACGGTCGAGGGGCTTGCGGGGATTGTGGATCGGGCGCCAGTGCGCCGGTCAACCGCCCCTCACCCCTCCTTGGCACGGCAGGCTCGTCATCGACGAGGAGGATCTTCTCAGTCATCGTGTGTTTCTGCGGGCCGTCCAGCGAGGCAGGGCTTTCAGAGTGCCGCCTGCCGTCCGGAAGCCGTCGAACTTCACCTTGCATGTAATCGACAGTTTTCTGTGGATCCTTGAGAGGCTTGCTGGGAGTTGCGGAATTGGTTGCACGGTTTATGACTTGATGTGCTATACTAGTCGTCCAAATTAACTGGCTTCAGGAATCTCAGAACGGGCTACTTTGCATGGCAATATTTGAAATCCGCCTTCCCTGCCGAGGGTGCGGGAAGGAATGCCGCGCCACCATCTCGGACGGTACCAATTCGGCAAAGTTCAGGTGCGCCTCGTGCGGGCAGACGCTGTTGGAAGCGAGGTCAATCTCCGGCTATATCTACGTGCTTTCGCACCCGAAAATGCCGGGGCTTTTGAAAGTGGGCTTCAGCAAGCGGCCTGTCGCTCAGGAAATTCAAGAGTTAAACTGGGTATCGGGGATGGCCGAGCGTTTTGTTTTGGAAGCATCGTTTGAAAGCTCCTTACCCGAGAAACACACCGCGGAAATCCACAAGAGGCTCGCAGGGCGGCGGGTTCCAGGGATGGAGTATTTCGAGTTGAGTCTGCCGGCCGCGTTACGGGTGGTTCAAGACGTCATCCCGTTGGACTCGCTAGACGAGACGGGAGGCCCGGGGTTCACCGTGCCTGGTCCGGGCGATCTTTCCGTCGCTTCCAGCAAGCTTTGGTCGTGTGGGCTATGCAAGCACCAGTGGAGGGCGGAGGGCACTCCTTATCGCTGCCTGCTCTGCCGGAGCACTTCGATTGTTCCACTCGGCGGATCGGAGCAGATGTCCAACAGTCCTGGCTTATAGCAAACTGGCCGCAGGGTCGCTGAGTACACTCCCAGCCGAACTTCAGGATTACCTTCGCCTCCTGCCCGATGCACCACGGGTCCGTGGGGGGCTTGGAGGTGCGCCTCCAGTTCGAAAGTGCCAGCCTGACTTTTTCGTCTTGAACGGACCTATCAGGTGTGCTAGCCTGAGCGTGGGTATCAAATCAAGTGGGGGAGGTGGCACACCCGTGAGCACTCCTACCGAGGCCGTCCGGGATGAATTGATGGCCAAGAACGAAGAGTATCGTCGCCTTCGCGAACAACACACCCAGTACGCTTCCCAGCTCAACCTATTGGCGGCAAAGATCTTCCTGACGGAAGATGAGAAGGTGGAAGAGGTGCGGCTTAAGAAGCTGAAGCTACGGGCCAAGGACCAGATGGAATTGCTGGTGCGACAAGCCCAGTTGGTGCATTAGCCGCCTTCGAATCTGCCAGCGGACTTCTGACCGTGCTGGGGCAGGTGAAGTGAGCACCTCTTGAAGTGTACCAGGAGGCGGGCCCATGAGGAAGAAAGCGTTCCGAGCTGACAGGCAAAGGTACTTATGCTGCGGGAGGGATATTGGTACGGTCTTCCACTGGTGCTCATTTCCGGCGGTACTCTCGGATTCTGGTTCCGGGAGCAAAGCCCGGCCCTTTTGATCGGTGCGATCTTCTTTTTGATTCTGGCCTTACTGGTCCTCAATTTTTTCCGCGATCCTGAGCGTCCCATTCCAAGTGAACCGCAAGCCATCATTTCTCCCGCCGACGGCCGCGTCGTTCAGATCGTCGAAGAGAGCTACGAGGGCTGTCCTGTGTTCCGGATCAGCATTTTCATGTCCCCGCTGGACGTGCATGTCAATCGTTCTCCCATCGCCGGAGTGGTGAAAGAGGTCAATTATCGGAAAGGCGCGTTCCGGGTAGCGATGGACGCCGCCGCCTCGATCGAAAACGAGCAAAACATCTTCGCCGTGGAAGGCGAGCAAGGCCGGATCGTGGTGAAGCAAATCGCTGGCATCCTGGCGCGCCGAATAGTATTCTGGAAGCGCCCCGGCGACGCTCTGGCGCGCGGAGAGCGCGTCGGGTTGATCAAGTTTGGTTCGCGCGTGGATGTTCTCATGGCGCCGGATGTGACATTGAGAGTCAAAGTTGGGGATCGCGTCCGGGCGGGGAGCAGTATCCTTGGAAGCAGCCAACTCAAACCTGAAATTCAATAGCCGGGGCGCCATGAGGCGGGGTGTTTATATTCTGCCCAGCCTGTTTACCGTGGGCACCCTGGTGTGCGGTTATTACGCCATTATCGCAGCGTTGCGAGGCTCTGTGGCTTTGGCGGCGGGCGGGGTCGAGGGCATGAGTGCTGCGGCCTTCGACGCTGCGGCCAAAGCGATCGGCATCGCGATCATATGCGACGGTTTCGACGGCCGAATCGCGCGGCTCACGAACTCCACTTCGGCATTTGGACGCGAGTTCGATTCCCTGGCCGACGTCGTTGCGTTCGGGGTTGCCCCGGCCATCCTGGCTTACTCCTGGGGCATCAGGGCCATCAACGAATCTCTGGGACCGCCTCTGATCGAGCACCTGCGCCAAATCGGTTGGGTGGTCACGTTCGCCTACGTCATCTGCGGTGCGGCGCGCCTGGCGCGATTCAACATCGACGTGGTCAAACCCAACACGGACCGCCGGTATTTCGTCGGCATGCCCATTCCCGCCGCGGCGGGAGCGATTGCCGCCATCGTGCACTGGGAGAAGACAGCTTTGGTGCAGTGGGGATACAGTCTGGGGTGGCTGGTAGTGGTTGGGCTGCTGGCGTTCTTGATGGTCAGCCGGATGCGTTACTACAGCTTTAAGGCCCTCGACTTGAGAAAACGACGTTCCTACGTTCTCATCATTTTCCTGGGGCTCGTCATCTGGGCCATCTGGCTGTATTCTGAACCTGTCCTGCTCGCGATTGCGGTTACCTACGCCCTTTCGGGAATCATACTCCGTATCATCTCTCTGAGACACCGCACCCATCCTCCTGAGCCCGAAGAGGTACATGCGGCATGAAAACCTCACCAGAAGGACACCGGGTTGCGGTTGTGGGCGCGTCTTCGCTGCTGGGTAAAGAGCTTCTGAACGTTCTGGGGGAACGCCACTTTCCTTTCTCCCGCCTGGTAACCTTCTCGGACGAGGAAGGCGAACCCGAATTGCCGATCCTGGATTTGGACGAGGCACTGCCCACGTTGCCCCTGGATGAGAATGTTACGGCCTCGGAGCTGGATTTTGCCTTTATCGCCGCACGCTACCGGCACATGCCCGCGTTCCTGGATACCGGGTCCTCAGCACAGGGGCCGCCTCCTTGCTTCGTGATTGATCTCAGCGGCGTAGCACCCGCGGAAGAGCCGGGGCCGCCGAACCGACGAAGCATCGTGCGTGTACCGTTTCTCGACCGTTCGTTTCCGGTTCGAGGAACGGCGGAAGGCGCTGACGCCCGGGTTTACGTTGGGGCGCGCCCTGCCACGATTGTCATCAGCACCTTGCTGCTGCGCCTGGGGGCGCGGTTTCCCCTGAAAAGGGCAGTCGCACATGTTTTCGCCTCGGCTTCCGAAACCGGGTCACACGGGATTGATGAACTTCAGAAGCAGACCGTAAACCTGCTCAGCTTCCAAAAGATCCCGCGCAAGGTCTTTGGCGGCCAGTTGGCTTTTAACCTGTTGTCGCGTCCGAGTGGGACGAGTGCGAGCGAACTTCACGTGCTCGAGAACGTGCTACGACAGCAGCTTCAAGAGTATTTACAAGGCAGGGTTCCGGTGCCGGCTCTACGCCTGCTTCAGGTACCCGTGTTCCACTCCGTGGCAGTTTCCCTTTTCGTTGAGACCGATCCCCCCGCCGCGCCGGAGAAGGCCGCAGAGGCTTTGCTGGGAGAGCAAATCGACTTGTGGCGCGGCGCCCACGACTCGCCGACTCCTGTCGAGGTTGCCGGCTCGGACGAAATCCAGGTGGATCGGGTGACGGCTGATCCGGACCTTCCGGGGGGCCTGTGGATTTGGGCTGTGGCCGATAATCTCCGCCTTGCGGCCGTGAATGCGGTGGAGATCGCCGAGAGTCTTCGCTCGCGAGTATAACCGGATGCGAGTTCTGGATGGAAACGGCTATGAATGGGCTCACGGCTGCGAAGCTACAGTTTCCTGCCTTCTGCTTTCCACCTTCTGCCTTCTGCTTTCTGCTTTTTGCCTCTCCTGCGGCTATCGCGTTGCGGGACGCGGTGACCGCTTGCCGCCCGACATCAAAACCATCGCCGTCCCCATCTTTACCAACCAGTCTTCCACCTTCCGCATTGAACAGAAACTTGCCGCCGCCGTCACTCACGAGTTCCTGGAGCGAACCAAATTCCAAGTCACGCCCAATCCGGCCGGGGCGGACGCAGTCTTGAAAGGAACCGTTAAAGAGGTGAGCCGGGGTGTGATCACCTACGACCTGACGACCGGGCGAGCCTCGTCGCTCCAGATCCAGGTTTGGGCCGACGTCAAGCTCCTGGACTTGCATAGCAACAAAGTGGTCTTCGCCAATCCTAACTTCGTCTTCCGGGAAGAGTACCAGGTGAGCCAGACCACCTCTGGCCTCTTCGAAGAGGACCAGGCTGCGCTCGACCGGCTCTCCCGGGACGTCGCCCGCACGCTCGTCACCGACCTGCTCGAGAACTTCTAGGCCCTCCGCAGATTTCGCGGATTACGCAGATGAGCTGCGGTGTTCCTTCGCGTCGCTCAGGATGACAATGCGCGGGGCTCTTGAATTGCCAACCGCCTGCCCGCTATCTGTTCGCGTAAGGGTATTACCGCTCTGTGAAATCTGCGCAATCTGCGGATCACTTCAGTTCGATCAGGCAGAGCGAGCGCGGTTGCATGGGGATGTCGACCACGTCAGGGAGTTGAACCTCCCGCACTTCTTTCTGGCCGTCAATATCGAGAACCAGATTTTTCTTCCCTTCCCCCGGCACTTCGACGCGCGCGGACTCCGGCAAGTCGGCAACGTTGGCCAGCACAACCCCGACTCGCCCGTCCGGCGCTTGCCAGGTCGAGGACTGCACCAGGGGTTCCTTGCCCCAGCCGAAGTCGCGCCGCGTAACTCCGCTGACGGTCCATGGCCGCAGCATGCGTCCGAAGACGAGGTAATCGTGGGCTATGCCCGCGCGGAATTGGTTGAGCCGTTTGGCCCAATCGAAAATCGCCGCCTGGTCCGGCACGGCGCGGGTCCAGGTCTGGTCCCAATCGTACTCGACCCGGCCTTGATCGCGGAGAGTGAAAACGACCATGTTGCCGTTCACCCAAGCCCTGGCGGCGGAGAGGCGCAGGGCTTCGTCGTTGACTCGATTGGTGTAGAAACCCTCAAACCCGCTGCCGTACTCGTGATAGAGGAACGCGTATAAGGGACAGGTGCTGACGCGGGCGTCCCAGGTCTGGAAGTGCTGAAGTTGGGTTTCCGGCGGAGCGCCCTCGCAGGACATGGCAACTTCAGGATTAACCGAACGAGCTATATCGTAATCGGTTGTTACTAATTTATCAAATGCCTCGGACATCCACGGCCCGGGCACCGCAGGATGGCCGTGATTCGTTGCGTAACAGGCCCTGGGGCCGGGCCCTTGATCGAACTGCTGCACCGCCGCGGGGCCCAACTCCGCCATCCGGCGCGTCATCTCCAGGAGCATCTGGCGCCCTTTCTCCGTCCCCACGCAAGCCACGTAATTCTTGCGCCAGGGCCACACATCCTCGAGAAGAGTGCCGTCCCATTTGCGCGCCACGGCGTCGTCGCCTCCATGCGAGTGGAAATAAGGCAAGCCGTCGTAGTTGGTGTTCTTCTGCCAGGTCACCCAGCAGAGGCCGTCGCCATAGATAATCGGATGCCAGCCCTTGGCTTTTGCCTTGGCCATGAATTCGCGCACCGCCGCTTCGCCCCCAAGGGGAGGATAAGCATCGGGCTGAACCCAGGGACCGGCGTGTTCCCAGTTAAAGACAACCGGCATCAAAGGGCTCTCGAGAGCGGCAGCTAGTTTTTCGAGGTAAGGGAGTGCGTTCGTCAGCGGTGTATATTCAGGATTCACCGCTGCCGGAGGGTCCCAGTCTCCCTGGCCGCGCATGGGAAAAGCGAGCGCAACCGGCGAGTCGGAGAGCCACTTGGGCACGTCGGTCCGGTTTGCCCGCTTGGTCGAGCAAAATGGCTGCTGCTCCGCCCAAGCCCGATAGATTTCCGCCGCCGCGTACCAATCGCCGTGAAAGGCGCCCACCACCACGTGGTAAGGGAGTTTGGACACGCCGGGACCGCGCGTGCCGGGATAATGGCCGAGCCCCATTACCACCCCGTGCTGCTCCATTAAGGGATCCAAAAACTTGGGCAAGCCCGTGGCATCGTCGCAAGCCACGTACAGCCCCCCGGCGTCGTTGTAGTAGGCCATCAGTTGCGTCGATGTCCACTCGCCGGGGTAATTGTTGTAGCGCCAAATTTCGGGCGTGTCGTATTCTCTTCCTCCCCAAGCGCCTACTGACATATCGGGCTCAACCGGCCCGGCCAGCGCGCCGTCGGCAAAAGACCAG
>Ga0181526_10001926_pt1 | contig 18903 bp, 19 predicted proteins | sample PEATcosm2014_Bin_35_FD_119750 | JGI IMG/M metagenome (GOLD analysis project Ga0181526, IMG submission 119750) | Peatland microbial communities from MTU Mesocosm Facility, Houghton, MI, USA - PEATcosm2014_Bin06_30_metaG | ecosystem: Environmental > Terrestrial > Soil > Wetlands > Peat | place...
CGCTTCGGCAAGGTTTAACTCAGCCTCGGACCGCCCGTTTGCGCGGCTTGCGTTCGCGGACCGCCGCCATCCAAGGCCGCTGATCCACGATCTTGAGCATGGTGGAAATGGTGATCGAGCGGAACGTGGCCAGCGTGAGTTCGTCGATCTCGTTGAGCACGACGCGCAAGGCGCGTCCGACGCTGGTGTTCGGGCGCGGATCTTCGCCGTCGACGCCGTCCGATCCGATCGGCTCGAACAGTTCGATCACATCCATCAGCGCCAGGCGTTTCGGATTGCCGATGAAGCGATAGCCGCCCCCGACGCCGCGGGCGGATTCGACGATTCCCGCGCGCGCGAGATCGCGCAGCACCTTCGCCAAATGGTGCAGCGAGATGCCGTACTTGTCCGCGATTTCCGCGGCGGCGAGTTGACGCGTCGGATCGGCCGCCAGCTCGAGCACGGCGAAGAGAGCGAAGCAGGTGGCCTTCTGTAGTTTCATGCGTGTCCCGGCGGTGGCTTGGGTGTCGAAACGTTCAGGCGCCGTCAGTCGAGCGTGGTTTCCAGTTCGATAAAGGGTCCCGCCATCATGCCTTGGCTGCGGAAGAAGGACAGGATGATGGTGTTGTCGCGCGCCAGCATCGTGCGGACGTTGACGACTCCGGTTTTACGGAAGCAATCGCAGATCGCGTTGAAGAGTTGGGTTCCCACGCCTTTGAGTCGGCCCTTGGGACGGATTTGGATGGCGAATATCCAGCCGCAGGGCGGCGAACCGAATTCCCAGGCGCGAGTCTCGCCGATGACGAAGCCGTCGATCCGGTCCTGGCGTTCCGCCACGAGAAAGAAGCGCTCCTTGTGCCGACCGCCATAGAGATCGAACATATCGCGCCAATAATTCGGCTTGGCGAGGCCGGTGACTTCCTCGTCGAGCGCGATGACCGACGGAACGTCGGCGGCCAGCGCCGGCCTGATTCGCAATCCGGCCCCGGCGTCAATCCCGGCGTTCGTCTTGGTCGGCTTCATCGCTTCCTTTCGCTTCGAGACCTCGCGCGCCCCCGCCGCCGATGCCCGACAGCGTGAACAATCCCGGCGCGAATGTAAATAAGCATATTCGTACCGATATAGGTCAATTGCGGCATTCCCAGGCTCCGCCGGGGCGGCGGGCGGTTTGATCTAGATCAAATACGGGCAGGCCGATCTCGTATCATACTGTTCGTTAAATTGGTATCTGAGTACCGATTAAGAAACGCAAACGGAGGATTGCCATGAAGCCCAGCCTGGCGGCAGGACTGACTTTCGAGCGGCGCGTTGCCGTCGACGAACCGCGCACCATCGGTTTCATGGGCGAGGGCGGCCGGGTCTATTCGACCCCTTCCCTGGCGCGGGACATCGAGCAGACCTGCCGCGACGGTCTGCTCGAGCATCTCGACCCGGGCGAGGACTCGGTCGGCACACGGATCGAGCTCGATCACTTGGCGCCGACGCTCCTCGGCATGGAAGTCGTCATCCGCGTGAAAATCCTCGAGGTGAAGGGGCGGCTCGTCACCTTCGAGGTTTCGGCGCGCGATCCCCTCGACGACATCGGGCGCGGCAAGCACATGCGCTTCGTGACCGACGTTCAGAAAACCGTCGAGCGGCTCAAGGCCAAGGCCGCGAAAGCGAAAGCGGCGGGAACAACCTCTTCATGACGGGAGCGGCGGCCACGGCAAAGCAGGTTCCGACCTACTGCTACCAGTGCGTCGCCGGTCCCGATCTCCTGACCGTCCGCGTCGAGGACGGAGTCGCGCTCGGCGTCGATCCGAATTTTTGCGCCGCGCAAGTTCATCCCGGCGCGGGGCGGATTTGCGTCAAGGCCTATGGGTTGGTGCAGAAGACCTACAACCCCAATCGCATTCTCACGCCGATGAAGCGCACCAATGAGAAAAAGGGGCGCGGCGAGGAGCCGGGCTTCGTCCCGATCTCCTGGGATGAAGCGTTCGATCTCATCGCCGAAAAGCTCAACGGCGTGCGCGCCGGCGGCCTGCTCGACGCCTCGGGCTATCCCAAGGTCGCCGCCACCTTCGGCGGCGGGGGCACGCCGCAATCCTACATGGGAACCTTTCCCGCCTTTCTCGCGGCCTGGGGGCCGGTCGATATGGGTTTCGGCAGCGGCCAGGGCGTCAAGTGCTATCACTCGGAGCATCTCTACGGCGAGTTGTGGCATCACGCCTTCACGGTCTCGCCGGATACGCCGTCCTGCCGCTACGTCATCTCGCTCGGCAGCAACACCGAGGCCTCGGGCGGCGTCGTCGGCGTGAAACGCCATGCCGATGCGCGCGCCCGCGGGATGAAGCGCGTCCAGGTGGAGCCGCATCTCTCGATTACCGGCGCCTGCTCCGCCGAATGGGTTCCGATCCGGCCGAAGACCGACGCGGCTTTTCTCTATGCCGTCATCCATGTGTTGTTGCACGAGCAGAAGCGCGCGCGCCTCGACCTCGCCTTCCTGACGGACCGCACGGCGTCGCCCTATCTCGTCGGCGCCAAGGGCACCTATTTGCGCGATCCCGAAAGCAAGAAGCCGCTGATCTGGGATCGCAAGCGCGGCGCGGCGGTGACTTACGATACGCCGGACACGCAGCCGGCGCTGGAAGGCCGCTTCACCGCTTCGGCGGTCGAGCTGGGTCCCGACGGCGAAGAGATCGCCCGCGGCGCGCTTTCCGGCGAAACCGCGTTCAGCAAGCTCGCCGCGCACATGGCGCCCTATTCGCCCGAATGGGCGGCGGCGATCTGTGACGTGCCGGCGGCAACCATTCGCCGCATCGCCAATGAATTCGCCGACCAGGCCTGTATCGGCGAGACGATCGAGATCGACGGCATGGTGCTGCCCTTCCGTCCCGTCGCCATCACCCTGGGCAAGACGGTCAATAACGGCTGGGGCGGTTACGAGTGTTGCTGGGCGCGCACCGTGGCGGTTTCCCTGGTCGGCGCGCTCGAGGTTCCCGGCGGCACGCTCGGCACCACCGTGCGTCTCAACCGCCCGATGTCCGACCGCATCGGCAGCGTCACGCCGGGGATCGACGGCTTCATGGCCTACCCCTTCAATCCGACCGACCCCGAGCATTGGTCGCCGCGGCCCAATATCCGCAACGCCTATCGCACGCTGGTGCCGCTCGCCGCCAATGGGCCGTGGAGCCAGGCGCTCGGTCCCACCCATCTGGCCTGGATGTTCCTGGACGGAACGCCCAAGGGCCTGCCCGCGGTGACGTTTCCCGAAGTCTGGTTCCTCTACCGCAGCAATCCCGCCATCTCGTTCTGGGACACCGCGGCGATCTCCGACAAGATGTCGCGCTTCCCCTTCGTCGTCGCCTTCGCCTATACGCGCGACGAATCGAACCACATGGCCGACCTGCTGCTGCCGGAATGCACCGACCTGGAGGGGCTGCAGCTCATCCGCATCGGCGGCACGAAGTATGTCGAGCAGTTCTGGGACGAGGAGGGTTTCGCGCTCCGCCAGCCCGCCGTCGCGGCCTCGGGCGAGGCGCGCGACTTCACCGACATCGCGACCGAGCTGGCGCGGCGGACGGGCCTGATCGAGCCTTACAACGCCGCCATCAACCGCGGCGCGGCGGGCGTGCCGCTCAAGACCGAGCGCTACGATTTCAGCCTCGCCGCCGCCAAGCCCCACACCCGCGACGAGATTTGGGACGCCGCCTGCCGCGCCGCGAGCGCCGAGCTGACCGGCGGGGCCGCTTCCGACGGGCTCGATTGGTACAAGTCGCACGGCTTCCGCACGCGCCCCTTCAAAAAGTCCGATTGGTATCTCTATCCCGCGCTGGCGCGGCAGGGCTTGCGCTTCGAGCTTCCCTATCAAGAGCGGCTTTACCGCATCGGGCAGGAACTCGGACGGCGTCTGCACGAGCACGGCATGACCTGGTGGGACCAACAGCTCGCGGAATATCAGACGCTGCCGGCATGGAAGGATTTCCCCGGCATGTGGGAAAAGGCGGTCGTCGCAATGGGCGGCCGGGCCCAGGATTTTCCGTTCTGGCTCGTCACCGCCCGCTCCATGCAATACGCCTGGGGCGCCAATGCCGGCATCCAGGTAATCCAGGAAGTGGCGGCCAACGTCGCCGGGCATGACGGGGTCATCATCAACACGAGCGCCGCCGCGCGCCTCGGCATCGGCGACGGCGACATGGTCGAAATCCGCACGCCCCAACGCGCCACGCGCGGCCGCGCGGTGCTGCGCCAGGGCATCCGCCCCGACACGATCCTCATGCTCGGGCAGTTCGATCACTGGGTCACGCCCTTCGCCCGGGATTTCGGCACCCCGAGCATGAACGCGCTGGTGCCGCTGTCGCTCGAGCTGACCGACGCCACGGGTTCGGGCGCCGATCTGGTGCGCGTCGGCTTGACGCGGCTGGGAGGCGCGGCATGACCCGCTGGGTGATGGTCGCCGATCTCAAGCGCTGCGTCGGCTGCCAGACCTGCACGGCCGCTTGCAAACAGACCAATGCGACGCCGCCCGGCGTGCAGTGGCGGCGCGTGCTCGACATGGAAGAGGGAGAATATCCCGATGTCCGCCGCGTCTTCGTGCCGGTGGGATGCATGCATTGCGCCGACCCGCCTTGCATGACCGTGTGCCCCTCGACCGCCACGCGCCGGCGTCCGGACGGCATCGTCACCATCGATTACGATCTCTGCATCGGCTGCAGCTATTGCGCCGTCGCCTGCCCCTATCAGGCGCGCCACAAAACCGACCGCGCGAGCTTCGCCTATGGCGGCGCGCCGAGCCGGGCGGAGCGGAAGCGATTCGACGGGCGGCGTTTGGCGGTGGCGACGAAATGCACGTTTTGCGTCGACCGCATCGACGCCGGGACGGCCAAGGGCTTGACGCCGGGCGTCGATCCCGAGGCGACGCCGGCCTGCGTCAATTCCTGCATCGCCGCCGCGCTCCACTTCGGCGACGTCGAGAATCCCGCGAGTAACGTGTCGCGGCTCCTGGCCGAGAATCGGAATTTCCGCATGCATGAAGAGCTCGGGACCGGCCCGGGCTTCTATTATCTCTGGGAATAGCCATGGATCGCATCGCCCCTTGGCTGCAAACGAACTGGGATCGCCGCGCCGCGGGCAACTTCATCGGCGGCGGCACCGGGGCCGGGCTGGCGGTCTTCGCCGCGGCGAGCGAACTTGCGGGCGGCACGCCGCAACGCTGGGCCTACCTCCTGGCGGCGATCTTCATCGCGGCCGGCCTGAGCTTGGTGTGGATCGAGATCGGCCGCCCCTGGCGGTTCCTCCACGTCTTCTTCAATCCGCACACCTCTTGGATGACGCGCGAGGGGCTGGTGGCGCTGCCGCTCCTCGTCGCGCTCGCCGCCGCCGCGTGGTACGGCGGCGCGGCGCTGGCTTCCGTCGCCGCGCTGCTCGCGCTGGTCTTCGTCTATTGCCAGGCCCGGATCCTGCGCGCCTCGCGAGGGATTCCCGCCTGGCGCGATCCGTCGATCGTGCCGTTGATCGGCGCCACCGCGCTGGCCGAGGGAGTGGGGGCCTGGTTCGTGCTGAATTTCGTCGCGGGCGCCGCTCCCGGCGGGTTCGTGCTGGTCCTGGCGCTGCTCGCGCTGCTCGCGCGCTGGATCGCCTGGACCGCCTATCGCCGTTCCCTGGCGCGGCGCGGCGCGCCCACCGCTTCGCGCAAGGCGCTCCAAGCGATCGGCCTGCAGCTGCTGGTCCTCGGCACCATCGCGCCGATCGTTCTGATCGCCGCTTCGCTCGGTTTTGCCGATTACGCCCGCCCGCTCGCTCTGGCGGCGGGATTGCTCGGCCTGGCCGAGGGCTGGCTGATCAAGGACACGATCGTCCTGCGCGCCGCCTTCAATCAAGGCTTCGCCGTGCCGCATATGCCGCGGCTTAATCCCGCGAGCGGCGATTCCGGAATACGACAGGGATGGAGTTGAACCATGGCCACACGCCTCTCGCGCGGTAAAAACCACGACCGGCAGCATGTTTATTTCTCCCCGGACGTCGAGACCATGCCGCGCAAGCAGCTGCAGAAGCTTCAGTTCGACCGCCTGCGCAACGTGCTGCAACACGCCTACGCCAACGTGCCGCATTACCGCCGCAGCTTCGATGCGGCCCACGTCACGCCGTTCACGCTGCACGGGCTCGACGATCTCCGGCGCTTTCCCTTCACCTCCAAGACGGATTTGCGCGACAACTACCCCTTCGGCATGTTCGCCGTCCCCCGCGAGCAGGTCATACGCGTCCACGCCTCCTCGGGCACGACGGGAAAACCGACCGTGGTCGGCTACACCGCCGCCGATCTCTCCAACTGGGCGCTGCTCATGGCGCGGTCGATGGTCAGCGCCGGCGTTCGGCCGGGCGACATCGTGCACAACGCCTACGGCTACGGGCTGTTCACCGGCGGGCTCGGCGCCCATGACGGAGCGTCCCGGCTCGGCTGCACCGTCGTGCCGGCTTCCGGCGGCGGCACCGAAAGACAGGTGACGCTGATGAACGACTTCGGCGCCGTGGTGCTGTGCGCCACGCCGTCCTACGCGCTCAACATCGCCGAGGTCGCCGCCGGCATGGGCATCGATCTGTGCGGCGGGCCGTTGCGCGTCGGGCTGTTCGGCGCCGAGCCGTGGAGCGACGGGCTGCGCCGCGAGCTGGAAAACCGGTTGGGGCTGAAGGCCATCGACATCTACGGCCTCTCCGAGATTCTGGGACCGGGGGTCGCGGTCGAATGCCACGAGGCCCAGGCCGGATTGCACGGCTGGGAGGACCATTTCCTGTTCGAGATCATCGACCCCGAAACCGGTGAGCCGCTCGCCATGGGCAAGACCGGAGAGCTGGTCATCACCACGCTCACCAAGGAAGCGCTGCCGATGATCCGCTATCGCACCCGCGACATCACGCGGCTCACCGACGAGCCGTGCCGCTGCGGCCGCACGCATGTGCGCATCCGCCGCATCACCGGCCGCAGCGACGACATGCTGATCATACGCGGCGTCAACGTCTATCCCTCGCAACTCGAGGCGGCGCTGGTCGGCTTGCCGAGAATCTCTCCGCATTACCAGCTCGTCCTCGAACGCAAGGGACCGCTCGACCATGTGACGCTCGAGGTCGAGGCCGATGCCGCGGTGACGCTCGACGACGCGGCCGGACAGTCGATCGCCCAGGCCGTCACGCATCATCTCAAGGCGATGCTGGGGATCACCTGCGACGTCGTCGTGAAGCGCCCGGGCGAAGTGCCGCGTTCGCAGGGAAAAGCGGTGCGCGTCCGCGATCTCAGGCCCAAGCCGTGATCGCCGAGGCGACACAGGGCATGAGCGTGCTGCTCCCCGCGGGATGGAAGGCCCCGATCGGCTACGCCAACGGGATCGCGGCGAAGCCGGGCCGCCTCGTCTTCGTCGCGGGCCAGGTCGGTTGGGATTCGGGGCAGGTGTTCCGGTCGACCGAACTCGCGCCGCAATTCGAGCAGGCGCTCGAAAACGTGCTCGCCGTGCTCGCCGAGGCCGGCGGCTTGCCGCGCCATATTTGCCGCATCACCGCCTTTTGCTGCGACAAGCCCGCCTATCTCGCGGCGCGGCCGGAACTCGGCCGCATCTGGCGGCGATTGATGGGCCGTCATTTCCCGGCCATGAGCATGATCTTCGTCGCGGATTTGCTCGACAGCCCGGGCAAGATCGAACTCGAAGCCACTGCCGTCATCCCAGAGTTACCTGAAGGAGGAAAGCCATGACTAAGCTTTATCGCACTTTGTCGTTTCTGCTTGCCGTCACCGCTTGCTTCGTATGGGCGTTGATGGGTTCCAACGCGCTCGCCCAAACCATCAAGATCGGCTCCAGCCTGTCCGTGACGGGTCCGGCGTCGTTCCTGGGCGCGCCCGAGGAAAAGACGCTCCGCCTCTATGTCGACAAGATCAACGCCTCGGGCGGCGTGCTGGGACGGAAACTCCAGCTCATCGTCTATGACGATGGCGGAGATCCCAATAAGGCGCGCACCAACGCCACCCGCCTCGTCGAGCAGGACAAGGTGGTCGTCATGGTGGGCGGCACGACCACGGGCGCGACGCTCGCCATGATGCCCATCTTCGAGGACGCGCAGATTCCGTTCGTCTCGCTGGCCGGCGCGATCGAGATCATCGATCCGGTACAGAAATACATCTTCAAGACGCCGCATACCGACCGGATGGCGTGCGAGAAGATCTTCCAGGACATGAAGAGCCGCGGATTCACCAAGATCGGCATGATCGCGGGCACCGACGCGTTCGGCAAGTCGATGCACGACCAGTGCCTCAAGGTGGTCGGAAACTACGGCATCACGGTGCTCGTCGACGAAAGCTACGGCGCGCAGGACAGCGACATGACTCCGCAGTTGACGAACATAAAGAACACGGCGGGGATCCAGGCGGTGATCAATCCCGGCTTCGGGCAGGGACCGGCCATCGTCACGCGCAACTACCGGCAGATCGGAATATCCGTGCCGCTCTATGAAAGTCACGGCGTCGCCTCCAAGAGCTATATCGACCTGGCGGGGCCCGCCGCCGAGGGCGTGCGGCTGCCGGCGGCGGCGTTGCTCGTCGCCAACCAGCTTCCGGACAACGATCCGCAGAAGAAGGTGGTGGTCGCCTACAAGACGACTTACGAAAAGGCGACCGGCGAGCCGGTTTCCACCTTCGGCGGTCACGCCTATGACGGCCTCAACATCGTCGTTGCGGCGATCAGGCGCGGCGGCAGCGCCGATCCCAAGAAGATCCGGGATGAGATCGAGAAAACCTCGCATTTCATCGGCACGGGCGGGATCGTGAACATGTCGCCGACCGACCATCTCGGTCTCAGCCTCGCGGCGTTCCGGATGCTGGAAATCAAGAACGGCGACTGGGTCTTGGTGACGGCGACGAATTGAGTACGACTCGGCCGATCTGATCGGCGAGACTGGCGAGGCGCGCCCCCCTCGGGCGGGGGGCGCGGCCCCGCGTATTGGGACGGACTCGTGACCATGGCGGCGTTCCTGCAATTCGCATTTTCGGGCCTGACGGTCGGGGCCGTCTATGCGCTGGTGGCGCTGGGCTTCACCCTCATCTACAACGCCTCGGATGTGGTGAATTTCGCCCAGGGCGAATTCGTCATGCTGGGCGGCATGGTGACGGTCGTGATGCTGGCGGCCGGCGTTCCCCTGCCGCTGGCGGCGCTCATTGCCATTGCGGTCGCCGTCGGCGTCGGCATCGCACTTCATCGGCTCGCCATCGAACCGGCGCGCGACGCCTCGCCGGTCGCTCTCATCATCATCACCATCGGCGCTTCGATTCTGATCCGGGGCGTCGCGTCGATCGTCTTCGACAAGCAATTCCACAAACTGCCGGCTTTTTCCGGCGACGCGCCCATCGCGGTGTTGGGCGCGACGATTCTTCCCCAGAGCCTCTGGGTGATGGGCGGGACGGCGGCGATCGTCGTTTTGCTGTACGTTTTTCTCGAGCGGACGATCCTCGGTAAGGCGGTGCTCGCGACCGCGGCCAACCGTCTCGCCGCGCACCTCGTCGGCATCGACACCAAACTGATCGTGACGCTTTCGTTCGGCATTTCCGCCGCGATCGGCGCCGTCGCCGGCATCCTGGTCACGCCGATCACGCTGACGAACTACAACATTGGCACGCTGCTCGCGCTCAAGGGCTTTGCCGGCGGCATGCTCGGCGGCATGGGCAATCCGCTAGGAGCCGTCCTGGGCGGGCTGCTGCTCGGTCTGATGGAAGCCTTCGGCGCCGGCTATATCAGTTCCACCTATAAGGACGGCATCGCCTTCATCGTGATCCTGGTCGTTCTCTTCGTATCGCCGCGCGGCCTGCTCGGCAGGCGCAGCGTGGAGCGGGTCTAGCGTGCGCCGGAATTTCTCGAACCGCTGGATGACGCTGCTCATCCTGGTCGCGCTGGTCGCCGCGCTGCCGCTGGTTTTCTCGTCCGGCTATTACTATCGCGTCGCCGCCCTGGTTTGGATTTCGGCGCTGGCGGCGATCGGGCTCAACATCCTCATGGGCTATGCCGGCCAAGTCAGCCTGGGTCACGCCGGATTTTTCGGCATCGGGGCCTATGCGGTCGCGATCGGGCCCGCGCGCTTCGGTCTCGCCTCGTGGCTCTGCATTCTTTTCGGCGCGGTCCTATCGGGCGCTGTCGCCTGGCTGGTCGGGCGGCCCATGTTGCGGCTCAAGGGGCACTATCTTGCGATCGGAACCCTGGGATTCGGCGTGCTGATCGCGCTGGTGCTGACGAGCGAATCCGAATGGACCGGCGGACCCGACGGGATCGCGGTGGCGCGTCTGGCATTCGCGGATATCCGCATCTCGGGGCCGGCCGCCTGGTATTGGATTTCGGGCGTGGTGCTCGTTCTCGGCGCCTGGCTCGCGCTCAATCTCGAGGACAGCTCCGCCGGACGGGCGTTGCGCGCGCTCCACGACAGCGAAATCGCGACGGCGCTCTGCGGCGTCGATGTCGCGCGGCACAAGCTCTGGGCCTTCGTTCTGGCCGCGGTCTATGCCTCGATCGCGGGATCGGAACTCGCGCTGTTCGACGGATTCATCACGCCCGACATGGCCGGCTTCCTTCACTCGATCGAACTCGTCGCGATGGTCGTGCTCGGCGGCATGGGCTCGGTGTTGGGGAGCGTCGTCGGCGCGGCGCTGCTGGTCACCCTGCCTCAACTTCTCACCGTGTTCATGGAATACGAGCAGGCCTTGCTCGGCCTGATCATCATGCTGGCGATGATTTTCCTGCGGCTCGGCATCGTTCCGGGCATCCAGCGGATGCTGGCGCGGAGATTCCCGTGAAGGCGCTGGCGGCCGAGAACGTCGGCCTCGCCTTCGACGGCATCGTCGCGGTCGATGACGTCAGCTTCTCGGTCGAATCCGGCAAGATCTTTTCGATCATCGGGCCGAACGGCGCCGGCAAGACCACGCTGTTCAACATCATGTCCGGCATCTACCGCCCCAGCGGCGGCCGGGTCCTGCTCGCCGGCGAGGACGTGACCGGGCTCGAGCCGCATGTCATCGCCGCCAGGGGTTTGGCGCGCACGTTTCAAAATCTGCAGATCTTCATGCATATGAGCGCGGTCGAGAACGTGATGGTCGGCCGCCACATCCGGGAGACGCGGAACCTGACCAAGGCGCTGTTGCGGTTTCCCTCGGTCGGACGCCAGAATCGCGCCACGCGGGCAAAGGCGCTGGAGTTGCTGCAATTCGTCGGGCTCGCCGACCGGGCGGATCGTCCGGCGGGTTCCTTGCCTTACGGCGGACTACGCCGCCTGGAAATCGCGCGCGCCTTGGCGCTCGAGCCCCGCATCCTGCTGCTCGACGAGCCGGCCGCGGGCTGCAATCCGGTCGAGACCGAGGCGGTGGAGGCCTTGGTGCGCGAGATCGCCGGTTGGGGCATCACCGTCGTGCTGGTCGAGCACAACATGCGCTTCGTGATGCGGATTTCCGACCGGATTCTGGTGCTGGACAGCGGCCGGAAGCTCGCCGAGGGCGTCGCGGACGAGGTGCGGCACAATCCCGAGGTGATCGAGGCCTATCTCGGCCGCCACGGCTCGAAGGAGGCGGCGCATGCTCGCGATTGAGGGGCTGACCAGCGCCTATGGCCGCATCGAGGTGTTGCACGGCGTGAGCCTCGAGGTCGCCGAAGGCGAGATCGTCGCCCTGGTCGGCGCCAACGGCGCCGGCAAGACCACCCTGTTGCGGGCAATCTCCGGCGTCCAGCCGATCCGAAGCGGCCGGGTGCGCTTTGCCGGCGAAGCGATCGAGCGCGAGCCCGCTTATATGCGCGTCGCCAAGGGCCTGGCGCATGTGCCGGAAGCGCGGCAGGTCTTCGCGCCGCTTTCGGTGGAGGACAATCTGCGGCTCGGCGCCTACCGGCGCAAGGATTCGGGGATAGCCCGCGACCTGAAGCGAATGTACGAGATGTTTCCCGTGCTGTGGGAACGCCGCCGCTCCGCCGCCGGCAGCCTGTCGGGTGGCGAGCAACAGATGCTGGCGATCGGACGCGCGCTGATGGCGCGCCCGCGGCTTTTGCTTCTCGACGAACCCAGCATGGGTCTCGCTCCGGTTCTCGTCGACCAGATCATGGACGTTATTCTTGCCCTGAAGGCCGAAGGCGTGACGATTTTTCTGGTGGAACAGAATGCCGTGGCGGCGCTCTCGATCGCCGATCGCGGCTATGTCATCGAGACCGGCGTCATCGTTCACGGCGGCGCGGGGCGCGACCTGCTCGACGATCCGAAAGTCCGCGCGACGTATCTCGGCGTCTGATTGGTGGCGAGACCGTCCGTCACTCCGGCATGCGGGGTTCGTCGGGATCGTAGGCCCAATCCTTCGCCGGTTTGGGCGTGCGGGCGATCCATTCGAGCAGAAGCTCGACGTGCTCGGTTTCTTCGCGTGCGAACTCCTCGGCCAGTTTGTGCAACTCCGCGGGGCCGGTACCCTGGACCAGCGACGTGAAGAACGCCACCGCCCGCCGCTCGTTCTGGAGCGCGATGTCGAGGGCGTGATAAGGCGTCATGAGATAGTGCAGCGACTCGCCGCTGTCCGTCTCCAACCCTTCCTTGCCCCGCGCGCCCAGGGGCGCGGCGGCCGCGACCGGAAGCCCGCGCGCGCGCAAATCGGCCGCGAGACTGTCGGCGTGCTTGCGCTCGATGCCGGCGAGCTTGCGGAACAGCGCCGCGACCTCGAGGTTGCTGTGAAGCTCCATCTGGGCGGCGAATTCGTCGTAACGCTCGGCCGCCTCGACCTCCATCGCATGGGCGCGCGACAGCAAGTCCGCGACCGTGCCGACTTCCGGCGCCTCCGGCGGCCGCTTTCCGCCTCCCGGGCGGGCGGCGCTCATAATGCGAACTCCCGTTCGATTTCGGACAACGTCTTGCGCGGCTGCCCGATCGGCGGCTGAAACGACTTGCGGTTTCCGTGATAGAGCACGCCGATATTGAAGCCGTCGTCGGTCATGAGCCGCCGCGCCGCTCGCCCGGGATCGTCGGTGTGAACGACCGGAGCCGGCCTGACCGATTCCTTCCAGCCCCGCTGTTCGGGCCGGAAGGTGATGCACGGGCTCAGAATTTCGACGAAGGAGAATCCCGGGCTTGCGATCGCCTTGGCGATGATGTCGGCGGTGCCGACCACGTCGCCGGAAAAAGCGCGCGCGACGAAATTGGCTCCCGAGGCCAGCGCGATGACCAGCGGATTGAAGGGCCGCACGCCCGTCCCGCCGGGCGCCAGCGCATTGTCCCAATCGGGCTCGGTCGTGGGCGAGGCTTGGCCCTTGGTCATGCCGTAGACGTGATTGTCCATCACGATGTAGGTGAGATCGACGTTGCGGCGGCAGGCGTGGAGAAAATGATTGCCGCCGATCGAATAGCCGTCGCCGTCGCCGCCGGCGGCGACCACGGTGAGATCCGGACGCGCGACCTTGAGACCGGTCGCGACCGGAAGCGCCCGGCCATGGACCCCGTGAAAGCCGTAGCAATTCGTATAGGCCGGAATCCGCGACGAGCAGCCGATCCCGGAAACCACCGCGACGTTTTCCGGCCGGAGGGCGAGCTGGGCGAAGGCGCGGGTGAGCGAGGTCACGACCGAATAATCGCCGCAGCCCGGGCACCAGACCGGCTTGGTGTCCGATTTGAAATCCTTGGCGGCGGGCAGGACCTCGGCGGTCACGCTCATGGACGGCTCCATTCGACGAGTTCGCGGTGAATCTCGGAGGGACGCAGCGGCAACGGCCCGGGCCGGTACAGCGCGCGCACCTCGCCGGGGAGCGAATACTCCGCGCGCAGATAGCGGTGGAATTGGCCGCTGTGGGTCTGTTCGACTACGAGCACGCGCTTCACGCCGTCGAGCAGCGCGCCGAGGCGCTCCGGCTGCGCCGGGGACAGCAGACGCATCGAGATGAGCTTGGCGCGCACCCCGTCGGCGCGGGCCAACGCCAATGCCTCGCGCGCCGGCGCCGTGCAGGAACCCCAGGTGATGATGGCGACGTCGCCCTTGCCGTCGCCCTCGACCTGGGCCCAATGCCGGTCGTAATCGGCGGTATCGAGCTTGCGCTTCCTTTTGTCGAGCTGCGTCAGGTGATCCTTGGCCTGGCTCGAAGGCGTGCCGCGCTCGCTGTGCTCGAGGCCGTCGGCGGTGTGCATGAAACCCGCCGTGCCGGGGATCGCCATCGGCGAGATTCCGGATTCGGTCAAGGCATAGCGGCGATAGGGTTGCGCGTCGCCGTTGGCAAGCTTGCGCTGGCCGGTAAAGGCGAAATCACCCGGCCGGTCGATGACCATGCGCGTCTGGCCGAAGGATTGATCGGAGAGCACCAGCGCCGGCACCTGCATCGTCTCGGCGAGATGGACGGCCCATTGCGTCGTCATCAGGCAGTCGGCCACCGAGTTGGGCGCGACGACGACGTGGGGTGAATCGCCGTGCGGCCCGTAGAGCGCGATGTTGAGATCGCTTTGTTCCGATTTGGTCGGGATGCCGGTCGAAGGGCCGCTGCGCATGACGTCCACCACGACGATCGGCACCTCGGCGGAGATCGCCAGGCCCAAGGCCTCGATCATCAGCGCCAGGCCCGGGCCCGAGGTCGCGGTGAGCGCGGGCGTGCCGCCATAGGAGGCGCCGATCGCCATGTTGATGGAGGCGAGTTCGTCCTCGGCCTGAACCAGCACGCCGCCGACATCCGTCAGCGCCGGCGCCATCCATTCCAACACTTCGGTCGCGGGCGTGATCGGATAAGCGGCGACGAAACGCACGCCGCCCTTGAGCGCGCCATAGCCCGCCGCCTCGTTGCCGGTGATGAGCCACCGCTTGTCGCGCTCGTTCCCGCCCGGCGCGAGCCGGAAGGGACACTCGACGCCTTGCGCGGCGGCGCGGCCCGCCTCCGCCGCGGCCAGGCTCGCCGTGACGGCGTCGCCGTTGTCGCCCAAGCTGCGGCGGATGGCCTCGGCGATCGCGGTTGTCGGCAAGCCGATCAGGCCGGCGATATATCCCAGGGCAACCATGTTGGCCCGTCCGTGCGGAATCTTCTTGGCCAGATCCTTCATCGGCAGCGCGAGTGGACGCGCCCCTAAATTCGCGAATTCGGCCGGGGCCGAGCCTTGCGCCGGATCGCCGATCATGAGGCTGTGCGCATCGAGCGGGATTTCCGAGGCGAAGCGCTCGGTGTTGACCCAATCGATCGCCAACAGAATGTCGAAACTGTCGCCGTGGCATTCGATCGGTTCGCGCGCCAGTCGCAGCAGGGCCGCCGCCTCGCCGCCGCGGATCTGCGGCCCGCTGGTGCGGCTCATCAGCCCATAGCAGCCCGCCAGCGCCGCCGCCTCCAGCAGCATGTCGCCGGCGGTCATCACGCCGGAGCCGCCGCTGCCGGATAGGGCGATGGAAATCGACGACGGGGACTTGCTTCGGGGCGCCACGGCTATGGATTCTCCTTCGTAAAAGTATCTCCGAGGGAACGTGACGGACCGTTGATCTGGATCAAGACATGGCGCGACAAGAAGGCGCAGTTATTCAGATTGACGGCTACTCCGGTAAATCGGTACTCTTATACCGATTTTAGCGCCCGGAGGGCCAGCGTCAAGTTTTAGCGCCAGCAGGGCCGGGGATAGGCCGGAATCGGCCCCCAGGGCTGGTATGGCGTCGGAGGGGATGACAGATGCTGGAATCGTTCTATCGGCGTACAACAGAGGCGGCCCAGCGGCCGCACCCGCCCGCCGCCCGCCCAAACCCGTTCGACGCCGTGCATCGCCAAGCCGTGAAACGCCGCGTCACCCGCGCGCCGGCCGCGTGAATTTCAAGGATCGAGAAGGAGTTCTCCATGGTTGAATCCACCCTCGCCATCGCCGCCAAGACCAAGCCGCAGAGTCTCAGGGATCACAATCTGGTGCGGGAATTCTCGACGCCGGGCGTGCGCTACGAGAAGCGGCCGGTGAAGACGCCGGACGGCACCGTGGTCCCGGGTCTCTACAACGCCTGGATCATTCTCGACAACGCGGAGCAGTACAACGCCTACACGACGGAAATGGTCAAGGGCGTGATCCTCGCGTTTCGCGCCGCGAGCGCGGCCCGCGACGTCGTCGCCGTGGTCTTCACCGGCGCCGGCGACCGGGCCTTCTGCACCGGCGGCAACACCAAGGAATACGCCGAATATTACGCCGGCAACGCGCAGGAATACCGGCAGTACATGCGTCTCTTCAACGACATGGTTTCCTCGATCCTCGGCTGCGACAAGCCGGTGGTCTGCCGCGTCAACGGCATGCGCATCGGCGGCGGCCAGGAAATCGGCATGGCCTGCGACTTCACGGTCGCGCAGGACCTCGCGCGCTTCGGCCAGGCCGGACCCAAGCACGGTTCCGCGGCGCTGGGCGGCGCCACCGACTTCCTGCCGGTCATGGTCGGGATGGAGCGCGCGATGGAATCCGGCACGCTCTGCGAGCACTGGTCGGCGCACAAGGCTTACCGGCTGGGCTTGCTCTACGACATCGTCCCCGGCCTCAAGGTCGACGGCAAGTACGTGCCCAATCCGCTGGTCGTGACCGACCGGTATAGCGACGAATACGGCCGCATCGTTCACGGCGAACCCAAGACCGGCGAGGCGCTGGCCGAAGGCAAGAAGCTGCTCGCCCGCGGGAAAACCGATCTTTCGCTGCTTGACGAGAAGGTCGAGCTGCTCTGCGGCAAGCTTCTGCTTACCTTCCCCGAATGCCTGACCAAGAGCTTCGAGGAGCTGCGCAAGCCGAAGCTCGATGTGTGGAACCGCAACAAGGAGAATTCGCGCTCCTGGCTCGCCCTCAACATGATGGCGGAAGCGAAGGCGGGATTCCGCGCCTTCAACGAAGGGCCGAAGGATCATCGCGAGATCGACTTCATCGCGTTGCGGCAATCCCTCGCCAAGGGCGCGCCCTGGACCGAGGATTTCGCGGAAAGCTTGATTCCCAAGACCGGAGGCGCCCGGTGACAACTGCGGCGCCCTCTCCGCTCCGGGTCTGGCTGGAGCAAGGCGGCAAGCTGCTGCGGCTGCGCTTGGCGCGGCCCAAGGCCAACGTGATCGACGCGGCCATGACCGCGGCGCTCGCCGCGGCGCTCGACGGACATCTCGGCCGCGACAATCTCCTGGCATTATTGATCGACGCCGAAGGGCCCAATTTCAGCTTCGGCGCCAGCGTCGAGGAGCATCTCCCCGGCCGTTGCGCCGCGATGCTGAAGAGCTTCCACGCGCTGATCCTGCGCCTGGTCGAAAGCCCGGTTCCGGTGCTGGTCGCAATCCGCGGCCAATGCCTGGGCGGCGGGCTCGAGCTCGCTTCCGCCGGCACCTCGATCTTCGCTTCGCCCGACGCTAAATTCGGCCAGCCCGAGATCAGGCTCGGCGTCATCGCGCCGGCGGCCTCCTGCCTGCTGCCCGAGCGCATCGGCTTCGCCGCCGCCGAGGATTTGCTGCTCTCCGGCCGCGGCCTCAACGCCGAGGAAGCGCGCGCGCTCGGCCTCATCTCCGCCATATCCGAGGATCCGGAAGCCGAGGCGCTCGCCTGGTTCAACGCGCATCTCGCCGACAAAAGCGGCGCGGCGCTGCGGCTCGCGCTGCGCGCGGCGCGGATCGATCTGGTCGAGCGGCTGCGCGCCAAGCTCGCCCGCGTCGAGCGCCTTTATCTCGACGATCTGATGGCGACCCGTGACGCCGTCGAGGGTCTCGAAGCCTTCATCGCCAAGCGTCCGGCCAAATGGGAGCACCGTTAGCCATGACGACCACCGCCGAAATCATCTCCCGTTGCCAGGACCTGTTCGACGATCTGCATTTCACCTATGCCCGTGAATGGAAGGCCGCGGCGCCCGGCCGCAAGGTGGTGGGCTTCATGCCCTTTTACGTGCCGCGCGAACTCATTCACGCCGCAGGCGCCTTGCCGCTGGGCGTGCTCGGCGGCGGCGACCAGCTCGAGGTCATTCACGGCGACGCCTATTACCAGAGCTACATCTGCCGCATTCCGCGTTCGACGGTCGAACTCGGCGTGACCGGGCGGCTGGATTTCGTCGACGGCATGCTGTTCCCCAGCATCTGCGACGTCATCCGCAACCTCTCGGGCATGTGGAAGGTCATGTTCCCGAAGGTGAAGAGCCGTTACTTCGACGTGCCCCAGAACTACCGCGACGACGTCGGCGGCGCGTTCTACGTCAACGAGCTGAAAGAGCTCAAGGAGATGCTCGAGGAAATGACCGGCCGCGCGGTGAGCGACGACGCGCTCCGCGCCTCGATCGCGATTTACAACGAAAGCCGCCGGCTGACGCGCGAGGTCTACGCCTTCCGCGCCAAGCAGCCCTGGAAGGCGCCTTCCGCTGACGTTTACCTGCTGATGCGCGCGGGCCAGACCCTGGCGGTCGAGGAGCACAATCGCCTCATGAAGGAATACCTCGCCGCCGCCGCCGCCGAAGACCGGCCCAAGCGCGATAATTCCCGCGTGGTCGTCACCGGCGTCTTCTGCGAACAACCGCCGCTCAACCTCATCAAGTCGATCGAGCTCGCCGGCTGCTATATCGTCGACGACGACTTCATGCTGGTGAACCGCTGGGAGAAGTCCGACGTGGCGGTCGAGGGCGATCCGCTCAAGAACCTCGCCGATGCCTATCTCCACAACTCCAACAACACCTCGGCCAAATACGAGCCCAGCGAAGCCAAGAAGGGCCTTTACCTGGTCGAAGCGGTCAAAAGCACCTACGCCGAGGGCGTCATTTTCGCCTGCCCGAGCTTCTGCGATCCGGCGCTGTTGGAGCGGCCAATGCTGCAGCACGTGCTGGCCGCGCACAACATTCCCTACATCGCGTTCAAATACGCCGAGAATTCCGGGCAGATGCAGCCGATCCGCGAGCAAGCCGGCACCTTCGCCGATTCGATCAAGCTATGGAGCAACCAATGAGCGCCCAGCCCGTTGCCGAGGCCG
>Ga0181526_10001929_pt1 | contig 18893 bp, 16 predicted proteins | sample PEATcosm2014_Bin_35_FD_119750 | JGI IMG/M metagenome (GOLD analysis project Ga0181526, IMG submission 119750) | Peatland microbial communities from MTU Mesocosm Facility, Houghton, MI, USA - PEATcosm2014_Bin06_30_metaG | ecosystem: Environmental > Terrestrial > Soil > Wetlands > Peat | place...
CGACATGCGGACGGAAATCGTTTCGGTGAAGGGGTCGGCGCCGGTCTCCATGCAGTTCGCGTGGACGGTCTGGGGGCCCATCGTCGGCAGCGATCCCAGCGGCAAGCAGATCGCCTTCCAATGGACGGCCGATGACCCGGCGGCGACCAACTTCGACATCATGGACCTCGAGGACGCGGCCGACGTCAGGAGCGCAATCGCGGTCGCCCATCACATGGGGATCCCGGCGCAGAACCTCATCGTCGCGGACTCGGCCGGCCAGATCGGGTGGACCGTGGCCGGGTTCCTCCCGCGCAGGATCGGGTACGACGGCAGGCTCCCGGTCACCGGCATCTTCGGGGACCGGCGGTGGGACGGCTTCCTTGGGCCGGCCGAGGTGCCGTCCGTCGTCGCGCCCAAGGGCGGCCGCCTCTGGACCGCCAACAACCGGACCGTCGGGGGTCGGTCGCTCGCGGCCGTTGGCGACTCGGGCTACTTTCACGCCTACCGCGCCCGCCAGATCCGCAACGACCTCGACGCGCTCATCGGCCGCGGCAGGCCCGTCGAGGCGGCCGACCTGCTCGCCATCCAGCTGGACGACCGCGCCGTCATGCTCGAGGCATGGCACACCCTCCTGCTGGCCACGCTCAGGCCGGACGTCGTGGCCGCCAAGCCGTCCCGCGCGCTCCTGCTCCAGGCCGCCCTCAGGTGGGACGGCCGGGCCGGCGCCGACTCTGTCAGCTACGGCGTCGTCCGCGCCTTCAGGCTCGCCGTGGCCCGCCGGGTCCTGGACCCGATCTTCGCCCCGTGTGTCGCCCGGTATCCGGAATTCAATTGGTCGCGGATCAATTTCGAGGGGCCCCTCGACGCGATCCTGAAGGCGCGCCCCGCCCATCTCCTCGACCCCTCGTACAAGTCGTGGGACGGGCTCCTTGCCGCGGCCGCGGATGACGTCTCCGCGTCGTTCGCGGGCCAGGGCGCGAAGCCGGGGATTACCCCCTGGGGGGCGCTCAACACCGCGCGGATCTTGCATCCCCTGGCCCTGGCCCTTCCTTCCTGGGCCGCCGGCTGGCTCAGCATGCCCGCCGACCCGCTTCCCGGGGACGCCAACATGCCTCGCATCCAGGAGGCCTCCTACGGGGCGAGCGAGCGCTTCGCGGTCGCGCCAGGCCGGGAGGACCGGGGAATCTTCGAGATGCCCGGGGGACAGTCCGCCAATCCCCTCTCGCCCTTCTTCAGGGCGGGGCACGAGGCCTGGGTGCGCGGCCTCCCGACTCCGTTCCTGCCCGGGCCGGCGGAGCACATGCTCGAGCTGACCCCGTGACCGCGGCCCGCGCATGAATTGAATTGTCCGGGCCGCCGCTTGGCGGCTTAGTGTGAGCCCCGGCGCCCATGAAGAAAAAACAGCGCAGCCTGAACGTCTTCTTCGGAGGCGAGATCTTCAACCTGAAGGACCTTATTGGGAACGCCTACCTTGCGGAGGCCATCTACGAGAAGTCCCACGGCCGGTACCTGTGCGCGCTGCCGCAGGACTTCGACCCGCGCGGCACGACCCCGCGCACGATCCGCGACCACCATGTCCGCTCGCTGGTGGGGTGCGACCTGGCGCTCTTCAGCTTCGACGGCCCCGACCTGGACAGCGGCACCCTGGTCGAGTTCATGATCGCGAAGTTCGCCGACATCCCGTCGGTGATCCTGCGCAGCGACCGCCGGGGTGCCGGCGGGAGGCTCCCGCAGTGGAGCCTCATGGCGAACTACTACCCGCGCACCGCGGTCGTGTGCCTTGACGGGCTCGGCTCCTACAAGGCCATCCTCAAGAAGCGGCGCCGCAGGCTGGACGAGGTGATCAGGCTCGCGGGCCAGCACAGCTCCGCGGACGCCCAGCGGATGTGCGACGAGGTCGCCGCCGCCGTCGTGCGCGCACTCGACAGGGTCCGGGAGGTCGAGCCCGTGATGCCCAGGCACCTGCGCGAGGAGGTCTACAACTGGATTTCCATCATGCCCGGCCTCCGCGGCAAGGAGAAGGCGCTGCGCCGCGAGTTCGAGAACCACCTCGAGCGGAAGGTCCAGAGGGACCTGCTCTGACCCGGCCGCCGGTCGCGCGCTTCGCGGGCCTTGGGGCCTCAGGGTGCGCCCGGCGCTCGCTCCGGGGCGTAGCCCTGGTCCCGAATACCCGCATAGAAATCCGCGAGGACCGAGAACGCCTCCTTCCTCACCCCGTTCTGGCCTATGAGGCCCTTGCGGTTCCAGCCATCCTCCACGCCCGGGAGCGTGCGCTTCGGCGAGCGAAAGTCGCAGAGGACCCAGGGCGTCATGCCGCGCAGCTCCGGGATTGCCCTCAGCATAACGAGGGTCTTCCGGTAGAGCTCGGCCTGATACTCCTCCGAGAAGCGCGTCATATTGTCCGCATGGAAACCCTGGACGGCGTCCGCCCCGAACTCCGAGATGACGATGGGCTTCTCGTACGCGATCCTCCACTTGGTCAGTGGGATCGATTCATGCGTCCCGTCGTACCAGCCGATGTACTCGTTGAAGCTGAGCAGGTCGGTGTACGCCCCCAGAGGATCGTCGACGATCCGCAGGTGCGGGTCGGCCGCGTCCTTTCGCACCTCCATGGCCGACGCCACAAGCCGTGTGCCGTCCTGGGCCCGGGCGTCGGCGATCATCTGGCGCAGGAAACGCGTCCGCGATTCGCCCACAGGGGTCTCGTTGGCGACCGACCAGACGATGACGCTCGCGCGGTTGTGGTCGCGCAGGATGAGGTCGCCCAGCTGCGCCCGAGCGTTGAGCAGGGTGCCGGGGTTCTCCCAGGATATGGTCCAGTAGACCGGGACCTCCTCCCAGAGGAGGATGCCCAGCTCGTCGGCCACCTCCGCCATGTGCTCGTTGTGCGGGTAGTGGGCCAGGCGGGCGAAGTTCCCGTTCAGTTGCTTCACCCATCCCAGGAGCAGCTCGGCGTCCTCCCTTGAATACGCCCGCCCCCCCCGCATGGGGATCTCCTCATGGAGGCTGACTCCGCGAAGGAAAATGGGCTGGCCGTTCAGGAGGATGTCGGTGCCGCGCACCTCGATGGTGCGGAACCCGACCTTTTCCGCCACCCGGTCGGAGTCGCAGGCGATGTCCACCTCGTAGCACTTGGGGTGCTCGGGCGACCACCGCGTCATTTCCCCCGGCGCCTTGAGCAGGAGGGTCGCCCGGCCCGTCGCGTCGGTCCGCGCCGAGGCCGAGACGTGCAGCTCAGGGATGGCGACCGAGACCGCCTGGCTCAATTGCGGCCCGTCCAGCCCGGCCTCGACCTCGATCTGGGACGGGTCGCCCGGCTCCAGGCGCACGGTGTACCGCGACAGCACCGTGGCCGGCGTGGTGAAGAGATACACGTCCCGGGTGAGTCCCCCGTAGTTCAGCCAGTCTATGTTCACCGTGGGGACGCCCTCGGTCCTCCGGCGGTTGTTGACCCAGATGACCAGCGAGTTGCCCTCGGGCTTCAAAGCCCCGGTGACCTCGAGGTCGTAGGGCGTGAAGCCGCCCGTGTGCCGGCCCAGCATCCGGGCGTTGAGATAGACCTCCGACTCGTAGTTCGCCGCGCCGACGTGCAGGAAGACCCGCTCCCCTGGCCTCGGCGCGAAGTCGAACTTCCGGCGGTACCAGACGGCGCCCTCGTAGAGCTGCAGCCTCGGATCCTGGTTGTTCCAATCTCCCGGCACGGTCAGTGTGGGGCTCCTGTCGAAGCTGTATTCCACCAGCTCCGACTTGTCCGCCGGGGAATGGTCGTTGAAGAAGCCCCCCGTGGGGTCGGCCGCCATGTTGTACGGCTGGTACCGGTGGTTGTAGTAGCCCGTGTCGTAGGGGTCGACGATCGCGTTCCACTTCCCGTCGAGGTTGAGCGCCATCCGCGCCCTTGGGTCCTGCACCGCCTGGCCCGCATGCAGCGCCGCAGTCCCGGGGCCAAGGGCCATTAACCCGATGAGGCAAAGGCAAGCGAGGGCGGAAGTTGTCAATGGGGCGGTGTTCTGGGGCATTTGTGGGTTGGGGTTTGGTGGGTTGCGGTCACCGTCGGGCCGTCGTTCCAATGGCCGCAAACCGGTACGTTCGATCTCGCAAATCTGCCGCCTCCATGGCGTAAACTCCCTCCCGCACCCCGGGATTCCTCGCCGTCATTTTTCTCGCCAACATTGCCACCCATCCTTGTGCCATCCCAAAGCAGCGGATGCAACTTCCATAGGAGAAGGCCATGACAACCGTCCTCGAGCATCCCCTGGCCGCCCACATCGTCACGCACCTGCGCGACAAGACGACGAAGCCGGCGACATTCCGCACCCTCGCGTACCAGATCACGCTCATGCTCGCGATCGAGGCCACGAGGGACCTGGCGACCGAGCCGAAGACGGTCGAGTCCCCGCTCGAGGAGGCCGCCGGCCGGGTGCTTGACCACCAGCCGGTCGTGGTGGTTGCGGTGCTCCGCGCCGGGGTCTCCATGGTGCAGCCGTTCCTGGACCTCTTCCCGGACGTGAGCGTCGGGTACGTCGGGCTCGAGCGGGACCACGTGACCGCGGCGGCCCGCATCTACTACTGCAAGCTGCCGCCCCTCGAGGGCAGGCGCGTCTTCGTCGTGGACCCGATGCTCGCCACAGGCGGGTCGGCCTCGCTTGCGATCGACGTCGTCAAGAAGGCCGGCGCGGCCGCGCCCCGGCTCGTCTCCATCATCGCGGCCCCCGAGGGCGTCGCGCAGGTCTCAAGGCTGCACCCGGACGCGTCGATCCATGTCGGCGTGATCGACCGGGCCCTGAACGCCCGCAAGTACATCCTGCCCGGCCTCGGCGACTTCGGCGACCGGCTCTACGGCACGTAGCGCGCCGGCCGGGCTCACTTGGCCCCCCAGTCAAGGACGAGCCGCGTGAAGTAGATGGTGTCCAGCTTGTCGGTCCCGCCGACCGGCCTGCTGTTGTAGTTGTTCGCCATGCCCATGCTCAGCTTCCAGAACGGGCTGGCTAGCGGAATGTCGTACTTGATCTCGTGGGTGAGGATGAAGTTGCCCAGATCCTGGAACGCGGGGTCGAACGAGATCCTGTCGGTAAGCGACGACGTGCTGAATTTCCTCGAGAATTCCAGCCCGGCGTCGCCACCGGCCGAGCTCAGGGCGGAGGAGCCCGCCGTGGTGTAGCGGTCGTAGCGGTAGGACAGGCCCAGCCGGGCCGTCAGCGTCTCATTGGCGGCCTTGATGAGGTCGTAGCCCAGCCCCCCGGCCGCGACGTCGTAGAACGCGATGTCGTTCAGCCGGTCGAAGCCCTCCTCGTCCTTAACGTACCACGACTCAAGCGCCGTGAAATTGTCCTCGTAGTCCGCGCCGGCCTTGAACTGCTCGGTCGAGACCGTGCTCTCGGCCTCCTGGCGGTTGTAGGCGGTGTAGAGCTGGAGCGCGTCGGCTGGGCCGGTGAGCGTCGCGCGGAACCCGTAGGTCGTGCCGAGCTGGTTGTGCGTGCCGCTTTGGCCGTTTATGTCGACCCCGGCCTCGTAGCTCCACTTGCGGCGCGCGGCGACGACGTCGGGGTCCTCCTCGCCGGCGGCCCACGATGCGGCGATCCCGCCGACCGTCGTGTCGCGCGAGCCCTCCGGTCCCGCGATCCTCTCGCCGCCGCCGGGCGTGGCCGACACGATCCCGACCACCCGGGTGCCGTCCGCGGTCCTCACGGCCACGGGCTGGTCGGTCGTGATCGAGGTCACCAGGCTCTGCTTCACCTTGATGTCGCCGGCGTAGTCCGTTGACACGGTGATCGTCCCGCCGTGGATCTCCTTTATCTTCCCGACGATCCGCGCGCCGTTCGAGGTCTCGACGACGTCGGCGGAAAGGCGGAGCGCGCAGAATGCGGCGATCCATATGCTCGAGCGGACAAGGGCGGAGGTTGTGTTCATGGTAAGGCTTGGGAATTGGCGCGGCATGCGCCCGCGGGATGAACAGGGCACCCGCCATTCGACACGCAGTCAAACGCCGAGTTCGGATCCGCGGGCCCCGCGCGCCGCGGCGCGGCGACTCTCGCGTCTTTACATGCGGGCCGGGCGGCGATTCCCTCGGGGAGAACCCGACCCGATGCCCCCCGCCGTGCAACGACCGCCGCTGCTAGTCGCCGACAGGTGGCGCGACTTCCAGCTGGTCGACTGCGGCGACGGGATGAAGCAGGAGCGATGGGGCCCGTACACGCTCGTGCGCCCGGATCCCCAGGTGCTCTGGCCGAGGACGGGGACGCAGCCGGGCGCTCGCTGGGAGCACTGGGACGGGTTCTACCACCGCAGCGATGCGGGCGGCGGGCGCTGGGAGTTCCGCAGGCCGCTGCCGGAGCACTGGGAGATCCGCTACGACGCCCTCGGCCTCACCTTCAAGATCCGGCCGACCTCGTTCAAGCACACGGGGCTCTTCCCGGAGCAGGCGGTCAACTGGGACTGGATAGACTCGACCGTCCGGGAGGCCGGCCGCAGCGTGAGCGTGCTCAACCTCTTCGGGTACACCGGGGCCGCGACCTGCGCCGCGGCCAGGGCGGGCGCGGCCGTCTGCCACGTCGACGCGGCCGAGGGGATGGTGAAGTGGTGCAAGGAGAACGCCGCCCTCTGCGGCCTTTCCGGGGCGCCCATCCGCTACATCGCGGACGACTGCCTCAAGTTCGTGCGGCGCGAGGTCAAGCGCGGCCGGCGCTACGACGCCGTCATCATGGATCCCCCGACGTTCGGGCGCGGCAGCACCGGGGAGACGTGGCGCCTTGAGGACCACCTGTGGGACCTCCTCTCGGAATGCCGCGCGCTCCTGTCGGAGGACCCCCTCTTCTTCCTCATAAACGCCTACACGGCCCGCCTTTCGCCCACGGTCGTCGCCAACCTGCTCGGCCAGCTCATGGCCGGCCTTCCCGGGACGCTCGCGGCCGGCGAGGTCGGCCTGCCGGTCCAGCGCGACGGAAAGGTGCTGCCGTGCGGGATATACGGGCGCTGGGAGAGCGCCCGCGCCGCCGCCTGACCCCATTCCCATGCCATCACTCGCCGACACCTACCATGAACGCGCGGGCGCGCTGCTCGCCCGCGCGCGAGAAGCCAACGCCCCCGTGATCGCACGGCTCGCCCCGCTGATCGGCCAGTCGATCGCCAGGGGCGGTGTCGTGCACACCTTCGGCAGCGGCCACAGCGAGCTCATCTCCCGCGAAATCATCGGGCGCGCCGGAGGCCTTGTCTGCGTGACCGGGATAATCGACCCGACCGGGGGATTCGTCGAGAACCTCCCCGGCTACGGCACGAGGCTGGTTGAGCGCTACGACCGCCAGTACCGGCTCGACCCCGGGGAGACCGTAATCGTCGTCTCAAACTCGGGCAAGAACGCCTCCCCCATCGATGTCGCCCTGTATGCCAGGGAGAAGGGCCTCACCGTGGCCGCACTCACGAGCGTCGCGATGTCAAGGGTCACGCCCTCCCAGCACCCGTCGGGCAAGCGCCTCCCCGAGGTCGCCGACCACGTGCTCGACAACGGCGGCGTCCCGGGGGACGCGGTTGTCGACGTCGGCGACGGGATCCACGCCGGCCCGACCTCCACGCTGATCGGGTGCTCGGTCCTGAACTGGCTCATGCTCTCCGTCGTGGAATGGCTGAAGGGGAACGGCCACCCCCTGCCGGTGCTCCGGAGCCAGAATTCCCCGGGGGCGATCGAGCACAACAGGGGGCTTGCCGAAAGGTACCGGGCAAGGCTCAGCCGCCAGCTCGCCTGAGGCCCGAATCATGGCCTGGAAAATCGGCGTCGACGGGGGCGGGTCAAAGACCGAGTGCATCCTTGTCGACCCCTCGGGGGCGGTGGCGGCCCGGCACACGGGTCCCGGGTGCAACCCCACCCTGGTCGGCGCGGCGCGCGCGGGCGAACTGGCAAGGGACGCCATCCGGGCCGTCCGTGACGGAAAGGAGGGGGCCGGGGTGTCCTCGACGCTGCTGTGCATGGCCGGCAGCCGGGTCTTCTGGAGGGAATTTGGCGACGGCCTCCAGGGCTGCGGCCGGGTCACGACGGCGGACGACTCGCTCCCGGCACTCGAGCTGGCGACGCGCGGCGCGCCGGGCCTGGTGCTCCACTCCGGGACCGGCTCGTTCGTCGCCGCGAGGTCGCCGGACGGCGCGGTGCGCTACGCAGGGGGCCTCGGATGGCGATTCGGCGACGAGGGAGGCGGCTATGACATCGGCAGGCGCGCGGTCGCGCGCGCTCTCCTTGAGATCCAGGGGTGGGCCCCCCCGTCCGGCCTCGGCGTGGTCGTCGGCGCACTGGCGGGCGGACTGACCCCGTCGGAGTTCGCGGGCCGCTTTCATGCCGGCCCGGAGGACGTCTCCAGGATCGCGGCGATCGCGCCGAGCGTGCTCCGCCTTGCCGCGGACGGCGACCCCGTCGCGGGAGAGGCCGTGTCCCAATCCGTCCTCGGGCTCCTGGCGCTCGCCGTTTCGGTCGCGGCCGGGCTGTTTCCGGGAGAGCCCCCCGGCGGGTTTCGGGCGGGGGTCAGCGGGAGCATCCTGAACCACCCGTTCGCCTACGGGGTCCTGGCGTCGAGGGCACCCTTCCCCCTGTCGCAGGTCACCGAGCCCCCGATCGAGGGCGTGAGGCTCCTCCTGGCCCGGGGCGCCGGGTAGCGGGGTCAGCCGAAGAGCCTCCTCGGATATGCGCCGGCGCAGACGAGGGCCTCGATGGCCGCGGCCGCCGCCGGCCGGTCCTCCCGATGGGTGATTCCAAACCAGCTGTTCCCGCCGGGGAGGACCTCCACCGAGGCCGCCCCTCCCGCGATGAGGCCCGAGACCGCCTCGGGGATGTACCACTCCGCCTTGGGATCGGACCCCTTCGCGGCAAGGAAGGCGCGCAGCCCGGACTCAAGCCCGGCGAAGAGCGCCGGCGTGAAGCCCCAGCAGTTCATCGAGACGGTCTCGTTCCCGGAGAACCGGCGGCCCGGGCCAACGTCGGACCGCGCGATCGCCAGCTCCTCGGTGATCGAAACGAGCGCCCCGTCCCGCTCCCGGCAGATGCCGCGTGAGACGGTCCCGTTCTCGGAGAGCGTTCGGGCGAGGCGGAACCCCACCATCGCGAACCGGGAGCCGTCCGCCCTGCCAAGGAACGCCGCAAGCAGGGCGAACGAGCCCGCCCCGTAGAAATCGTCCGCGTTGATCACCGCGAACGGGCCGTCCAGCTCGGTGCGCGCGCACCACACCGCGTGGCCCGTCCCCCATGGCTTTTCCCGGCCGGCACCGAAGGCGCATCCGGCCGGCACGTCGCCCAGGGACTGGAACACGAGGCCGACGGCCACCCGCCCCTCGTACTTTGCGGCCACCGCCGACCGGAACGCCTCCTCGAACTCCCTGCGGATGACGAAGACCACGCGCCCGAATCCCGCGCGGATCGCGTCGTAGACCGCGTAGTCGAGCAGGGTTTCTCCCGACGGCCCCACCGGGTCGATCTGCTTGAGCCCGCCGTAGCGGGAGCCTCTGCCGGCGGCGAGTACCAGGAGCGCGGGAGCCATCCTGCTGCACGACGCCCCAAACGCGGCCCAGCGTCAAGCCGCGGGCCCTGCTACCGGTTTTCCGGTAACAAGCGGGCTTCACAACCCCCCGGCCCGGTGCATGATCGGCGCGACGATGAAGATCGCCATTGTCGAAGACGAGCGCCTCTTCCGGGATGTGCTGCGGAAGGCGTGCACGCTGGATCTCGGCCACGAGGTCGTCGGCGAGGCCGGGACGGGCCGCGAGGCCCTCCAGGTCGTGCCGGCCTCGATGCCCGACCTCCTCGTCCTCGACATCCACCTTCCCGACATGGACGGCCTCGAGGTCCTGCGCAGGCTCAGGCACGAGCGGGCGTTGATCCGGACGCTCGCCATATCGTCCTACTTTGACGAATACACCCTCTGCCGCATCGAGCGGGCGTCGGTCCAGGGCTTCATTGACAAGTCGACGAACACGGTGGCGGAGCTGAGCCTGGCGATCACGGCCATCGAGGCCGGCTCGACGTATTTCCCGATCCCGTTCACCGAGGCCCGGCGCGCCCACAGCCGGAACCCGTTCTCGTACGACAAGATCCTCACCGACCGGGAGCAGACGGTCCTGAGCCTGGTCGGCGAGCCGCTGTCCGACGCGGAGATCGCGGCCCAGCTCAAGGTGTCCCCCGAGACCGTCGAGAAGCACCGGTTCAACATCATGAGAAAGCTCGGCCTTGGCACGCGGGCCGAGTCCGCCCGGTTCGCGCGCAAGTGCGGCCTCACGCGGCCCTCCGTGGCCCACAAATTCCGGGCCCCCCTCTAGGCGAGGGACAATTGTTGCAGATCGCCGGAACCGGGCTACCAAGGGCCGGTGCAAAGCGATCCCATTCCAGCGGCGGGTGACGGCGGCGGCCGGACCATGCTGGGCATACTGGTCGCGCTCAGCGCGTCCCACCTGATCAACGACACGCTCCAGGCGCTCCTGCCGGCGATCTACCCGATGCTCAAGGTTTCGTTCGGCCTCACGTTCATGCAGGTGGGGATGATCACGCTGGCCTACCAGCTGACGGCGTCGATCCTCCAGCCCGTGGTCGGGACATACACCGACCGGACGCCCAAGCCCTACTCCCTGGCGATCGGGATGTCCTTCACCCTCGCCGGGCTCGCCTTCCTGTCGCAGGCGCGCAGCTACGAGCAGATCCTGCTTTCCTCCGCCCTGGTGGGGACCGGCTCGTCCATATTCCACCCGGAGGCCTCCCGCGTCGCGCACATGGCGGCCGGGGACAGGCACGGCTTCGCGCAGTCGCTGTTCCAGGTGGGCGGCAACCTCGGGACGTCGTTCGGCCCGCTCCTCGCGGCCCTCATCATCGTCCCGAACGGCCAGGGTTCGATCCTGTGGTTCACCCTGCTGGCGTTCGCCGGCATCATCCTTCTCTCCCGGGTCGGCGGATGGTACGGCCGCAACCTTTCCCAGTTCCGGACGCGTGCGGCCGCGCACGCCGCGGCGGCGCGGGTGCACCCGAAGGCCGCGTTCTCCATCCTGATCCTGATGGTCCTCGTCTTCTCCAAGTACTTCTACCTGGTGAGCCTGACGAACTACTACACGTTCTTCCTCATCCAGAAGTTCGGCGTCTCGATCCGGGGATCGCAGCTCCTCCTGGCCGTGTTCCTGGGATCGGTCGCCGCCGGCACCATACTTGGGGGGCCCCTGGGCGACCGCTTCGGCAGGAAGTACGTCATATGGGCCTCGATACTGGGAGTTGCCCCTTTCTCCCTGGCCCTGCCGCATGTCGGGCTCGACGCCGCCGTCGCCCTGAGCGTCTTCATCGGCATAATCCTGGCGTCCGCGTTCCCGGCGATCCTGGTCTACGCCCAGGAGCTGATACCCGGCAGGGTCGGGATGATCTCCGGGCTCTTCTTCGGCTTCGCGTTCGGGATCGGCGGGATCGCCTCCGCCGCCCTCGGCCGGCTCGCCGACATCACGAGCATCGGGTTCGTCTTCAACGTATGCGGCTACCTTCCCCTGCTCGGGCTGCTCACGTGGCTCCTTCCGGACATCGAGGGCGCAAGCCGCCGCGCCAGGCGCCTCCAGAGGGAGGCGGCCGACTCCGCCCCGCATGCCGACGAAGCCTAGGATCACCCGCGCCGCGCCCGCGTTCCTGTCGCGCTCGGCGCGGACGGGCACCGACTACAGGATCTACGTCCATGCGCCGGACCCCGCGCGCTCGCCGGGCCCGTGGCCCGCGGTCCTCCTCATGGATGGGGACTTCCTCTTTGACTTCGCGGTGGAGGCGTACCTCTCGCTGAGGAGGTCGCGGCGCGTCCCGCCGGCGGTCCTGGTCGGCGTCGGGTACGGGGCGGGCTTCGGCAAGCCCGGGAATTTCCGGGGGCGGGACTACACGCCGACCGCCTCGGCGATGGAGCCCTCGAGCGGCGGGGCCGGCCGGTTCCTGGACCACCTGGCCGGGACCCTCTGGCCGGAGTTGTCGCGGCGCTACCCGCTGCGCGAGGGGGGCCGCGCGATCGCGGGCCATTCCGTCGGCTCCCTGTTCGTCCTCTACGCCCTGTTCCAGCGGCAGCCGTTCTTCGGCCTCGCGCTGGCAAGCGCCCCGTCGATCTGGTGGGACGACCGGAGCCTGCTGCGCCTGGCCGCGGAGCGGCGCAGCCTGTCGCCGACCCTGGACGGCCGCCTTTACCTGGGCGCCGGCGAGGACGACACGCCCTCGATGCTGGGGGACATGGCCCTCCTCGAGGGCCAGCTGGCGGAGAGGCCCTTCAGGGGGCTCGGCGTCGTCAGCGAGAGGTTCCCCGGGCGCGACCACTACGACGTCGTCCCGAGCACCCTGCGCGGCGGCATGGCCGCGCTGCTCGGCTGAGGGCCCGCCAACCCGGGAATTGACCGGCCCCCGCCCGGGCGGGTATGTCTGGACGGCCATGTCCGATCCCTCCCCCGCGCCCGTCTCGATGGAAACGCTCGTGGCGCTTTGCAAGCGCCGGGGGTTCATCTTCCAGTCCTCCGAGATATACGGCGGCATCAACGGCTTCTTCGACTTCGGGCCGCTCGGCGCCGAGCTGAAGAAGAACATCCGCGACTGCTGGTGGAACGACATGGTGCGGCGCCGCGACGACATTGTCGGGATCGAGAGCTCGATCATCATGCACCCGAAGGTGTGGGAGGCCTCGGGCCACGTCTCCGGCTTCACGGACCCGCTGGTCGACTGCAAGGTGTCGAAGCAGCGCTACCGGGCGGACCAGCTGTTCTTTGCGGAGGTCGTGGTCGACGGGGCGACCCTGGGCTACGTGAGCGCGCTCGAGGTCGAGGACACCGGCGCCGCCCTCCAGGAGGCCGCCGAGGCCCTCAAGCGGAAGAAGGCGGTCAAGGGCAGGCTCGAGCCCGTCCGCCCGAGGGACATGACCGAGGCGCGACCCGAGGAGGTGGCGCTCATACCCTCGCCGGCGACGGGCGAGCCCGGCAGCCTGACCCCCCCGCGCTCGTTCAACATGATGTTCCAGACGAACGTCGGGGCCATGACGGACGCCTCCTCGGTCGCGTACCTGCGCCCGGAGACCGCGCAGGGCATGTTCGCGGACTTCAAGGCGGTCGTGGACACGGGCAGGGTGAAGCTTCCCTTCGGGATCGCGCAGATCGGCCGGTCTTTCCGCAACGAGATCACGCCGCGCAACTTCATCTTCCGCTCCAGGGAGTTCGAGCAGATGGAGATGGAGTATTTCATCCACGAGGACGCGGACTGGGCGAAGTGCCACCGCGAGTGGATCAACTGGTGCAGGGACTGGCTGATCTCGATCGGCCTCCCCGAGTCCCACCTTTCCGAGTACGACCACCCGAGGGAGAAGCTCGCGTTCTACTCGAGGGGCACGACCGACATCATGTTCCGGTACCCGTTCGGGGTGCAGGAGCTCTGGGGCATAGCCGCGCGCGGCAACTATGACCTGAAGCAGCATGAGAAGCACAGCGGGGTCCCGCAGGCGATCTTCGACGAGGAGACAAAGCGGAAGATCACGCCGCACGTCATCGAGCCCGCCGTGGGCGTCGACCGGATCTTCCTCGCCCTCCTGTGCGCCGGCTACGCCGAGGAGGACGTGAAGGACGAGAAGGGCGCCGTCGAGAAGCGGACCGTGCTCCGGCTGAGCCCGAGGATAGCGCCGGTGAAGGTGGCCGTGTTCCCGCTGCTCAAGAACAAGCCCGAGCTCGTTGCGCGCGCGGACGCCCTCTACAGGAGGCTCAAGCGGAGATACGCGGTGTTCTACGACGAGTCCGGCGCCATCGGCCGCCGCTACCGCCGCCAGGACGAGATAGGCACGCCCTGGTGCGCGACCATCGACTTCGAAACCATCGAGAAGGACGGGACATTCACCCTGCGCGAGCGCGACTCCATGCACCAGAGGCGGATCGGCGAGGCGGAGCTCTTCGCGCTCCTCGAGGAGAAGGTCTACTAGGGCGGCGCGGGCCGCCGCCACGAACCGTGAAGACCGTGGCCGAGTGCTCAAGCGTGGACGAGGCGCTGCTCCTGCGCTCGCTCCTGGAGGACTGCGGCATCCGGTCCAGCGTGCCCGACGAGCTCACCGTCACCTATCGCGGCCAGGCGGGCGGCATCCGGCTGCAGGTCGCCGACGAGGACGCCGAGACGGCCGCCACGATCCTCGCGAACGCACGGAAATAGCATGGATGCGTACGCGCGCGCCAGGGAGGCGATCGACGACGCCCACGGGGCCGACCCCAGCCGCGCGCGCGACGGGCGTCCCGCTGAGCTGGCCTACGCGGACGGCATGGAGCGATGGGTGTCCAGGGTGGTGCCGGACGCGCCGCCCATCCTGAGGCTCGCGGCGCGATGTCAGCATCTCGAGCGATGGTCCGTACCGCGCGGCTCGTTCCCGGCCGGCAGGCCGGGCTACCTCGCCTGGCGGCGCTCCCTCTACATGAAGCAGTCGGAGCGGGCCCGCCAGATCCTGCTGGCGGCGGGCGTGCCGCCGGCCGATGCGAACGACGCCGCGACCTGGGTCTCGAAGTCCGGCCTGAGGACGAACCCGGGATCCCAGGCACTCGAGGACGCGGCGGTCCTCGTCTTCCTTGAGAGCGAGATCGGGGCCTTCGCCGAGCAGCACGCGGAATACTCCCGCGAGAAATTCGTCGATATCCTGAGGAAGACCTGGCGCAAGATGAGCCCGCGAGCGAGAGAGCTCGCCCTGGGGCTCGAGCTGCCCGCGGCCATCGCCGACCTTCTCCGGGAGGCGGCCGCGGAATGACCCGGCGGCGCGCCCAAGGTCACTGCCTCTTCACGATCCGCAGTTCCTTCCTGAGGTGCTCGAGGAGCCGGCCCCGGAAGACCACCAGGTCGCTTGGCTCCGCAGCGGTTGCGCTCGCCTCCCAGATGTCGGACGAGTCGAGCTCGGACTGGTCGATGACGCTGCCCGCGGGAACGAGCCTGTCCGGCAGGCCCCTGGCCGAGAGCGTGAGCCCGCCCTGGCGCACGTAGAAGAAGCCCCTGCACGGCGTTCCCTGGACAAAGAGCGTCTCGCCCTTCTCGAGGTGGATCGACCGGACGACCTCCTCGGGCGGCGGCATGATCTGGCTTATGTCCCGCGGGAACACCAGGTCGAAGGTCCAGTCGATCATGACCCGGAGCTTGCGGACCGTTCCCGGGAGCTTCGCGAGGTAGATCGTCCTCCACATCCACCAGGCGATGAATCCCTTGAAGTGGAGGCCGAAGACCTCGGCGACCGCCTGCCTCTCGCCAATCGTGGCGAGCTGGCCCATGTAGCGGTACCGGAAAGGCCGCGGCTCCGCGCCCCTGAGGACCCGGTGGATGTTCCTCCCAAGCAGGTCCCCCTGGCGGAACGCAAACTGCGCCGTGGGGGGCGACACCCGGGCTCGCCCCCGGTCGTTCCACGGCACCGCCGCGCCGTCGCCCGCCGCCCAGAGCGTCGTCTCCCTGCCGACCCGCAGCATGGGATCGGTCGGCACGCGTCCCCTCGGCGCCTCGATCCCCAGCTGGCGGCACAGGTCCAGGAGCACGGGATTCGGCGCGTTGCCGACCGTGGTCACGACCGTGTTCGCATCGACGCCCGTGCCGTCGGCAAAGCTGACGCGCCTCGCCGTGACCGCGGTCACGCGGGTGTTGAGCAGTATCTCCATCCCGTTCCTCCCGAGGACCCTTCGCGCATAGGCGCCGAGTTCCGGGCCGATCTCCCCGAGGAGCTCGGCGCCGGCGTGCACGAGGACGACCCTCGGCCTCGACTCCCTCAGGTTGGCGTAGAACCGGTGCGCCTGGCCCACGAAGCTCAGCATCTGCCCCGCCGTCTCCACGCCCGTGTACCCGCCGCCCACGACGACGAAAGTCAGCAGGCGCCGGCGGGTCTCCGCGTCCTCGACGAGGTTGGCCTCCTCGAGCCGGTTGATGAGCACCGCGCGCAGCCGGAGGGCGTCCGAGACGTTCTTCATCGGCCACCCGTACTCCGGCATGCCCGGGACCGAGCCCAGGTCCGTCACGCTGCCGAGGGCGAGAACAAGGTGCCCGAACCCGACCCTGTGGTCCCGGGTGAACCTGCCCCCATCGAGGACAAGCGATCTCGACGCCCAGTCTATCTTCTGGATGGTTCCCTGAAGGACGTTGACCCCGCGGCAGAACTGGCGGAGCGGATTGACGACGTCGACCGCCGACAGGGTCGAGCCGGCCACCTCGGCAAGCATCGGCTGGAAGACGAGCACGTTCCTCTCGGCTACCAGGGCCACGCGTCGCTCGCCCTCGGCCCTTCCGAGCGCCCTTCCCAGGGCCCGCGCGCAATAGGCCCCGGCAAACCCTCCCCCGGCGATCACGACATCGTAATCCATGTTGGCTTCCCCTATGCGGAGATCCGGCCCGACCAGGGGGCGCGCCCGAGGTCCACGTTGCCCCCGGAGAGGATGACCCCCACCCGTTTGCCCGCTACGTCCACCCTGCCCTCGGCGATCGCCGCGTAGCCCACCGCCCCGGAGGGCTCAACCGCGACCTTGAGGACCTCAATGAGGCGGATCACCGAGGACACGATCGCGTCGTCGGACACCGTGGATATCCCGTCAACAAGGCGCCGGATCACCGGGAACGTCAGGTCCCCCACGAATGCGAGCAGCCCGTCCGCGATGCTCGACGGGTGCTCCACGGGCTGGCGAATTCCCGATGCGAGCGAGCGGCTCGCGTCCGCGGCGCCCTCCGGTTCCCCGGCATGGATCCTCACCGACGGCCGGACCGCCTTCGCCGCGATCGCCGTGCCGGAAAGGAGCCCGCCCCCGCCGACCGGGCACACCACGAGGTCGAGGCCCGCGACCTCATCCATGAGTTCGAGCGCGGCGGTTCCCGCCCCGGCGATTATCCTCGGGTCATTGTAGGGATGGATCATCGCGGAGCCGGTCTCATCCACTATCCGCCTCGCCGCCTCCTCCCGCGCCCTTTGGGTCGGCTCGCACAGGACGATCCTGCCCCCGTAGCGCTCGACGGCGGCCATCTTGAAGGGGCTGGCGGTCCGCGGCATGACGACCGTCGCAGCGACCCCCCTGAGCCCCGCGGCCCAGGAGACCGCGGCCGCATGGTTGCCCGACGAATGGGTCGCGATGCCCCTGCCCGCCTCGGCATCCGTGAGCGACAGGACGGCGTTCGCCGCGCCGCGGGCCTTGAAGGACCCGGTTTTCTGGAAGCTCTCGCACTTGAAGAAGAGGCGCGCCCCGGAGAGCCCGTCCAGACGGGCGCTCGTGAGCACGGGCGTGCGGTGGATCCGGTCGCGGATCCGCGCATGCGCCTCTTGGATGTGCCCGATTTGGATTTCGTTCATGTTTGCCCCGGAACCGGGGCGTGCGCCGCCGGTCGCCATCCGGAAAGCTGGGCACCTCGCCGCGTATCGCAACACTTCAGCCCCGGATTGCCGGGTTGGCCGGCGCCGCATGCGCCCCGGGGGCCGCCCCGCCCTCAGGGCAGCACCTGGTAGACCTCGACAAGCGCGATCCCGGTCGACCCGTTCGCGCCGCTGACCTCCGCGGTGTAGGTCCCGGGTTGCAGGGTGAGAATCAGGGCGCAGTCGGCGCTGTTTGGCGCCAACGCAAAGGCCCCGACCGAGGCGGAGACCGACATGATCTGCGCGGGATTGTTTGGCGGGTTTTCCCAGCCCGTGTTGGTTCCGACCGTGTTCTGATTCGCGTCAATCACGGTCAGCACGGGCTGCGCCAGGGACCCGCTGACACCCAGGCCCGCCAGCGCGGGACCCACACCGCGTACAAGGACCGTCGCCGGCTGCGTGCCGTAGATGTTGAACCCGCCGATCAGGATATTGCCGCCGGTCCCCACCTGCGCGCGCGTCGACAGGTTGACAAGCAGCGTCGGATCCGAGGTGTCCGTCTCGTAGACCTCGACGAGTCCGACGCCCGTCGACGAGCCCACGCCCGAGAGCTGCACCGTGTAGTTGCCGGGCGCCAGGTCCGCGAGGAGCGCGCAGTCGGCGCTCCCCGCGGGAAGCGCGAACGCCCCGAGCTGGGCCGACACCGCGGCGACCTCAGCCGGGTTCGAGCCGGTCCCCCAGCCGGTGTTCGTGGCGATGACGGTGCCGCCCGCGTTGAATACCGATATCGTGGGCTGCGCGAGCAGGCCTCCGACGCCGAACGCCGAGAGCTCGGGCCCCACCCCGCGGATCAGGACCTGCTTTGTCTGCCCGGGCGCCCCATCGATGACGAAGCCGGCTATGGCGATGCCGCCCCCCGTCCCCACAAGCTCCCTGCTGGAGACATTGACCAGCCGGTTGCTGGGGCTGACGACGGCGGCGCTGCTTGTCACCGAGGCGACCGGATTGGTGACGGTGACCGTGTAGCTTCCGGGCGCGGTCGCCGTGTATGTGCTTGCGGTCGCGCCGGCGATGGCCGCGCCGTTCAGCAGCCACTGGTACGTGAACGGCCCGCCTCCCGAGACGGTCACCGACAGCGCCACGCTGCCCCCGTTCAGGAGCGTCGCTCCCTGCGGCTGGGCGGTGATGTTGGGGTATCCCTGCGGCACCGTCACGGTGAGCGCCGCGGATGCGCTCGTTGCCGAGCCCTCCGCATTGGTGACTGAGACGGAGTACGTCCCAACATTCGACTGCTGGACATTTGCCACGCTGAAGCTCGGGCCCGTCGCCCCGGGGATGAGGCCCCCGTCGAAGTACCATTGGAAAAGGAGGGGCGGCGTTCCCGTCACCCCCACGGAGAAGGTGGCGACCGACCCCTCGTTCACGGACTGGCCCGCGGGCTGCACGCTTATGGTGGGCGCCACCGCGGACGAGCCCGGGATTATCCGCCGGATCGTGTCGTTCTCGGCGTCGGCGACGTAGATGACTCCGGTATTGTCCACGGTGACGTCGCCCGGGCCGTAGAACCGGGCGCTCGTGCCGATCCCGTCGATGTTCTCGGGCACCCCCGCGGCCCCCGCCACC
>Ga0181526_10001934_pt1 | contig 18874 bp, 14 predicted proteins | sample PEATcosm2014_Bin_35_FD_119750 | JGI IMG/M metagenome (GOLD analysis project Ga0181526, IMG submission 119750) | Peatland microbial communities from MTU Mesocosm Facility, Houghton, MI, USA - PEATcosm2014_Bin06_30_metaG | ecosystem: Environmental > Terrestrial > Soil > Wetlands > Peat | place...
CTCGCCGTCGGTGAGTCCGATTGGGCGCTCTCCGTTCCAGGTTAGCTCGATCAAACTTCCCTGACTTTCGGGTTCGGAGCCGCTAATCGTTCCCGATGCAAAGAGATCGCCCGGCCGCGTTACGGCGCCGTTCGCCGTCGCGTGGGCGAGTTGTTGTGCGACGTTCCAATACATGCCGGCAAAGGTCGTTTGCGAGATCGTCTCAGGCGCGATGCCTCGCTCTTCCATTTGCCGCGTCTGAAGATCAACGGCGAGGGAAATCGCATACGCCCACGGTTCGTCGACGCGTAAGTACGCCAGCGGCGACGGCTCCTGAGGTGGGCCTTGCACGCGAAACGGCTCCAACGCATCGAGCGTCACGATCCACGGTGAGATCGTCGTCGCGAAGGATTTACCTAAGAATGGCCCCAGCGGCTGATACTCCCAGGCCTGAATATCGCGCGCGCTCCAATCGTTGACGAGCAGCAGCCCAAAGATATGCTCGCGGGCGTCGCGGATTGCGATCGGCTCTCCCAAACTGTTGCCGGGGCCTGTGACAAATCCAACCTCCAGTTCGATGTCGAGACGGCGGCTCGCGCCGAAGCTGGGCGCCGCATCGGCCGGTGCCTTCCGCTGGCCGGACGGCCGGCGAATCGGCGTACCGTCAACGACGATCGTGCTCGAGCGCCCATGATATCCCACCGGGAGCCAGCGCCAGTTCGGCAGCAGCGCCTCGGCATTCGGGCGAAAGAGCTTCCCGAGATTCGTTGCGTGTTCGATCGACGAATAGAAGTCGACGTAATCGCCGATCTCCATCGGCACGCGCATCGCGACGGCATCTTGCGCGCAGAAGAAACGCTCTGCACCTCCTTCTCGTAAGCGCCCATCGCCGCCGGCGCGAAGCAGGCCCGAGATTCGTTCTCGCAGCGGCAACCACGTGCTTCGCCCTGCTGCCAGCAGCGGATTGAGCACCGGCGCCTGCAGCAGCTCGCGCTCGCAAACGTCGTCAAAGAACCCCGTTTCCGCTGATTCGAAGAGGTCGAGGATCTGCGTGCCGATGGCGACGCCGATACGCGGGACTCCGCTACGCTCGAAGACGCCGTACGGCAGATTTTGGATTGGGAAGTCGCTATCGGGCGCGACTGCAATCCACGACTCGAGGCCTGGGTCGGTCGTATCCGCCGGACTCATCGCGCCGAAAGAATCCGAAGCGCGGTAAGGTCCTCGATCGGTTCGCTGAAGCTGCAACTGCCGTAGGCGACGAATGCGCCACACCGGCAAGCCTCCAACTCCTGGACGTCGATGCGTTGGTCTCGCCAGCGAAGTGCTGCCGCTTCAAAATGAAAGGCGCTTGGATCTTCTTCTGCGACGACTGCCTGCAGCGTTTCGAGTCCGACGCGTGGCGCCAGGGCAGCCGCGGCCAAGATATTCAAGAACCCATGCATTATGAAACCGCTTTGCGCGTTGTAATGACGGACCGGATGATGCAGGCCTGCCGTCGCTTTGAACGGCACCCTCGCCGTGACCGCCGCCGCGATGAAGCCGGCGACTTCATCCACGCTGGGAAAGGCCTCCGCCGTCAGTCCGCCACAACGCAGCTTTGCACCGCAACCCGCGTGCACGGCGGCGGCCATCGCGCGCTCGAGGACCGCCTTCCACGGCCCACGGCGCGCGAACTCGACATAGACCGCAAGATCTGATAGTTTCGCGCTCTCCAGCAACTCGCGCAAACGTTGCAGAGGCTCGTCCAGCGCTCGATCCGCACTGAAGGCGGCCGGCAAGTAAACCTCGAGCGCTTCGATCGCAACGCCCTTTGCTCGAAGAACTGCAAGTGCAGCGACACGCGATCCGATGGATTCCAGCCACGCGGCCGCATCCGAGCCCCCGTCAAGGATGACTGAAAACGGTCCGCCACCCGGTTGCGACGCGGAGGTCAAGGTGCTTGCCGGGATGATGAAGCGTCCCAGCATCCACGCATGCGCGCCGCGGCGCGCCTCTCGGTATTCTGTGGTTGCTTGCGCGAGGGACAGCTGCGCGGGCGGGAAGAGGCCTGCATAGTCGACTAATCTCGCAAAAGCGCTTCGTACCGAAGGGGACGGCGCGAGGGACGTTTCCATGACCCCCGCTTTCGACAGGGCCGCCGGTGAAGCTTCGCCAAGTCGGCCTCATGAGTACCGCAACCGAGGCGCGCAGCAATCCGCTGGCGCAAATCGACTGGGATTACGTCGAGTTTTATGTCGGCAATGCTAAGCAGGCGGCCCACTATTACGCGTCCGCCTTTGGATTCGATCAAATCGCCTACGCCGGGCCCGAAACGGGCGTGCGAGATCGCGTCAGCTATCTATTGGCGCAAAACAAGCTGCGGTTCGTGCTTACCGCAAGTTTGCTTCCCGACGACGAGGTGGCGCGCCACGTCGCGTTACACGGCGACGGCGTCAAGGACATCGCGATTCTCGTGGAGGATGCAAATGCCGCCTTCGAGATGGCGGTGCGCGGCGGTGCTCGCGTCCTGCAGCCCCCGACTGCCTTCGAGGATGAGAAAGGCCGCCTCATACGAGCAACGATCGCCACCTACGGCGATACCGTCCACTCGTTCATCCAGCGCGACGGCTATGCCGGCATCTTCGCCCCTGGTTTTGTCGAAGCGCGCAAGAGCATCCCGACCGCCAGGAAGCCCAGCCTACAGTTCATCGATCACTGCGTCGGCAACGTCGGCTGGGGTGAGATGGACGCATGGGGCGATTTTTACGGCCGCGTCTTCGGCTTCTCGCAGCTTGTCTCGTTCGACGACAAGGATATCTCGACCGAATTCACGGCGCTTCGCTCGAAGGTGATGACCGATCCGCGTCACCTCGTGAAGTTTCCGATCAACGAGCCCGCGCAGGGCAAGAAGAAATCGCAGATCGAGGAGTATCTGGATTTTTACCACGGGGCCGGCGTGCAGCACATGGCCATCCGGACGGACGACATCGCCGCCACGATTCGCGCCCTGAAACATAACGGCGTGGAGTTCCTCGACACTCCCGACTCGTACTACGATATGCTCGAGGAACGCGTTGGGAAGATCGACGAAGCGATGGAGACCCTGCGAGAGCTGCGCATCCTCGTCGACCGCGACGACATGGGCTATATGCTCCAGATTTTCACCAAGCCGCTCCAGGACCGGCCGACCCTCTTTTTCGAGATCATTCAGCGCAAGGGCAGCCTTTCGTTTGGAAAAGGCAACTTCAAGGCGCTCTTCGTCTCGATCGAGCGCGAACAAGAGAAGCGCGGGACGCTATGATTGCCAGCACCGGCACGTCGACAGGCTCAGTGGACCGGTCGAGGCTGCTCGACTGGTACCGCAAAAACCGAGAGCGTTCGGCCTCGCTCTTCGCTCTGATCCACGACGATGCGTTCTACGATCGCCCCATTCCGCTGCGCCACCCGTTTGCGTTCTACGAAGGGCACACTCCGGCGTTTAGCTTTCTGACGCTGAACGAACGGGCGCTGCAAGAGGAGCCGCTCGACCCGGTGCTCGAGCACCTCTTCGAACGCGGGATCGATCCCGCGACGGTCGACGACGCGCGGCGGCACGAGCGTACCGACTGGCCCCACCGGCGTGCCGTTGCGGCTTTTGCCGCGGAGTGTGACCAACGCGTTTCGCGCGCGCTGCAGTTTGCTCCGATCGAAGATTCGACGGTTCCGCGGCTCGTGCGGGCTCAGGCAGCTTACACGATCCTCGAACATGAGGCGATGCACGACGAAACGCTGCTCTATATCGTGCATCAGCTCGATGCGAGCCGCAAAGGATTCATCGCGCAGCGTCACCACGACCACGCCCCGCCTCCGAGCCATCCACGCACGGTCGAGCGTGGCGTCGCGACGCTCGGCGCGCAACCGGGCGAAATTCCCTTCGGCTGGGATAACGAGTTTGGACGAACGCAAGTCGACGTTGCGCCCTTCGAGATCGCAACCTATCCCGTTACCAACGGCGACTGGCTGCGCTTCGTTGCCGATGGTGGACCGGTACCGCACTTCTGGAAGAAAGGCGACGGCGAGTGGTCTCTCCGGCTGCAATTCGAGACGATTCCCTTGCCGCAGTCGTGGCCGGTGTATGTGACGCAAAAACAGGCGCGGGCGTACGCGCAGTGGGCGGGCTCGAGATTGCCGACCGAGGCCGAATTTCATCGCGCGGCCTTCGGGACACCGGAGGGCGATGAGCGCCCCTTCCCCTGGGGCTCCGAGGCGCCGGCGCCGCAACATGGCAACTTTGATTTTGCGCGCTTTGATCCGGAGCCGGTCGACGCGCATCCCGCCGGTACGAGCGCTTGGGGCGTCGCCGACTTGATCGGCAACGGCTGGGAGTGGACCTCGACGCTCTTCGCGCCACTGCCCGGCTTCGAGCCCATGGCATCTTACCGGCAGTACTCCGCCGATTTCTTCGACGGCAGGCACTACGTGATGAAGGGAGCCAGCCCGGTGACGCCTCGCGAACTGATTCGCCGCTCTTTCCGGAACTGGTTCTTCGACGACTATCCGTACATGTACGCAAAGTTCCGCTGCGTGTCACTTTGAAGACCCCAATAACCGTTGCCTACGGCGACGGCATCGGGCCCGAGATCATGACGGCAACGCTGCGCATCCTCGACGCGGCCGGGGCCCAGCTCGAGCTCGAGCGCATCGAGATCGGCGAGACGGTCTACAAGAAAGGCTTGAGCAACGGCATCGAACCCGCATCCTGGGAATCTCTGCGCCGGACGAAGGTCTTTCTGAAGGCACCCATCACGACGCCGCAAGGCGGAGGTTTCAAAAGCCTCAACGTCACCGTTCGCAAGACGCTTGCAATGTACGCCAACGTTCGGCCGTGCGCTTCGCTGTATCCCTACGTCGCGACCAAACATCCCCGCATGGACCTCGTTATCGTCCGCGAGAACGAGGAAGACGTCTACGGCGGCATCGAGCACCGTCAGACCGACCAGGTGGCGCAGTGCCTGAAACTGATCTCTCGTCCGGGCAGCGAGCGAATCGTCCGATATGCGTTCGAGTACGCGCGCGCCAATAAGCGCAAGAAAGTCACATGCTTCACCAAAGACAACATTATGAAGTTCACCGACGGCTTATTCCATCGGACGTTTGATGAGATCGCGACGGAGTATCCCGAGATCGAGCACGAGCACTGGATCGTCGATATCGGCGCAGCCAAGATGGCCGATACACCCGAGGCTTTCGACGTGCTCGTCATGCCGAATCTCTACGGCGACGTGCTCTCCGACGTTGCCGCTCAGATCACCGGCTCGGTCGGGCTGGCCGGATCGGCGAACATCGGAGATCATTGCTCGATGTTCGAAGCGATCCACGGCTCCGCACCCCGCCGTGCCGGCCAGAATCTCGCCAATCCGTCGGGACTGCTGCACGGCGCCATCCTGATGCTCGTGCACATCGGGCATTCCGACGCCGCCGAGCGCGTTCACAACGCGTGGCTGCGCACCATCGAGGACGGCGTGCACACGTACGACATCTATAAAGAAGGCACGTCGAACGAGAAGGTCGGGACAAGTGAGTTCGCCGATGCGGTGATCGCGCGCTTAGGCGAGAAACCCGCCAACCTCAAGCCCGTCGAATATGCGAAGGGCGTGCACATGGATCTCGCAATCCGGTCCGCGAAAGCCGCCGCAACCAAGGCGCGCATTGGGGTCGATCTCTTCATCGATCGGCCCGAAGGCAATCCCGACAGCATTGCTTCGGAGATGCAACGCTTCGGCGTCGAAAACACGCGCCTCACGACGATCAGTAATCGGGGCACGAAAGTGTGGCCCAACGGCAATCCCGACACTTATTGGAGCGATCACTGGTCCTGCAGGTTTGAATCCGACGGCACGCCCTTCACACCCGATCGCGTCGTTGCGTTGCTCGAGGCGGCCAACCGTGCGGGCTTCGACGTCATCAAGACCGAGGGGCTCTACACGTTCGACGGCGAGCGTGGCTACTCACTCGCGCAAGGCGAGTAATCCTTCGTCCTTCTACTGGGCTCAGGATGACACTATTCCACTCAGGGTGACACGGCGGTGAGAATCGTCAGCCTGTTGCCAAGCGCGACCGAGATTCTTTTCGGGATTGGCACGGGCAAAGAAGTCGTCGGCGTCACGCACGAGTGCGATTATCCACCCGAAGCACTCGTACTACCGAAGCTTACGTCGGCTTCGACGCCCGGCGGCCCGACATCCGCCGATATCGATCGGCACGTACGCGCCGCGGTTCATGCCGGGTCGTGTCTATACCATCTCGACAGCGCGCTGCTCGAGCAACTCGAGCCCGACCTCATCGTCACGCAAGAGCTTTGCGCGGTCTGCGCAGTTTCGTACGAGATCGTCGACTCCGCCGCAAAACGTTTGCGATCCGATCCACGCATTATTTCGCTCGAGCCGGTGTGCGTGCAGGACGTCTTTGCAAACATTACGCAGCTCGGCGAGATCACCGGGCACTCGCGGGAGGCTCGTAACCTCGTTGCACGCCTAGAGGCGCGCCTGACGACGTTGCGTGCCAGAACCGGCGGCACGGCAAACCGGCCGCGCACGCTGGTTCTCGAGTGGACCGATCCGCCGATGAGCGCCGGCCACTGGATTCCCGAGCTCGTCGAGCTGGCCGGGGGCATTCCGATTCTTGCAAATACCGGCGCGAACTCGCGGCGGCTGGAATGGAGCGCGATTGCGCAAGCCGAGCCGGAGGCCTTAGTAGTCGCACCATGCGGCTTCGACCTTGACAAAACGCGCCGCGCAATTGAGGAGCTCGATGCAATCGAGACGTGGAGATCACTCGCCGCGCGAAGGGCAGGGCGAGTCCTCGCGCTTGACGGGAATGCCTACCTGAGCCGTCCCGGGCCGCGCTTGATCGATGCGGCCGAGATCCTCGAGCGGTGGTATACTGACGGCGCGGAGTACGCCGGATGACCGCGCTTTCATCGACGAGAGTCGATTGGGGGTGAGGAAAGTCCGGGCTTCATAGGGCAGGGTGCAGGATAACGTCCTGTCGGGGCAACTCGAAGGAAAGTACCACAGAAACATACCGCGTGGACTCCCCTGGAGCCCACGCAAGGGTGAAATCGTGAGGTAAGAGCTCACGGAGTCGCGCGGTGACGCGCACTCGGGCAAACCCCACCTGAAGCAAGATCGCTCGATTTTATGGACGGCCCGTCCGAACGAGCCACGTCGCATCGAGGCGCTCGGTAACGCGCGCCCCAGAGAGATGGTCATCACCCACTCGTGGGGACAGAATCCGGCTTATAGGCGTGCTCCGCCCTTTGCCGGGTTCAGGACGGGCTCGAAACCGGTGGGGCGTGCAGCGCGTCTTAGCGAATGATGGAAAACCAGATAATGAACCAGCAGCAGCATTTTACTCCCGAGATGACCGTCGACGAAGCCTTCAAGCTCCATGCCGGTGCGCGGCGCGTCTTCGCGCGCTTCCATTTAGGCGGTTGCTCGAACTGCGCGATCAGCGAATCACACACGATCGGAGCCATCAGCGACGATTATGGGATCCCATTGCCAATGCTCCTCGACAACCTGAACGCGCTCTTCGACCAGCGTACGCTTTCGGTCGGCGATCGCGTGCGCATCCCTGACGAAATCCGCTCGAAGATCCCGCAGCTCGCCAACGTGCCCGAGATCGGCGAGATCACCGGCGCCGAAGGCGGCGCCTACACGGCCGATTTTGGTGAGGTGCGCCTCCAGGGGCTGGCCGAGGATTTCATCGCCGCCGAGTCTGAGGTTCCAGCGAGCTAGGGCTTTTCTACAACGGGTGGCGGGTGGTGAAGCCCTCGTCCATCCCGTGCCAGTAACCGACCTCCTCCTCGCCTAGCTTCCAGCAGAGATAGACCGGCTCGTCACCCCGCATCGAGGGAAAGTCGATCAGTCCAAGGTCGATGTCCTTGACGACGCAGCCGTACGATTCGATCCGGTAAATCAGCCGCCCGATCTCGTGTTTGAGCTCGGCGAAGCGTGGCGCGGGCAGCGCCGAGCGCATGCCGGCCAGGCGGGGGCGAGTCGCGGGCTTGGCGTGGTGAAGCGCCGGATCCGACTCGAGGAGTTTAATTGCAAGCTCTCTACGCCTCGTCAGCAGCTCTTCAATCAGCGGCTCGAGCTTGCAAATGAGGGCGTTGGCGCGCTCGGGCGAAAAGAGCTTCATATGGGTTCCCTGCGCATCGTCTTCGTCACGGGGCTCTCCGGTGCCGGCCTGAGCCAGGCAATAAAATCGTTTGAAGATTTGGGCTTTTACTGCATCGAGCACCTTCCTCCCGCCGTTCTCGAAAGCACTGTGGCAGCGCTCGAGAAATCGGGAGTGCGGGACGTTGCGGTGGCGCTGGACGTTCGCGGGGACGCTCGACTGGGTGACGCTCGCACGGCGATCGATCGTATCAGAGGCGCGCACTTGGTGCAGGTCCTCTTCCTAGACGCTGCCGACGATCTGCTCGTCCGCCGATTCAGTCAGACGCGGCGGCGCCATCCGTTTGCACAGACGGGCTCCGTGCGCGAGGCCATCGACGCCGACCGGCGACTTCTCGCCCCGTTGCGCGAACTCGCCGATGTGGTCATCGACACCACGAACCTGACCCACGGTTTGCTAAAGGAGCGAATCGCCGCAGCCTTTGTGACGGATCGTCCGGTGCGCCTCGGCGTCACCTTCGTTGCGTTTGGCTTCAAGTTTGGTTTGCCGACGGATCTCGACCTACTCTTCGACGTACGCTTCTTGCGCAATCCAAATTACGAGGAGTCGCTGGCCGATAAATCCGGTGAAGATCCCGCCGTCGCCGCGTTCATCGAGGAAGACGCTTCCCTCTCCCCATTTCTTGCCAAAGTTACCGATTTGATCGAGTTTCTGCTGCCGTGCTATCTCGCTGAAGGCAAGTCGCAGCTTACCATTGGTGTCGGCTGCACGGGCGGCCGTCACCGTTCGGTGTATGTGGCCGGCCTGCTCGCGCGGCGTTTCTCCGGCGACCGGCGCATCGAGGTCGCATTCGAAGCGCGCGATCTCGTGCGGGCAGCCTGATGCGCCAGCGCTTTGCTCGATCGTTCGGGTGGCTCTTGCCCGGCGCCGGCGTGAAGCGCTGGATTTTGCTAGCCGTTTTCGGAATCGTCCTGCTGCTCGACGCGATCACCCGCTGGCTCATTGCGTTGGGCAGCGGGATTCACGTCAATGAAGTACTCGACAGCATCGTCGTCGACTATTTCCCGCCGGCCTATCTCACCGGAATTCTGTGTTTCGCCGGCGCTGCGTTTCTTGTCATCGGCATCGCCATGTGGATGCGTGCCGTCGCACGGATCGCCGGTAGCCGCCAACCCAAAGGCTTTCGCGATGCCTTAGTGGGCAGGCGACTTCAGCAGGGCTACAAGATCGTGGCAATCGGCGGTGGCACCGGCCTTTCGACGTTGCTGCGCGGCCTCAAGCGGCGCTCGAGCAATCTCACCGCCGTCGTGACCGTCAGCGACGACGGTGGATCCTCGGGACGCCTGCAAAAGGAACTTGGCGTCCTGCCGCCAGGCGACGTTCGCAACTGCCTCGTCGCGCTCGCCGATGACGAGGCGATGGTTACCGACCTTTTCCGCTACCGCTTTACCGAGGGCGAGGGTCTGAGCGGGCACTCGTTCGGCAACCTCTTCTTGGCGGCAATGACCGGCATCACCGGAAACTTCGATCGCGCGATCAAGGAATCGAGCCGCGTACTCAACGTCGTAGGGCGCGTTTTGCCGGCGACGTTAGGGGTCGTACGGCTCTGCGCCGAGCTCGACGACGGTACAATTGTGGAGGGCGAATCGAACATCTCCCTGGCGAAGCGGCCGATTAAGCGCATCTTCTTCGACCCTCCCGCAGCGGCGCCGCTCGAGGAAGTGATCTCGGCGATTCGCGATGCGGACGCCATTGTTTTGGGGCCGGGATCGCTCTTTACTTCCGTCGCGCCGATCTTCTTGGTAAGCCGCATCGCACGCGAAGTCGCCGACGCATCGGCGGTAAAGATGTACGTTTGCAACGTAATGACCCAGCCGGGCGAAACGGACGGAATGTCGGCCGCCGATCATCTCGAGGCGCTGATTGCCAACGTCGGCGAACGCGTCTGCGACTATGTGATCGTGAACGACGAACCACCGTCGCGCTTGTTGTCGGCGTACGCGCAAGAGGGCCAAGTGCCGGTGGAACCCGACGTGGAGCGAATTGCCGCGATGGGGTTCCACCCCGTGTCGGCAGCAGTGATCGGTGAAACCGAGATGGTGCGGCACGACCCCGATCACCTCGCTACCGTCGTTTTGGGCATCATCGACCGCACGGTCGCCGACCGGGCAACACTGGTAAAACCGGCGAGTGCCTATCGCCGCTCGACAGCCTTAGGCTCCAGCTAGGGAAGCTTCCCTTAATGCGGCGGTGGGGTTGCCGCCGCGCTGAGGGTCAGGTTTAAAGTGAACGGTTTGCCCGGCTCGATCGTCGTGCTCGACGATTGCGCCTGATAGCCCGTAGCCTCGACCGCGTAGTCGGCGATGCCGCTGGGAACCTTGTCGATCGAGAACCGGCCGGTTGCATCGCTGGTTGCCGTCAAGACGGTATCGACCGTGACCAGCGCACCGCGGATCGGTACGTTCGTGGTGGCATCCACGATCGTTCCCGACATGCTCGCAAAACCCGCAGCCGGCGGCAACTCACCGTTATCGCATCCGGCAGTTCCTAAGTACAGCAACGCGATTGCGATGGAGAGCCTGGCCACCAGCGAATTCATAGGTGAAGGTGTTCGCCACGCTGAAGGCGGCGCTCCTATGGCAAGCACCGCGCCAACCTCCGGAGCGTCAAAACTCGTCTATTGCGAATCGGCGTTAGACGCCATCGGCCACACGCCGCTGGTCAAGCTGAACAAAGTGGTCGACGGGGCCGCGTGCCTGGTGCTTGCCAAAGTTGAGTACGTTAATCCCGGAGGCAGCGTTAAAGATCGCCCCGCAGTCGCGATGCTGGACGCCGCCGAGCGCCAGGGACTGCTCAAACCGGGCGGCACGATCGTCGAACCGACGAGCGGCAATACCGGCACCGGTTTGGCAATGGCCGCCGCCATACGCGGCTATCGCTGCATCTTAGTGATGCCCGACAAAATGTCGCGCGAGAAGGTTGACCTGCTGCGCGCCTACGGGGCCGACGTCGTGCTAACGCCCACCAACGTCTCTCCGGATTCACCAGAATCGTATTACAGCGTCGCCAACCGCCTGGCGTCGGAGATACCCGGCGCGTTTCAGCCAAACCAATTCCACAATCATTTCAATCCCGACGCGCACTATCATACGACCGGCCCGGAGATTTGGGAGCAGACCGGTGGCGCGATCACGCATTTCGTCGCGGGCATCGGAACCGGAGGAACGATCTCCGGTACGGCTCGCTTCTTGAAAGAAAAGAATCCCGCCATTCACGTGGTCGGAGCCGATCCCGAAGGGTCGATCTACTCCGGCGACATTCCCCGCTCGTATGCCGTCGAAGGCATCGGCATGAGCTACTTGCCCGAGACCGTGGACTTGCGCGTAATAGATGAGATGGTGCGCGTTTCCGATCGCGATTCGTTTTTGATGGCGCGCCGGATCACACGCGAAGAGGGCTTGCTCGTCGGCGGATCTTCGGGAACCGCGGGCGTGGCGGCGGTGCGGCTTGCCAAGACGCTGGGGCCCGACGCGATCGTTGTCGTAATCCTGCCCGACTCGGGCCGGGGTTACATGTCCAAGATATTCAACGACGACTGGATGATTGCCAACGGTTTTCTGGCCGATGCGAAGCGGCGCGCGACGGTCGGCGACGTGCTGCGGAGCAAGACGCCGCTGCCGCCGCTTCTCACCGTGCAGCAGGACGACACCGTCAAGACTGCGCTCGACCTCCTACGCCATTACGAAATCTCGCAGCTTCCCGTGATGCAGGGACGCGAACAGGTTGGAAGCGTCAACGACGTCGGGGTCATGCGTAGCGTCTTCGATCATGCGGACATCCTCCATCAGCCGGTCAGCGAAGTCATGGGCCGGGCCTTTCCGGCACTCGAACAGTTCGAGGAGATCGAGCTTGCGTATAAGCTCCTGACGCTGGCCAATCCGGCCATCGTCGTAACGGACGACGGCGAGCCCATCGGCGTGCTGACCCGCCAAGACATCATCAGCTTCCTCTCCACCAGCTCCGGTGTCGTCCACAAGTGACCCTTCGACGAAGTTTATCCCGAGCGGAGTCGAGGGGCTCAGGATGACAACATGAAGTTTGCGACGAGGGCGATTCATGTCGGACAAGAGGCCGACCCGACGACCGGCGCTACGATCGTTCCGATCTATCAGACGTCTACGTATACGCAGGCCAAAGTCGGGCAGCACAAGGGCTTCGACTATAGCCGCACGATCAACCCGACGCGCTTGGCACTGGAGCGTCAGTTAGCTTCGCTCGAGGGAGCGCGATTCGGCAGCGCTTTTTCCAGCGGCATGGCAGCGACCTCGGCGGTGATCAACCTGCTGTCGGCGGGGGATCACGTCGTCGTGGGCGACGACCTTTACGGCGGCACGTACCGCCTCTTCGAACGTGTGTTTGCGCGTTACGGCCTCACCTTCACCTACGTCGACATGCGCGATCTCGAAGCCGTCGCCGCGGCGATGGAGCCGAACACTAAGCTCTTCTGGGTCGAAACGCCGAGCAATCCGCTGCTCAACATCGTCGACATCGCGGCAGTCGCCTCGTTGCGCCGCGCGGATCAAATCGTCGCGGTCGACAATACGTTCGCGACGCCATACTTCCAGCAACCGCTTGCGCTGGGCGCGCAGATCGTCGTTCATTCGACGACCAAGTATATCGGCGGCCACAGCGACGTCGTCGGCGGCGTGGCAATCACCGACGACCCCGAGCTGTACGACCGGATCAAGTTCGCGCAGAACGCGGCCGGCGGAGTTCCCGGGCCGCACGACGCATGGCTGACGATGCGCGGCGCGAAGACGCTCGCGGTGCGCATGCGCGAGCATGCGCACAACGCGCAAATCGTCGCCGAGTTCCTCGAGTCGCGGGACGACGTCGCGCGCGTGTACTATCCCGGCCTGCCCTCGCATCCGCAACACGACCTCGCGCGTCACCAGATGACGGGTTTCGGCGGGATGCTCTCCTTTGTTTTGCAGGGCCCGGTCGAGCGCGCGCTCGATTTTGCAAGCCGGCTCACCTATTTCAGTCTTGCGGAGAGCCTCGGCGGCGTGGAATCGCTCATCTCCCATCCGGCGCGAATGACGCACGGTTCCATTCCGAAGGAGGAGCGCGAACGCCGCGGCATCACCGACGCGCTCTTGCGGCTCTCAGTCGGAATCGAAAATGTCGAAGACTTGGTCGGCGATCTTCGCCGAACGCTCGATGCTACGGCTGATAGAGCGGATACCGAACGGCCGTTACTTGCTTGAGGACTCTGCGTGCCTCTTCATCGCTTCCGTCGCCCATGCGCGTCGTCTCCGCGAGTACGATCCCGCGCTGACCGTCGGCCCAAACGACGGCGTACTCTTTTTTCGCATCGAATCCGCTGCCATAGGCAACTTCAACGAACGTCGCAGGCATGCCGTTGAGCAGCGTCATCGGCGTCTTGTTGCGAATGAGCGTGCCCTCTTGTGCGCCGTGCGTCTGGCTTTCAAACTGCCCCTCCCACTGCGATGGCTCGGCGGTGTAGCCTTCCATGGAGAGCGTAATGGTCCGGGCGTCTTCTTTGCCGGCATTGAGAACCCACAGCGCGACGGGTTGCAGGTCGTCGCCGAGCTGCGCTAGCGGGATGTCCTGCCGTTTCACCAAAACGGCATCGGCCGGCGCGGTGAAGTTCATCCCCGGATCGCTATAGGTTTGCGGGTCCGGAGTAGGAGTCGGAGGCGGCGGAACCTGCGCGAGAACGCGCGTACCGCTCGCTACAGTCAACAAGAGAACGAAGAAAATTCCGAAGCGTTTCATTCCTGATCCAACACGGCGGCAAGCGCCGGGAGCGAAGTTTCGTGCCGGTATCCGGTGTTGCGGTGATCGTCGTCAAATTCCTCGTGGCGCACCTCTAGGCCGAGGGCACGAATGCGCTCCGCAACGACTCGCGCGCCGATATCGAGATTATATTCGTCGCGCCGGCCGCAGTCGAGGTATCGAAGCCGCAGCCGCGCCAGCGCGTCGCGACGGTGGACGACGCGCTCCGCCGGATCGAAAGCAAGCCAGCGAGAGAACACGTCTTCCCGTAGCTCGCCTGTGCTCCGCTCAAACGGCAGCTCGAAGTCGTAGGCGGTGGCGCTCCGCGGCGAGTAGGCAGCCGCATAGGCCAGCATCTCCATCGTCGTATAATCGGCTGCGGCGCGCTTGGGCTTGCGTTCGAATGCGTCGACGTAGGCGGCAATGTCGAAATCGTGCGCTTCAAGCGTCCGGTGCACGGTTGCAAACGCCGGGATATGAGCGTACCGAAAATACGAGTCGCCGCTATGGGAGGCGAAGGCACCAAACACCCCCGGATGCTCGAGCACGAGGTGCATCGCTCCGAATCCGCCCGAAGATTTCCCCAAGACCGCCCGGCCGCCTTCGGAGGCAATCGTCCGATAGTTGTGGTCGACATGGCCGACGACGTCGCGCACCGTGTACGTTGCGTAGGCTCCGTTGTGGATCGAGTCGACATACTGCGAACCCCCCAACCGAGTAAATCCATCGACGAGCACCAGGACTACCGGGGGCATGCGTTTCGCTGCGATGAGCCGGTCCGCCCACTGCACGACGTTGGTCTCCCATGGCCGCGACGAAACCATCGCGGCGACATCGCCGGTATAACCGTGTAGCACGTAGAGCGCCGCGTACCGGCGCGAACCGGCAGGATCGTATCCTGGCGGAAGGTACACGCCCGCCGGCCGCGTTGCCGGATCGCCAAGCGGATTGCCCACAAGTGCTTCGCCGTGCACGAAATCAACGTGCAGCGTTCCCTCCAGCCGTAGTAATCGCGAAAGCGTAGAAGCGTCGAGCATCCGATTTTCTTTCGTCGCGCGAAGAGCCCGCGCCTAGTACCGCGAAGCTCACGCACCGTATGAAGCGCGAGATCGATCTGCGTGGTGCCGTTTCGATCAACGTCATTACGATGATCGGCATCGGACCGCTGGTGACGATTCCGCTCGTCATCGCCGCGCTGGGCGGTCCGCTCGCGCTGATCGGCTGGATCGCCGGTGCGATCGTGGCCCTCTGCGACGGCATGGTGTGGGCGGAGCTTTCGTCGCAGTTTCCCGGCTCGGGCGGAACCTACGTCTATCTCCGCAACGTCTTTGGCGCCGAGGGCCTCGGCAGGGCGCTCGCCTTCCTCTTCAACTGGCAGTTTCTCCTGTATGCTCCGTGCCTACTGGCCAGCGGCTATATCGGCTTCGCGAACTACGCGGCCTACTTGTATCCGCCGCTTACAAACGCTGCTCTCCACGACCTGGCCGCGATCGCAATCGGCGGCGTCACGATCATCTTGCTCTATCGGCGCACGTCGCAAGTATCGGCTTTGAGCGCTTTGCTCGCAGTGGCGGCGACCGTGACCGTCGCCTTGGTCGCACTCGCGGGACTTTCACACGCCGACAGCGGAATCGTCCGCTTCACACGTGCGTTTCACCTGAGTCAACCGATTCGGTTTGGTGCCGGGATGCTCGCCGGGTTCGGCACGGCCCTCTACATAACGCTCTACGACTACGTCGGTTATGCCGACGTGGCGCTGCTCGGCGATGAGGTGATCCGCCCGCGGCGGACGATTCCGCTTTCGATCTTGGTCTCCGTGTTGCTCGTCGCGGTTCTCTACGTGCTCTTGCAAGTCGGCGTGCTCGGCGCCGTGCCGTGGCAATCGCTGCTCGATTCACACGGTCAACCGACCGCGCAAGCTCAATATGTCGGCGCCTTTGTCGTCGAGCGCACGTGGGGCCGCGTTGCCGCGCTCGCGGTCACGCTGCTCGTGCTGGTGACCGCGTTTGCCTCGCTCTATGGGAACCTACTCGGATTCTCGCGCATCTCGTTTGCCGCAGCGCGTGACGGCGCCTTCTTGCCGGCCTTCGCGAAACTTCACCCGCAGAAAGAAATTCCTCACGTGGCGCTTTTGGCCGTCGGCATACTGTCGCTGATTGCCAGCCTGTTCACGCTCGATCAAGTGATTGCGTTCTTGACCGCCGGCATCGTGCTGATTCAAGGCATCGCGCAGGTTATTGCACTCTTCGTGTTACGACAACGCAAGATCAGGGCACCATTTAGAATGCCGCTCTACCCGCTCCCAGCAATCGTAGCGCTCGCCGGATGGTCGCTCGCGTTTGCCAGCTCGGGCACCGCCGCCATTGCGCTAGGCCTTGGCTGGCTCGGGGTTGGCGCGGTCGTTTTTCTTGTCGCCGCACGCAAAGAGCGCTGGTGGCCTTTCGTTGCGCTGCTTCTGATCTCGCTCGTTCTTCCGGCTCCGGCACTCGCTGTAACTTCGAATCCGAGTTGGCTGACCTGGAACACGTCGCACGTGACCGCGGAGCGCGGCTATCCGGTCTTTACGGTCGATGGGAGACCGTTTTTCGTGTACGGCGCGGCCTTTTTCTACGAGCGCATCCCGCGCGAGCGCTGGCGCGCCACGCTGACCGCCTACAAGAACGTCGGCATCAACACGATCGACCTCTACCTCATCTGGAACTGGCATGAACCCTCGGAAGGCGTACGCGACTTCACCGGTGCGACCGATCCGCGCCGCGATCTCCTCGGCCTGTTGAAACTGACGCACGAGCTCGGCTTTAAACTGATTTTGAGGCCCGGACCCGTGATTCGCAACGAATGGCGTAACGGCGGATATCCTGCGTGGTTGCTGCAGCGCCCGCAATACAACATGCCGCTGCACGACGTTCTGGAAGGGCGCTACCCCGCCACGGCGACGCTGCAAAACGCCCACGCCGACGCAGCCGCCGCGGAGTGGCTCGCCAACGCTCAGCATTTGGGTTCTGCCGGCCAATGGCTCAGCGACGTGTTGCGGAGCGTCGAACCCTACTCGCGCGACGTGATCGCGATTGCGCTCGACGACGATCAAGGCGCCTACCTGGATAACGACACCTGGCCGGCGCCGCACTGGCATGCGTACGTCGCGTGGCTCCGCGCAACGGTGGCGTCGGTCGTGGGACCGCGCGTCCCGCTCTTCATCAATACCTACGAGATGAAGGTTCCGAGCGCGTCGCCGGCGTGGGCTTGGGGCAACTGGTATCAAAGCGACGCGTACCGCATCGGCGAGCACGATCTCTCCGATCTCGATTTTGCAACGGGCCTGCTGCAGACCCAGTCGATTTTTCCGGTGATGCAGTCCGAGTTTCAGGCGGGATGGCTGCAGGGCGGCGACGAGGGAGCTCCGCGACCGAGCGATCCTACGAACACGGCGATTGCGCTGGCCGAGCTGTTGCGCGACGGCGCGCACGGCATCGTTAACTTTCCGCTGCAGGATACGATCGATCCGCACGGCTGGGAGGCACCTTGGGCGAACTGGTCGTACGCGTGGGATGCAGCGCTCGCCGTTGATTTACGCGCTTCGCCCCGCTATGCGCCGACACTGGCATTCGGCGATCTCATTCGCCGCTACGGCGCCGCGCTCGCGACAACGCACGTTGCGGCGGATGCGTTCATCGTCTGGCCGCCAAGTCTGTTCGTGCCGGGAAGCTTGAGTAACGCCGATTTCACTGCGTTCGCCGATGCGACGATCGCGATGCAGCGCGACTGCAACGCTCGCGGCCTCACATGCACGCTTGTGGATCTCCGCGCTCTTTCCAGCGCGGGCCCGCTTCTTCTGCCGGTATTGCCCACGGGCCAAGCGGTGGGGCGCGTCGAGACCTGGGCGGTGTCACGCCTCCAAGAGTTGCGGGAAGCTGGAAGGCTGCTCGCCGATCCGTCGGCGGTCCGCGTCGGCGCGCGCGAACGGCGGCCGCCCTGGACGACGCTGCTGCTTGCCGACACGGGCGCTTACGCTTTTCTCGTAGCCGTCAATCCAAGCGGTGCGACGCGGCGCGTTGGGCGTATCGCGCTTTCGCTACGCGGCCGCGCGACAACGATTGCCCCGTTTACGATCGCCTCGCGCAGCGTGCGCATGATTCCAGTCGGCGTTTCGGCGCCGCCCCCAAGCGGAGCACCAGCGCCGCGATTGGGCAGTCCGCCGCCGTTTCGGGATCCCGACGGCACATCGATCGCAAACGCGCACCTGCGAGTTGTTTTTGCTCCCTTTGCCGGCGCCAGAATCGCAGAGCTTGGTAACGGAGCAGCAAATGCGGCAACGAGCATCGGGCTCTTGAGAGACGCGGTCGATCCGGAGCCCCTCGCGTCGTCGCGCGACTACATCGCGACGTACACGCACCCGATCGGCGCGGGCACCTTTAACCGCCCGTACACTTGTAGCAGAAACGACGCCCTTACCACGGCGCGGATCACCTGCTCGTACGACGCCCCCGACCCACCCCAAGGCGGCGCGCTCTTTACGCGCACGTTGACGTTGGCTGGCAGCAGTGATGAGCTGATTGTTGATGAGGAGTTCGCCCCGCACGGCCCGCGCTCGATGGCAAGGCTCGAGAGCATCTCCGGCTTCGCGTTCGCTGCGGGCGACGCGCTTCTCAAGGCGCCCAGTGGAGATGCGCTTGGAATACTTCATGGCCAGCAACTAACAACGCTGCGCTGGCGTCACGGCGACGTAGCGCGGGTGGATCTGCGGACGACGCGCGGCGCAGAGCTCGTTACCCTCATCTTCGCTCGCCGATCGGTGGAGATGCGCCTGGGGGTTCGGTCCGTTCAAAATCCCGCCGAGGCTCGGCGACTGCTCGACGCGAATCAGCCCTAGCTTCCGGGGAAGTGGCGGAATGGCAGACGCAGCCGCCTCAAAAGCGGCCGAGGCAACTCATGTGGGTTCGACTCCCACCTTCCC
>Ga0181526_10001936_pt1 | contig 18869 bp, 16 predicted proteins | sample PEATcosm2014_Bin_35_FD_119750 | JGI IMG/M metagenome (GOLD analysis project Ga0181526, IMG submission 119750) | Peatland microbial communities from MTU Mesocosm Facility, Houghton, MI, USA - PEATcosm2014_Bin06_30_metaG | ecosystem: Environmental > Terrestrial > Soil > Wetlands > Peat | place...
CGTTCGATCCGCAACAGGCCCAACGGGCGGCTTGGGACGCCCTTGATCAAAGCAGTGGGCAGTGGTGAGGATCACGAATCCTCGCTCGTTCCCCTGTGCCGTTGCGGCGTATGCAACCCTTGCCAAGAGCGGCCCTCGCCGCTCCTTGGCATTGCCGGAGGGGTAGGCCTTTAGATTGAGCCAAGGGAGGATCTGCTCGGAAGGTCGTTGCAATCCTGGTCACACGATGTGGTCGTCGGACTTGGACCGCGAGACATCAACTTGGCGATCGCCAGTCATGACTGGCCCGGCTCCGAACTCTGCGGCCCCATAGCCCCTCCTGATGCTCGGGGCAGGCCCACAACCACAAGGAAACCTTTGCCCCAATCGAGATTCCCGTACCTTGCTCTAAACCACACCGAGGGGTGTCCCGCGATCACTCGCCGGACACCCCTCGGGCCGAGGTGTGACGTAACTGTTTCCGCGCTCGGGCTGGATGGCCCAGCGTGGGCGCTCGGTTGTTGCTCCCTGCCTGCTCAGCTCCCCAAAGTGTTGACCGCGAGAACCGGGGCTTGGCCGGGGAAGTAGACGGTGGTTGGTGCAGACGTGCCGGTTCCGGCCACGGCGTTGCTCGTCACCTGGATCTGGTCGGTGGCAAGTCCGCCGGTGGGGCCAATGGCTGTGATGGTGTCCGTCGAGTCCGTCGGGTAGTTGGCGTCGCTACTCCCAAGGGCCACTGAGGACCCGTTCGGGATCTCGACTTCCCATCCGACCTTCACGGTGGGGGGAACCGGGTTGGTCAAGGTGATCACGTTGCTGCCCACCGTGATCCCACCCGACGCAATGGCCAGGTTCGCGCCGCACGTTCCGTTCACGCCACCACCAGGCACGTTGTCAGCGGGAGTCTGGTTGGCGACCGGAAGCTCCGGAGTGGCGTCGGTGAGGCGGGAGAATCCGTAGGTCCCGTTGATGATGTTGGTGAGGTCGGTGTCAAAGTTCCCTCCGCTGACGTGATTCGTTCCCTTCTGGATCGCCGAGTTGGAGTCACACAACCAATCGAGGAAGCCGGCCGTCGACGCCCTGACCGTGTCCGTGCGGTAGATGTTGAACAGCGTCCGGGCCATCGGGTACGAGTCGTTCCGTTCGGTCGCGATGCTCGGAGATTTTGAGTTGGCCGTCAGGTACTTCTCCGTGAAGCTGCTCGGGTCACCCGCCGGAATCGTCCCACCTTCGATGCTGGCCACGATGGCGTTGTTGTTGGTGGTGTACGCCCCGTAGCCAACGAAGTACAGCGACGTGGCGATGTCGGTGGCCTGGTCGGCCGAGTCGTTGGGCCAGTTGGCATTGGCGAAGTCACCGATCTGGCTGGCATCGCTCTCGAGCGCGATTTCATTGTTCCCGCTCCCCCCAGCCGGGCCCTGACTCGCTTCGGGATCGGGCCCCGAGGCGGCGTTCGGGTCGATTGTGCTGGAGTTTATGGTTGTGCCGGTGTCGCTGCAGTTGGTCCCGTTGGTGATGCCCGACTGGGCAAAGCTATAGAACGTGGTTGCTGTCGCCTGCCCGGTATTGACGCCGATGATGCGGATGGGCACGCCGATGGGCGTACCGTTGCCGACGGGGTTGCCGCCCAGGTTGGTCAGCTGGCCCCAGTCGGTGATCTGGCTCGTGTTTGGCGTCGCGCTCGGCCCGTGCTGGCAGAAGAGCCGGTAGGCGACGGAGGTCGCGCCGGTTCCACCACCGATGGCCGTGTTGTCGATGTCCGTGAACGGAGCGCCCGTGCACTCACCGGCCGTCGGAGCGGCAGGGTACTTCGTGTTGATGGTGCAGTTGGTCGGGTCAGTCGGCAGCCAGCCGGCGGCGACCGGGCCGATCCCGCCAGCGGGGAAGGCGGTGCAGGTCACCGTGCCGTTCGCCGCCGAGTAACTCGGGTACTGACCGGCGGTGGAGCACTGGGGGTCGGTCTGGGTCAGGTACCCGGTCGGGGCACCGTAGAGGGCCGGGTCGATCGCCTGGAAGTCGGTGGCCACGACGGAGTCCTTGGCAAAGCCGAGGTCCACTCCCGTGGGGCAGGTGGTCGTCGACACTGGCCTCGACGACCGGGCGTAGTCGACGCCGAGTGGCCCCGCCGGCGCAGCTGGGGTGCCACCGCACAGCTCGGCCTGGCCGTTGCCCGAGCCGACGTCGTTGGTGCCTTGCAGCTCTTCGGAGCCAGAGAAGTTGTCGGTTTCGTCGGACTGCGTGTTGTCGGGGTTGGGTGTGGAGACGGACGGCTGTTGGCAGTCCGAGTCGGCCGTCTTGGTGATCGTGCACGAGAACGGGGTGACACCGGCGTTGTTGTAGAGGCTGCCGATGGTCTCCATCACGTACAGCGTGGCGTCCGATCCCTCGGAGTTGTCCACGTTGCTGATCGGGTCGACGCCCGGCGAGCTCTGTGGCAGCCACCAGGGATACTCGCCGAAGCCGGAGACCGGGGCGCCTGCTTGGCCGGGGAACGGAGGGAGGGTGATCGCGGCCGAAGCCGGTCCCGCCATCCCCACGCCCAACAGAAGCACGACAGCCATGGCCGCCGCGCCGAGTGATGATGCCACCGCAAAGCCTTGCCGCAGTCTGCGCAGATTCATGATCGTTGGTTTCTCCTTCTCGGGTTTGAGTTGCTCTCAATCCGCGGCCAATTGACGCGATTGGTTCGTATCGATGGAACTGCTGCAGGGCCTCTTGAGCGCTCCGGTCCCAGCTCAGAACCCTTGTAAGTCGCTATAGTTGAGCAAAATACTCAGCTTTAGGGCAACCGTCAACACTCGTGTGACGAGAACATGAACCGGGACGGCCAGAGCATGTCGGGATAGCCAAAGTCACGCTTCGACCGTGACGCGCTTGCGCTCCGTTTCGTCGCCGGGCCGAAACATCCTGAGCGCCGTAAGTGACCTTCGTCGCCTCTGGATCGGGACCTGAGAACACCCGGTATCCGAAATCCGGAGGCGAGAGACGACATCGCGCAAGGTTCACCTCACCGTAACGACGCGGTCACAAGGCCCTCCGCGATACTCCGGTGGCGGCTCCTGGAGATCTTGCTCGGCCAAAGCGGTTCCTGGCACTCGCTTCATGGGCGGGCCTGTTGATCACGGCCCTGTCCTGGCTGGGTTGCCGTTGCCCGCTGGGACAGAGGCGTCGTGGTAGCACCAGCACGGGAGCGCGCATCCTCTACACCGCCGCCGGTGACGACGGTCACGCCGTCGGGTACCCGGCCGCCTCCCCCAACGCGGTCGGCGTCGGCGGTACGACGCTCAACGGATGCGGCGGCACGAGTTGCGCGAGCTTCACGAGCGAGACCGCGTTGTCTGACTCAGTTGGCGTTCTCTGGGCCTACGAGGACATACCCGCGGACCAGTCGGCTTATGGCGTCCCGTCTCTACGATGAATCGTCGGGCGGGATCTCCGATCACGGTGGCGAACAACGCCGTGGCCGGAACCGGCACGTCTGCACCAACCACCTTCTATTTCCCGGGCCAAGCTCCGGTCTTGGCCGTCGCCAACGTAAATAGCTGAGAAAGAAGTGCTCAGTTCGCTGTGTGACGCCGGACGAAAGGTGCTCCGACCTGTGGGCAAAGCACATTTCGAGATTGCGGTGTGTTACAGGAACCGGCCTCCGGCCGGTCTAACGTCCCAGGTCTAGCGGTAGGATCCGCCATTCGGGATTCGCGGAATCAAGCCCCGCCATCGTATACCCTCCCCCGGAGTGAGCGACCCCCACGCCGTGATCCCCGAATCGGGGCTGCTCGAGGACCTACCGAGCCGGCAGCTCCTGAGGGGCCTCTTCCACCTGCTCTTCGGCCGCGAGCCCGACCTCTCCGCCGAGGGTGCCTACGTGGCGGAGCTCGAGAGCGAGGCGCTCTCGCCGCGCCAGCTCGTCGAGTGGCTGATCCACTCCGCGGAATGGAGCCACGCCGCGCCCATGACGGAGTTCGGCCCTTCCCTTCACTATGGGAGAGGCGTGTTCATCCGCAGCCTTCCGCGCGCCAGGCGGATCCTCGACATCGGCGGTGCCTCCATCGGCGATCCTTCCGGTGCGCTCGTGCTCATGGGCTACCCGTACCCGTTCGACGAGCTGATCGTCATCGATCTCCCGAGCGAGGACAGGCACGAGCTGTACCGGGACGAGTCCCGCCCCATGTCGGTGCAGACCCGCCAGGGCCTCGTGACGTACCGCTACCACTCCATGACCGACCTGAGCTCCTACCCGTCGGGGTCCTTCGATCTGGTGTACAGCGGGCAGAGCATCGAGCACGTCACGCGACGCCAGGCGAACAGCGTGCTGTCACAGGCGCGGCGCGTGCTCAAGCCTGGCGGCTACCTCGCCCTCGACACGCCCAACGCCAAGTTGACCCGGTTGCAGCAGGACGCCTACATCGACCCCGACCACAAGTACGAGTACACGCACGAGGAGCTTGCCGCCATGCTCCGCGGGAACGGCTTCGTGATCGAGCAGGCGGTCGGTATCAACTACGGCGGGGAATCGGTCGCCCGCGGCGTGTTCGACCCGCTCGAGCTCGCGACCAAACGCGGCGTCTTCCACGAGATAGCGGATTGCTACCTGCTGGGCTACGTGTGCCGTCGACCGGCGGACGCCAGGTTGGTGCCGCTCGCCAACCGGGCCGCCTGGACCGTCACCGGACCGGACGCCGTCCCGGCCCGCGCCCGCCGCACCGTCAAGAGGTTGCGCTCCCGCTGACTCGCCCCCCCGGCTTCCTCGGGGCCGGGTCAGGCCGGATCCGGAGGCTCCGATCCAGCTTCGCTCGAGTCGCCCTGGAATCGCTTCAGCCAGTCTCCCAGCTGCCGCCCGAGACCCTGCACACCGCCCGCCGTGCGCTCGAGCACACCGGAGAACCGGTCCTTGTAATGGCCGACGGCCGCGTCGAACTCGGCCGATGGAGCCGGCTCACTTCCGCGCCGTGCGTAGTCTCCGCTCATGATCCGGTCGTAGTCGCCGGACCGGACCCATGCATTCAGCTCCTTGACGCGGCGCACCGCAATCGGATGAGTGAGGCTCAGTTCGGACCAGAAACGCGCCTGGCGGGAGAAGAGGTCGTCCTCGTCTTCGTACGCGTCCGCCTGCTGCAAGAAGGCATCGAAGTTCATCCCCGGCAGCGCGCCGCCTGCCATTCTCATGAGCATGTGGCACGGAACCAGTGGATCCCCCATGACCAGGGCAGCGGCCCGGTCGGAAGACAGCTCGGCTGCTCGGGCCCACTCGAGCAGCGCGTAGTACATGCCCCGCACGGGTAGTCCGAGGAGCAACGACTTGGGAAGCGCACCGTTCATGAATTGATGCAGCAGCACGAGGGCGGTGGTGTAGTAGGTGTGCTCGGACAGCACGTGTCCGACCTCGTGGCCCAGTATGGCCTGCGTCTCTGCCGCAGTGTACGAAGCGATGACCGAGGAGTTCACGACGACGATCGGCGTCTTGGCACCGATGGCCATGGCGTTGACCTCCGGATCGTTGATGACGTACAGGTCGGGAATCCGATCCAGGTCGAGTATCGAGACGCACTCGACATAGCGACCCCAGACGTCAGGGACCTGTTGCTCGCCGAGGCGTACAGCGTTCCCCTTGACGATCTGTCGCGTGCGACGTTCGTGTCCGAGGTCGGTGAGCCGCTTGACCACCGTGTCGAGAAGGGGCACCGCGTGGAGCGCCGAGGTTGCGGCGCGGTCGGCGGGGTGCTCGTAGGCTTTGGGGCTGATCTCCTTGAATTGGTGCGTCAGCTCGACTGCCACGGGGTTCCAATCGATCGAGTCCGCGCCAGCTTAGGTGAGGACACCGATCCGGCCGGGTCGTCAGTGTGATGCCGAATCGCCGGCTTCCCTGTGCGCTGCTTCGGCGAGCTGCTTGATGGCCTGCAGCCGCCGGTCCCACAGCTTGGCCTGATCCGTCATGGCGTGCGAAGCCGCGTCGAGGCGATCGGGGTCGACGTGAAAGCGCACCTCGCGCCCGTCCCGTTGGCGGGTGACGAGTCCGGCGTGCTCGAGCACCACCAGGTGCTTGATCACAGCCTGGCGACTGAACGGGACCTTCTGCGCCAGAGAGCTCGCCGTCGCGTCGCCGCCCTCGACGAGCAGATCGAGGACCCGACGACGAGACGGATCGGCGATGGCCGACCACAGCTCGTCGTCGGTACCTGCGCTCATTCCGGCCTGGCGGCGAGCAAGCTCTCGAGGCGACCGGTGAAGAACGCCCACCCGTTCCGGTGGTCCTCCGCGTAGCTCGCCTTCTGCGCCCCGGGCCAGCCGATCCCCTCGAGTCCGGTCTCGCTGACCCGCAGCCGTGTGCGCTCGCTGCCCTCCGGCGTGAGTGTGAACTCGACCAGGACGGAGTTCCCGGGCACGGGCGCCTCTCCCTCGGGGTGGCCCCAGCGGAAGGCGAACTGCCGCGGTGGCTCGACCGTGGTGACTACGAGAGGCGCCACGTGGTGAGCGCGGTCCGAGTTCTCGAACACGAAGGTCCCGGCGCCGCCCGATCGCAGGTCGAGCTCGACCCGGTCGGCGAACCAGCGGGAGATCTGGTCGGGCTCGGTGATCGTACGCCACACGACGTCGGCCGGCGCTTCGATCAGGACGTCGCGCTCAATGGTCAGGTCAGTCATCGCGCTCAGCCCCAGCTGCTCACGAGCACGTTGTGAGGGAACGGCGTGGCCCGGTCATCTTCGAGCCCGTGCTTCAGGCTCAGCAGGTAGGAGGCCCATGCGGTGCTGCAGTGGTGCATGAACTCGACGGGCTCGCGCCAGCCGGCGTTGGTGAACAGCACGACGGTCTCGTCTCCCTCCGCCCGCAGCTCGAAGGAGAAGGTCGTGTCCACCCACTCGTCGGGGCCACCCGGCGCACCGCGCCAGACCACCCGGCTCGGACGACTCGCTTCCACGACCTCCATCTTCGCCACCCGGTCCGGGCCACCGAAGAAGAACGCGAGCTCTCCTCCGACCCGGGCGTCGCCTTCGACGTCGTTCGTCCACCACTGCGCCAGCCCCTCGCGCGTGGCGATGGCGTCGTACACCTCGTCGATCGTGGCGTTGATCCCGACCCGGTTCCTGATATCGGACATTTCCAACCTCCTTCGTAGTGTGCAACTCATTGTTGCACATATCCACCCGAAGTGCAACCAAAAGTTGCAGCTCGGTCGAACCTAGGCGAAGGCGTGGACGACGGCCCGGTAATTGGTGCTGGGCGCCGAGGCCTGCGGCACGGGGATGTCCCCGATGCGCCGCCCGAGCCGGAGGCGGAGCCCGGGTGCGGGCGCCGGCGGCGTCGCGGGAGGGCCGACGATGGTGCGCACCTGGGAGAACCCGGCCGCCCGGCACATGTTGCGCAGCGCCTCGATCGTCGGCACGTACCAGTTCCCGAAGTCGGTTCGCAGCGAGCTGCCGGCGTAGAACTGGAGGAGCGCCTCGTGGTCGAGGCCCTGCAGGTGCACCGCCTCGGTCTCTATCACCGCCACCTCCCCGGTCACGGCCCGCACCCGCTCCAGGCAGGTCAGCGGCTCGGGCATGTGGTAGAGGACGCCCAGGTAGAGCACGACGTCGAACGTCCCGAGCCCACCGAGGTCCACAGTCTGGAAGTCGGCCACGACCGGTTCCACCTTCGAGCCGAGCGCGGCGGCGGCGAACTCGAAGGGGCGCCGGCCCGGGAGGTCCGGGAGCCAGAAGCCCGTCTCGTCGCGTGACTGGTCCGGGAGCGTGCCGTTCCTGATGCACTCCTCCCAGTACGCACCCCGGGCGGCCCAGTCCACACCCCACGCGTAGTGGTCGAGGGCCACCACGCGGGCAGCCCCGGCCCGCTCCGCCAGGAAGGAGAACTTCCCGTCCCAGGCGCCGATGTCGAGGACGCTCCGGCCCCCCACGTCGGGGATGACGTCGGCGGAGGTCTCCTGCACGCTGGTGCCCTTGGTGACGACCCCGTTGCCCAGGTCGATGCTGTGGTACCACGCCATCGCGTCGGCCTGTGCCTGCAGCTCCGCCGGTGATGTCACGGGGCGAGAGCGTAGCGAGGCCACGCGACCCCGACGCCGTCCGGGGCCCCGTCATCCGCCGTTAGCGTGATGTCGGTGTCCCGACCCGTTCCGCCCCAGGTGATCCCGCGCCCGCCCACCTGGATGCCGGGGGCGCCCGCGCCCTGGGCCGACGTGCAGCGGGAGGACCGCACCGGCATCTCGGTCCAGCGGGTGCTCGACGCCCTCACCGCGCTCGGGCAGCGCGGGCCGGTGCCCGAGGACGTGGACTCGGACCGGCTCCTCGGGCCCACCGTCACGGTCAACGAGGCCGTCGCGCCGGGTCCGCTCCGCGTCAATGCCGGCGTCCTGGCGGCGCTCTTCGAGGAGGAGGGCGAGGCCCGTCTCATCTTCACCCGCCGCTCCGCGGGTTTGCGGACGCACCGGGGCGAGGTCAGTTTTCCGGGAGGCCGGCTGGACGAGGGGGAGGACGCCACGACGGCGGCCCTGCGCGAGGCGCACGAGGAGGTGGGTCTCGATCGCTCGTCGGTCACGCCCGTGGGCTGGATCCACCCGGTGATGACCATGGTCTCGGCGTCGGTCATCCTGCCGGTGCTGGCCACCATCCCGGCCCGCCCGCATCTCGTGGCGAACGCAGCGGAGGTCGAACGAGTCTTCGACGTCGCGTTGGCCGAGCTGGCCGATCTGTCGGTCTACCACGAGGAGCGCTGGCGGATTCCCGGGCGGACGGTCCCCGGCAGCGACGACGGCTCCTTCGCGATCCGTTTCTTCGAGGTCTCGGGTGAGATGATCTGGGGCGCCACGGCGCGCATGATCCACGAGCTGCTGAGCATCGTGCTGACGGGGAAGAACGGGCTCTGAGCGAACGGAAGAGCGACGCTCCTACGGCTCGAAGCTGACGCCGAGCATGCCAAGCGGCCCGAAGCTGACGCGCAAAGTGTCCCCGGGCGCGACGGCGAGCGGGGCAATCATGGAGCCGGCGATGATCCGGTCCCCGGGCTCCAGTGCCGCCCCGTGCGCGGCGAGGAACGCACGGACGAAGGCCGCCGTCACCGCTGGTTCCTCGCGCAGCTGACCCTCGGCGACGGTCTCGCCGCCCTTCTCCACCGCAACCTGGACCGACCACGGGTCCACGCCGGGCACCTCCTCGCCGAAGACGACCCCGCGCTGGAAGACGTTGCCGGCGAGGATGGGCTCCAGGTCGTCGAAGGGCAGGTCGAGGTCGACCAGCTCCAGCGCCGGAGCGAGGCCCGCGACCTCTCCCTCGGGCCCGACCCGGATGGCCACCTCGACCTCGACGGCCGGCGCGGTCCAGCGCCCGACGGGCACCTTGGCCCCGTCGGCTGACACCCCCGTGTCCACGAGGTAGCCGACGACGGGCTCGCTGATCCCGAAGTGCTGCTGCACGGCGGGCGCGTTGAAGCCGATCTTCCAGCCCACCGGTGACGCGCCGCCCGCGATATCGGCGCTGCGTCGGGCCAGGAGCAGGCGCATGCCCCGGGAGAGAGTGGCGGAGGAATCCTGGTCTGGCACAGGGAGGAGTCTCGCACCCGGGAGGGGCACGGTCAGAGATCGCTCGCAGCCGCCGGACCCACGGCCCCGACCGCCAGAGCGGAAGCGCAGGTAGATCACGACCAGGCCCAAGGCGACGGCCGGAACGGCCACGAGCGGAGTGCCGTGGAGTGCCCGCCCAGGAGGGCGTTCGGCACAGCCGCCACGACCGCCGAGGGAAGATGGTGGGCGCCGGGGAGCGACGGTCCTGGTCGCCGCCCGCGCCGGTCCGCCCGGCACGAGATTCCGACGATCGGCGGCGCCGGAGGAGCCTGAGGAGCAGGACGCACAGAGTAGGATGGAGGATCGTCGGCGTGTTGGCCCGGCGTTCGCAGCTGAGTCGAAGAGACATGCCGGTGTGGTTCGTGAGCCGTACCGGCCCCACGAATGCCGGAGGGCGAACTAAGTGGCTGAGATCGAGATCGGCATCTTCAAGTCGGGGCGTCGGGCCTACGGGTTCGACGACATCGCGATCGTCCCGAGCAGGCGGACGCGGGACCCCGAGGACGTCGACATCTCCTGGGAGATCGACGCCTACCGCTTCGACCTGCCGCTGCTCGGCGCGGCCATGGACGGGGTGATCAGCCCGGCCACCGCCATCGAGCTGGGCAAGCTCGGCGGGCTGGGCGTACTGAACCTGGAAGGCCTGTGGACACGCTATGAGGACCCGACGCCCCTCTTCGACGAGATCCGCGAGCTCGACGACGACAAGGCGACCGCCCGCATGCAGCAGATGTACCAGGAGCCGATCATCCCCGAACTGGTGACGGCCCGCATCCGCCAGATGAAGGAGGCCGGCATCACGACCGCCGCGTCGGTGACGCCCCAGCGCACCGAGTCGCTGGCCGAGGCCATCCTGGCCGCGGAGCTCGACCTGCTGGTGATCCAGGGGACCGTGGTCTCGGCCGAGCACGTATCCAAGACCTCCGAGCCCCTCAACCTAAAGCGATTCATCCGCGAGTTCGACATCCCGGTGATCGTCGGCGGCTGCGCCTCCTACCAGGCCGGCCTGCACCTCATGCGCACCGGCGCCGTGGGTGTGCTCGTGGGCGTCGGTCCGGGCAACGCCTGCACGACGCGGGGCGTGCTCGGGCTGGGTGTCCCCCAGGCCACCGCCATCGCAGACGTGGCCGGCGCCCGCATGCGGCACCTGGACGAGACCGGCGTCTACGTCCACGTGATCGCGGACGGCGGGATGTCCAAGGGCGGCGACGTCGCCAAGGCGATCGCCTGCGGCGCCGACGCCGTGATGCTCGGTTCGCCGCTGTCCTCCGCCGTCGAGGCGCCGGCGCGCGGCTTCCACTGGGGTATGGCCACCTTCCACCCCACGCTGCCCCGCGGTGCGAGGGTGCGCACGTCGGTGCGGGGGAGCCTGCGCGAAATCCTGTACGGCCCCGCCCACGAGAACGACGGCCGCATGAACCTCTTCGGAGCACTCAGGACCGCCATGGCGACCTGCGGCTACGAGACGGTCAAGGAGTTCCAGAAGGCCGAGGTCATGGTCGCCCCGTCCCTGCAGACCGAGGGGAAATTCTTCCAGCGGTCCCAGGGCGTCGGCATGGGCCACTGAGCTCGATGAGCACGCGCCCGATGCGCAGCCCTCGGTGACCGACACCGTCCTCGTCGTCGACTTCGGAGCCCAGTACGCTCGCCTGATCGCCCGCCGAGTGCGCGAGGCGCACGTCTACTCGGAGATCGTGCCGGCCAGCATCTCGGTCGACGAGATCCGGGCACGGGCACCCAAGGGCATCATCTTCAGCGGCGGGCCCAAGTCCGTCTACGAGACGCCGGCGCCCTCCATCGACCCGGGCGTCTACGAGCTGGGGATCCCGATGCTTGGGCTCTGCTACGGCGCACAGCTCATGGCGCTCCAGCTCGGCGGCACCGTGTCGCGCACCGGCCAGGGCGAGTACGGGCGCACGGAGCTATCCCTGACCGCCACCTCGCCGCTCTGTCCCGACTGGCCGGTGACCTCGAGCGTGTGGATGAGCCACGGCGACGCCATCACCCAGGTGCCCGAGGGGTTCGTGCCGACCGCCAAGAGCCCGGGCGCCCCGGTGGCCGCCATGCACGACACCGATCGCCGCCTGTTCGGGTTGCAGTTCCACCCCGAGGTCGTCCACACCGACCGCGGCGGCGAGGTGTTCGACCACTTCCTGATCGACGTGTGCGGGTGCTTGCCGGAGTGGACCCACGTCTCCATCATCGAGCAGCAGGTGGCGGCGGTGCGCACCCAGGTGGGCTCCGACCGCGTCCTCTGCGCGTTGAGTGGCGGTGTGGACTCCGCGGTCGCCGCCGCACTGGTGCACAAGGCGGTGGGCGACCAGCTCACCTGCGTCTTCGTGGACACCGGCCTGATGCGCTCCGGCGAGGCGGACCAGGTCGAGGACACCTTCCGGCGCCAGTTCAAGGTCGACCTCGTCCACGTGAAGGCGGCCGACCGCTACTTCGCCGCGCTGGCGGGCGTGACCGACCCCGAGCGCAAGCGCAAGATCATCGGCGAGCTCTTCATCCGGATCTTCGAGGAGGTGGCGCGGGACCTTGGGGCCGGCGGTGACGGGGGCTCGGGTGCCGGCGCCGATGCCGGGGGCGGCGCCCCCCACGGCGACGGGCCCCGCTTCCTCGTCCAGGGGACGCTGTACCCCGACGTCATCGAGTCGGGGAGCGACACGGCCGCCAACATCAAGTCGCACCACAACGTCGGCGGGCTGCCCGAGGATCTCGCCTTCGACCTCGTGGAGCCCCTGCGCCTCCTCTTCAAGGACGAGGTGCGCGCCGTCGGCGAGGAGCTCGGGCTGCCGCATGAGATCGTGTGGCGTCAGCCCTTCCCCGGACCGGGGCTGGGTGTGCGCATCATCGGCGAGGTGACGCCCGAGCGGGCCGAGATCCTGCGCAACGCCGACGCCGTCGTCGTCGAGGAGATCCGCCGGGCCGGGCTGTACCGCGAGTTGTGGCAGAGCTTCGCCGTGCTGCCGGCCGTCCGCACCGTCGGAGTCATGGGCGACGGCCGCACCTACGCCTACCCGATCGTGATCCGGGCCGTCACCAGTGACGACGCCATGACGGCGGACTGGGCCCGGCTGCCGTACGACCTGGTCGAGCGCATCGCCTCCCGCATCATCAACGAGGTCGAGGGCGTGAACCGGGTGGCACTCGACGTCACGTCGAAGCCGCCCGGGACCATTGAGTGGGAGTGACCACCGCGCCGGGGAGCGGCGAGCACGCGCAACTGTTCGACACCTCGGACACCTCGGACGAGGGCATCGGGGCCGCCGCCGCAGCAGCGACGGCTGACGGCGAGGACGTCGAGACCACCACCGAGGGCGCCGACGACGGTCGCCGCGGCCGACGGCGCACGGCCACCGCATCGGGGGCCTTCGCCGGGCGCCCCGCCGCGCTGGTCGACGACCTCACCCTGCCCCAGCGTGCGGCGGTGGAGCACCGCGGCGGCCCGTTGCTGATCATCGCGGGCGCGGGTTCCGGCAAGACGAGGGTGCTGACCCGGCGCATCGCGCACCTGCTGGCCACCGGGGACGCACCGCCATGGGGAATCCTCGCCATCACCTTCACCAACAAGGCGGCCGAGGAGATGCGCAAGCGCGTCTCCGAGCTGGTGGGACCGCCGGCCGAGAAGATGTGGGTCTCGACGTTCCACTCCGCCTGCCTGCGCATTTTACGCACCAACGCTGATCGCCTCGGGTACCGCTCGGCGTTCACCGTCTACGACGACACGGACTCGCGCCGCATGATCGAGATGATCACCTCCGAGCTCGGGTTCGACCAGAAGCGCCTCCCGGCCCGCGCCGTGCAGGGGGTGATCAGTCAGGCCAAGTCCGAGCTCGTCGACTTCGAGGCCTTCCGCGACGAGGCTCGCAGCGGCTCCGATCCGTTCCGCAAGCGCATCGCAGACGTCTACACGCAGTACCAGCAGCGCCTGCTGGCGGCCAACGCCTTCGACTTCGACGACCTGCTCATGGTGACGGCGAACCTGCTCCAGGCGTGCGACGACGTCCGGGCCGCCTACCAGGAGCGCTTCCGCCACATCCTGGTCGACGAGTTCCAGGACACCAACCACGCCCAGAACGAGATCGTGAAGCTGCTCGGCGAGGCCCACGGCAACGTCTGCGTGGTGGGGGACTCCGACCAGTCGGTCTACCGCTGGCGCGGCGCGGACATCCGCAACATCCTCGAGTTCGAGCGCGCCTTCCCCAACGTCACCACGATCATGCTGGAGCAGAACTTCCGCTCCACCCAGACGATCCTCGATGCGGCCAACGCCGTCATCGCCAACAACGTCGGCCGCCAGCCCAAGGAGCTGTTCACCGTGGGCGACACCGGCGGCCCGGTCAAGCGCTACCGGGCCGAGGACGAGCGCGACGAGGCGTCGTGGGTCTGCAGCGAGATCCTGCGTCTGCACGCCTCCGAAGGGCTCTCGTGGGGCGACGTCGCCGTCTTCTACCGCACCAACGCGCAGAGCCTCCCGCTCGAGACGTCCATGAAGTTCAGCGGCATCCCCTACAAGGTCGTCGGTGGGGCAAAGTTCTACGACCGCAAGGAGATCAAGGACATCCTCGCCTTCGTCCGTGTGCTGGCCAACCCCGACGACGAGGTGTCGGCGCGCCGCATCGTGAACGTCCCCAAGCGCGGCATCGGCGACACCTCGGTGGCCCGGCTGGCCGCCTGGGCGCAGACCGAGCACGTGCCCTTCAGCGAGGCCATCGACCGGGCCGCCGACGCCGGCCTCTCGGGCAAAGCGCTCCGGGGCGCGGAGCAACTGTCCAGGACGCTGGCCGAGCTGCGCCCGCTGGTGCAGACCGTCAACCCGGCCGACTTCGTGCAGCTGGTGGCCGACCGCACCGGCTACCTGGCCGAGCTCGTGGCGGAGCACACGCACGAGGCGGACGGCCGGATTGAGAACCTGGCCGAGCTGGCCACCCAGGCCGCCGACTTCGACGACGTCATGGGTTTCCTCGAGACGGTCGCGCTCGTGGCGGACTCCGACGAGCTCGACAGCGACGGCACGCGGGTGTCGCTCATGACGCTGCACACCGCGAAGGGTCTGGAGTACCCGGCCGTGTTCGTCGTCGGCCTCGAGGAGGGGATCTTCCCGCACTTCCGCTCGCTCTCCGAGCCGAGCGAGCTCGAGGAGGAGCGCCGCCTCTTCTACGTGGGCATCACCCGGGCCCGCCGCCATCTCGCCATTTCTCACGCCTGGTCGCGCACCACGTGGGGCCGCACACAGCCGGCCATGCCGAGCCGCTTCGTGACCGAGGTCCCCTCCCACCTCATCGAGGACGTCGGCCTGGGCTCGCCGCGCCGGGGCACGGGCTACGACACCCTCTCGGCCGACGAGCATCTCCCGGGCGCCACCTTCGCCCCCGCCGTCCCGCTCGCCGCCCGCGCCGCCGGGAGCACGGCGGGTCCGAGGGGCAGCACGGGGGCCGAGGACCTCGGGCTCGCGCCCGGCGACGAGGTCGTGCACGACCACTGGGGCCACGGCGTCGTGATCAGCGCCAAGGGCGAGGGGTCGCGGGCCCAGGCCACCGTCGCCTTCGACACGGTCGGCACGAAGAACCTGCTGCTCTCGGCCACGCCGCTGCGCCGGGCCTGAGCGGTCTCCGCTACACCAGACTGGCCCCCGCCCTCTTGCGGTTGCGCCGCTTCGCCAGGAGCACGCCCCCGAAGGCGGCGAGGGCGACACCCGGAAGAGCGATGGCGGCGGGGTCTTCGGGTAGCCCGTCGCCCGGCCCGAACGAGATGTCGCCGTTGAACAATGCGAGGAACACAGCGTCCTTGTAGAACGACGCGGTCTGTCCACCGAAGAGCACGCTGCCGAACACCGTGTTGGTGCTCATCGACAGGGTTCCCGTGGGGATGAGGATCGTTCCCACCCAGGTCTCGAGCGTGAACGATGCAGAGGGCACCGAGGGAAAGTTCCAGAGCACATCGCTCGCCCTGACCCCACCGCTCAAACTCACCGTCTGAGCCGAGAGGGACAGTGCGGATGCACCGATCACGTTGATGACGACGACCGCTCTCCAGGGAGCATGGATCGAAATGGTCGAGGCAGCACTGAGCTGTGCTTCGGTCAGGTCGAACACATCGGTCCCTGGCGACGACGAGCCCATGGTCAGCGCCGAGGTGCCCGTTGCGCTGTCGGTCGCAAGGAGACCGGCGATCCCCGACGAGGCAGCGGCGAGGTCCGCATCGGCAGTGGAGAAGTTGATCGGGAGCGAGGTGACGTGGGTGAACGTGCCGAAGTTGGCGGAACCGGAGAACGACCCGAGGTATTGACCCCTGCCGTGGACCAGTGCCGTGGTGCTCACCGAGTTCGTGCTGCCGCCCAGGGCCAGAGTCACTCTTCGTGGAGAGAAGAACGACCAGGGAGAGAGACCGAACTTCGAGGTCATGATGGTGGCGCTTCCCCCGTAGGCGGCGGCCCCGCCGACTGCTTCATCGATCACCGAGGAAGCACCACCTGCGTATTCGCCGTAACGGGCTGCGCCACCCAGCGGAAGACCGCCGGACGGTGTGGCACCGGCAGCCTCGCTCATCACCAAAGCCAGGAAGCATGTGACCGTCAGGGCGGCTCCGAACCACCGCCTCTTCATGTGCCCGCTCCTTCGCGGTGGACGTCGGGCCGGCGCCATGGTCCTTCCACCGTCAGCTTCGCAACCTGGCAACGATATCGCGGTAACTCTCTCACTGAAGTGACAATTATGCAATCAAGGAGAGAACGAGTTTACGCGCCGAGGCTCCGGGATGATCCGCGCCGAGGGCGATGGCCAACCTCGACCGCCCTGCCAGTAGGGCGCGAAAAGTTCACCCTGTTGTCACACTCCCTCTTGAAACCCCTGGCTGACTGCTACCTTCCGGCGGATGCGAGCCTGGTGGTCGCTCCTGGTGTTGGTGGGAATGGTTGCGCTTGCTGGGTGTTCTGCGGGTCACCGCGCGTCTGCAGCTAGGACACACAGGACTCTCTCGTCCGCGCAATGGGCCCACGAGGCCGCTCGCTTCGCGTCGGCGCTCGAGCTCGCGCTTGGGGGTATGAACAGCGAAATCACCACTCTGCCCGAATCCGATGTGCCAGAAGTCAGTGAGGAGTGCCCTGAATTCCGATCCGCCTACGCCGACGCGTCGCAGGTGGCGGCTCCGCCCGTCGCCAATCTCGCCTCGGATTGGTCGGAGTATCTTCGATCTTTCGCCTCTCTGAACACCCTTTGCACACCGGGCACGAACGACGCTGCCTTCGTTTCCGCGGTCAAGTCGACCTACGCAGCATCGAATGCTGCCTTGACACACTTGAACAACGATCTGACCGCTAGGGGCCTCGCGGGCTGACGCTACGAGCCTTCTGCTCCTAGGGGTTGGGCTTGACCAAGGCGACGTCAATGCCGTTTCCCCGGTGCCGTGAGCGCCGCAGGGTCGGGCGCGGTCTGGCGTCTGCCTAGGTGGTTCCGTATCCTGGGAGTCGCATGAAACGTCCCTACAGGGTGGTCGTGGCCAAGCCCGGCCTCGACGGTCACGACCGGGGGGCCAAGGTCATCGCGAGGGCGCTGCGCGACAGCGGTTTCGAGGTCGTCTACACCGGGCTGCACCAGACCCCCGAGCAGGTAGTCCAGGCCGTGGTGCAGGAGGACGCCGACGCCGTCGGCCTCTCGCTGCTATCGGGGGCGCACCTCACCCTGGTGCCCAAGGTGGTCAAGCTCCTGGCCGACGCCGGCCGGGGCGACGTGCTCGTGATCGTCGGTGGGATCATCCCCGAGGCCGACATCCCGGTGCTCAAGGAGGAGGGCGTGGCCCAGGTCTTCACGCCGGGGGCGCCGCTCGACTCCATCGGGTCCTGGCTGGCCGACGCGCTCGATGCGCGGGAGGAGGCCCTCGAGGCCTGACCCAACCCCATGGCGGCGCTCCGCCCGACCGCACCCGCTTCCATCGGGTTCCGGCTCCCCGCCTGGACCGGGTTTCCGGAGCCCCGGGCCCGAGCGAACGCCCCGGACCCCGACACTGATCGCGACCCCTCACACCGACAAAGGAGACAGCACCCAAAGTGGACCTCTACGAATACCAGGGCAAGCAGTACTTCGCCCGCTTCGGCATCCCGACCTCCCCGGGCGGGGTGGCCGACACGGTGGACGAGGCCGTCGAGCAGGCCGAGGCGGCCGGCTACCCGGTCGTGGTCAAGGCACAGGTCAAGGTGGGAGGCCGCGGCAAGGCGGGCGGCGTGAAGCTGGCCGCCAACGCGGACGAGGTGCGTCTCCACGCCGGCAACATCCTCGGGCTCGACATCAAAGGCCACGTCGTCAAGCGGCTGTGGGTCGAGCACGCGTCGGACATCGCCAAGGAGTACTACGCCAGCTTCACCCTCGACCGGCCGGCCAAGCTCCACCTCGGCATGCTGTCCGCCGAGGGTGGGGTCGAGATCGAGGAGGTGGCGCAGACCAACCCCGACGCCATCGCCAGGATCCACATCGATCCCGTCGCCGGGCTGGGCGAGGAGGCCGCCCGGGAGTGGGTGGACCGGGCCAACCTCGACGCCGAGGCGCGGGGCCAGGCCGCCACGCTGCTGGTGCGGCTCTACCACTGCTACGTGGAGGGCGACTGCGACCTGGCCGAGATCAACCCTCTCATCCTCACCCCCGAGGGCAAGGTGCACGCACTCGATGCCAAGGTGACCCTCGACGAGAACGCCTCCTTCCGGCACCCCGAGTGGGAGGAGTACGCAGACGACTCCGACGTCGATCCCCGGGAGAAGATGGCCAAGGAGAAGGGCCTCAACTACATCGGGCTGTCGGGCACCGTCGGCATCATCGCCAACGGTGCCGGGCTCGCCATGTCGACGCTGGATGTCGTCACCCAGGTGGGCGGGGAAGCCGCCAACTTCCTCGACATCGGGGGCGGGGCCAACGCCGATGTGATGGCCGCCGCGCTCGAGGTGATCAATGCCGACCCCGCGGTGAAGTCAATCCTCGTCAACATCTTCGGTGGCATCACGCGGGTCGACGAGGTGGCGAACGGAATCATCGAGGCGATCGGGCGGGTCAAGTTGAGCTCGCCGATCGTCATGCGCTTGGACGGCACCAATGCCGTCGAGGGCCGGGCGCTGCTGGCCACCCACTTGTCGGACACGCTCATGGCCGAGCCCACCATGCTCGAGGCGGCCCGCCACGCCGTTGCCCTGGCGCAGGCCTAGGCCGAGACACCCAGAGGCCACAGACCGAGTACAAGAGACTGACTCCGAGCCAGACACCGAGAGGACAGAGACAAACGTGAGCATCTTCGTCGACGAGACGACCAAGGTCGTGATCCAGGGCATCAGCCCGACGAGCCAGGGGCTCTA
>Ga0181526_10001937_pt1 | contig 18837 bp, 17 predicted proteins | sample PEATcosm2014_Bin_35_FD_119750 | JGI IMG/M metagenome (GOLD analysis project Ga0181526, IMG submission 119750) | Peatland microbial communities from MTU Mesocosm Facility, Houghton, MI, USA - PEATcosm2014_Bin06_30_metaG | ecosystem: Environmental > Terrestrial > Soil > Wetlands > Peat | place...
GAGGCCTACCGCCGCGCGTCGGATGAGCGCGCCCGCGACCAGGCGGTCGAGAATGAGGCCTACCGCCGCGCGTCGGATGAGCGCGCCCGCGACCAGGCGGCCGAGAATGAGGCGACCCGTCGCGCCTCCGACGCCCGGGCCCGGGACCAGGCGATCGAGAACGAGGCGTCCCGTCAGGCTTCGGACGAGGGGTCTCGGCGCCAGGCGAGTGAGAACGAGGCACGCCGCCGCCGGCACGACGACCGCCCGGCGGGTTAGGCGGCAGACCGCGGAGCGGGCGGCCTCCGTCCCCTCTCAGCCGACGCTCAGGAAACGCTTGGCTTCAGCAGAGGCTCGTGGGTCACGATCCACCGAGTTGGCCGGTCCACCGCGGCCGGTTCCCGTCACATGAGCGGAAGGACCACCGACGATGCGTTGGCTGCCGAGACGTCCGAGAACCAAGCGCGGGGTGCTCGCGGCAATCGCCGTCGCGCTCGTCGCGGTCGTTCTGGCCGGCGCCGCGGTGATCTACTTCGTGATCTTCCCGACCTCGTCGCCGAAGCCGTTCGCGCTCTCCACCACGACCGTCAGCTCGCCGGTCGGCTCGGCCTCGGCGCTCGCCGGCGACTGGACGATCGGCGCGGGCTCGCAGGCCGGCTACCGGGTGCGTGAGAAGCTCGCGTTCCTGCCGGCGCTGAGCGACGCGGTGGGGCGCACGTCGGCGATCACCGGTGGCGCGACCTTCAGCGATGCGGGCGGCAGGCTCACAGCCACCGCGGCCTCGTTCGTGATCGACGTCGAGACGCTCAAGAGCAACGAGCAGCTGCGCGACGAGCACATCCGGACGATCGGCCTGCAGAGCGCCACCTATCCGAAGGCCACCTTCATCCTCGCGACGCCGCTGATGCTGCCGGCGAACGCGCTCACCGGCGCCGTGGTCGACGTCTCCGTCACGGGCGTCGTGACGATCCACGGGACCGCCAGGCGGCTGACGATTCCGCTGCAGCTGCGTCTCTCGACCTCGCGGATCCAGGCGGTCGGCTCGCTCACGTTCCCGTGGGGCGAGTTCAACATGACCGCCCCGAGCGTCGGCGGCTTCGTCAACGTGACCGACATGGCCACGATGGAGTTCGACCTCGACCTGCGGCGCGCGTAGCGCGCCGGCGGGCGCGCTGCTCAGGCGGCCTGCGCCGAGGCGCCCACGTCGGCGACGTCGGTGTCCGCCAGCTCGACGACGTCGGCCATCGTCGTGCCGCGGCGGCCCTCCGCCTCGAGCAGCAGGCGGAAGTCGTGGGGGCTGGTCGCGGTGTTCATCGCGTCCTCGAACGTCACGCGACCGGCAACGACATGCTCGTAGAGCGCCTGATCGAAGGTCTGCATCCCGTCGTAGCCGCCCTCGGTGATGACGGCCGTCAGATCCGCGGTCTCGTCGGGCCTGACGATCTTGTCGTGGACGCGGCCGGTCATCCGCAGGATCTCGCAGACGGGGACGCGGCCGCCGTCGGCGGCGCGAACCAGGCGCTGCGAGATCACCCCGCGCAGCGTGCTGGCGAGCATCGCGCGAACCTGCTGGTGGTGGTTGGGCGGAAAGAACTCGAGCATCCGGTTGATCGTCTCGGCGGCGTCGAGCGTGTGGATCGTCGAGAGCACGAGGTGCCCGGTCTCGGCGGCTGACATCGCGGTCTGGACGGTCTCCTCGTCGCGCATCTCGCCGATCAGGATCACGTCGGGGTCCTGGCGCAGGACGCGGCGCAGCGCGTCCTTGAACGAGATCGTGTCGACGCCGACCTCGCGCTGGCCGATGATCGAGCGCTGGTCCTGGTGGATGAACTCGATCGGGTCCTCGATCGTGACGATGTTCGCGGCGCGTGTCAGGTTGATGTGGTGGATCATCGCCGCCAGCGTCGTCGACTTGCCCGAGCCGGTCGTGCCGGTGACCAGGATGATGCCGCGCTGCTCGTCCGCCATCCGGGCCACGACCGGCGGCAGCAGGAGCTCGCTGATCGTGCGGATGCGGTGCGGGATCGCCCGCGCAACGAGCGCGACACCGCCGTGTTGGCGGCGCGCGTTGATCCGAAACCGTGCCACGCCGGCGATCTCGCGTGAGACGTCGATCTCGTGGCGCTGCTCGAACTCGTCGAGCCGCAGGCCCTTGCCGAGCATCTCGCGCAGCAGCTCCTCGGTCTCACGGGGCCCGAGCACAGGCCACTCGTCGCCGCGCAGCGGCACGAGCTCGCCATTGACCCGAGCCACCGGGACGGAGCCCGCCTTCAGGTGCAGATCGGAGCCGTCCTGCGCGACGAGCGCGCGGAGCGCCTGGTCGAGATCGATCACACGCCTCTCATCGGCGGGAAAGTCGCTTCGGTTTAACCCTGAGAGATGTGATACGAGACCAGCGCCGCGGCTCGGCGCCGAACCATCGCGAAGCTGCGATCGCGACCCGCGGCGCCGACCCGCCGCCCACGACACGAGTTCGCGGACGCTCGCAGCCTCCCGAAACCCACCGATCAGCCGTCGCCGTCCGGGGCTCGCACCGCCCCGGACCGACGCTTGCTCACTCCGAGGTGGAGGGGGCGATGCCGCGCTCGACGGCCTCGACTTGCAGGTAGGTCGGACCGCTCTTCGAGCAGGCACGGAATGGGAACGGAATCAGGGTCGAGGCCTTCTGGCCGGGCGCGTAGACGCGCAGCCCCGCGGCCGTCACCGGCTTGCAGGTCGCGGCCGGGTAGTTGGCCACGTCGGTGATCTTCACGAGCGCGACCGCCGTCGTGTTCTGCGCGTTCGCGGTCGTGCCGCTGGAGAGCGTGATCGTCGTCGTCTTGTTGACCGGGTTGCGGATCGCCGCGCTGCCGAGCTGGTGCCCGGAGAGGTCGACGCCCGAAACGCCCGGATAGCCGCTCAGCGAGCACGTGTGCCCGGACACGTTGGTGAGCTGCAGCCCGTAGTAGGTGGAGCCCGCGGTGCCGCTGCCGGAGGTGTCCCACCAGACGACGAGACCGGAGGAGGTGCACGCCGGAGTGCCGGCCGCGGCCGCCGGGAGGGCGGTGGCGGCGAGTGTGACGGCTGCCGCGAGCAGGCCTGCGCAGGTCACGGCGACCGCGCTCGTCAGACGCTTGGAATGAGGTGTTGGTAGACGCATGGCGAGCCCCTTCGTTGCTGGGGAGGTGGAATCCTCCCTCACCGATTATGACGCTTGGCCTGCTTTGCGGCGACGATCACCTCCGCTCGCCAGCGCCCGGACGCGCAGTATGCACCGCCGGCCGGACTGTCGGCCGCGCAGGCGCGCGCGATCGAGCACGGGCGCGCGGGCGAGCCCCGCACGCACGGGGCCGTCGCGGTGGGGCGCTACTGTCGCTCGCGCAAGCCATCTTCACCCGCGGACCGCGAGGAGCGACATGAGCGTCGAGCAGCATTTCGGAGTGGCGAAGTTCAACCTGCGCGCGATCAGGCAGGCGGTCGGTCGGGCCGAGGGATTCAACGCCAAGGTCGCGGTCATCATCACCCGCGGCGTCGGCACGATGGCCTGCGCCTATGTCTTCTGCCTGATCGCGCTGCTCAGCCTGCCGGCGATTCTGATCGAGGCCGGCGTGCTCCATCACAGCGACGTGCCCCCGTTCTTCACCAAACCGGGCCTGATCCTGATCGTCGCCTGGATCGCGCAGACCTTCATCCAGCTGGTCCTGCTTTCGATCATCATGGTCGGCCAGAACGTCCAGAGCATCGCCTCGGACGCGCGCTCCCAGCACACCTACGACGACGCCGAGCAGATCAAGACGGGAGTGCTGGCGGCGCTCGACCGCCTCGACGAGCACACCGAGGGCGGCATCAAGACGCTGCTTGACCGCCTCGACCAGATCGCCGCCGCCGTCGGCAAGCCGGTGGCGGGTGCCGGCGCGTAGCGGGAAGGCGACGCGCGCCGCCTTCCCGCGCGCGTGCGGATAGAGTCGAGTCACTGTGAGCGAGCAGGCCGCGAGCGTGTCCTCCCCCCGCGACGGCGGCCCGCTGGCGCGCACCGGGCCGATCTTCGCGGCGCTGATCGGGCTGACGACGCTGGCGATCCTGCTGCAGGCGGTGTTCGCCGGCGAGTTCGTCGACCGTTCGCACACGGGCGGGTGGTTGAGCGCGCACAACGCGAACGCGGTCGTCGTGATCGCGCTCGCCGTGATCACCGCGATCTACGCCGTCGTCGCGCTGCGCAACACCGCGCGTGCGCTCGTGATCGGCTCGATCGTGCTCGCGGTGCTCGTGATCGTGCAGACCGTGATCGGCCACGCGATCACCGACGACAACGACAACGGCCTGCTGGTGATCCACGTTCCGCTGGCGATGCTGGCCTTTGGCCTGACGATCTGGCTGAGCGTCAAGGCGCGCAGCCTTCGCAGGGCCGCCGCCGCGCCGCGCGCCTGACCGCGCAACGCGAGATCCGGGCGACCGGCTCGAGCAGGATCCACGGCTCGGCGTCGAACGTTACGGGTGTGGTCGCATCGGGTCCAAACGGCGCCTCAGCGCGTCGCGTGGGCCGGCCGCTCGCCGCTCAGCACGGGCGCGGCGAGCCCGCCGGCGAGGGGCCGCAAACTGCGGCATTCTCCGGATGTGCGCGGAGCTGCGCGCTCGCCCACGCATACGCGATAGTCTGATGGCGTCTGAGGAGGCAAGGTCAAGCAGTTGAGAGCAGATCGCGAGATTGTGTTCACCAGCACGGCGGCCGGCGGGCCGGCGCACAAGAATCACGCGCCCGCCGCCGCTCATTTGTCCTTCGAGATCCGATCGTTTTCCCGAGCATGATGGAGCGTGCGTTTGACGCCGGTCCCGGGCGGCCTGAGGATCCATCTGGTTCAGAACTCTTCTGTGGAGGTCGCAATGACTGACGGAAAGCGGGCGGCACGACCGTCCAGCCGGGACGGAATCCTGCGGTTCGCCCGGTGGGCGGTCGCGTCTGTGGTGGCCGCGGGAGCGGTTCTCGGCATCATGGTGGCCGGCGCGAACGGCCGCAGCGTTACCGATGGCGCGCTCGCGCACAGCAGCGCTTCGAGCCTCGGCACGGTCCTCTACGGGTCCCTGCCGCCGGCCGGGACCCCGACGAAGGGCGGGACGATCACGCAGGGTCAGCTGACTGGCCAGACACCGACCTACATCTTCCCGATCGCCCCTGGCGCGAACACGTCGACCGGCACGATCTCGATGCTGAGCTCGCTGTACATGCCGCTCTACGCGGGGCCGACCGGCGCGGTGCCGAAGGTCAACGAGGATCTCAGCGCCGCCAACGCGCCGATCTTCAGCGACGGCGACACGGTCGTGACGATCCCGATCAAGCCCGGGCTCAAGTGGTCAAACGGCGCCCCGGTCGACGCCAACGATGTCGTCTTCTGGTTCGACATCCTGTCGGCGGCGATCAAGGAGAGCCCCGCCAACTGGGGTCAGTTCTCCCCGGGTCTGATGCCGCAGAACGTCAAGAGCATCTCGACCAGTGGCAAGTACGACGTCGTCATGCACCTGACGGGGCCCTACAACCCCGGTTTCTTCCTCAACAACAACCTGTCGGACACCAACAACGTGTACCCGCTGCCGAGCACTGCGTGGAACGTCGATTCCGCGGGCGGAGCGCACATCACCAACTGGGAGAACAACCCGGCGGTTGACAAGAAGATCTATGACTACCTGAACAAGCAGGGCGCGTCGGTCGCGACGTTCGCGACCAACCCGCTCTGGAAGGTTGTGGACGGGCCGTTCAAGCTGACCTCGTTCAGCGCGACGAACAGCTCCTACACGCTCGTCCCGAACCCGAGCTACGGTGGCTCGCCGAAGCCGATCATGTCCGAGGTTCAGGTGGAGACCTACACGGGCTACACCTCGGAGCTCGACGCGATGCGCTCCGGCAGCCTCGACGTGGCCGTCGGGATCGACCCCTCGCAGCTGGCCGAGGCGCCGGCACTGAAGTCGCAGGGGATCGACATCTTCGGCGGTCCCGGCTGGGGCTGGTTCGGCGCGATCATCAATTTCAAGGACAAGACGGACGACTTCAACAACGTCATCGCGCAGCTGTACGTCCGCCAGGCGATCAGCTATCTGATCGACCAGCCGGCGATCATCACGGGCGTCTACAAGACGGCGGCGGTGCCGGCGTACACGGAGGTACCGACCGCGCCGTTCTCGCCGTACGCCCCGCTGTCCGCGGGCAAGCCGGCCTTCCCGTACAGCCCGAGCAAGGCGGTTTCAGTCCTCCAAGCTCACGGCTGGAAGGTCGTGCCCAACGGCACGACGACCTGCGTGAAGCCGGGGACCGCGGCGAACGAGTGCGGCGCGAACATCCCCGCGGGGACGCCGATCTCGTTCGTCTGGGCCAACCAGCCCGAGTCCGTCGCGACGACCGGGGCGCTGGAGTCCGAGGTGGTCGCCTCCGAGGCCAAGCAGGCCGCGGGCATCAACATCACCCTGCAGACCAAGTCGTTCAACTTCCTCGTCTCCAACTACAACGATCAGAACCCGGCGGCGTCGAAGTACACGAACGATTGGGGCGTCAACAACTATGGCGGCCTGTTCACCGACTACTACCCGACCGGCGAAGGCGTCTGGAACGTCGGCGGCGGATTCAACCTCGGCGACTTCGACGACCCGATGGCGAACACGCTGATGAACGACTCGGTCCACAGCGGCAACCCGGAGGCGATCAAGGTCGAGGCCGCCTACATGCAGACCCACCTGCCGGTGTGGTTCATGCCTGACGGCGACTACCTGCTGGCGGTCAACACCACGAAGGTCGCGGGCCCGCCCGACGGCTGGACGGCGATGACCCAGCAGCAGTGGTTCCCGCAGTACTGGTATGTGAAGTAGGCACGAGCGGGCGACGAGATCGAAGCGATGGAAACCACCCGCCGGCCGTGGCCTGAAGGCGACCGCGGCCGGCGGGGTGGGCTCGGATGCCGCTGAGCGGTGAAGAACGCGGCGGGCCGCGCGGATGATGGGTTACATCATCCGGCGGCTCGCGACCGCGCTGATCGTCGTCCTGGGGGTGGCGGCGATCATCTTCGCGTTGCTGCACTGGCTGGCGCCCTCGCCGGCCTACGACGTGCTGGGGGCCAAAGCGCAGCCGGCCGCGGTCGCCTCGTGGAACAAGCTGCACGGCTACGACCGCCCGGAGATCGTCCAGTTCTTCAGCTACCTGGGCGACCTGGTGCACCTGAACTTCGGCTACTCCTACAAGCTCTCACAGAGCGTCAGCGCGCTGTTCAAAGAGAACGCCGGCCGCAGCGCGTACCTGACGCTCGCCGCGCTGCTGCTGTCGCTGATCATCGCCGTCCCGCTCGGGATCATGCAGGCGGTCCGTCGCAACACGTTCGGCGACTACACGTTCACGACGCTGAACTTCGTGCTCTACTCGATGCCGTCGTTCTTCCTCGGCCTGATCCTGATCCAGTTCTTGGCGCTCGACTGGGGGGTCTTCCCGCCGACCGTGTCGGACTCGATCACGACCGCGTGGCAGGCGTTCGACCACCCCACGCAGTTGGCGCTGCCGATCGTCACACTCGCCGCGATCAACGTCGCCTCGTTCAGCCGCTACATGCGCTCCTCGGCGCTCGACAACCTCGCCCAGGACTACATCCGCCTGGCGCGCGCCAAGGGCCTGTCGCAGCGCGCGGTGCTGTTCCATCACCTGCTGCGCAACGCCTGCCTGCCGATGATCACGCTGATCGGCCTCTCGATCCCGACGCTGCTGGCCGGGAACCTGCTGACCGAGTACCTCTTCAACTACCCGGGCCTCGGGCTGCTGTTCTACACCGCGCTCGGCAACCTCGACTACAACGTCCTGCTCGCCTACGTGATTCTCGGCGCCATCCTGACGGTGCTCGGCAATCTGATCGCAGACGTCGCGATCAGCATCGCGGACCCGCGGGTGCGCCTTGACTGAGCCTGAGGCCCCGCTGCTCGAGGGGCTCGGCGACGCCGCCGGCATGCCCATCGGCGCCCCCGAGGGCGGCGAGGTCCAGATCATCGCGAGCGGCTGGAATCTCGCGCTGCGCGAGTTCTTTGACAACAAGCTCGCGGTCGTCGGGCTCGTCGTGATCGTCTTCTTCATCCTCTTCTGCTTCATCGGGCCGCTGTTCGACTCGACTAACCAGACGCTGGTCAATCCGCTCAACACCGACCTCGCGCCCGGCGGCCACTACCTGCTCGGCACCGACGAGCACGGTTTCGACGAGTTCGGCCGGATCATGCTGGGCGGGCAGACGGCGCTCGAGATCGGCTTCTTCGCCGCCGCGATCGCGACCGTGCTCGGCACCCTGTGGGGAGCGATCGCCGGGCTCGCCGGCGGCCTCGTGGACGGCATCATGATGCGGATCGTCGACGTCCTGCTGTCGATCCCGCTGCTCTTCCTGGTGTTGGTGCTCGCGACGAAATACAGCGGCACGGTGGTCCGGCTCAGCCTGCTGATCGGTCTGTTCTCGTGGCTGATCCCGGCGCGCCTGGTCCGGGGCGAGGTGCTGACGCTGCGCACGCGCGACTTCGTCTCGGCCTCACGCGTGATGGGTGCGAACCGGCGGCGGATCGTCCTGCGCCACCTGATCCCGAACGCCCTGTCGGTGGTGATCGTCAACGTCACCTTCCAGGTCGCCGACTCGATCCTGATCCTCGCCTACATCGGCTTTCTCGGCTTCGGCCTGCAGTTCCCGTCGACGTCGTGGGGTGACATGCTCGGCGGCGCCCAGAACTACGTCACCGAGGGGTACTGGTGGCTCGTGTATCCGGTCGGCGGCTGTCTTGTCGTGCTCGTGCTCGCGACCAACCTGGTCGGCGACGCGCTTCGCGACGCGTTCGACGTGCGGCTGAGACGCCGCTAGCCTGGAGCCCGATCATGCCCGCCGCGCTCGAGGTCGACAACCTCTCGACCCACATCAAGCTGTCGCGATCGACCGTGCAGGCGGTCGGCAACGTCAGCTTCGGCCTCGACACCCACGAGACGGTCGGCCTGGTCGGCGAGTCGGGCTGCGGCAAGTCGATGCTCGGCCTCTCGATCCTCGGCCTCCTCCCCAACGGCGGTCACATCATCGAGGGCTCGATCAAGCTCGGCGACCGCGAGCTCGTTGGGCTGCCGGACGCCGATCTGCGGCGGCTGCGTGGCAACGAGGTGGCGATGATCTTCCAGGACTCGCTGTCCTCGCTGAACCCGACGAAGTCGATCGGCAAGCAGGTCGCCGAGCCGGTGCGCCTGCACCGTGGAGCCTCGAAGAAGGAGGCGTACGACCGGGCGCTCGAGGTGCTCGAGCTGGTCGGGCTGCCCCAGCCGCGCGAGCGCCTGCGCGACTTCCCCCACCAGCTGTCGGGGGGGCTGCGCCAGCGGGTGATGATCGCGATCGCGCTGGCCTGCGAGCCAAAGGTGCTGCTCGCCGACGAGCCGACGACCGCGCTCGACGTGACGATCCAGGCGCAGATCCTGCGGCTGCTCGACGACCTCCGCGACCGCCTCGGGATGGCGACGCTGCTGATCACCCACGACATGGGGGTCGTCGCCGGGCGGACCTCGCGAATCAACGTCATGTACGCCGGGCGGATCGTCGAGTCGGCCGAGACCCACGAGCTGTTCACGGGCATGCGCCACCCCTACACGCAGTCGCTGCTCGGTTCGATCCCGCGACTCGAGCAGGATGCGACCAAGCCGCTCGTGTCGATCCCGGGGCTCCCGCCCGACCTCACCAACCCGCCCGCGGGCTGCCGCTTCGCGCCGCGCTGCTCGCGCGCGACCGACCAGTGCCGGGCGCAGGAGCCGCCGCTGACCGGCGAGGACCCGAGCCACCTGTTCGCCTGCTGGCACCCGGTCGAGGGGCCGATCAACCTCACCTCGCAGATGCGCGTCGTCGCCGAGCGCGCCGCCCACCTCGATGTGAGAGCGCTGAAGCCGCTGCTGCAGATCGAGAACGCGGTCCGCGAGTACCCGGTCACCGCCGGCGTGCTGAAGCGCAAGGTGGCCTCGGTCAAGGCGGTCTCGGACGTGACGCTGACCGTCGGCGAGGGCGAGGCGCTCGGGCTGGTCGGCGAGTCGGGCTGCGGCAAGACGACGCTCGGCAAGCTCGTCGTCGGGATCGAGAAGCCAGACGGCGGCCGGATCATGCTCGCCGGCAAGGAGGTGTTCCGCAACCGCGGACGGGCGCTGCGGCTCGCTCGCCGCGACCTGCAGATGATGTTCCAGGACCCGTACGCGTCGCTTGACCCGCGGATGCGCGTTCAGGCCAGCCTGCGCGAGCCGCTGGTCGTCCAGGGGATCGGCACCGCGCGTGAGCAGGACCAGAAGATGCGGACGATGCTCGACGAGGTCGGGCTGCCGCTGAGCGCGCTCGAGCGCTACCCGCACGAGTTCTCCGGCGGGCAGCGCCAGCGCATCGCCCTGGCGCGCGCGCTGATGCTCGAGCCAAAGGTGGTGGTCGCCGACGAGCCGGTCAGCGCGCTCGACGTCTCGATCCGCTCGCAGGTGCTGAACCTGATGAAGCGCCTGCAGGCCGAGCACGGCATGGCGTCGATCGTGATCTCCCACGACCTCGCGGTCGTCAAGTACCTGGCGGACCGGATCGGCGTGATGTATCTCGGCAAGCTCGTCGAGCTCGGCACCGGCGACGACATCTACCGCCGCGCGGCGCACCCCTACACCGACGCGCTGATCAAGACGATTCCGGTGCCCGATCCGGCTGCCGAGAGCGCGAAGACGGAGATCGCGATCCGCGGCGAGCTGCCGAGCCCGATCACCCCGCCGTCGGGGTGCCGCTTCCGGACGCGCTGCCCCCGGGCCGCATCGATCTGCGCCGAGCAGGAGCCGCCGCTGCGCCAGTTCGGCCCGGGCCACCAGGCCGCCTGCCACTTCCCGCTCCAGGAAGCCGCCCCCGCGTGAGCGCACGCCGCGTCGCGGCGGCCACGCTGCTGGCCGCCTCCCTCGCGCTCGCGACACCGCTGCTCGCGGCCACCACCACGACCGTCGACCTGCCCGCGAAGCTGGCACCCGAGATCGCGCGCGCGAAGACCGGCAGGGTCGCGGTGCTGATCCCCTCGACCATCCGCGCCGACGTCGCCGCCTCGCACCTCTACGCATCCGGCGGCGCCACCGCCCACGGCTACGACATCCAGCTCGCCTACGCGCCGGCCTGCAACGACGCCACCGCGTGCTTCTTCGCCGAGTTCCAGAGCGGTCCGCAGACGCTGCTCGCGGGGACAGCGGTGGCGCTCGCGCACGCGATCACCGGCACCTACGCGCCGATCCGCTGCGGCGCGTCGTGCGGGCCCGCCGCGGTCCAGTGGCGCGAGCGCGGCGTGCTCTACAGCGTGCAGTATGTTCTCGGCGGCAGGGCGAGCATGACCGCGCTCGCCGACTCGGCGATCGACGCCGGAGCACGCTGAAGATGCGCCTCGAGGGCCTCAACCACATCACCGCGATCACCGGCGATGCCCCGCGCAACGTCGACTTCTACACCGGCGTGCTGGGGCTGCGCCTCGTCACCAAGACCGTCAACCAGGACGACCCGACCGTCTACCACCTCTTCTACGCCGACGAGCACGGCAGCGCCGGGGCGGATCTGACCTTCTTCGAGTACCCCGGCGCGGCGCCCGGGCAGCTCGGGCCGGGGTGCGCCTACCGCGTGATCTCGCGGGTCGGCTCGGCGGACTCGCTGGCGTTCTGGGCCGGGCGTCTGGCGCAGCGTGGCGTCGCCTTCGAACGGGATTCTGATTGGGTCCGCTTCGCAGACCCGGAGGGACTCGAGCACGAGCTGCGCGTCGAGGACGTTCCGGACGAGCCGCTGCGCGCCGTTCACCCGGAGATCCCGCCCGAGCACGCGCTGCTCGGCTTCGCCGGCGTGCGCGCGTACAGCCTGCGGGCGGACGCGAGCCGCGAGCTGCTGGTCGACGTGCTCGGCGCGGTCGGCGACGGCGCGACGCTCGAGCTGCGCGGGACAAGCCGCGGCGCGACGATCACCTGGGACCCGCCGCCCGACACCCGTCTCGTCCAGGGCGCCGGGTCGATCCACCACATCGCCTGGGGCACGACCGTCGCCGAGCATCCGCGCTGGCACGAGCACGTGAACGCCTCCGGGGTGCGAAGCACCCCCATAATCGACCGCCACTTCTTCCACTCGATCTACTTCCGCGAACCCGGCGGCGTGCTCTACGAGATCGCCGACGACGGCCCCGGCTTCGCCCACGACGTCCCCGAGTCCGAGCTCGGCCGCCGGGTCGTGCTGCCGCCGTGGCTCGAACCCCGCCGCGCCGAGATCGAGGCCCGCCTGACGCCGCTGCCCGACCCCCGCGCGGGCTGGTCGGCCGCGGCCTGAGCGCTACTCGCCGACGTTTCGCTCGGCCGTCGGCACGCGCTCGAGCCGCTCGTCCGGGATCGGCTCGCCGCTTTCGATAGAGAGGCCGTAGGTGCCCGCGGCGAGGCGAGCCTCGGCGCGTTCGACGGCGGCGAGCTGATCCTGCAGATCCTCGGCGCGGGTCGCGTCGAACTCCTCCTGGTAGAGCGTCTCGGACCCCTCGTCGCCCGGCTCGTCCTCACCCTCGGACTGCGGAGTGAGGTCGGCGAGCAGAGCCTCGATTCGCTCCCGCTCCTGTTGGAGCAGCTGCCGCGCGCGCTCGGGTTCCATGGTCGCGAAGACTAACCTGCCGGCGCCTCCGGGCGGATCACGGCGCGTCCGAGGCCGATGATCTCCATCTCGGTCGCCGGAGCGCAGACCGCGACCGCGTCGGCTTCGCGGCGCAGCGTGCGGCGCAGCAGCACGAAAGCGGCTCCCCCGACCGTCGCCGGCACCCACAGCACGATCGCGCGATAGGCGAGCACGGCGCCCGCCGCGGCGGTCAGCGGCACGTGGTAGAGCACGAGCGCACCGACCAGGCCGGCGTCGATCCCGCCGATCCCGCCCGGGACCGGGATCAGCCCACCCAGCTCGCCGATCAGGTAGCCCATCGCCAGGGGCCCGAGCAGCGGCGCGGGCCCGATCGCGCGGAACGTCGCCCACAGGATCATCACATCGAAGACGAGGTAGGCGAGCAGCCCGGCGATCAGGATCGCGTTGGCCTCGCGCAGCAGCGCGAGCGACTCGCTCACGCCGCCGGCGATCGCGGTGACGCTGGCCCGCAGCGCTCGCACGCGCGCCGAGCCGGTGCGGTGGGGCTGTGCGGTCGCGCGGTCGTCGTGTTTCCCGGCAAAGCGGCCGGCCTGGAGCGCCGCCACGATCGCGGCGGCCGCGACCGCGGCGGGTAGCGCCGTCAGCAGCAGGTCGTGCTCACCCGGCAGCACGCCGATCGCGAGCGCGACGCCGATCACGATCACGCCGACGACGTTCGGGACGCTCGTCAGCAGGAAGAACGAGACCGACCGCCGCGCGATCTCCGGCGCCGGCATCCCCCCACGCCGCAGCGCCCAAGCCCCAAGCGCCAGCCCACCGGCGCCCCCGGTCGGAAACAGCGCATTCGCCGCGAGCTCCGCCATCCCGATCTGCCAGCTCACCAGCCAGCTCATCCGCCGGCAGAAGATCATCCGGAACGCCGCCACATAGCCGAGCTCCGAGAGCAGCTTGAGGGCAACGCCGAGCAGCAGCCAGTAGGGGTTCGCGTGCGAGAGGCGACTTCGCAGGGATCCCAGCCCGGGCAGAAGCACGATGACGGCGACGACCACCGCCAGGACGAGGACCGCGACGAGCAGGCGCGAGCGCAGCCGGCGCCGGCTGAGCTCGGGCGGGACAGCGAGATCGCTGCGGTTGACCTCGGCAGGTGGGGCCTGAGCGGTCATTCGAGCGCATGCTTGCAGGGCGGGGGTGTAAACCGCTGTGGTCGGCGCGCCGCGCGAGGAGCGTCAGGTGGCGATCGGTAGGCGAGAGCGACGCGCCAGCCGGTAGCATCGGGGCCGGTCCGATGGGACCGTCCGCGGTCCGGCTCAGGCCGAGATTGCGTTCGGCGAGATAGCTCAGTTGGTAGAGCACACGACTGAAAATCGTGGTGTCCCCAGTTCGAGTCTGGGTCTCGCCATTTTCTAAGGGTCGCTGCGCATGGGCGGGTCGTGTTCAAGATGAGGGGCCGTGCGAGGACGCGAGGGTCACCGCAGCCGCTCGGATGGCTACCCTACGTGCCGACCCGAGAGGTGTGCGCCGCCGGTGCCGCCACACAGGTGGCTGTGGTGATCCTCGGCTTAGGCGCACGGCTCTTCGACCGGTTGCGCGCTGTCGGTCGGTGCCCGGCCCTAGGTCGGAGTGGTGAGCCGCGCGGTACGATCTCGCTGCGATGCCGGTCCTAGAGCACTCCGGCCGCACCCGGGGCGGTGTGTGTGGGGCAGGCTCGGTTCGGCCGAGGAAAGGCCGCGGCTTGTTGGTGCGGACGCTCGTGTACTTGTCGCTTGGCGGCGCATGTGTGCTGGGTGTCGCGCTCTGCGCTGCGGAATCCGCGGCGTCCGTTAGGAGGTCTCAGCCAAGCGCGAATGCAGGTCTGCGAGGCATCTTCACCCCTCTTACCCCGACGACCAGCAATCCATTGCCAGTTGAATTCGTGCTGACGAAGGCGGTGTTTACCGAGGCCAACGGCCCGGGTTTCATTGCTTACGCGGCCGTCTATGAGCCCGACGCGAGTTCGCCTGGCACCCCAGCTCTCTACAGCTACGCTTGGGTGATCGATGATGTAACCACCGGGACCATCACTTCGCCGCCCGCGTTCCTCAGTGGCCGACAGGGATTCGGCGAGGGAGTGCCGTTGAACGCTGATGGCATCAGGGTGGGAGACTCGCTGAGGGTGACGATAACGGTGACTGCGGTACAGATAGTTGGCAACGCTCGCGTCGACGGCGCGACGGTCGGGGTCGTCACCACCCAGTTCGCGGTTCCACCAACGGTACCGGTGATAACACTCGCGGCGGCATCCAGGCGGCGGGCGCATGCTGAGTACAAGATCAGGGTTCAAGCCCCGTACGACGAGCGCGGAACCATCGAGCTCGAAATAGACGGCCGGCGGGTCAAGGAGACCAGCGGGAGGGCTGCACCGCTGGTCTATGCCTGGGCCCCGACGGCCGTGGAGGAGAAGCTCGTCACAAGGCTCAGCGCCGTTGACCTGACGTTCAACGACGCACGAACGACGGCGCGGGTGCGCTTCAACAAGCACGGCGTGCCACATTTGTTTGTCGTGCCGTCGAGTCCGCTTCCGCGCACTGGGCCCACGGGAGCGACCGGCCCGGCCTAGCCTTCGCTGGCGGCAGGCCATCGCTTCTGGGCGAAAACAGGAGCGAGCCGAAAGGCATCGCGGACGCTCGCAAGTCGTCCACAGCAGGCGCGTGAACGGTCTGGGTCGAGACGACTCCTTTCACGCGGGAGCAGCACGCGAGCTTTGCGGCCGTCGTTCGCGCGGCTGTACGATCGCGGTGTGTGGTCGCGTGGTGTGTCTCGCGTGGTGGCGGTCGTTGCTCTGGCCGTCTTGCTCGCGGTCGCCGCGAGTGCGGTCGCAAGTCCGGCCACCAAGACGACGGTGTTCCACGCCTTTACGGCGGCCGGTGCGCCCAGCCTCCCGACCAAGACCGCCTCTGGCTATTGCTGGACCGGATCGCTGGCCGCAGAGCGCGGCGACGCCTGGCGGTGCTTCGTAGGGAATGAGATTCACGATCCGTGCTTTTCCTCCTCGGCGGCGCACGGGATCGTCCTGTGCCCCAACGAGCAGCTCACCAGCGACACCGAGATACATCTCACGCGTCCGCTGCCGACCGCACAAGCAGACAACGGCACCCCCTCGATTCACGATCGGCCCTGGCTGATCGAGGTAGGACCGAAGTGCTCGACGTCGCCCTCCCCCACGAACTGCATTCGCTGCGAGTTCGCGCCCGGCGCGCAGCCGTCTGCAAACGGTAAACGGCTCAACTACGAGTGCAGCGGCGCCCTCGCGGGCTTCGGAGCGTTCGGGCTCCCCAACCGCAACGTCGAACCCTGGACGATCAGCGTCGGGAAGGACATCGGCAAGGGCAGTGTCGCGTTCACCCCGGCCGTCGCGATCGTTCAGGCGTGGATGTAGCCACTGCGGGGGCGATGCCCTACCGTACAGGCGGTGTCCCCCAGCGCCCGAGCCAACTTCATCGCAATCTGCGGCGCCGTCGGCGCCGCGTTGGGAGTCGGCTTGTCCTCCGGCAGTTGGCCTATGGCCGTCATCGTTGGCCTAGCCGTCGGTGGGACGACGGCCGAGAAGATGCGCCGCCGCGCCGGTCTACCTGAACGACGCGCGTTGATCGAACTCGGCCGCAAGGATCGCAAGCCAGACTGAACGCCCGCACCGACGAACAACGGCGTGTGATCCTTCCTCGTTGTCGGAATGCACGAAACTCGACAGCGGCGGCGGTGCGGCGGACACGCGGCGCCGTGAGCGGATGGTCGTGTGCGCGTGTGTTCTGGTAAGACGCGGCGTGTGGGGTGGTTCGAGGAGTTAGTCGCTGAAGCGGATTCAGTCTCGCGGGAGGGCCGGCGCGAGGACGCGGTGGTTCTGCTTGACGAGGCGTTGACGCTAGCTCGCGCGAGCGATGAGGTCGCGCCGATTGCTGTGATCGGAGCGCTTGCGTCGCGGGCCTACGAGTTGGTGAAGCTCGGTCTTTGGCAGCGGGCGGCGTCCGGGTGCGATGAGCTGCTGGACCTGATATCGGGAGTGCGCGACCGCAGGGCCCGCCGTTACGAGGCGTGGGCGTTGCTCCAGAAGGCGCGGGCGCTCAGCGCGCTCGAGCAGGACGAGTCTGCGATTGCCGTGCTGAAGCTGCTGCTCGACCAGTATGGCGCGACCCGCAACCAGACGATTCGCCGTTATCTGTCGGTCGCTCTCGAACGTGAGGCTGACGCGTATCGTGGCCTCGGCTCGACGACCCGGGAGCTGAACGCTTGGCAGCAGTTGACGTCTCGGTTCGGGCGCTCGACCGATCCCGATGTTGCACGCCGCGTTTTGTTCGCGCGCTACAGGCAGGCAGTGTGTCTCGACGAGCTCGGTAGCGAAGCGAAGGCCCTGCGGCGCTACCGCGAATTCGCCGAGCGAGTGAAGGGCATGACCGACGACGCGCTGCTGTTCGAGCGGTGGGTGAGCGCGTCGCTTCGGTCGGCGGGGCTGCTGGCGCGAAGGGGCGCGAAGCTTGAGGCGCTAACGGTTCTCGAGGCCGCGCTCGCGGAGTTGGACGGTGCGGGCGAGACTGGCACGGAGAACTGGGCGAATGTCATGGGCGCCAGAGCCAGCGTGCTGTGGGCCCTTCGGCGCGGCGTCGAGGCGGTGGTCGTGCTCGATTCGCTCATCGATCGCCTTGAGGCTGCCAGCGAGCCCGAGATGCGCAAGCTAGTCGCCAAGGCCCTCCTCGAGAAGACGGCCATCCTGGCAGGCATGGGTCGCCACACCCAGGCCGAGCACGTCCTCGCGCAGCTCGATCGAGACTTTGCAGAGCCTGCGCTCGCGGCGGTCGATGACGGAATCGCCCAGCTCACCGGCACGACCGATCCGGTTGGCCGGGTAGATCTAGCGAAGACGCTGTTCACGAAGGCCAGAATCCTGCACGCTCTCGGCCGCGACGACGAATGCCGGGCCATCGGCGAGCGTCTCGCCGCCCAACTCGAGCACGACGACAATCCCGAACTCGCAGTCGTGCTTGGCGGCTACGCCGGGCTTCTGTCAACCATGCTCGGAGAGCACGACCGGGCGGAGTCGTTTTACGAGCGCGCGCTCAGGGCCGACCCAACGAACGCGTGTGGCCTCAACGACTACGCGACGTTTCTCACCGACGTGCGCGGCGACCACGACCGGGCGCAAGAGTTGTATGAGCGCGCGATCACAGCCGACCCGACGAACGCCAGCTTCCTCGGCAACTACGCGACCTTTCTCACCGACGTACGCGGCGACCACGACCGCGCGCAAGGACTGTACGAGCGCGCGATCACGCTCGCGCCTACGGACGCCAACAACCTCGGCAACTACGCGACCTTTCTCACCGACGTACGCGGCGACCACGACCGCGCGCAAGAGTTGTATGAGCGCGCGATCGCACTCGCGGCAACGGACGCCAACACGCTCCGCAACTACGCGATCTTCGTCTCGGATGTGCGGGGCGACTACGGGCTCGCAGACGAGTTGTACGCGCGCACGATCGCAGCCGACCCGACCAACACCGCTGCACTCAACAACTACGCGAACCTCCTTATCGATAATCGTGGAGACCCCGCCCGGGCGCAGGAGCTGTTCGACCGTGCGATCGCGCTGGACCCAACGGACGCCACCATCCTCGGCAACTACGCCCGGCTTCTCTTCGAACAACACGACGACGCTCAGGCGATCAGCTACGCCCAACGAGCCTTCGAGAACGCGGGGGACGACGACGATGACCTTCGCGCCGAGCTCTTCATGTACGTCTACGCGGTGGGGCCACCAACCGCACGCGCCAACGCCGAAGCCAACCTGAGAGCCCTCCTCAAGTCAGGCGTCCGCTCGCCCGGCTGGGACCTAAGCCGGATCTTGGCGCGGGCTCACGCAGAGGATTCCGGGCGAAGTCAAGGACTCCAGGAACTCGCAGCCGCACTCACCTCCGAGTGACGCCACCGCCGGCGAACGCCTGCTAACGAGCCAAGCCTGCGCGCGCTCGCTGTCGCCACGGCTGAGACAGCCGCCAACCACCGCCGGCCGACGCTGCTCCTTGTCGCGCGAAGCAGCCACGCGACCTACGTAGTCGAGAGTGTTGCTTTTCGAGGAGCGGGAGCGGGCGCAGCGCGTGTGCCGGTGACTCGTCGGCTTGTGTGGGGAGGGGGTTCATCGCACGGCGTAGACCAGTTGATGTCCGTCTCGGTTGAGGAAGTAGAGGGTTCCGGCGAAGTCCGAGTACGCGGACTTGCCGACTGTGACGGC
>Ga0181526_10001938_pt1 | contig 18836 bp, 14 predicted proteins | sample PEATcosm2014_Bin_35_FD_119750 | JGI IMG/M metagenome (GOLD analysis project Ga0181526, IMG submission 119750) | Peatland microbial communities from MTU Mesocosm Facility, Houghton, MI, USA - PEATcosm2014_Bin06_30_metaG | ecosystem: Environmental > Terrestrial > Soil > Wetlands > Peat | place...
CTTTCAGGACCAAATCCTGCGTAACTCTGTCGTCGGCCTTCTGCTGGGAGGCTCCTTTCATCTGGCCTTAGGATGTAAACACGGCTTTAAACCGCTGGGAAAGCCCCGTACCGTCACAAAGGTTGAGGGCTATATCCTGCGAACGATTGACGGTCAACCTGCCATGGAGATCTATAAACATTTTCTGGGGCAGGAAATTCAGGGGATAAAGAACGCCGCTCTGAATTCATGCGCGGCCATGTACCCCTTGGGGTTCTACCATGAAGAATCCAACCAATATTTGTTGCGCAACATTATTGACATCCTGGAAGACGGTAGTATCGTATGTCATGAGGGTATCCATGAGGGCGCCGAAGTGCATTTGATGATCAGCAATAAAGAATCCTGCCGTAACTCTGCCATCGAAGCGGCGGGAATGGTCAAAGCCTCCCTCGCTGACAAGCCGGCAATGCTGGTCATTGTTCTTGAATCCCTGGCCCGTCACAAGATCCTGGGGCGCAGTGCTTTCAATGAAATTCAAGATATTAAATATATCCTGGGAAACACAACGCCGATCATAGGGATGTGTACTTATGGCGAGATCGGGCCTTTCGGCTCGTTGAACAATATAAAAAATATCTATTTACACAACGAAAGCATCCTCATCATAGCTATCTCATAGATCTTATGGACCAGACAACTCTCCAAATCCTGACCGTGCTTGGCATCATCATATTTGTCCTGGTGTGCGCCTCGGTCTATCTTTATTATGCTTTGACCACCAGGGAAGATGCTCTTAAGAAAATGATCGAAGAGCACAAAAAACTGATGCGCTCTTTTAACGATTTGGATGACCAGGCTAAAATGATCGTCCGCACTGACCTTGAGCTTAACAAGATCCGTGAAGAAATGGACAAGCGCCTTAACGGCTTAAATGCCCTTCAAAGGACATCCCGTCAAATGAGCCAGGCGCTTAATAAAGCTGAGCTATTCCAAAAGATATCTCCCGCGCTGTTTGAAGACCTTGGCTTTGCCCGCGTTATCATTGCCACCGTCGATGAAAATAGCAAATTAAAGGTCCATCTTAACATGGGCTACGCAGATGCCCGTGCCGAGGCTATATTAAAAGAGGTCTCTTCGGAAGAATTGCTCAAGAAGGCCCTGCAGGACATACACTCTGTTTCATCCATCAACTGCTCCATTAAAACCAAGGAAAAAATAGCCCACGCGTTTGAAGCGGAACATTTCATCTTCTCCCCTATCCTGACCCAGGGGGGAAGCATTGGTTTTGTGTTCGCGGGAAACCGGTTCAATGCCCCCGCGGTGACACAGGGTGATGAAGAACTGATAACCATCCTCGCTGGACAAATAGGCCAGTCTATCGAAAACGCGGAACTTTTTGAAAAAGTGTTCCGTTCCAGCCAAGAGCTGGAAATAAAAGTAGCTGACCGCACCAAACAGCTGGCCGGCGCCCTGCAGAAAGTCAACGACATCAGCAACAAAAAAACAGAATTCGTCTCTGCTGTTTCGCATGAACTGCGCACCCCCTTGACATCCATCAAAGGTTACGCCGCCATCCTGATCGCCGGTAAAATAGGAGAAGTGCCCCCCGCGGTCAAAGAACGCCTGGCCAAGATCAATTCCCATTCCGATAATCTTGTTTCGCTCATCAATAATCTCCTGGACATCGCGCGCATTGAATCCGGACGGCAGGAAATGAAATTCGCCCTTTACAAAATAAGGAATATTGTCGAGAACGTCGCTGACCTGCTGACCCCCCAAATAACCGCCAAGGGGATCAAACTACAATTGCAGTTTGCCCCGGAATTAATAGAAATATATGTGGATTCTTCCCAGGTTGAACGTGTTTTTATCAATCTGCTGAGCAATGCCGTTAAATTCACGCCGCAAAACGGCACCATTACCATTGCGGTGTCCCCAACGCTTGAAGATGGCTATGCCGTCTTTAGTGTGGCCGACACCGGTATAGGCATCCCTGCTTCGGAAACACAAAAGCTGTTCAATGAATTTTTCCGTGTCGACAATGAGATCAATCAAAATGTCAAAGGGACAGGCTTGGGGTTGGTCCTTGCAAAAAATATAGTCCAGGCGCACCGCGGTAAAATATGGGTCCAAAGCCAGGTTGGCAGCGGGACTACCTTTTATTTTACCCTCCCCCCGTCCCAAAGATCATTTGAAGAACGCTTAAACCTGGAGCAGGTCAAATAATGCGCAAACAACGGATCCTCATTATCGACGATGACCCTGATATCCGCGATGTCCTGAATTTAAGCCTGTCGGAATATTACGCCATTTCCGCTGCCGGCAACGGCAAAGAAGGGCTGGAGATGGTCAAGTCCAAGAACCCGGATTTGATCATCACGGATTACAATATGCCGGTGATGAGCGGGCCGGAATTCTGTCACCAGCTGCGCCGTGATATCCTTCTTCGCCACCTGCCTATCATCATGTTGACCGGCAAAAGCGAAACCAAGGACATGGTCACCGGCATCGAATCCGGGGCTGACGATTATCTGGTCAAACCATTTGAGCCTGAAACATTGCTGGCGCGCATCCGCATGATCTTGAAGCGCACCACCCGCTCGCTGGATGCCAATCCCCTGACCCACCTTCCGGGGAATTCATCCATTATGGAAGAGTTCCAGGCCAATCTCGACGGCGGCAAACCTTTCGCGGTGGGCTATGTGGACCTTGATAAATTCAAGATCTATAACGATACCTATGGGTTTGAACACGGTGATGATTTCATCCGCGCGCTGGCCCGCATCCTCGTTGACGCCACCCAGCAATTCTGCGGGCAGGATGCTTTTGTCGGCCATATCGGCGGGGATGATTTTGTCTTTATCTGCGACGATTCCAAGGCGGACGCTATCAGCCAAAACATCATTGATGCCTTTGACAAGATCTCCCCTGAGTTCTACAACGAAAAGGACCGCGCCGCGGGCTTTGTCACGGGTGTTGACCGGCAAGGCAATAGCGTCAAAGCAAGCTTAGTCTCTGTTTCCATCGGTATCGTCAGCAATGTAAGCCATAAGATCACCCATGTGGCGCAGATCGGGGAACTCGGCGCGGAATTAAAGAAACTGGCAAAGTCGATGGGAAAAAGTAATTTTCAGAGGGACCACCGAAAAAAATAAACCTTACGGGTTACAAACAACATTGTACGTGACTGTTGCCGTTCCCGGTGTAGGATTACTTCCGCAGGTGCCATACGTCTGATTTGAAGTCTGTTGTGATATGACCTCTGCTATGCCGTTGGCACAGGCTGTCCCTGAAACAAGGGTTTCCGACAGGCAGGTACCGCAATCCCAACCTTCCCCGGTACTGTCCGGAGTACAAGGGCTATAGGTGATCCCGCAGCTTGAACCGCAATCAGCCGCTTGGCCGCAAGTTCCCGCTAGGTCCAATGTGGAACATACCCCTGCGCACGACGCGCAATTGGCATAATCAGTGATCTGCATGACAAAAGTATTTAAGCACTGGCCGGCCGTACATTGCCCTCCGCCGGAACAGGTCCCTGTCTGGCAATGACCGCCGCAACCGTCATCTGCCCCGCAAAGGGCCCCGGTACAATTAGGGCAATCAACACACTGGCCGCCTGAAGTGCATGTTTGCCCCATCGGACAGGCACCATTGATCGGGCCGCAGGGCTGATTGCAGCTGTCCACACCACATTGATTAGTCCCGCAAGGTGTGGTGGCTTCACAAGCACTCCCATTCCAGGATTGACATGATAGGCAGTTCGGCACGCACTGACCTGAGGAAGAACAGTTTTCACCGGTCGGACAGGCGCCACCCATCGGGCCGCAGGCTTGATTACAGCTGTCCGTGCCGCATTGATTGGTCCCGCAAGGTGTGGTGGTTACACAAGCACTCCCATTCCATGTCTGGCATGGAAGGCAATTCGGCGCGCACTGGCCGCCTGATGTACAAGCTTCACCGGTCGGACAGGCGTTAGCACCATTACAGCCATTTGGATTCCCGCAAGTATCCGGCCCGCAAACATTACCTGTTGGGCATATTCCGGGCGTCGTGCATACGCATTGCACTGAATTACAGGTTTCCCCCACAGGACAGGTAGTCCCGGGAGTTTCCGTTGTACAAGTATCCCCGCAATTATCCGTACCTGATGTGCTTCCGCAAGGAGCATTGCAGGAACCATTGGGTGTACACACAACGCAGATATTGGAGGAATTGCAAATTTCGCCGCTGGGACAAGTGCCGGCTACCGCCGGGCATGGATTACCGCAATTATCATAACCCACGGTTGACCTGCATTCATAATAAGCATCACAAGTGCCATTTGATTGGCACACGCACTGGTTGTATGGGTTGCACATTTCACCTGTGGGGCATGTACCTGCTGTTGCCGGGCAGGTAATACCGCAATTATCATATCCCACGGTTGACCCGCATTCATATAAAGGATTACATGTGCCATTTGATTGGCACACACACTGGTTGTATGCGTTGCACGTTTCACCCGTCGGGCACGTGCCAGCTGCCACAGGACAACCATTACCGCAACTATCATAACCCAGCGTGGATCTGCATGGATCAATGCTTGAGCAAGTTCCGCATATACATTGCCCTAGATCGCACGACCCCTGCTGTCCTTGTCCATCTATGGGGCACTGATTCGCCTGGCCAATGCATACGCCCTGGCAAGCAGAAATTCCCAGAGGACTCCCGCACGAAGATGAAACTACGCAGAGGCATTGACCGCTGCTGCTTCCGCATGTGCCTGGTATGCCGGGGGTAGTAGAAGAACATGTTTCAGGTAACGTACAAGTTCCGCAAGAGTTGTTGCAGCTATCCGTACCGCAGCCATTGGTCGCAGGACAAGCCGGTTTCGGGGAACAATTGCAAACGCCATTTCCTGAAGGGTTCACACATTTCTGTCCGTTCCAACAAATAGTGGGTGAAGGACAGACACAAGTGCCATAACCCGGAGTATTCGCAGTTGAATTACAATACAATCCGGTATTAGGAGGGCAAGTTACCGGCACACTACATGCTGCTGGCCCGCTATTGCCGGTAGGGCATGTTGTCCCGCCACCGCCGGTAGTAGGAGTAGTGGTACATGCCGGACAAGCAACACAGCCGCCGTTTCCGCCATTTGATGCAGGACTGTAATAAAAGCCCGTATTGCATTGACATTCACAACTAACCGGAAGATTTGGATTACAATTCGAATTTGGAACATTGGTGCAGGCCGCCACACATTTAGATGACGTCGGGTCCCAGGTAAGGCACGCTCCACAACTTTGCTTACATGAATTGCTGGTTGAATCGTAAAAGGTCCCCTGTGGACAAATGCAACATTGACAATTTGAGTCTGGGATAGAACCTGTTGGGCTACAGCCGCTGCTGCCGCTGCTTGGGCATTGACTGCTGGCAGCACCGCATTGGCCATTACATGTTAATCCATCCGAGCAGCCACATTGGCCTGAAGAATTACAAACTTGGCCGGTTGGGCATGGACCGCAGCTACCAGTTCCTGTTCCTCCGGAACAACTTACCGCAAATGCGCCTGGGCAGGTATTGCCGGGCCCGCAAGGAACAGGAGCCGGAGGCGTTGACCCCGTCGGAATACACGGCTTGCCGCCAAAAGCTGGCGCGGGGCATTCGCAAGAGCCAAAAATGACACTGGGACCTGAACCTGCCGGGCAAGTGATCGGGCAAAACTTCCCATCAATAGGCGTTGGGTTTGCCCCCATGATTACTTGTGTAACGGTATTATAATAGCCCTGTGCCGAGTCATGCACCTGAGAGATCAGAGACCCGGGGCTAAAGCTGGCAATGACAATGACCGCTACCACTGCTAAGAGCAATAAATACTCTAAAGAGGTCTGGCCTAGCTTACTTCTTTCGGCAGCGGGCATTGTCATAGATAATACAAATATAACACAAAAGTAGGGACAGACACAACTTTCTATTTCAGCATAAAAGTAGGAAAGTAGTGTCTGTCCCTACTTTTGCAGGCTTTTAAGGCTCCTGGTGACTTCGGCAAGATCGCCTGCGCTAAAAAGATAACTGGCGGTAATTAATACATTTGCCCCCGCGCCGACAGCCAAAGGGGCGGTTTGGGCGTTGATCCCTCCATCAATGGCGATATCCCCCTTAAAAATTTCCTTCAAGCGCGAAAGCTTAGGCAAAGCTTCGGGCATAAACCGTTGGCCGGCAAACCCGGGATTGACAGACATGATCAAAACCCCGTCGCAATCATTCAAAATTTCTTCGCACAAAGGGGTGCCGGGATTGAAAACCACGAAAGCTTTTTTCCCAAGCTTACGGATTTTCTTCAGGTCCCTGCGCAATGCGGGGATGTCAATTTTTTCTATTCCTTTCGGCCATTGGTCCCATTGGCGGCTGGAAGGCGGACGCTGCCCATAACATTCCGCCTGGACCTGGATGATGTCTGCCCCGGCCTTTGCGTAGCTTTCAATATATTCTCCGGGATGCTCGATCATCAGGTGGGCTTCCAGCGGAAGCTTGGTATTTTTGGCGCAGGCTTCGACGATCACCGGCCCGATGGTCAAATTAGGGACAAAATGCCCATCCATGCAATCGATATGAAAACGCGCCACCCCTGCCTCTTCACAGCGCTTGATATCATTTTTCAAGTTGCTGAAATCAGCGGCAAGGATGCTGGCTGAGATTTCGATATGTTTTTTCATGTTGGGTCTCTATCATTGGTGCGCGGGGAGGGAATTGAACCCTCACGCCTTACGGCATACGCCCCTCAAACGTACGCGTCTACCAATTCCGCCACCCGCGCGCTAGTTGTTCATCTAAAGGTACGATCATTTTACGTAATTCAACGCCGCCGCGATAAAACCCTTGAACAGAGGATGGGCGCTGTCGGGCTTGGACTTGAATTCCGGATGGAACTGGCAGCCGACAAACCACGGGTGGTCCTTGATCTCGATGATCTCCACCAGGTCCCTCTCGGGGTTGAGCCCCGCGATCATCAGGCCTTTTTGCGTCAATTGCTGACGGTACGCATTATTGAATTCATAACGGTGGCGGTGGCGTTCGGAGATCTTGGCGTTCTTATAGGCCTCGAAACTCCTGGTGCCCTTTTCCAGGGCGCAGGTGTACGCGCCCAGGCGCATGGAAGCCCCCATGTTCTCGATCTTTTTTTGCTCCTCGATCAGGCTGATCACCGGATGGGGCGTTTCGGGGTCAAATTCCGTCGAGTTGGCCCCTTTGAGGCCGGCCACGTTGCGGGCGAATTCGATGGTGGCGATCTGCATGCCCAGACAGATCCCGAAAAAGGGGATATTGTTCTCACGCACGTATTTGACCGCCGCGATCTTCCCCTCGATGCCGCGAGCGCCAAAACCTCCTGGGATCAATATGCCCTGCGCGTCCTTTAAATATTTTTTAAACCCCGCCGCTTCCACTTCTTCCGAATCGATCTTCAAAATAGTGACCTTGGCATTATTGGCGATCCCGCCATGCACCAGGGCCTCATAGATCGATTTATAAGCGTCCTGCAAAGAGATATATTTGCCCACCACCGCTATCTTGACTTCTTTCGACGGGGAGCGCAGGCGCTTGAGGACCCCTTCTTCCCAGTTCTTGATGCCGCGGTCCGGAAGCTTGATGTTCAGCTTCTTTAAGATCAGCTCATCCAACCCTTCTTTTTTAAGGGCCAGGGGCACTTCATAAATGTGTTTCACGTCCGCGGCTTCAATGACCGCTTCCACGTCCACGTTGCAGAACAGGGCGATCTTCTCGCGCTGTTCCTGCGAAATGGGCCTCTCCGTGCGGCACATCAGGATCTGGGGGATGATCCCTATCTCGCGTAACCGTCCGACGCTATGCTGGGTCGGCTTTGTCTTCTGCTCGCCGGCGGATTTAATATAGGGTAAAAGGGTCACATGGATGTTCAACGCGTAATGCTCGCCTAATTCCCAGCGCAGCTGCCTGATCGCTTCCAAAAACGGCAGGCTTTCAATGTCCCCTACCGTGCCTCCGATCTCCACAATGGTCACATCCACATCGGTGGACCTGGAAACTTTCTTGATGCGCTCCTTGATCTCATCCGTTATATGGGGGATGATCTGCACCGTCTTGCCCAGATAATCACCATGGCGTTCCTTGGTGATCACGGAATAATACACCTTGCCGGCGGTAATGCTGCTGTCTTTCGAAAGCTGGGCATTGGTGAAGCGCTCATAATGGCCCAGGTCCAGGTCGGTTTCCGCGCCGTCATCAGTGACATAAACTTCCCCGTGCTGATAGGGGTTCATGGTGCCGGGGTCCACGTTCAAATACGGGTCGCATTTAATGATGGCCGTCTTAAGCCCGCGGGCCTCCAGCAATTTGCCTATAGAAGCTGCCGCAATGCCCTTGCCTAAACTGGAAACAACGCCGCCTGTAACAAAAATATATTTACTCATATCTCCAACTTTAATTTATCGGCGTTCCTGGGAATTGCCGTCGGATATTTGCCGGTATAACAAGCTGAACAGAAGCTGCCCTTGTCTTTCATGACCGACAGCATTCCCTCCAGGCTCAAAAACCCGAGGGAATCGACTTTGATAAAATCCGCGATTTCCTGGACCGTCTTGTTATGCGCGATCAATTCCGCCGATGAGGGAAAATCGATCCCGTAATAACAAGGTGACTTGATCGGCGGGCATGAGATGCGCATATGGATCTCACGCGCACCGGCCTCACGGATCTCCTCGATACGGCTGCGCGAGGTCGTGCCGCGCACAATGGAATCCTCAATGACCACCACCTTCTTGCCTTTGATCACGTCTCTGATGGGGTTTAGTTTAACACGCACGCGGAATTCACGCAAAAACTGGGTCGGCTGGATAAAGGTGCGCCCGATGTAATGATTGCGGACAATGCCAAGCTCGAAGGGCATATTCAATTGCTGGGCATAGCCCAAAGCCGCGTAATTGCCCGAATCAGGGATCCCTAAGACAAAATCAGCTTGGGCCGGATGCTCAATGGCCAGCTGAGCTCCCAGCCGTTTTCTGACCTGGTAAATATTATCATCGAATATACGGCTGTCAGGACGGGCGAAATAAACATTTTCAAAAATGCAAAAAGCTTTGCTGACGCCTTTATTTTCCGGCAAATAAATGGATTCCAGCTTGTTGCCTTTAATGATGACGATCTCGCCGGGATTGATCTCCCTCACAAATTCAGCCTTCATCAGGTCAAAAGCACAGCTCTCCGAAGCCAGGATATATCCGTCGCCTAGTTTACCCAGGCACAGCGGCCGGAATCCATGGGGATCGCGGGCCCCTATCAAACATTCTTCCAGCAATAGCACGACCGAGTAAGAGCCCTTGACCTGGGAAAAGACCTTTGTCAGCCACTGGGCCATATTCCCATTGGGGGTCTTGGCCAATAAATGGACAAACACTTCCGAATCCATGGACGTCTGGAAAATGGAGCCTTCATCCTCAAGCCTGGCATAAAGCTCGTCGGTATTGATCAAATTGCCGTTATGCGCCACCGCGATGGGTTTCTTGCGGTGGCTGACGACAATGGGCTGGATATTTTTTATGTTCGATCCGCCGGTGGTGGAATACCGGGTATGGGCGATCGCCATGTGGCCTTTTAATTTGCTGATATTGCTTTCATCAAAATTATCAATGGCCAGGCCGTCTTTTTTAATGACATGCATTTCATGGCCGTCGTATGAAACGATGCCGGCCGCTTCTTCACCGCGGTGCTGTAAGGCATACAGGCCTAAAAAGGCCATTTTACTGGCTTCCTTGTGATGACTGATCCCGACGATACCGCACATAATTAAACCGCCTTTAGGGCCTTCTTCGCTCTTTTCACAACCGTGTCCCCATGTGGCCTTTTGAGATGAGGGTATAAATGCTGCAATGAATCAACCGTAAATTCTTCCCTGCTGCTTGCTTCCATGCCGTTCACCGCGGCCCACGCCCCCTGCAGGGTCGTAATGCAAGGGATATTATGTAAAATAGCCGCCGCCCGGATGACCCGCATATCCGATTGGCTTTTCTTGCCTGAAGGGGTGTTGATTATTAAATTTATCTCACCTTTTTTGACTAATGTCAATGCGTTATTTTCTCCTTCATGATGTTTGTCTACGATCGTCACATCGATGCCCGCTGTCCGCAGGGTTTGGGCCGTGCCCTTGGTTGCCAAAAGCTTGAATTTCAGGCCAGCCAGCTTTTTGGCGATGACCGCCAGGTCGCGTTTGTCGTGGTCATTAACGCTGATAAAAACCACTCCCTTTTGGGGCAACGCCTGGTTGGCCGCCAATTGGGATTTGGCAAAGGCCGCGCCGAAGGTCGGGGCAATGCCCATGACCTCGCCGGTGGATTTCATTTCCGGCCCTAAAATAATATCGACCCCTGAAAACCGGCTGAATGGCAGGACTGATTCTTTGACGCAAATATATTTCAGCTCCTCGGGATTGACCAATTCAAAATCGCTTAAATGCCGGCCGGCCATGATCTGGGCCGCGATCTTTGCCAGCGGCATGCCGGTGGCTTTGCTGACAAAAGGGGTGGTGCGCGAGGCGCGCGGATTGACTTCCAAAAGGTATACCTGCCGCCCCTTGACCGCGAATTGGATATTCATCAGCCCCACCACTTTCAGGGCATGGGCCAAACGCACGGTCTGGCTTTTGATGTCCTCTATCACTTCTGCGCTGAGCGTATGGGGAGGCAAAACACAGGCCGAGTCTCCCGAATGGATGCCCGCGTTTTCAATATGCTCCATGACCCCGGCAACGTAAACGTCTTTCCCGTCGCAAATGGCATCCACATCCACTTCCTGGGCGTCTTCCAGGAATTTATCGATCAAAACCGGATGGCCGCGCGAAACGCTATGCACCTCATCTAAAAAAGATTTGATCGATTCCTCATCATAAACAATGCGCATGGCCCTGCCGCCGAGCACGTACGAAGGGCGGACAAGTACAGGATAGCCGATGCGTGCAGCCGCAAGCAGCGTCTCTTCCTTGGTGACTGTTGAGGCGTTATCCGGCTGCTTTAAGCCCATCCTGTCTATTAACTTTGAAAAATGCTCCCTGTTTTCGGCCAGGTCAATGGAATCGACCGTGGTCCCGATGATCGGCACGCCTGCCTGGGAAAGCCGCCGGGCTAAATTCAGCGGGGTCTGCCCGCCGAACTGCACAATGACCCCGTCAGGCTTCTCCACTTCAAACACATTCATCACGTCTTCAAAGGTCAGGGGTTCAAAATACAGCCTGTCGGAGGTGTCATAATCCGTTGAAACCGTCTCGGGGTTGGAATTGACCATGATGGTTTCAAAGCCCATTTCCTTAAGGGCAAAGGCCGCGTGGCAGCAGCAATAATCGAATTCGATCCCCTGGCCGATACGGTTGGGCCCTCCGCCTAAGATCATGATCTTCTTTTTTTTGGATTTGCGCTTTTGATCATTGATAAGCGCCTCGTCTTCGGTTTCATACGTCGAGTAATAATAAGGGGTATAAGCTTCAAATTCCGCGGCGCAAGTGTCCACCAATTTGAACGTGGCCACGATACCCAAATCCTTGCGCAGGCTCCTTACGTCCTTTTCGCTTTTATCCAGTATTTCCGCCAATTGAGCGTCGGAAAAACCGTACTCTTTGGCCTGGCGCAAAAGTTGGGGGCCGAATGTCCCGCTGGACGCGGCAACGGATTTTAAATGGTTTTCCAATTCCAGGATCTGGGCAATCTGGTCAATGAACCAAATGTCTATCTTGGAGGCCTCAGCGACCTGCTCGATGGTCATGCCGCTTTGCAAGGCATATTTCAAATAAAAAATGCGCGACGCGTTAGGTTCTTTAAGGCGCAGCTGCATTTTGGAAGTTTCGATATAACGCCAGTCCTGTTTATTGTCCAAACCGATATGGTCGATCTCGAGCCCCCTAAGGCCCTTTTGAAGGGCTTCCTTGAAATTCCGGCCGATGGCCATGGTCTCGCCGACACTTTTCATCTGTATGCCTAGGACATCCTTGGCTTCCGGGAATTTCTCAAAAGTGAAGCGCGGGATCTTGACGACCACATAATCGATCGCGGGCTCGAAACACGCGGGAGTTTCCCTGGTGATATCATTCTGGATCTCATCCAGCGAGTAGCCCACTGCTAATTTGGCGGCAAATTTGGCAATAGGGAAGCCCGTGGCCTTGGAGGCCAGCGCCGAGGAGCGTGAGACGCGCGGGTTCATTTCGATGACCACCATGCGCCCGTCTTTGGGGTCCACCGCGAACTGGATGTTCGACCCTCCGGTTTCAACGCCGATCTCGCGGATCAGGCTGATCGATGCGTCACGCATGTCCTGATATTCCTTGTCAGTCAATGTCTGCGCCGGGGCTACGGTAATGCTGTCCCCGGTATGCACGCCCATGGGGTCCAAGTTTTCAATGGAACAGACGATCACGACATTATCGCTGTGGTCGCGCATCACCTCAAGTTCAAATTCTTTCCAGCCTTCAATGGATTCCTCGATGAGGATCTCATGGATCATGGAGCTTTCGATCCCCAAGGCGGCAATACGCTCAAATTCCTGCATATCATGGGCGATCCCTCCGCCCGTGCCTCCCAGGGTAAAAGAAGCGCGCACGATGCAGGGAAATCCTATGCCTCCTACCACCTGTTTAGCTTCTTCAAGATTATAGGCAAAGACGCTTTTAGGCAAGTCCAGCCCTGCCTTGATGGCCGCGGCTTTAAATTCGCTGCGGTCTTCGGCTTTTTTGATCACTTCATATTTAGCCCCCAACATCTCAATATTGTATTTGGCCAGGATGCCCTGCTCATGGAGCTTCATGGCCAAATTAAGGCCAGTTTGCCCGCCTAATGTAGGCAAAATAGCGTCGGGCTTTTCTTTTCGGATGATCAGCTCCAGGAATTCCGTGGTCAATGGCTCAATGTAGGTGGCATCCGCGATGCCCGGGTCGGTCATGATGGTGGCGGGGTTGGAATTGACCAAAACCACCTCATACCCTTCTTCTTTCAGGGCCTTACAGGCCTGCGAACCGGAATAATCAAATTCGCATGCCTGGCCGATGACAATAGGGCCGGCACCGATGATCATTATTTTTTTGATATCAACCCGCTTGGGCATTTTTAAATTTGTCGATCATGTCAATAAACTGGTTGAATAAATATTTTGCGTCATGGGGGCCCGGGGCTGATTCGGGATGGTATTGGATGGAAAACGCCGACAGGCCTTCGTGCCGGATGCCCTCAACGCTCTGGTCATTTAAGTTCTTATGGATTATTTCCACTTCGCCGCGGTTAAGGCTTTTGATATCCACGCAAAACCCGTGGTTCTGGCTTGTGACCGCGATGCGGTTTCCCTCAATATCCTTGACCGGATGATTGGCCCCGTGATGGCCGAATTTCAATTTATATGTCTTGCCGCCCAGGGCCAGGCCCAATAGTTGGTTGCCCAAGCAAATGCCGAAAATGGGGGCCTTGCCTAAAAGTTCTTTGACAGTGTCGATCACATAGGTCACCACCGCCGGATCGCCGGGGCCGTTGGAGAGAAAGATCCCGTCAGGCTTTATGCTCATGATCTCTTTGGGCGCGGCCTTTGCCGGAAACACATGGACCTCACAGCCCAAACCGGCCAGTATGCGTAAAATATTGAATTTGATGCCGCAGTCAATGGCCGCGATCCTGTAAAGCCTTGTCCCCTGGGGCTTCCAAACATATTTCTTGGGAGTGCTGACGTCCTTGACAAAATCCATCCCTTCCATGGAAGGCAATGCGTCAATTTTTTTCTGGAGACTGGCAGGGTCGAAATCTTCCGTTGAGATGAGCGCCTTCATCGCGCCCGATATGCGCAAATGGCGGGTCAAGGCGCGGGTGTCAACGCCTTCCATCGCGATAATTTTATTGTCGTTCAAGTAATCGATCAGGCTTTTTTGCGCGCGCCAATTGGAGGGACGGCGGCAGAATTCTTTGGCCACGAAACCTTTGACATGGATACGGTCAGACTCAACGTCCTCATCATTGACACCGTAATTGCCTATCAAAGGATACGTCATGACGACAATTTGGCCGAAATAAGATGGGTCGGTCAGGATTTCCTGATACCCGGTCATGGCGGTATTAAAGACAGCTTCGCCTGAAGTTTCCCCGGTCTCTTTTAAAGTACGGCCGCGGAAGGTCGTACCGTCCTGAAGATATAGAATTGCCTCTTTCATGCCCTGCTTTTTAAGTGAAAATATCGTGGAAATACATCGGCTTCGCAATAAAAAAAGTTTACGACGTCGAGGGAATAGGGCCTTTAGCCTAAAACACTATAAAACAACTCCCCCCCAATGTCAAGCGGGCTTCATTTTAAAATAGAATTAATCTCGGCAATGAGCTCTTCGGCAGGCAGGGACTTGGGTATGTAATCATGGGCGCCATACGAAGCATAATTGATCATGTCTTTAGGGGTATCCAGGGCTGTATAAAAAACAACAGGAATGTCCTGGATGGCAGGTTCTTGCTTCATTTTCTTACAAAGTTCTATCCCTGAAATGTGCGGAAGCAGGATATCCATTAATATCAGGTCCGGCTTCTCTTCCAGGGCCATCTTAAGGCCTGTAATGCCGTCCACCGCCAAAAGGACCTGAAAATTGTATTTTGTCAAGAGGCTGCTGATCAATGCCCTGTCCGTGGGACTGTCATCAATAAACAGGATTTTTCTTTTTTCCGGCATAAAATCAGTATACAGCCTATCCGATGGTGTCGGCAACCATTAGTTTCTTTTTTTAGCCCCTGCTTCCTGGCCTGCCCTTAGATATACGCCACGGCCTCGATCTCCACCAGGGAATCCTTGGGGATGCGGGAAACCTGGATAGTGCTTCGGGCCGGCGCTGTTTCGCTTTTAAAATATCTGGCATAAACTTCATTCATGCCCGCGAAATCATTCAAGTCCTTTAAAAATACAGTGGCCTTGACCACCTTGTCCAACGAAGATCCGCCTTGGGTCAAGACAGCGGTAAGGTTCTGGATGACCTGTTCTGTCTGCTCCTTGATTCCGCCCAAGACCATGTTGCCCTGCCTGTCCAGAGGTATCTGCCCTGCGGTGTAAATTAAATTACCGATGGACACTGCTTGATTATAAGGGCCGACCGGTAAAGATGCCCTGTCAGTTTTGATGATTTTTTTGCTCATTGAAGCTCCTTATTAATGCCTGGGCCGCCATGTAACCGCTGGCCCATGCCCATTGAAAATTAAATCCCCCGATGCGTCCGTCCACATCCAGGATCTCCCCGGCAAAAAATAAACCGGGCACCAATCTTGATTCTAACGTTTTAGGATTAATTTCAGCCCAATCAATACCGCCGGCGGTCACTTCTGCCTTACTATACCCGAGCACTCCCGTAACATCAAGCGGATAATGCACGCATCTGCCGATCAGGCGCTGGCGTGCGGCTTTATCCAATTGATTCATGGGCAGTGCGGATCCTATGCCTGCTTTACTGAGAATGACATCCGCCAAACGTTGAGGCATTAATTCAACCAGCACATTTTTAATTGTTTTGCGGGGAGAATCAAGTTGGGCACGGCCAAGGTATGCCTGCAGTGAACTCTCATCATGGCCCGGGATGAAATTAGCGATGACCTGCTTTGGCCCGTCGGCCCTTAGATAATGGCGGCTGATATCAAGGGCTGCGGGGCCTGAAAATCCAAAATGCGTAAAAAGAAAACTCTCCCTGCAGGAAAAACACCTGCGGCCATCATTCAAAAGCGTCAGCTGGGCTTCAAGAGTGATCCCTGATAATGATTTCAACTCATCTTCTTTTGTCGTCAGGGGTGTTAGCGCCGGAGTGGTTTCGACCATCGGGTGGCCGAACGATTGCGCAAGCCTGAAACCCGTACCGTCACTTCCCGTGGAAGGATAGGATAATCCGCCGGTGGTAAGGACAATGTTTTTGCCCTGAAATTGGAAATCATCCCCTTTAAGGTTAAATACACCGTTCTCTTTTCCCGCCGCCTTGACCTTGCGCCCGCTTATCAGCGTTACATTGTTCGCTGAATCGATCTTGCGTAAAAGCGCGTCGAGAATGGTCTTGCCCGAATGGGTGGAGGGAAAGTATTTGCCCGTGTCCTCAAGGATGAGCTCAACGCCCAGGCCTTTGAAAAACCTGATCGTGTCCGTGTTGCTGAAAGAACGCAATATATTGCGGACATAAATGATCTTCCCGCTATTGAAGTCCTTTTCACTGACAGCTTTGTTGGTGACATTGCAGCGTGTCCCGCCGGACATTAGGATCTTGGCGCCGACTTTCTTTTGCCCTTCAAGCAAAAGGACGCGCATGCCGCCCTCGGCGGCCTGGATGGCTGTCATCAATCCCGCCGCCCCAGCGCCGACAATGATCACGTCATAATATTTCATTATTAGCAACTTCCCGAAACTGGCCCGGCATCAGCGTGCCCAATTTTAATTTTCCAAATGCAATTCGTTTAAGCGTGGTGACCTCGCAGCCCAGTGCCTCGAACATGCGCCGGATCTCTCGATTTTTACCTTCGCTAAGCTCTATAGTCAAATGGGACTCTTTATTGCTGGCTTTGCGTAAAGTGACCTTCGAGGCTTTCAATAATTCCCCCTTGTCCTCAATGCCCTCTGATAATCGCTTCATATCATCATCACCTATCCTGCCTGTGACGCTGACCGCGTATATGCGAGGTATCCCATTATCAGGATCGGTCAAAGAATTAGAAAGCTGGGTGTCCGTTGTCATCAATAACAATCCATCGCTTGCCATATCCAAACGCCCGACAGGATGCAAGTGCTGTAAATGAGGCGGCAATAGATCATAAACAGTTTTACGGGCTTTTTCATCTGATCTGGAAGTGACAATGCCGCGCGGTTTGTACAGCATGATGGTGCAAGCAGGCGCACGGGCCACGGGTTTTCCGTCAATGGTAATACGTGTCTTTTCCGGGACCAATAGGAACGCGGGATCTTTGATAAGGCGGCCATTGACCGCGATGCGGCCTTCCTTGATCAACCGGCTTGTCTGCGAACGGGACATGATGCCTAATTTTGATAATGCCCGCCCTAAAGGAACCTGACCCATAATCCCACCAGATAACTTTCCTTAAAACTGTTGCTTCCTGTAAAATCTTCATCCTGGCCGGCCCGCTGGATACGCGCCACCCGGCGGCCGTTTAATCCCTTCGCCAGGACCCGCTCCAGATCAGCATGGCTGATCCCGCTATAATTAGTCGTCACCAGCAAATGGCCTCTTGGATTTAGTACCGCGACTGCTAAAGCTATTAATTTAGGAAAATCACGTTTGGCCTGGAAAACCCCTCCCTCGTGACGGGCAAAGGACGGAGGGTCAAGAATGATCATATCAAATGTATTTCCTTTTTTAAAAGCCCTCTGCAGAAAAGAAACGGAATTTGCTTTTATAAATTCCCCCGGGGCAACGGACAAGGCATTGAGCTGGTAATTTTCTCTTCCGCGCTCAAGGACCTTTCGGCTGATGTCTGTATTAATGACTTCCCTGGCCCCTCCAAGGCGGGCATGAACCCCGAATGAACAGGTATAAGAAAACCCGTTGAACACTTTTTTCCCGACTGAAGCCTGTCCGACCACTCGGCGGTTGGCCCTCATGTCCAAAAACAAACCGCAATTAAGCCCGTCATTCAAATTGACTTCAAATTTGATCCCCTGTTCTTCAACCACCGTTCGCGGGTTGGAACCTATTATTACTTCTTCCTTGGCCTCGAGCCCCCGGCGGGATTTAACGATCAAATATTCGACAGGCATCGCTGCGGTTAATAGGGAACAGATCTCATCCAATTGCTGCTGCCAATGGCCGGACAAGATCTGGACATGAAGGTGTTTGTTATAACGGTCGATCAACAGCCCGTCTAAACCGTCGCCCTGGCCATTGACCAGGCGCATGGCATCACTGCCGAGCGTTAAGTTGCGCCGGTATCGGATGGCTTTATCAAGAAGGGCTGTGAGGGATCTCATGGCTGGTCTTGAAAGATCTTTTCTATGGCCCGACGGCAATTTTGAGTGGGACAATCTAAATAGGACAGCCCAAGCCTTCGTTCCATGACGTCTTGGGTATTTTGCGCCATTTCAACATCCCTGGAGTATATGATCTGGGCGGCAATGGCCGGTGAGCATTGACAGATCCTTTCTTTAAGACGATCATCCCTTTGGGCGATATGAAGCACCTCCCCAAAGCGGCTGCCGTAAATGCCCTGCAAATACCTGACCAGGTCCAGCGGCACATCAAATCTTTGACTTAAGATCTTAAGCTCTTCATTACTGCCTCCGCTGCCGTAAAGGGTAAAATCTCCCCCATAAGGCATTTTGGATGACAACTGCGGCAATGCCTTGGCAAGGGCCTTCTCGGCGATGGCCCGATACGTGGTGTATTTCCCGCCCATGACAAAGTAAATGCCGGACGCATTGCATTCAATGGCATGCTTACGGGAAATGCGGGAGGGGTCTCCTTTATCGGCAACCAAAGGCCTTAGCCCGGCAAAAGTGGTAATGATCTTAGAGGAATCGAAATTAATATTGGGGAAAACCCTGCCGGCTTCCTGCAATAAATACTGGATGTCAGCCTCCTCAACCTGTACCCTGTCCGGGCTTTGATGATGATCAGTATCGGTCGTCCCTATCAGGGAGTTGCCTTTAAAGGGTATCACAAAAAAATGCGTTTAACCGAAGGGCCCTTCCATAAAAATGCGCTTGTAACAATCTCGCCCCGATAAACGATATGAACACCTTTGGTCGGCCGCAGGCGCCTAACAGAATGCGGCACATCTTTTTGGATTAACTCATCTGCCCAAGGCCCTGCCGTCACAATAATTTTAGAGGCAAAAATATCCATACGCTTGCCCGTTAAA
>Ga0181526_10001939_pt1 | contig 18836 bp, 16 predicted proteins | sample PEATcosm2014_Bin_35_FD_119750 | JGI IMG/M metagenome (GOLD analysis project Ga0181526, IMG submission 119750) | Peatland microbial communities from MTU Mesocosm Facility, Houghton, MI, USA - PEATcosm2014_Bin06_30_metaG | ecosystem: Environmental > Terrestrial > Soil > Wetlands > Peat | place...
GGGGGCGATCGCCCCACGGCTTGCGCCGTGGGCTACGATCTTTCGCCCGCTTTGCGGGCTTACTGTACATACGATGAATCTACCAGGCTGGCGCACAGCGAAGCTGTGCGTTACGTGGAGTCGGAATGAACAGACATCGCAGAGCTACGCTCTGCGCCAGCCGCCGGATCTCAAAAGAAAGCTTTCTAAGCCCACATTTCCATTTTGAGCTGCACTTCCGAACCTTCGGCTCGGTGTCTCAATTTCAAAACTGATCTCCACCTGCAACCCACAGTCCCGAAGGGGCGGCCTAGCAAAGCCCAGGCCAACGGCCCATAGGCGTTAACCTAAAGACGCGAGGACTATCAGAGCCGCGGAGCGGCGCCAGAAAGTAGCCCACGGCGTAAGCCGCGGGCCCCCCGGCACGGCGCTCGTATCCGCAGCCCCGGAGGGGCGACAGAGACAGTGCCGGGGGATCTGTCGCCCCTTCGGGGCTGAGCGCCCACAAGCGATGACCAACCCACATTCAGGACACAACCCTGTGTTGGGCCTCTCCGGTCCTCAGTGTGACGTATTCGTGCGTGGGCATTGATAATAGAAGAACTATTCAAATGCAAAAGCCGCAGAGTTTGAAAGCACGAACTCTGCGCTGCTCAAACCGAAAGTACTCCTCAAGGCAAGCTGTGTACCAGTACCGTAGTGCAATTGCCAAAGCAAAGCGATACTGCGAGGATTAGCCCATAGGTTAGTGAGTTTACCTAATCATTGTTTGAAAAGGAGAATCTATGAAAATGATGCTACGCCGACTGTGGAAGGAAGAAGAAGGCCAGGATTTGACGGAATACGGCCTGCTGCTGCTGTTTATTGCATTGGTTTCCATCGCTGTGGTTCAGGGGCTGGGATCGGTTGTAAAGAACGTCTTCAGCAACGCGTCCGCCAGCTTATCGTAATGCACGATGCCGGTGCTGTACGGATCCTCACCGATTTCTGCCACTGCGGCCGTGAGGAAGGACTGGCCGTCCGCTCCTTCCTCACGGTCTCGATCCCGCAAGAGAAGCGCGACTCGATTTGCGCTCAAATACTGTTTGCGCTAACTCCCTTGGAATCTGGTAGCGGGGGGGCGGATCGAACGCCCGACCTAGGGATTATGAGACCCTCGCTCTACCACTGAGCTACCCCGCCACAATACAAGCTAGGACGTTGGTCGTATTCACAATACTAGGGTAAATGCGCCCGCGCGGTCAAGATTACGAAGTGTTCACGTCCCTTTCAAGCGGGTTGCTTTCGTCATCGTGAGGCCGGTGTCATAGTCTAGTTCACGGGGCAAGTAGCCATCGTCCTCCCGCTGGCGGGTGTATCCGGCATTAGCCCACGTCACGGGAAAGTCGGGTCTCCACGCGCGCCGCCCCCAGTAGTAGCCGCGGAATGGATCGCGCGAGACATTCATCCAATTGATCAGGCGATCGTGCAAGCCGTTGCGAATGACCGCGTGCGCTTTCGACTGGATCAGGTTGTCCAGCTCGCCGGGGTCCGTTTGCAAGTCGTAGAGTTCGTCAGTCGTCATGAGATTGACGGCGAGCTTGTAACGGCCGTCCGAGATGCAGCGGATGGGTTGGAATGCCCCGAATCCGTCGTGGTCAACTTCGTAGCGGCCCCATTCAATAAAAACTTCCTGGCGCGCCACAGCCGCCGGGTCGGTGAGCAGGGCAAGCATGCTGCCGCCCTCGAGCGTCTTGGGTACTTCGAAACCGAAGAACACCATCAGCGTGCCGCTCAGGTCAAGGTGCGAGACGAGGCTCGAGGAAGTCATTCCCGCGGGCGTGTGGCCGGGCCACCGGGCGATAAAGGGAACGTGTGTGATCTCTTCGTACATGGCCGGGCCTTTGTCCGTCAGCCGGTGCGATTCCAGAAAAACGCCGTGATCGCTGGTGTAGAGAACGAGCGACCCGGGCGCGCAGGTTTCCACACTGTCCAGCACGCGGCCGATTTCAGAATCGACAAACGTGTGGGCGCCGAAGAACTGCGCCGCGTGGATGGGAGGCTGCACGCCGCTCAGTCTCGGCCCAGCCCATACGACCTGCTCTTCCGGTTTGCCGCGCAGGCTGTCATTGATGTTCGGATGCGCGGGAAATGTATAGTCCTTATACGACCGCGTGTATTCAATGGGGCAAAGGCAGGGACCGTGCGGTTCATCGTACGAGATGACCAGAAGGAAGTCTTCATTCCTGTGGTTCTGGAGAAAATCCAGGGCGCGGTTCGTGCAGCGGTGGCCATAGCAATACTCCGCCGTCCAGGAAGGGTCGTTGCCGGTGGCGGGGTTTCGTGAGCGCACGCGGTCGGCCGGAGAAAGCTCCTCCAGGTAATCGCGCATGTCGTACCAGTAATCCCTGTCCCATCCCGGGGCAGGAATTCCCGTGTCGAAATAATCGGTGCCGCTGAGGTGCCACTTGCCCATAAAGGCGCAGTGAACGCCTTTGTCCGTCAGGCGTTGGCCGATGGTGTGCGTAGTATCGCCAAGGGGCATGCTGTTGCCCCACACGCCGCTCGTGTGGGGAGTCAGTCCGGTCCATAGGGCCGAGCGGGCCGGCGCGCAAACGGGTTGGCAGTTGTAAGCGCGCTCGTAGCGCACGCCCTGCGCCGCAAGACGGTCAAGGTTCGGTGTGCGCAGTCCCGTCTTGACGTTGCAATTCAGCATGTCGTAGCGAGCGGATTCTTCAAGAATCACGATCGCCTGGCGCGGCTGCCGGCTCCCCTGCCCACTCAGCCCGTGAACCGGCAACGTGGCGACACTCGCCGCACCTGTCAGTTTAAGAAGATCTCGACGGGTCATAAAATGTAACCTCGGAAATGACGGGGTCAACGCACAGCCCCGAAGGGGCGGCCTACCGGACGCGGATCTATCACGCCCCTTCAGGGCTTGATGGCGGAAATGAAATACCCTCTTACGGCCTTCACTTCCACTCCACCCAGGCCGTTGGCCTGGGCTTCGCTAGGCCGCCCCTTCAGGGCTCAGAGCTTACAGGCAATGACCAGCCCACATTTAGAACACCATCCCCTACCGCGGCCGTGCCGCACTTCGCCGCTTCTTCTGTTCAGCTTGCATTTCAGCCACAGCCTTGGCCACCCTGGCAGAAAAAAGCGCACTGGTCCAGCGGGGGTTCAGCCACTCGGGCTGCGCCCCAACGACGAAAGAGAAATCGTTGAGCGCCTCGTTGGGTTGCCGCGCCAGCCAATAAGCCACGGCAGTTCCCATATAGGGCTGCGCAAAACGTAGCCGTTCAATACCGGGGCCGTTGGCGCGCACCGAGGCGCTGCTCTTGGCTCGCCCAAATCGGTTAAAAGCGTCTTCATAGTCGCGTTGCTCGATGTACACCCATCCCAACTGGGTATTGATGGTCGTATCTCCAGGAAGTTGCTGAACGGCGTGGGTCAGGTGATCGCGCGCGGCAGGGTAATTCCCTGCCCTGTAATACCAGCCGCCGAGCCGTCCGTCGAGCTCGGGCGGCCATGCGCCGTTGAACGATGTATTGAGCTCCTTGAGGCTTGCCTCCGCCCGGGCCTTGTCGTGCGCCAGCAACAGGAGGCCCGCGCGTTCCACATCCCGTGCCGCGCGCGCAGTCCCGTCGGGATGATCGGCCATCCAGGTCTCCAGTTCCCGCACGCCCTTCGCCGGATCACCGCGAGCCGCGAGTACGTCCGCATAAGCACGTAAAGAACTTTCGTTCGCGGGGGCCAGGTCCAGCAGTTTGCGAGATGCCGACGCAGCGCCGTCAAAATCTGCCAACGCGTACTGCGAGGCGGCGAGCACCCGCCAGGCCAGCGGCTGATCGGGGACCGCATCGAGTGAGCGCTTTGCCAGCGCCGCCGCCTCCTGATAATGTCGCGCGGCAAAGGCGCGCTGTGCGCGCGCCGTTACAAAAATATAAGCCACTTCGAGCGGTCGCTCGCTCGTCAGGTTGCCCCAGTGCTCATCCGCAATCATGCGGTTGATTTGGTCAATTCGTTCCGAGGTCTGTGGGTGAGAACGGAAGTAGCCCTCGAGAGTACTAAGCGCCACCTGGGTGAGCTCTTCCTGCGGCGAGTGAGCAGCGGCGGTTTGTTCGCGGTAAAGCCGGTCGAACGCCTCGAACATGCGGATGGCCCCCAGCGGCGAGTACGATGCCCATACGGCCAGCCGCGTGCCTTCGCGATCGGCTTCCAGTTCCTGGTCTTTCGAGTAGCCCACCTCAAAAAGCTGAGCGGGCAACTCAATCAATCCACGAAGCGGCAGATGGCGGAGCCGCGCCTCGATTTGCACTCGCTCGGCGCAGTGGTAATGGTCAATGTGCTCGATCTCGTGTCCCAGAATGGCGGCGAGCTCGTCCTCGCTGTCCATCAAGTCCATCAAGCCCGCCCCGATAAACACGTGCCCGCCGGGCAGCGCAAAAGCGTTGATGAAGTCGGACTGAGAAATGTAATGAAAACGATACTGCAACTTGCGATGTGCATGAGCTGCGACGCGCAATCCGACCTGAGAAAGATAACTCTCTACCTTCTCAAACTCTGGGTCGGGTCTTATGGTTCTGTACGAGAAATTCGCGAAGGCCTTGCGGGCCAACTCGTTGCCGATTTGAATCTCTTGCCGATCTGAGAGTCGAGTTGCCGCCACGGGCAGCCGCCCCAACTCCTTTTCCGTGTCGGCAACGGAATAGAGGATCGGGTCAGGGCTCACCGGCGCGTTCACTTTGCGCTTTTCAGTGAGGATGAGCGCCGCAAGGGTGAGTGCGATGACCGATAGAAACGCGAGCCTGTATTTCATACGTCCCTTAGGATTCCCACTTCAGAACCAAAACAGCCCGCGGAGCGGGCGGCAGCAGGTAGCCCACGGCGCAAGAAGCTGTGAAAGAATCAACCACCTGTCATCCTGAGCGAAGCGAAGGATCCCCGCAGTTTCTTGAGCTTCAGAGGCTTACGAACAACTGCAGAGATCCTTCGCTGCGCTCAGGATGACACATTCCGAAATTGTTCACACGTTCTCACGCCCTGGGCTACGCGATGCCGCCCCTGACGGGGCTCCCTTTGCGAGCTTTGCGCCATTTGCGTCTTTGCGTGAACCCTGCCCTTTCATAAGTACTGCCGCAGCGTCTCGCTATAGCGAGTGTAAAGATAGGAGACGAACAGAAGCAACGCGCCCAGGACCATGAACGTCAAGTAGCGGTCGCGAGGAGTCAGCCCCCAGATGTCTACTACGATGATCTTGCCCACGCAAAGCAGGAGCAGCCCGAGACCCGTGAGGCGAAAACTGCGTTGGCTCACCGAAAGCGCAAATACAAAGACGGCCACGGCTTCCAGGCCCCACGCCACCGTCACCATGCCGCTTCTCATCTCCAAAGCCAGCAGAACGGTGAGGAGAAATATCGGGATGAAAAAGAAGATCTGTTCAGGGTGACGGTCGAGGGCCGCAACAACTCTTGCCAATGGATTCCCGCTTCCGCGGGAATGACTGGCTTCAGGTGCATTGCTACGTGCGCCTCGAAGTTTGAATGCAACCGGGAGAACCAGAAATAGAATCGCAACCGTCGAACCCACCGACCACCATCGGCTGTGCCAGAAATCGGCGGCAAAATAACTGCGCTCGTAGAAGTTGTGGAAGACAGCGCGAAAGAGGATCGCGAAAGCCGTTAGATAGCTCTGGTGCAGGAACACCGGCCGTTTGGCGTTATAAGCGATAGACGCCAAGGCCAACGCGAGTGCCGACCAAGCCACAATCACCCAATCCGGCCCAAGCTCGAAGCGCATCAACGCGGCCAGGGCAATCGTGCCACAGTAACTCGAAAACTCCTGCGCCTTGACGCGCCGGTCGTGCTCGAACTCCCCGTTTCCCTCCAGACGCGCGTACACGTAATACGAAGCCAGCACGACGGGAAGAACAGTGTAGACGCGGGGGCTTAACTGCCCCGGACTGCCGGAAGCATTCAGGTTAACAAAGAACAATCGCAAGAACGCGGAACCCAGCGCCACGTAGCCTTCGAGGCGCAGCCAGAACCACCCGCGCGTCAAACCCCATTCGAAGAGGACTAGCCCGAATAATGTCCAGCCGAGGGCCACGCTGGCGGGGCGAAGTTCATACCACATCAGCAAAGCGACCAGAGAAGACGCCGCCCAGGAATAAACAGCCGGCAAGCGCCGGGTCGTGACCCAATCCTGGACGCCCGTCCAACGCGAGCAGAGATAAAGCAGCACCGCGACCAGGGAAACCGAAATCAATCGCAGCGTGAGGTGATGATACGTCTCGACGTCGTAAAGGTTGACAACGAGCACGCGCAAAAGCGCGAACGCGGCGAGCACGTTCGCCTGGTGAAACAGTTCGCGGGCTTTGTACCGATTGCCCGCCACTGCCAGGGCAAGTGCCAGGACACTCCACGCCACGGCCGTCCAGGCGGAGAGAAAGGCGAGCCAGGCCCCAATGAGAGCCATCACGCCCGCAAGATAGGACAATCGGCTAAAACATAACTCCTCGAATTCAGTGGTAATCAGCTCATGCCAGCGGCGGTAAACCCAGTGCGCGCTGCCATAAAAGCACGCCGCTGCAAATCCGAATATGACTCCCAATCGCCACTCAGAGGGTGGATGGACGATATCCATTCTGGCGCCGAAGACGTTTGCGGCGTCCACGCTTACCATTTGACCGGCAACGACCACGCCCGCCAGCATTCCAAGCCGGCGAAACAGGATTTCCCGCGTCAGAACTCCTGCCAGAAAGAGTGTCTGCGATTCTGCCAACCAGAGAATCGACAAGCGGCAGCCCGAGTACCGGAAGGGGAAGGCGGCCACTAGCAGGCCCGCGCCTAACGTCGAGAGGATTACGAAGGCTGCCCTGCGATTGCGCAGCAAGGGAAGTTGGCCCAGCGCCAACTCGACCCCGCCCAGCAGCAGCAAGAACCAGAAGGCCCACTCAGGGTGGATGGCTTGATACTTCATCACACCCAGCAGGAGAAACGTGTTCAGGAGCGCCGCCACCGTGGAGATGTTTTCCTGGTAGGCGTCGGCGATTTTCCGCCGCACGTACGAGCCACGGAACACTGCCCAGTAGAAAACCAGCAGTCCGGCGCTGGCGGGAAATTCCGCAAAGGGATGGTGCTGCCTTCCCATCGGTTCGATGATGGGACGCAGCCAGTACCAATGATTGAGGTAGGTGGCGAGAATCCCGAAGATCTCCAGCTCAAACCAGCCCCGCTTCTGAACGATCACCACCAGCGCCGCGGCAAGAATCGCGCTCGCGAGCAGGCTGTAAACATTCACATGGCTGATGGTGACTGTGGCAAACCCCAGCAGGAAGGCGAGACCCGTCACCGCTTGCGTCTGATACCGGAGGGTGTGCGCCACCATGGCCGCCGCCACGATCATCAATAAAACCAGGTCAACAGCCTGGGAATCGATGATGCGCGCCGCCTCCACATGGTGCATCGCATAGGTGGTGAAATAAAGCAGCGCCCACCCGCCCCCAATTCCCGCGCGCGCCAGGACGCGGTAGGCCTCGCGCTTCTCGAACAGGAGGCCGGCCCCAAGCAACGCCGCGCCCACCATGTACCCCACCAGGATTTTCCCCGCCGGTCCCAGCGTCTTTAACTGATAGGCGAGAAAGAGGGCCACGCCGATGACCAGGATGATCACGCCCAGCTTGTTCAGCCAGTTGGCGCCCAGCATCTCTTCCATGCTGAGGACTTTCTTGGACGTCTCAGCGGCCGTGAGGGTCGACGAGAACAAGGGGGAGGGCGCTGCTCGTTCACCGGCCACAGCGGGCGCCGCAATAGGCATGACCGGAGAAGGAGCAACAGATTCGGGCGCAGCAACCGTGGGAGCCGGAGACCCAATAGCAGCCTCTGGAGGAAGCGTCGGGGCGGGTGCGATAAACCGGACGGATGGAGTTGGCGCAGACAACTTCTCGGCAGTCGAGGCCAACGCAGCCTTGGGCAGCTCCGCAACTGGGGGACTGATTACGTCGGCTGGCTGCTGAGTCAGTGGTCGCTGGACTTCCAGTTGGCGGATCTGAGTGACGAGTTGGAGGACTTGGTGTTCAAGAGAGTAGACGCGGCGCGTCAGCTCGCCCCAGCGCTCCTCATCCTGGCGAGCGAGGTTCAAAGCGCGCTTGGCAACCACCAGGGCCGCCACGGCGAAGACGAAGACCAAAACAATGAGAAGGATTTCCACGGGCGCACCCGGGCAACGTCCGAAGGCACCCCATCCTAACACTAATCACCACCCGGCGGTAGGGGGACGGCTTGCCGTCCCCTTCCTTCTGCCGGACGGGGGTAGGGCAAGCCCTACCCCTGCACGTTTTCAAAACAGGTGGGCTATGACATGCGGTAGAAGCCGTATTGTGCGTCGCCATGCCGAATCAGCCGCTGCCGGCGCAGGCTTCCGTAAGCTTCTTCGAGCAAACAATGCCGGGAGTGCTCCGCAATCACCAGGGACTTGGAATCCAGCAAACGTGATCGGGCGAGAAGCCGCAGGACGTGGTGGTACTCACGAACATCATTGTAGGGAGGGTCCAGGAAAAGATAATCGAACCTCGACCCTTCCCGCTCAAGCCGCTCCAGCCCCTTTTCGACCGAGGCGCGGATCAGGAAATAGCCGGACGTGATGCCCAAGGTCTCGAGATTCTTGCGAATAAGCTGCTGGGCCGGACGGTGATGTTCGATGAACACCACCTCGCCTGCCCCTCGGCTCAGCGCCTCAATCCCAACCGCGCCGCTTCCGGCGTAGGCATCCAGAAAGGCCGCGCCCACCACTTGCGGACCCAGCACATCAAACAACGTCTCACGCATTTGATCGGAGGTCGGGCGAAGATTTCCGCCCTTCAGCGTCCCAAGATGCAGCCCGCGATATGTGCCGGAGATTACTCTCATGAGAAGAACTGATTCATTTTCTCACAGAAGCGTTGTTTCGCGCCGCAATTGCACGCACGCTGCGGCCAGAGCCTGTCCTGAGCGGAGCGAAGGAATGCCCGCGCTCCCGGGTATCTTTCTGCCCTCCCTCACGCCACGCTGGCCAGCCGGTACCGCCGCGGCCACTCGACCCGCAGGTAGCCTGCAAACGCTTCCAATTCCTGGCGAGACGAAGGGTGCTCGACAAAATTCGAGGCTTCCCGCTTCGCCCACTCGAGAATTTCCTGATCGCGGATCAAGTTGCCGATCCGGAAGGTCGGGATGCCCCACTGGCGAGTGCCGAAAAACTCCCCCGGCCCGCGCAGCCGCAAGTCGATTTCGGCAATCTTAAAGCCGTCAGTCGTGTCCACCATGGTTTGCAGCCGTTGCTGCGCCAACTCGTTTAGCGACGGGGAAGCAACCAGTAGGCAGTATGATTTCTGCGCTCCCCGCCCGATGCGGCCGCGCAATTGGTGCAACTGGGAAAGGCCGAATCGCTCGGCATGCTCGATGAGCATCACGGTGGCGTTCGGAACGTCCACGCCCACTTCCACCACCGTGGTCGAGACCAGCACCTGCACTTCACCCAGCTTGAAGCGGCGCATCACGTCTTCCTTTTCGTCGCTGGGCAGGCGCCCGTGCAGCAACCCCACCCGCAACTCGGGGAAGACGCTATGCGAAAGCTGCTCGAACATGCGCACGGCGGGTTTCAAATCGAGTTTTCCGCCCTCCTCGATCACCGGATAAATCACGTAGGCCTGCCCGCCCTGCCGCACCTTTTCGCGAATGAACTCGAAGGCTCGCGCGCGAGCGTCTTCCTCCACCAGGCGAGTTTCGATGGGCGTCCGGTTGGGCGGCAATTCGTCGATGACGGAATAATCCAAATCGCCGTAGAGCGTCAGTGCAAGCGTACGGGGGATAGGCGTCGCCGTCATCACCAGAACGTGAGGGTTGACCGCTTTGCGCATCAGCCCGAACCGCTGTAGGACCCCAAAGCGGTGCTGCTCATCCACCACCACGAGGCCGAGCTTCGAGAACGCCACGTCCTCTTCCAGCAGAGCGTGGGTGCCCACGATGAGGTTAATCTCTCCCCTCCCCATTCGCTCCTTGATCTCCGCCTTCTCCGATGCCTTGCGCGCGCTGATCAACAAGTCAATCTGGTAAGGCAGCGTCCGCAGCAGCGCCTTGGTGTAGAGATAATGCTGAGTGGCCAGGATCTCCGTAGGGGCCATCAAAGCCACCTGATAGCCATTCTCAATGGCCAGGATTGCCGCCTGGAGCGCGACGATGGTCTTCCCGGATCCCACATCGCCCTGCAAAAGACGATTCATGGGCCGGGCAGAACACATGTCGTCCACCACTTCCTTCAGCACCCGCTTCTGCGCGCCGGTGGGATGGAACGGCAAAATGCTGCGAATCGCGGCGCGGGCGCTGTCCTTGGTCTCAAACTTGATTCCTTGTACGGATTTGGCCTTGCGCCGTCGCAACGCAAGGCCCGCGCCCACGTTGAAGAATTCCTCGAAGATCAGCCGCACCTGAGCGGGTGTGCGGAAATTGCACAACTGCTCGAGGGATTGCCCGGAGTCAGGGAAATGGGTTTGGCGAAAAGCCATGGCGCGGTCCATCAGCCCGTTCTTCTCACGCACCGACAACGGAATCCGGTCCGGGATGCTGTCCCCGAGGGCGGACAGCGCGGTCCAGATCAACCGCCGGATGACGCGGGTGCCCAGCCGTCCGGTGCTTTCATAAATCGGTACAACCCGTTCCACTTCTATGGAGTTCCCGCCCTCGGATTCCGACTCCGGCAATATTTCAAATTGCGGTTGAACGATCTGCAAATTGCCTGCGCCGTAATGATCGCGGTCCACTTTGCCGTAAAAGAAGACCCGTTGCCCTGCCTTGAAAACCTTGCCCCTTTCAAGGTAAACGGCGTTGAACCACAGGCAGCGGATCATCCCACTGGCGTCTCTTGCTGCGAGATCGTAAATGTAAACGCCCTTGCGAGTCCTGGTGAGGCCGCAAGTCAGCACCTGGGCGAAGATCGATGTGGTCTGTCCGGGAACCAGGTCGCGAATCAGGGTTATGCGGGTACGGTCTTCATAGCGAAATGGCGTATAGTAAAGAAGGTCTTCGATGCTTCGGATGCCTCGCGAGGCCAGGAGTTCGGCTCGTGCCGGACCCACACCTTTCAGGTACATCACTTCCGAGGCGGGCGTGAGAGTTGAAGTTGGCATCGCGGTTCGGCGCTCCCTATTATACAATTTCCGGCAGGACAGGCCGCAGTATTGGCGTCTGCGGCGCGTCTGCCTTAAAACGACAAAATGAAGCCATTAACCGCTAAATGGTTAAAGTACCTGGTTGCGATCTTGGTTGGCAATGGCCTGTATTTTGCCCTCAACCCCTATCTGCCGGAACCTGCAAGGCATCACCCCTTCAAGTTTGACCTTGGGACCCTGGTGGATTTCTGGCTCTGCCTGGTGGTCTACGGGCTCATGGAATTAGTGACTTATCTGAGGAAGCGCGGTAACCGTTGATTGAGGGCGAAAACAGAGAGCCCGGGCGGACTTCGCTTTTCACAGAGGGGAGAGAGTCGCGCACAACGACTGGGTTGAACGACTTGGTTATCACCGCGATAGTAATTTTTTACTTCCCGCCATCCGACACCCTTGGATATACTTGTGTTGGCGATTCGGTTTGGAGGTAGGCGGACGCTTCATTGTCTGAGGCGGGCACTGACCCTCGACAAGTTTCCGAATCGCGATTTGCACCCAGCAAGGGAACCTCTTTCGGGGCATAGGTAACATCCGGCACTCATAAAAGTGATCGGCGTCAGGCGTTGCGATCAAACGTCAGAGTTTTGCGAATCGCCACTGCCGGAAAAGGGCGAGCCCTGAACGAGTTAATCTGGAAACTAGCGGGAGGATGCAAGAAATGGAACTTAATGGACAGGTTGGCGAAACAGCCGGCAAGATATGGCACTTACTTAACCAGGAGGGACCTCACTCAATTTCGCAACTCAAGAAGAAACTGAATGGCTCAGGCGAACTTGTCAATTTCGCCTTGGGCTGGCTTGCACGGGAGGACAAAATTGACATTACGCAACAAAAGAAGGCTCTTACAGTCGCACTCAAATAAGTCTGGGGGGAACGGGTCTGCAGCAGCGCACGGGAGCGTCAGCCTTTACTGCCGAGCCTGATGATAAGTTTGGCCAGCGGAGGCCACGAGGCAGTGTTGCCGTCGAACTTAACGACCAGTCAGGGGTTTACCGATGAGCGTAAATTTCACTGCCTTACTAGTTTTTCATCAAACAAAGCCTTTCGATGAAATCAAGGCTGCGTTAGGCAAAATCGCTGTCCCAACGGAGCGGGCGCAGACTCTGGCAGAAGCGAGACTCGCCCTGTCAGACGCAAATCCGCCTTTATTGGCCTTCACCGAGAGCGAGTTGCCCGACGGGAAGTGGTCTGAAATTGTGTCCTTCTCAGAGAAGGCAGCTTCGCAGGTCAATGTCATTGTCGTAGGACAGACCATTAACGCCAACCTTTACGCTTCGGCCGTCGAGGTCGGAGCTTTCGACTATATCGCGCCTCCCTTCGAAGGTGTGGATTTTGCTCACGTGGTCCGCTGCGCCGCAGATAATGCCTTGGCGCGTCGCGAGACGGCGACGAAGGCGCGACCCACTGCAGAAGAGTTGCTTTCTGTCGCTGTGAAGAGCCAAGCGACTGCCTGAAAGATGGACGCCTCGCCGGTAGACTTTGCGCTGAAGGTTGGATATTGTTTTCAGTGGGTTGAGGTGACCTGAACCCCACATGGCCTAGCCTGCTGCTCTCCACTTGACTATATTCCACTACTTTTGTTATAGATAGAGATGAGGCATCCGATGAAGCGCCTCATCGGAACCTCCATCTTTGGTTGGAACATACTGAAATGAAAAGCCTTAGCCGACAGAGAAAGGCGACATTCGGGACTTCAAGCAAGCGGAGGATGCGCTCGGTTCGTTCATCCGCCGGGTCTGGCCGCGCTGGTTCGGCTGGAACCGCGCATCCAGGAGTGGCTTTAAGCACTTCCGCTAATTCAATGGCCCGTTCCACCGGTTATCGATCAGGCCCACAAACCACGGATCTTCGGCAACCCGAAGCAGTGTTTCAAAACGCAGTGAAGAACTACGAACTCGGCGCGCGCGCTTTTCACAGGCAGAATTTTGAGAAAGCCAAGGAAATATTCGAAAAGCTGGCGTCGAGTGGAGTGGCAGGAATAGCGGAGAGGTCGCGAGTTCATCTGCGTCTGTGCGAGCACAAACTCAGGCGCCCCGTTCCGGCGCCAAAGAAGCCCGAAGATCTTTATACCCTGGGGGTGGGAGCCCTAAACTCCCGCCGGCTTGATGACGCCATTGAATACCTCACGAAGGCTCAGAAGTCAGCGCCTAAGCTCGAGCACGTCTGCTACGCGTTGGCCGCTGCTTATTCACTACGGGGAGATGCGGAACCCGCATTGCAGACTCTGAAGGTGGCCATAGCCCTGCGTCCTCAGAACCGCATCCAGGCCAGGCGTGACGAAGACTTCCAGGCGCTCGCAGCCGATGTTCGCTTTCGGGAATTGGTCTTCAATCCTGAGCTTTAGCTCTGCATAAAGCGGCGATTTCCGGCCGCTGGCCGCCGAGTGGGGGCGAGTGCGGCACCGCACGGACACCTCCGCACGGGAGTTTCATGCAAGTCGTTGCTATTGGTGGTGGTACAGGTCTGTCCACCCTCTTACGGGGTTTGAAGCCTTACCTTCCCGGAATCACCAACCCAATCGGCCGGCAAGCGAAGATATTCAGATTGACCGCAGTCGTCACGGTAACTGACGAGGGCGGAAGCTCCGGACGTCTACGCCGGGAGATGGGGGTTCTCCCGCCGGGCGACATCCGCAATTGCATGGTGGCACTGGCGGAAGACGAAAAGCTCCTCACGAAACTCTTCAACTACCGCTTTTCCACCGGGCACGGTTTACGCGGCCACAGCTTCGGCAACCTGTTTCTCGTGGCCCTGACCTACCTGACACGTGACTTCGCGAAAGCAGTCCGGGTTTCGAGCGAAGTCCTGGCCATTCGAGGCGAGATCTTTCCTTCCACCCTTTCCGACGTCCGGTTAAAGGCGGAACAAGCCAATGGCAACATCATCTATGGTGAATCGCGCATCACCAAGACTGCAATTCCCATCAGGCGCTTGCACATTGTCCCCAGCCGCTGCCGCCCCCTGCCGGAAACGCTCAAAGCTATCGAGAATGCCGACCTCATCACGGTCGGTCCCGGGTCACTCTACACCTCACTCATCCCCAACCTTCTGGTCCGTGGGATTCCCGAACAGATCGCTCGATCCAAAGCACTAAAAGTCTATATTTGCAATCTCATGACCCAACCGGGAGAATCGCGCGGCTACTCTGCCGCGGACCACTTGCGCGCTTTGCACGAACACGCCGGGCGCAAGCTTTTTGATGCCGTGATCCTGAATACGCGCAAGGTCTCGGCCTCGCTGCGCCGACGGTACGCAGCGGATGGAGCGGCGCCCGTGGTGAATGACCTGGCGGAAGTGCGTGCTCTGGGGGTTCTTCCGATGCTCGCGGATGTCCTTGTCGAAGACCGAGTCGCCCGGCACAACTCGGATCAACTGGCGAAGTTGCTGTTGAAATTAGTCGAAAGTCGAGAGTCGAAAGTCGAAAGCTCCCGTTCCGGGAGTTAAGAAGCAGAGAGCTCAGTACTCTCGACTCTCGACTCTCGACTCTAGACTCTCAACTTTTGACTCTCAACTCCGCCAATCAGCTCTGCGAGTTGCTCGCTGGTCGCATTTCCTGCCAAGCGGCGTTCTCCGGACTCAACCACCGGCACGGCACGGATTCCCTTGCTCATCAGCACTCCAGGCTTGAGCGTGACGTCGATTTCCTCGAGGCTGAACTGCATGGTTTCACGCAGGGCCATTAACCGGTGCTTCACTACCGGGCAGAACGGACAACCTAACGCTGTGTACAGTGTGACATTGGCCGGAGCGTGTCCAGGGTTCTGCGCCGGCTGGTCGTCAATCCGGCCGTAGCCCATGAGCGAAGAGATCGACGGGAATACCCGGATGTAAACCCACATCGCCAATGGGATCAGCAACAACCATAGTAATGCGAAGCCATAATGACCTTTGATGACACAGTAAAGCAATCCACCCGCCAGCACGAGCCAATTCAAATAGATCGCAGCCATGTAGCATTGCTGTTTCATGAGTCCCCGCTGAATCAGTCGAGAGTCGAAAGCCAAAGCGCCCGGAGGCAAGAAGTGGCGAAGTCCTTACTCTGGACTCTGGACTCTCGACTCCTAAGGATGGTGCCGCGACGGGGCAAGAAGGGCTATCGCCACCGTGACCGCCACCAATACGGCCAAACCTATCCAAACGCCGGGATGGCCGAAGTTGAGTGTATAGCCAATTCCAAACCTCTTTTCAATGAACACCGCCGGGTCGTCTCGATTGACGTAAAACAGGCCCAGCTTCCAGTACTTGTCGGGCGTGCGGTCCCCGACCGGCGCTGTGCCGCCGGCGGCAGAGGCTGCGGCGCCGGCCAGGCGCGTTCCGCCCTGGCCGTAACGTATCACCAACACCATGACCACCACCACGAAGCCTAAGGCGATAACAAGGAAGGGGACAATGCCCGGCGGGCCTGTCTGCGGATTGGACAAGGGCATCAGCCCAATCCACGCGAATTGGAGCGCCAGGAGGTATTGCGTGGCGACAAGTATCGAGCCGATCATTTTCCGAAAGCGGCGCTCGCGTTCCCCCGCTGGTCCGGCCGCTTGCACGGGCCGAGACCAGCGAAAGAAGGCGTAAGCGACGAATCCCATAAAGGCGCACAACACGACTCCCATCAGCAGTGACCCGTAGACGCCGGTAAACGTCCGCGTGGTCCAGTTGTTGGGCTGCCCGTTCGCACCCCAGTGGATTGGAAATGACTCGGGAATCTGCTCCCAGTGCGTGTGCAGCCAAATTCCGGTCCCTGCCAGCATGGCGAAAGGGGGAAACTGCAGAAGCCATCCACCCGGCAAGCGCGCCGGCCGCGGCTCAAGCGCTGCCTCCCTGACAGTTGCCGGAGCGACAGCGTGGGGCAACACGCGTCCTCGGGCTCGATAGTAAGCAAGGAAGACGCCGGCTCCCTGCAAGAAAAACCCGCCGAGCGTCGCAACCAGGGAGTACATGGACTCACCCATTCTCACCGGTGACAGGACAACGAGGAGCGCCAGAACGCTGCCGATTGTCACTTCCACGCGGTAGCGTTTGAGTACGGACCAACCCTCCGCTGAATCGCGGAACTCCGAGGAAACCGTCACCGCAAAGTAGACGTCCGGACGCGTCATCCGCGGCATCAAGTAGTACACGACCAGGCAGACCACGATCACGAAAGCCATGATCAGGCTCGGTGTCAAAAACCATTCGCTAGTCATCTTGTTTCTCCGAGGCCGTTATGCGGAAGCCGCCTTCTCATTGTGTTCGCTGGGCCCCAACCCAATTCGCAATGTCATCCAGCGGTCCCCTGGCCACGTGGCTGGGCTTGTCGTAATCGGCGGGCGAGGGCGGGTTGCCGGCCGGAATAAAGAGATGGCACAAGCCCGCATAGGATTTGATCGTGACGTTCTTGTGGCCGGTCAGCGCCTTCTCCCAGCCCTCGAGATCCTGGCGCGTTACCTGATAGTCGCTCTCACCTTGCAACACCAGAATCGGTATCGCCAGGCGGGCCGCCGTCGCGGCCGGACCGTAGCTTCGCAGGTCGAGCACGTAAGCGGCCGGCAGCGGAATGCCCATCATGCTTACTGTGTCGCCTAGCTTCAGCGAAGGGCTATCGTAATCCTGGGCAAACTTCTCAGCCGCTCCAATCTGCGTTTTTGCTCCGTCGCCCACCGAACCGCTCAGAGAAGCCAGATATTTGATCTGCCCCACAACGATCTGTCCAAACGGCCGCGTGCTGCCCGCCATGATAATGATGCCGGCGACCTGATTGTCCCCTTCCGCGATGCGTGGCGCCAGCATGCCGCCCAGGCTGTGGCCGAGAACAAAGATCCGCGCCGTTTGTACTTCGGGCCGGCCGGCAAGGAGAGCCACCGCCGCGCGCGCATCGTCGATGACTTCCTCCTTGACAGTCAAGTTCCCCATTTCTTTCTTATACTGCGCAGCGTATTTGTGGGTTCTTTTCTCGTAACGCAGCACGATGATACCGCGGCTCGCCAGCCCCCAGGCCAAATCCTTAAAGGGCTTGTTCGACCCAACGGTCTCGTCCTCATCGTTCGGGCCTGACCCCTGCACCAGCACGACGGCGGGATACGGTCCCGCCCCGACCGGCTCGGTGAGCGTGCCCGGCAACTGCCACGGCTCGGCGCCGATCGTCACGTGCTCCTCGTGGAAGGCGCTTGGGTTAGCGTAGTCGGGAGGATTCCACGCAGCCTCGGGCGGTACGAAGAAGAAGCCGGCGACCTTGCCATCCTTATCGAAGGCGAGCCTCAAGTTAAGCGGCGCCTTCTCAAAATCGCAGGTGAGTGTGACCACGTGATAACCCTGCATCTCGACGGACTTCGCGCCTTTCACAGTCTTGAGCGCGCCCACTTGCGCGGCGGTCGCCTCCCAGACACTTCGGAGCTTCTCGAGCGGCATGGCAGAGGCCATCGTTGCGTCGAACTGAGCCTCCACCTTGTCATACTGCCGGCCCGCCAATTCCTGAGCGACGTCTTTTGCCAGCGCTTCGAAGTCCTGCGCGCAAAGCTGCGGAGCCAGCCCCGAGAGCAAAGCCAGGGATGAGGCTGCTAAAACAAGTAACCGAATCATCGTCGTTCTCCTTGCTCGAGCTTCTCGATCAAAGCCGTAAGCTCGCGGACCACCCCTGCCGCCGGCACGCCCTCCGCGAGCGCTTTGACGACCACTTCGTCCAAGCGCTGGCGGAACTCCGCTTCGGCGCGCGGAGTGGGCGCTGGAGCATGCCGCTCGATCACCGTTGCGCCGCGGCCGCGCCGCAGATCAAGCCAGCCTTCCTCAGCCAATTGCCGATAAGCCCCGGCCACCGTGTTGTGATGAACCCCGAGATCCGTGGCGAGTTGACGGACCGAGGGAAGCTGGTCGCCGGGACGGAATTGGCCGGCCAACAGAGTAGCACGCAGGCCGCGAACGATCTGCTCGGAGGCGGACAAGTCGGAGGCTAAGTCGATCTGAAGCACAGGTGGACGGTCGCGCATAGTCTAATGTACATGTACACTGTACTATTCCAGCCCTGCCTTGTCAAGCCTATTTCGACTGTAATCCTAATTCGAGCGGCGTAGGGGTAGGGCTTGCCCTACCCGAGTCGGCCCAGGGACCCGCCGGGGACGGCAAGCCGTCCCCCTACATTGCGGGTGGGTGTCGAGCGACAGAGGGCCCTTTAGTACCATTGCATCAAGAGGTATTTGCGTGTAGATTACCCGTCACGCGAGGAGGTTCTATTCGATGTGGTCGAGAATCGTGCGTCAGTTCCAGGAGGTGAACAAAGAGCTATGGCTCTTGCTAATGATGTTCGCCATCCTTGCGGGAGTGAACTACCTGATATCTTCTCAACGAATGCTTTTGGGCTTCTACGTTCTGCCCTCGGTCTATTCCGCGTATTTTCGCGGACGCCGTCACGCGACGTTGACTGCCTTGCTCAGCCTTTTATTGGTGGTGCTGATTGTGTACACCAATCCACACCTGTTCACCACGGAAGGCCACGTCAGGATCGTGGCGGAAAAGTGGTGGGACATTGCGGTCTGGGGCGGAACCTTGATAGTGATCGCCTACGCCATGGGCACGTTGTACGACAAGAAGCAATCCCAGATCATCGAATTGCGGGAGGCCTATAAAGGCATTGTGGTTATCCTTCGCCAAATGACGGCGCACGATAAGTACACGCATGATCATTCTTTCCGGGTGGCGGCCTACGCAACCA
>Ga0181526_10001946_pt1 | contig 18765 bp, 16 predicted proteins | sample PEATcosm2014_Bin_35_FD_119750 | JGI IMG/M metagenome (GOLD analysis project Ga0181526, IMG submission 119750) | Peatland microbial communities from MTU Mesocosm Facility, Houghton, MI, USA - PEATcosm2014_Bin06_30_metaG | ecosystem: Environmental > Terrestrial > Soil > Wetlands > Peat | place...
CTCCGATTCGCCTACGTGGCCCTGTGCGATCCACCCAAGGAGGTCGTGCGGGCGGTCGACCGGGGGGAGCCGGGGGCCGCCGCCAGCATCGACCGCCAGGTGCGCATGGTGCTGTTGCAGGGTCCCGAGGCCGACGTGGTCGAGGCGGTCATCTCGGTCACCCGGGGCGAGGTGCTGCGCTGGGAGGTGGTCGAGGACGTCCGCCCGCCGTTGCAGATGGAAGAGGCCTACGCCGCGCTGCTCGCGCTGGCGGAGTGCGAGGCATGGAACGCCGCGCTCGACCGCCGCGGCGTGGTGGACCGGTCGCTCGTCCAGGTCGACCCGTGGCCCGCAGGGACGTTCGGGCTGGAGCACGAGAAGGGGCGTCGGATCACCAAGTGCCTGGCTTACCTGCGCGAGTCGGCAGACGACAATGGCTATGCCCGTCCGCTCGAGGGACTGCTGGCCATCGTCGACATGGGGCGGGGCGAGGTGCTCGAGGTGCTCGACTACGGCACCGTCCCCGTGCCCCCGACGTCGGGCAGCTACTACCCCGAGGACAACGGACCGCTGCGCACCGACCTCAAGCCGCTCAGCATCACCCAGCCCGAAGGCCCGAGCTTCGTGGTGGAGGGCAATCTCGTGCGGTGGCAGAAGTGGTCGCTGCGGGTGGGCATGGACCCGCTCGAGGGTCTCGTCCTCTCGACCATCGGGTACGAGGACGGCGGCAAGGTGCGTCCGCTCGTCTACCGCGCGTCCGTCAGCGAGATGGTGGTGCCCTACGGGCACCCCAGTCCAATGCACCGGTGGAAGAGCGCGTTCGACGCGGGTGAATGGGGGCTCGGACGCATGGCCAATTCGCTGACCCTCGGCTGCGACTGCCTGGGCGAGATCCACTACTTCGACGACGTCTTCGCGGACGAGCGGGGCAAGCCGCACACCAAGGCGAACGCCATCTGCATGCACGAGGAGGACTACTCCATCCTGTGGAAGCACGTCGACATGGTCTCGGGCCGCACCGAGGTGCGCCGGTCTCGCCGGCTGGTCGTCAGCTCCATCGCCACCGTCGGCAACTACGAGTACGGGTTCTACTGGTACTTCTATCTCGACGGCACCATGCAGCTCGAGGTGAAGCTCAGCGGGATCATGTCGACCATGGCCGTGGAGGGCGGCGATCCCGGGGACCACGCGCGCATGGTGGCGCCGGGGCTGGCGGCGCCGTACCACCAGCACCTGTTCAACGTCCGGCTGGACATCGAGATCGACGGGCCCGACAACACGGTCTACGAGGTCGACGCGGTGCCCTCGCCCCCCGGCGAAGGGAACCCGGTCGGCAGCGCCTTCGGCACGACGACCACACTGCTCGAGACCGAGCTGGCGGCCAGGCGCAACGCAGACCCGTCCCGCTCGCGTACGTGGCGCATCGCCAACCGCAGCCGGCGCAACGGGCTGGGTCAGCCCACGGCGTACAAGCTCCTGCCGGTTGCCACGCCGACGCTGCTCGCCGCGCCCGAGTCGAGCATCGGCCGACGGGCCGCCTTCGCGGCGCACAACCTGTGGGTCACCCCCTTCTCGCCCGACGAGCGGCGTGCGGCAGGCGACTATCCCAACCAGCACGAGGGCGGCGCGGGACTCCCGGCGTGGACCGCCCAGGACCGGGACCTCGTCGACACCGACATCGTGCTCTGGCACACCTTCGGGATCACCCACGTCCCGAGGCCCGAGGACTGGCCGGTCATGCCGGTGGAGTGCACCGGCTTCTCGCTCATCCCCTTCGGCTTCTTCGACCGCAACCCCGCCCTCGACGTGCCCCCGTCGTCCGACGGGGGCCACTGCCGTGCCTGAACCAGGCGCGCGCACGCCGCAGGAGTACCACCCACCCGTCGAGGAGTACCTCGAGACCATCCTCGCCCTGGGGGAGGAGGGTGTGCCCGTGATCCAGGCCCGCATCGCGGAGCGCCTGGGTCGCTCGGCCCCGTCGGTGTCGGAGATGCTCGACCGGCTCACCGAGGAGGGGTACGTGACCCGGGAAGGGAGGCGGCTCTCGCTCACCGAGAGCGGGCGCGCGCTGGCCGAGAAGGTGGTCCGCAAGCACCGCCTGGCCGAGCGGCTGCTCGTCGACGTCATCGGGCTCGAGTGGCACAAGGTGCACCGTGAGGCGGGGCGGTGGGAGCACGTGATCTCCGACGACGTCGAAGCCCGGCTGGTCGAGCTGCTGGGTGACCCGGCCACCTGCCCGCACGGCAACCCGATCCCGGGGTCGCGTTCGGCGGCACCGGCGACCCCGACGCGACCCCTGGCCGAGGTGGGCGCGGGGGAGCGGGTGCGACTGGTGCGCATCAGCGAGGAGGTCGAGCTCAATCTGGGCTCGCTGACGCTGCTCGACGAGGGCGGCTTCATCCCCGGCGTCGTCGCCCTCATCGGGGGTCGCGACCCGGACGGCAACGTCGAGGTCACGGTCGAGGGTGGCTCGGAGGCGATCCACGTCTCGGGCGACCTGTCGGGTCGCCTGTTCGTCGGCGTGCCATGACGCTGCGGCTGGTGGCCGACGCCGTCTTCACCGTGGACGCCGGGGACACCATGCTCCTCCCGGGTGCGGTCGAATTCGAGGACGGGCTGATCACATGGGTCGGTGATCCCTGGCAGGTGCCGGCGGCCGTGGGGACGGAGGTGCGTCAGCTCGGCGGCCTGCTGATGCCCGGCCTGGTGAATTGCCACGGTCACTCCCCGATGACCCTGGTGCGCAGCGCGGGGGACGGGCTGCCGCTGGACCGCTGGCTGAGCGAGACGGTCTGGCCGCGTGAGGCGCTGCTCGAGGACGACGACGTGTACTGGGGGATGGCACTCGGCGCGGCCGAGCTGCTCTGCAACGGCGTCACGACCACATGCGAGCAGTACCGCCATCCCGGCGCGGTCACCGAGGCCGTGATCGACTCGGGCATCCGGGCCATGTACACGCCGGGGATCTTCGACGTGCCCGGCCCCGGGAACGGGTGGGAGGATCTCCTCGGGGAGGCGTGCCGGCTGTTCGACGCGATGGAGGGCAGGGAGGGCCGGCTGCACCTGGGCTTCGGGCCCCATGCCGTCTACACGGTGCCGCGTGAGGGGCTGCGCGAGATTGCAGCAGAAGCGCAACGGCGCGACGCGCTGCTGCAGATCCACCTCTCCGAGACGGTGTCCGAGTGCGAGCAGGTGCGCGAACGCTACGGAATGAGCGCGCCCGCCGTGCTGGAGTCCGAGGGAGCCCTCGACGGCCGCGTCCTGGCGGCCCACTCGGTCTGGCTCGATGAGGCAGACCTGGCGATCGTGGCCGGCCACGACGTGGCGGTGGCACACTGCCCGGGCTCCAACGGGAAGCTCGGGGCGGGCATCGCGCCGTTGCGCGCGCTGCTCGACCGCGGGGTGCGGGTCGGCATCGGCACCGACGGGCCGGCCTCCAACGACGACCTGCACCTGTGGGACGAGATGCGGCTGGCGGCCCTGTTGGCCCGCGCCACCGCGACCGATCCGGGCGCGGTGACCTCGGCCGAGGCGCTGCGCCTCGCCACCCGGGGTGGTGGCGAGGCATTGGGCCTCCCGGTGGGCTCGCTCGAGGTGGGCCGGCCGGCAGACCTGATCCACCTGCGCACCGACGACGCGCGGTTCACACCCTCCGTCACCGACGCCGAGCTCCTCGGCCACCTCGTCTGGGCAGGGGCGGGGTACCTCGTGACCGACGTCTGGGTCGACGGGGTCGGCGTCGTGGAGGGGGGCAGGTGCACCCGGATCGACGGTGAGCAGGCCCGGGCCGAAGTCGGGCAGCGCGCCCGCCGTCTGCTCGGCTCTTAGGCTCTCCCCCTATGCCCGGATTCGTCGACCAGGCCCAGCTGCACGCGCGCGCCGGCGACGGGGGAGCCGGAGCGGTCTCGTGGCGCCGCGAGGCCCACGTGGACCGGGGCGGCCCCGACGGGGGCGACGGAGGCCACGGTGGTGACGTGTGGCTGGTGGCGTCGGTGAACGAGTCGTCGCTGTTGGGCTTCCGCGACCATCCGTTCCGGCGCGCCACCGACGGCGTGCACGGCTCGGGTTCCAAGCGGCACGGCGCCCGCGGCAAGGACCTGGAGGTGCCAGTACCCGTGGGCACCGTCGTGCGCGACCGGGACGGTGCGGTGGTCTGCGATCTGGCGACCGAGGGTGCCCGGTTCATGGTGGCCGAGGGCGGCCAGGGGGGGCGGGGCAACGCTCGCTTCTTGTCCAACAAACGGCGGGCGCCCGCCTTCGCCGAGCAGGGCGAGAAGGGGCAGGAGTTCTGGCTCGACATGGAGCTCAAGCTGATGGCCGACGTTGCGCTGGTCGGCTTCCCCAACGCGGGGAAGTCCACGCTGATCTCGACCGTGTCGGCCGCCAAGCCGAAGATCGCGGATTACCCGTTCACCACCCTGGAGCCACACCTGGGCGTGGTCCGGGTGGGCGGGGTGCGCGACGGCACCGTGTTCGTCATGGCCGACATCCCAGGGCTCGTCGAGGGCGCGGCCGCGGGCAAGGGCCTGGGGCACCAGTTCCTGCGCCACATCGAGAGGGCGCGGGTGCTGGTGGTGCTGCTCGACCTCGCCGCGCCGGCGCTCGGGGGCGACGCACCGTCGGCGCAACTGCGCATTTTGCTCTCCGAGCTCGGTTCCTACCGTCCCGAGCTGCTCGACCGCCCGCGCGTGGTGGTGGGCAGCAAGGCCGACGTCGCGTCCGACGACGAGGACGTGAGCGACCTGGTGCTCTCGGCGGCGACCGGCCAGGGCGTCGGCACTCTGGTCGAGCGCCTCGCGGGCATCGTGCAGGACACGCGGGCGGAGGCGGCCTCGGTGGCGTCGAGCGAGATCGTCGTGCACCGGCCCGTGCCCGAGGGCGTGGACGTCCGGCGCTCCGGTGACGGCGCCTGGGTGGTGGTCGGCCGGGTCGCCGAGCGTGCGGTCGCGCTGTCGGACCTCAACGACGTCGGCGCGCAAGCCGAGGCGGTGCGGCGGCTGCGGCGGCTCGGGGTCGATCGCGCCCTGGCCCGGGCGGGCGTGCGCGACGGCGACGAGGTCACGGTCGGCACCATGACCTTCACCTGGGGGGAGGACTCGTGATCGCCGTCGTCAAGGTGGGCTCCTCGTCGGTCACGGAGGAGACGGTGGCCAGGTTGTGCGACGAGGTCGCTGCGGCGCGCGGCGCCGGCCACACCGTGGTGGTGGTCACCTCCGGCGCCATCGCCGCCGGCTGGGCGGCGCTCGGGCGCGGGGAGCAGCGGCCGTCGGACCCGGCGGTCCTCCAGGCGGTCTCCGCCGTGGGCCAGCACCGCCTCATGCGACTGTGGCAGGACGGTCTCGACCCCCACGGGCTCCTGGCGGGTCAGGTGCTCCTGGCGCCGCTCGACTTCGTGCACCGCACCCAGTACCTGCACGCGCGCGGGACGCTGCGCCACCTGGTCGACCTCGGCGTGGTCCCCGTCGTCAACGAGAACGACGCCGTGGCGGACGAGGAGATCCGCTTCGGCGACAACGACCGCCTGGCCGCCCTCGTGGCGCACCTGGCGGGCGCGGAGCTGCTCGTGCTGCTCACCGACACGCCGGGCCTGCTGACCGCCGATCCCCGCCGGGACACCGAGGCGTCGCTCATCGAGGAGGTCGTCGAGATCGACCACCAGCTGGAGCGTCTGGCGGGCGGGCCCGGCAGCACGCTCGGCAGCGGCGGCATGGCCTCGAAGCTGGCCGCGGCCAAGATCGCCACCTGGTCGGGCGTGCAGACGGTGATCGCCGACGCGGGGCGCCCGGGCGTGCTCGCCGCCGCACTGGCCGGGGAGTCGGGGGTCGGGACGGTGTTCCGGGCCCGAAAGGGCCGGCTCTCGGCGCGCAAGCTGTGGATCGCCTTCGCCCTGGGCTCCTCGGGGAGCCTCACGGTCGACGAGGGGGCCCGGACGGCGCTGACCGAGCGTGGGCGCTCGCTCCTGGCCGCGGGTGTCATTGCGGTGAGCGGCAGCTTCCGGCCCGAGGACGCCGTCGAGATCGCCGGGCCCGACGGGCGGGTCTTCGCCAAGGGCCTGGTCCGCCTCCACGCGGAGCGGTCGGGGGAGTGGATGGGAGGGCGCAGCCAGGTCGTCGTCCACCGGGACGACCTGGTCCTTGTAACCTGACCCGATGACCTCGCCTGCATTGGAGCAGCTCGCGGGCCGCGTCCACGCAGCGGCGCGTGTGGTGGCGCGGTCGCCCAGCTCCGTCCGTGACGACGCACTGCGCTTGGCCGCCGAACTCCTGGAGGACGAGCGGTCGTCGCTGGTGGCGGCCAACAGGGTCGACCTGGAGCGAGCCGAGGCGGCAGGCATGACCGAGGTGGCCCGGGACCGGCTGCGCCTGAGCAAGGACCGGGTGCGGGGCATGGCGCGCGGCCTGCGCAAGGTGGCGGCGTTGCCGGACCCGGTGGGGGAGGTCACCGAGGGCTGGGTGCGGCCCAACGGTCTGCGAGTGACGCGGGTGCGGGTACCGCTCGGAGTGGTCGGCGTGATCTACGAGAACCGGCCCAATGTCACGAGCGATGCTGCCGGCCTGTGCCTCAAGGCGGGGAACGCGGCGTTCCTGCGCGGCTCGTCCTCCGCCATCGAATCCAACCGGGCCATCGTGGCGCTGCTGCGCCGTGCCGCCGTCAAGGCGGGGCTGCCCGAGGACGCCGTTGCCCTGGTGGAGGACACGTCGCACGAGACGGCGATCGCGTTCATGCAGTTGCGCGGGCTGATCGACTGCCTGATCCCGCGCGGGGGGCGGTCGCTGATTGAGTCGCTGGTCGAGCACGCCACGGTGCCCTACGTGCTCGACGGTGACGGGAATTGCCACCTGTACGTCGACGGGGCGGCCGATTTGGCCATGGCGCACGAGCTCGCGGTCAACGCCAAGACGCATCGCTTCGGGGTCTGCAATGCGGTCGAGACCATCCTGGTGCATTCGGACGTGGCGGGGGACTTCCTCCCCCGCCTGGCGGACTCGCTCGCCGCCGCCGAGGTGGAGATCAGGGCCGACGAGCGCGTGCGGGCCCTGGTGCCCGATGCCGTGCCCGCCATGGAAAGCGACTTCGCCATGGAATTCCTGGGACCGGTGGTGGCGATCGGAATGGTCGATGACGTGGGCGACGCCATTGCGCACATCGACCGTTACAGCTCGGGCCACTCCGAGGCCATCGTCACCTCCGACGTGAGGGTGGCGGACCGCTTCGTGAACGAGGTCGACGCCGCGGCGGTGCTGGTGAACGCGTCGACGAGGTTCGTCGACGGTGAGGAGCTCGGGCTCGGCGCCGAGGTGGGGATCTCCACCCAGAAGTTGCACGCCCGCGGCCCCATGGGAGTGAAGGAGTTGACGACGTTGAAGTGGGTCGTGCGTGGTGACGGGCAGGTGCGCCGGTGAGTGAAGGGAACGCAGCGTTGGGACTGCCCGAATCGGGGCCCCCCCGGTTCGAGTCGCTGGACGCGGTGCGGGGCGGCCTGGCCCGGGTCGGCTACCTGGCGGACGATTCGATCAGTGGCGTCGTCTTCCTGGCCGACCGGCTGGCCAAGCCGGTGCTCGTCGAGGGCCCAGCGGGGACCGGGAAGACGCAACTGGCCAAGTCGGTGGCGGATCTCACCGGAGCGCGGCTGATCCGGCTCCAGTGCTACGAGGGCCTCGACGAGTCCAAGGCGCTCTACGAGTGGAACTACCGCAAGCAGCTGCTGCGGATTCAGGCGGGGGAGCACGGCAAGGCGGAGGAGGAGGGCCCGAGCTGGTCCGAGCTCGAAGAGGACATCTTCTCCGAGGACTTCCTCCTGACCCGCCCGCTGCTCGAGGCGATCCGCGCCACCGAACCGGTGGTGCTCCTCGTCGACGAGGTGGACCGTGTCGAGCTCGAGACCGAGGCGCTGCTCCTCGAGATCCTCTCCGAGTACCAGGTCTCCATCCCCGAGCTCGGTACCGTGCGGGCCACGCAGCTGCCCATGGTGTTCCTCACGTCGAACAACACCCGCGAGCTCTCCGAGGCATTGAAGCGGCGCTGCCTGTACCTGCACGTCGACTATCCCGACCTCGACCGCGAGCGCGAGATCGTCCGGGCCAAGGTGCCCGGCATCAGCGAGGAGCTGGCCGACCAGGTGGCGCGGATCGTGCGCTCGTTGCGCACGCTCGAGCTCCGCAAGGCACCGTCCGTCTCAGAGACACTGGACTGGGCCCGCACGCTGGTGCTGCTCGGCGTGGAGACGATCGATGCCGCGGGAGCGAAGGAGACGCTGCACATCCTGTTGAAGTACCAAGCCGATATCGAGCGGGCCACCAAGGAATTGCTGTCGGCCTCGTCGAACTGAGGCGCGCGTGCTCGACCTCCTCTCCGGGTTCGTCACCGAGCTGCGCCGCTCCGGGCTGCCCGTCTCGCTCACCGAGCACCTCGATGCGGCCGAGGCCGTCAAGCACATACCGCTGGAGGACCGCGAGGCGCTGAAGTACGCGCTGGCCGCCACGCTCGTGAAGTCGTCGGCGCACTGGCGGGCTTTCGAGACGGCCTTCGAGGTGTTCTTTGCCGTGCGGACCGGCAGCGCCGGTGCCGGGGACGCGGGTGAGGACGGCGGCGAGGAGGGGGCCGAGAGCGACGGAGAGCAGGCGGGCCAGGGGGGCATGCAGGGCCAGGGTCGTTCGTGGAAGGGGGGCGGGTCGGGCGAGGGGATGACGCCCGAGGAGCTGGCCGAGCTGCTCTTCAAGTCGTTGCTCTCCGCCGACGCTGCACTCATGAACGCGGTGGCGCGCAACGCGGTCGACCGCTACGCCGGCATGGAGCCCGGACGCCCGGTGGGAGGCACCTACTACCTGTACCGCACGCTGCGGAACCTGGACCTCGACGCGGTGCTGGAGAAGCTGATGGGCCAAGCGCAGGCGGGCGCCGCGGGCGGGGCGCTCACCGAGCTCGAGGAGCGCCTGGCGGCGGACGAGTTCAAGGCGCGCATCGAGAAGTTCCGCCGGGCCGTCGAGACCGAGATCCGCCGGCGCCTCGTGGAGGACCGTGGCGCCGAAGCCCTGGCCCGCTCCGTGCGCAAGCCGCTGCCCGAGGACATCGACGTCATGCACGCCACCCGCGAGGAGCTGGCCCTGCTGCACCGCACCCTGCAGCCGCTCTCCCGCAAACTGGCCGTGCGCCTGGCCCGCAAGCGCCGCCACGGGCGGAAGGGCCCTCTGGACTTCCGCGCCACCATGCGGCGGTCGCTGTCGACCGGTGGCGTCCCCATTGAGCCGCGCTTCCGGCACCCACGCCCGGCCAAGCCCGAGATCTTCGTGATCGCCGACATCTCCGGCTCGGTGGCCAGCTTCGCCCGCTTCACCCTGCACCTGGTCTATGCGATCTCCTCGCAGTTCTCGAAGGTCCGCAGCTTCGTGTTCGTCGACGGGATCGACGAGGTGACTCGCTTCTTCGAGGGGGTGGTCGACCCCGCCGAGGCCGTGGCTCGCATCAACCTGGAGGCGGACGTGATCTGGGTCGACGGCCATTCCGACTACGGCCACGCGCTCAGCGAGTTCCACCGGCGCTGGGGGGATCAGGTGAACTCACGCTCGAGCGTCATGGTGCTGGGCGACGCGCGCAACAACTACCACGCCTCGGGATCGTGGGTGCTCGAGGACCTGCAGGCCAGGGCTCGCCACGTCTACTGGCTGAATCCCGAGCCGCGTGACTACTGGGGATCGGGCGACTCGATCGTGGGCGAGTATGCGGCGCATTGCGACGACGTGGTGGAGTGCCGGACGCTCCGGCAGCTCGAGCACTTCGTCGGGAACCTGGCGTGAGCGCGGTCGGCGCGGAGGCCGGCGAGCACGCCCACGCCGGCGTGCTGCGCATCTTTCCGCCCGCCGACGACGCGTCGCGCATCGTGCTGGTGCGCCACGGCGAGGCGGAGTGCAACATCAACCGCGTCGTGGGCGGGCTCAAGGGCTGCACGGGCCTCACGGACCTGGGACGCCGGCAGGTGGCGGCCCTGGCCGACCGGCTCTACGAGAGCGGCGAGCTGCGCGAGGCGACCGCCCTGTACTCCTCGGTGCTCCCCCGGGCCACCGAGACGGCGGAGCGCCTGCGGCCGGTGGTGGGGCAGGGTCCCAAGGCTCTCGGGCCGGTCGTGCAGCGCTGCGATCTGTGCGAGCTGCACCCGGGCCAGTGCGACGGCATGCCGTGGGAGGAGGTGGTCGAGGCCTACGGGGTGCCGGACTGGGACCGAGACCCGGGCATCCCCATCGCGCCGGGTGGTGAGAGCTGGTCCGAGTTCGTCGTGCGGGCCTCCGACGCCGTCCGGGAGGTGGTCGGCCGGCACCCGGGGGAGCTGGTGGTGGCGGCCGTGCACGCCGGGGTCATCGAGGCCTGCATGATCCGGTTCCTCGGCGTGCCGCCCGAGATCTACCGGCGGGGCTGGGTGCGCATCGTGCACGCGTCCATGACCGAGTGGGAATGGGTGCCGGCGGAGGACCGCTGGGTGCTGCTGCGCTTCAACGACTCGTGCGGCGTGCCCACGGTCTGAGGGCCTCGCCGGCCGCCGGGTACGCCCTCGAGAGCCGCTCGGGCGCCGCAGCGAGCCAGGCATCCTCGACCGCCTCGCGCAGCGGCTTCATCGTGACGGCGCGCAGGGCGACCAGCACCGCCGCGTGGCCGTCGAAGTGGGGGATGGTGAAGAAGCCCTTCGCACCGGTGGCCAGCACGGCTTCCTTGTCGGCCAGGTCGGCGGTGCGCAGGGCCAGGATCGGACCGGGCGGGGGTTCGGTGTCCCCGAAGCGCTTCAGGTCGGCCTTGGAGAACGGGCGCTCCCAGGCGAACGCCGTGCCGCCCACGAACCACGTCCGGTTGCCGTGCCGCTGGCCCTCGGTCACCTCGGGCAGCGACGAGACCATCCGCTCGACGTCGCTGAACGCCGCCATGCCGGCACCCTACCGCTATCTGTCAACAACCTCCGTGGGAATCACATCTCGTACGCGGGATCACCGGCATCCTGCTGACCACGCAGGCAATGACCTCGCCGGCGGCCGGCGCACTTCGTAGACTTCTGGGACGCGGCGTACGGCGCCCTGGCGGATTCAGCGGACAGGTGCGTGCGGTCCAGCTACGCTGAGCGCTCCGGCGGAGAAGGGGACGAACCTATGTACAAGATTGTCGTGGTCGGAACCGACGGCTCTCCCACCGCCGAGAAGGCGGTCCAGGCCGCCGCGGACATCGCCCGCTCGTGGGGCTCGGAGCTGCACATCGTCACCGCCGTGCGGTCACCCGGCTCCGGCATGGCGGCGGCGTCAGGCGCCCCGCTGGTCGACACCGGCGCGGGCCAGGCCATGGTCGAGGAGGCCGCCAAGGCCGTGGGGGAAAGCGCCATCGAGAAGTTCGGCGAGGGGCTGAAGGCCGAGGCGCACGCAGCACAGGGCAACGCCGACGACGTGATCCTCGGCGCGGCCGCCGACGTCGGGGCCGACCTGATCGTGGTCGGGAGCAAGGGCATGCGGGGAGCGCGGCGGTATCTCGGCAGCGTGCCCAACTCGGTGGCCCACGCGGCACGCTGCGCGGTGCTCGTCGTCAAGACCGACTAGATCGGTAGTCTCCCTCTCGACGCCGTTCCCGTTCCCGATCGGAGCATGGAAGAGGTGGACGATGCTCCTCGTGCTGGTCACGGGCCTGCAGGCAACGGGCAAATCCACCACGGCGGAGGTCGCGGCGCGGGAGTTGGGGGCTCCCGTGCTGGGCCACGATTGGGCGATGAGCGGACTCCGCCCTTTCCCTGAGGTTCAGGCGGCGCTCGACGCGATGGATCCCCCGGGACATCGCGCCGTCGGGTGGTCGGTCATATGGGCTCTGGCGCGGGCGCAGCTCAGGATGGGGTCATCGGTCGTGCTCGACGGCGTGGCACGCTCCCCGGAGGTGGAGGCAACCCGCCTCGTGGCCGCCGAGGAGTCCGCCCGGTGCCTCGTGGTCATGACCACGTGCGCAGACCCGGTGATCCACCGCTCCCGGGTCGAGGGTCGGCAGCGCCAGATCCCGAACTGGTACGAGCTCGACTGGGACCACGTCGAACGCTCCAGAGCTTCGTGGGTGCCTCCCGGCGACGTGGATCTGGTCCTCCGGGCGACGGACGGCCTGGGGGAGAACGCAGAGAGGTTGCGAGGGGTCGTCGCGGCGTTCTCGTGACATCTGCCGGTCTCTCGAAACGCCCCGGATCGCGTCTCGTCATGGTGTTCCGAACCAGGTGGTCAGGGCGTCACGCAATCCGGCATCGGTGCCGTCCCCCACCCAGGCGACATACCCGTCGGGCCGGATCAACACGGCGGTGGGAGCGGTCACGACGCCGAGGACCGGAAGTTCCCACGGGCCCACAGATTCAGCGTCGATCAGCTGGACCCGGTCGGCCCAGGGAGTGATGTCCAAGCCGCCGGGCTCACCGAAGTTGAGCAGCACCGGCTCGGCGCCGTGCAGCAGGGTGAAGACCCGCCGTGGGCCGTCGGCGGTCACGAGGTCCAGATCGGGCATGCGGCGTCCGAGCAGGGGGTGGCCCTCGCCGAGGTCGTAGCGAATGTCCAGCCCGGAGATGATCCCGGCGAGCCGTTTGCGAGGCTCGTCCATGGTCGCCAGCTCCGACACCAGATCGACCAGGGCCTTGGTGCGCTCGTCCCCGCGCTGGAGCATGCCCGAAGCCATCGTGTGCTGCAGCGCACGGGCGGCAACCGGGTGGCGCTCGCTCTGATACGTGTCCAGGAGGGTCTCCGGGGAGGTCCCGTCGACCACCTGGGCCAGCTTCCATCCGAGATTCACCGCGTCCTGCACGCCGAGGCTGAGGCCCTGTCCACCCGCCGGGTAGTGCACGTGCGCCGAGTCGCCGGCGAGGAGGACTCGTCCCGCGCGGTAGGCCGCGGCCTGACGCGTCATGTCCGTGAACCTTGAGATCCACGTGGGACTGTGGATCCCGAAGTCGGTACCGTAGACGGCGGTGAGCGCCTCGCTCAGGTCGCGTAGCGTTGGCTCGCTGCTCGGCCCGAGCCGCTGCTCGGTCACAACGACTCGTACGGTGTGCCCATCCTCCATCGTGTGGAGTCCATGGACGCCAACAGCATCGGTGCGAATGCCACGCGGCGGCTCCTCGGTCACCTCGACCTCGGCGATCAGGTTGCTCTTCGTCGGATCCCACCCCGGGAACCCGATGCCGGCCGTTCGGCGGATGACACTGCGTCCTCCGTCGCATCCGACGAGATACTGCGCCGCCAGCCACTGGCCGTCGGACAGTTCGACGTCGACGCCGGCGTCGTCCTGGGCGAAGCCCGTCACCTCAGATCCGTAGTAGATCCGCACCGGCAGCTCGGTGATCCAGGAGGCCATGATCCGCTCGATCTGGTTCTGCCAGATCCCGAGCGAATAGGGATGACGCGTCGGGAAGTCGCTCATGTCCAACACGGTCGTGCCGATCATCGCGGCCTGCGCCACCTGGCCCTCGGCGAGAAAGCGATCAGCAACCCCACGCTGATCGAGCACCTCGATCGTGCGTGAGTGAAACCCGCCGGCCCGTGAGCCGACGAGCACGTGGTCGGAACGACGCTCGACGATCGCGACGTCGACGTTCGCCAATGCCAGCTCAGCCGCGAGCATCATCCCCGTCGGGCCGCCTCCGGCGATCACCACCGCATGCGTGGCCATACGCCCCCCTCCTCTTTCCTCGGAATCTCGTTCGGACCGGAGATTCTGCACACCGACCCTGGCCTTGCCGCAAGCGCCTTGTGCGCGCTACCGTGATGATGGCGAGGCGTGAACACTTCCCCTTGCATCGTTCGCTGCAGACGGACAAGCTCCCGCACGTGGTGAACGGGGACGGGACCGGCAAACGCCACCTTGGCCGGCTACGTGAGCCCGCCGTAGCCCTCCCGCCCCGAGAACACGGCGCTCAAGCGTCTCGGCGCACGAGGACCCAGCATCCGATCCCCAGGATCACCGCGGTGTACAGCACCAGGAGGGCGAAGCCCACCCATGGGCTGAAGGCATAGGCGACTTCTCGGCTGGCAGCGGGCACGTCGTTCGTGGAGAGCATGACCAAGCCGATGTTGGCCGGCAGATAGCGGGCCACGGCATTGCTGAGCGAGGCGGGCAACGCCTGGACGATCAGGGGCAGGACCAGCACCACCCCGACGAAGGCCGAGATGGCGCCGGCCGTGTGGCGGATGATGGTGGCCAGCCCGAGTGCCAACAGCCCGAGCACGGCCAGGTAGAGACCGGCACCGACCACGGCCCGCAGGACGCCTGGCTGTCCCAGGGACGCCGAGCCCGTGGAGAGCACGGCCGCAATGTTGTGGGGGATCTTCACGCCGAGTTGCTGGGCGCGCTGCGCGGCGGCCGCCTTCGACCCGACCGCGTGCTTGGCCGACAAGATGGCCTGGCCGACGGCGAAGGCGCTGAAGGCGAGGATCTCGCTCACCACGACCGCCACCGTCCCGAACACGACGACCTTGGCGGTGAGCACGACGGGCCGACGGGGGATGGCCGAGAGCGTGGCGCGGATCGTTCCTGTGCCGTACTCGGCGCTCATGACCAGGACACCCAGCACCCCGAAGATGAGCTGGCCGAGGAAGATCCCGATCAGGCTCCGGCGGGTCGGGTCGTCGATGATCTCGGACGGAGTGATCGTGCCGGTGCCGAGTGCGCACAGGCCCACGACCGCCACGACTGTCGCGACGAGCGTCCACATGGTCGAGCGGACCGACCACAGCTTCGTCCACTCGGCTGCCATGGCCCGGCGCAGGCCGGCGCGACCGGGGATGTGCGCAGCCTCGAAGGAGGCCGGCATCCCGGCCACGGCGGTCACGACCCACCCCTGAACTCGACTGCTTCGTCGGTCAGCTCCATGAAGGCGTCCTCCAATGAGGCGACCGGTGTCAGTTCGTGGACGGCCACGCCGATGGACGCGGCCTGGTCGCCCACCTCGGACGCCGACATACCCGTGACCGTCAATGAGCCGTCGGGATCCGCAATGACGGTCCCGCCGGCATTGGTCAGGGCCTCGGACAATTGGTGCGGCGCCGGCGTCCGCACTTTGACCGACTTGTGCGAGCTGCGGGCCACGAAGTCGGCCACCGTGGTCTCGGCGATCAGCCTGCCCTTGCCGATGACGACCAGATGGTCGGCGGTGAGCGCCATCTCGGCCATCAGGTGGCTGGACACGAACACGGTCCGACCCTCGCCGGCGAGCTTCTTGCACAGTGTGCGCACCCAGCGGATGCCCTCGGGATCGAGGCCGTTCACGGGCTCGTCGAACAGCAGAACTCCCGGGTCGCCCAGCAGGGCGGCTGCGATGCCCAGGCGCTGGCCCATGCCGAGCGAGAACGTGCCCACCCGTTTGCCGGACACCGCACTGAGACCCACGAGATCGAGCATCTCGTCGACGCGCGGCCGATCGATGGCATTGCTCCTGGCCAAGGTGAGCAGATGGGCACGGGCGGAGCGACCGGGATGGATGGCCCTGGCTTCGAGCAGCCCGCCGACTTCCCGCAGCGGCCAGGGGAGGTCGTGGTAGCGCCGTCCCAGCACGGTGACCGAGCCCGACGCCGGTAGGTCGAGGCCCATGATCATGCGCATCGTGGTCGACTTCCCTGACCCGTTGGGGCCGAGGAAGCCGGTCACGGTCCCCGGACGTACGTCGAAGGACAGGTCGTCCACCGCCACCACATTGCCGAACCGCTTTGAGAGCCCCCGCACCTCGATCACGCGGCAAGCCTTGCACGGCCCCCCGGTCTTCTGGGTAGCAGGGAGACCCCTGAGATTGTGGATCGAAACCCGGCTAATGTCAGGGCACACTCGATTACGGGGAGGCCCTCGATGCCTGAGTTTCCCGCCATCACCCACGTCGCTCTGACAGTGAGCGACCTCGGTCGCAGCCGCCCCTGGTATCGCGAGTTGTTCGGCTCCGACCCCTTGATCGACGAGGATACCGGTCCGTTCCACCATGTCGTCTGGCTCATGGGTGGGACGCTCGTCGGTATTCACCAGTTCCCCGATTTGAAGAGCACAGAGCCGTTTGACGAGCGCCGCCCGGGTTTGGACCATCTCGCCTTCGCCTGCGCCGACCGGTCCGAGCTCGAGGAGTGGGAGCGCCATCTGAACGGGCTGGGCGTCGCACATGGCGGCATCGTCGATGCGCCGTACGGATCGGGCTTGTCGTTCCGCGACCCGGACAACATCGCTCTAGAGTTCTTCGCCCCGCCGGGTTGACGGGCAGGCAGCGGGCTGGCGCCCATTGACGCCTCGCAGGCTCGACGACCAGCCACCGGGTCCCGGTGCCACCTCGTGGCATTTGGGGGCTGCGTCGATCGGGCGGCGCAAGCCCGAGTCCAGAGCCGCGATCCTCGCGATAATGCCTCCGAGGCGACGGCAATCGGGAGGCCACGGTGTATTTGGAGTTCACGCCAGCGCAGCTGGACCTGCAGCACCGCCTCCGTGCGTACTTCGAGGAGCTCGTCGCCGATGTGGAGGGTTCCGACCTGGGCGAGCCGACGTACACCCAGTACATCCGCCGGATGGGCCAGGACGGTTGGTTGGGCCTCGGGTGGCCAGTTGAGTACGGAGGTCAGGCCCGAGGGCCGATCGACCAGATGATCTTCGTCGAGGAGTCCCACTGGGCCGGGGTGCCACTGCCGCTGCTCACGCTGAACAGTGTCGGTCCGACGCTGATGGCACTCGGGACCAGCGAGCAGAAGCAGCGGATCCTGCCCGGAATCCTCCGCGGGGAGGTCCATTTCTCCATCGGCTACACGGAGCCGTCCGCGGGTACCGATCTCGCATCACTTCGCACGCGCGCCGTGCGCGACGGCGACGAGTACGTCATCAACGGCCAGAAGGTCTTCACCAGTGCCATCCAGTACGCCGACTACGTCTGGCTCGCCGCCCGGACCGACCCCGATGCCCCCAAGCACAAGGGCCTGTCCGTGTTCATTGTGCCGGTCGACACCCCCGGTTTCCACTGGGTCCCGTTGGCCACCATCGTGGGCGACATCACCAGTTCGACCTTCTACGAGGACGTGCGGGTACCCGCCGAGAACCTCGTCGGCGCGGAGAACCAGGGCTGGAAGCTGATCACCAACCAGCTCAATCACGAGCGGGTGGCGATCTGCCCGGCCTCGGGGTTGCTGCGCAGCCTCTCCGAGGTGCGGCAATGGGCACAGCGGCATCGTCTCGCCGACGGGCGCACGGTGATGGATCACGAATGGGTCCAGATCAACCTGGCCAGGGTGCACGCGAAGGTCGAGGTGCTGAAGCTGTTGAACTGGAGGGTGGCCTGGGCGGCCGACAAGGGGTTGAACCCCGCCGACGCGTCCGCGACCAAGGTCTATGGCACCGAGCTCGCTCTCGAGGTCTATCGACTTCTGCTCGAGGTGGTGGGTCAGGCGGGCTATCTGGCCGAGGGCTCGCCCGGGGCCGTGTTGCGAGGCCGCCTGGAGCAACAGTCCCGGAGTCAGACCATCTTCACCTTCGGAGGAGGGACCAACGAAGTCCAACGCGACATCATCGCGATGATCGGGCTCGGCATGCCGCGTGCGCCCCGCTGAGGGCGGCAGTCCGCTCAGCCGTGTTCAGCTGACGACAGCTCACCGTCGAGAAAGGATTCGAGCCGCTGCTCCTCGTCGATCGCGGTCACTGCGCCCGTCGCGTCGTGCAGGACCACGCGGTCGCGTCCCTGGCGCTTCGCGGTCAAGAGCGCGCCGTCGGCACGGCTGAGGACCGTGGTGAGGTCCTCGCCGGCTTCGGCATCGGTGATGCCGAAGCTGGCCGTGAACTTTGGCAGTCCCCCGACCGTGATGGCGGCGTCGAGCTGCGCACGCACCGTGTTGAGTGCCCGGGTGGCGTCGATCGCGGAGCAGTCGGGAAAGGCGATCGCGAACTCCTCGCCGCCGTAGCGAGAGACGAGATCGCTGCCCCGCAAAGAGTCGCGTAGCACCCGGGCGAAGAGGCGCAGCGCCCGGTCGCCGGTCTCGTGGCCGTAGGTGTCGTTCAGCGTCTTGAAGTGGTCGAGGTCCGCCATGGCGACGGCGACCGGTTCGAGGTGCGGCGGGACCGCCGCAACCTGCTCGGAGAAGGCCCGGCGGTTGAGCAGCCCGGTCAGAGTGTCGGTCGACGCCTGCAGCTGCGTCTCGGCCATGACCCTGAGGAGCCCGATGCGCGCACCGGCGAGCTTGGCCAGCGTTGCGAGGTCGTCGATCCTGTCGTCTTCGACCTCCACCTGAGGATGCCCGGTGGCATGGATCACGCCGACGGTGCGACCCATGATGGACACGGGCACGCAGAGCGCGGAGATGCGCCCCTGCGGCCGATTGCGCAGCTTCGGGCAGGCATCGAGATCGTCACTGTCGCCGAACACCTGAATCTGCGCGCGCCGCGCTGCCGGGCAGCGGTCGGGTGAGTCCACGCCGCAACTGGGGGGTTCCCCGTCCGGACCGACCGCGGCCATGCGTACGAGATGGGCGTGACTGTTGTCCGCCAAGAGCAATTCCGCCGGGGCATCGGGCAGCACCGCACCGAACGAGCGCTCGATGACGTCGATGACCTCGGGCTCGCCCTCGGCCATGTCGAGAGCGTTGGCCAGGCGGCTCTCGAATCGTTGGCGTTGCACCTGGGAGTCCCGGATGACGGCCTCGTGGTCCGCTGACGCGATCGCCTCCGTCAACTCGGTGTTCAGGTGCTTGATCTTCTCGTCGGTAAGCCGTTGCTGGCGCTCTCCGAGGATGACCAGCACGAAGGCCAGTGGCAGCATCACGGCCATGAGGAGGCCGACCGACACCA
>Ga0181526_10001950_pt1 | contig 18744 bp, 16 predicted proteins | sample PEATcosm2014_Bin_35_FD_119750 | JGI IMG/M metagenome (GOLD analysis project Ga0181526, IMG submission 119750) | Peatland microbial communities from MTU Mesocosm Facility, Houghton, MI, USA - PEATcosm2014_Bin06_30_metaG | ecosystem: Environmental > Terrestrial > Soil > Wetlands > Peat | place...
CACCGCCATGAAGAGCGGGCCGACGGTGCACCTGCTGGGCCAGACGGTGGTCTTCGACGAGGACCTGGAACTGGTCGAGCCCGGGTCGGGGGTCATCGGCAAGATCGCCCGGTCAGGTGACATTCCGCTCGGCTACTACAACGATCCGAAGAAGACCGCCGAGGTGTTCATTCAGGTCAAGGGCACCCGCTACGTCATGCCGGGCGACTACGCCACGGTCGAAGAGGACGGGTCGATCACGCTGCTCGGCCGGGGATCGATCGTCATCAACTCCGGCGGCGAGAAGATCTTCCCCGAGGAGGTCGAGTCCGCCGTGCGCTCCCACCCCGACGTCATGGACGCCATCGTGTGCGGGGCGCCCGACGAGCGCTGGGGCCAGACGGTGGCCGCCATCGTGCAGCCACGGGCGGGGCACGAGGCACCGTCGTTGGAGTCGCTGCAGGAGCACTGCCGGGAGTCCATCGCGGGCTACAAGCTGCCACGTCGTCTCCACGTGGTCGACACGGTGGAGCGCTCACCGTCGGGGAAGCCGGACTACACGTGGGCAGCCGGCATCGTCGGATCGGCGGCAGGAACCCAGGCCGGCGCGGCAGCGGCAGGCTCGTCCAAGTCCTGAACAACCTTTTCGACATCACCGTCGGGGCGCGTTACGGTGCGCCCATCACTCGGGCCCGGACACGACGCATGACCCACCAATCGAGTTCGCCCCGGCGCGGCGTGCGGCACACCCTCTTCGCCGCCTGTGCAGGGATCGCGCTGCTCCTGGGTGTGATCGGCACGGCCACGCTCCCGGCGGCAGCCGCCGACGTGGCCCACGTCGACGCCACCTCTTCGTGGACCGTGTACCACGGCAACCCGTTGGGCACCGGCGCCGACCCCTCGGGCGTCACCTTCAGTCCGCCGAACCTGGCCTGGAAGTCGCCGGTCCTCGACGGCCAGGTCTACGGCGAGCCGCTCGAGGCCACCGGACGAGTCTTCGTGGCGACGGAGAACGACACCATCTACGCGCTCCGGGCCGACACGGGCGCCATCCTGTGGTCGGCGCACGTGGGGACCCCGGTCCCCTCGGAAGGGGGCGGCAACCTGCTGCCGTGCGGTGACATCCAGCCAACCGTTGGTATCACCGGGACGCCCGTGGTCGACACCGCCCGCGGGGAGATCTTCGCCGTGGCCGACGAGCTGAGCAACGGCGCGCCGGCCCACGTCCTCGTCGGGTTGTCCATCTACACTGGCGCGTCGCTGATGGCCCAGCGCGTCGACCCGCCGGGACAGAACCCGGCCGACATCCTGCAGCGCACGGGGCTCAACCTGAGCAACGGCAATGTGATCTTCGGGTACGGCGGCAACGACGGCGACTGCGCCACCTACAGCGGCTGGGTCGGCTCGGTTCCCGAGGGCGGCGGGACACCCGGCTACTACCAGGCGGTGCCGATCGGCCATGACGGGGCCGTGTGGATGGGCGGCGCCGCGCCCGAGGTCGACGCAGCAGGGAACATCTGGGCGACGACGGGCAACGGTTCGTCGTCGACCCCCTACGACTTCAGTGATTCGGTCCTGGAGCTGTCGCCTGGTCTGGCCCGCACGCAGTACTTCGCCCCGAGCACCTGGTCGTCCGACAACGGGAGCGACCTCGACCTCGGATCGAGCTCGCCGGCGCTGCTCTCCAACGGGACCGTCCTGCAGGTGGGCAAGTCGTCGACCGCCTATCTGCTGAGACAGGCCTCCCTGGGTGGGATCAATGGGCAGATCGGCTCCCCCATCAGCGCGTGCGGGAGCGACTCCGACGGCGGGGATGCGGTCGCGGGGACCGTCGTCTACGTCCCCTGCGGCAGTGGGGTGGAGGCGATCGAGACCAGCCCGCTCAGCGTGCAGTGGCAGACCTCGTCCGGGGCGCACGGTCCCCCGATCACGGCGGGCGGGCTCGTGTGGTCGATCGGCGGGTCCTCGCTCTACGGACTCAACCCGGCCGACGGGACGAAGGTGCAGCAGGTCTCGATCGGTGGCAACGCCAACCACTTCCCCACCCCGTCGGTGGGCGACGGCCTGCTCCTGGCACCGTCGACCGACCAGGTCTACGCCTTCTCGGGATCGGCTGGGCTCCCCGGTCCGCCGTCTCCCGCGCCGCCCGCCCCGCCCCATTCGTCGTACTGGATGGTCGCATCCGACGGGGGGATCTTCAGCTTCGGCAACGCCGGCTTCTTCGGATCGACGGGCAGCATCCGTCTGAACAAGCCGATCGTCGGCATGGCAGCGACAGCATCGAAGAACGGCTACTGGTTGGTGGCGTCCGACGGGGGGATCTTCAACTACGGCGATGCCGGGTTCTTCGGCTCCGAGGGTGGCAAGCCGCTGAACGCGCCGATCGTGGGCATGGCCGCCACGCCGGACGGGGGCGGGTACTGGCTCGTGGCGTCCGACGGCGGGATCTTCAGCTTCGGTGACGCGAAGTTCTACGGCTCCGAGGGGGGCAAACCGTTGAACGAGCCCGTCGTCGGCATGGCCTCCGGCTCCAACGGGGGCGGGTACTGGCTCGTGGCGTCCGACGGCGGGATCTTCAGCTTCGGTGACGCGTCCTTCCACGGCTCCATGGGGGGCACGCCGCTGAACAGGCCCGTCGTCGGCATGGCGTCCACCTCCGACGGGCTCGGCTACTGGCTGGTCGCGTCGGACGGCGGGATCTTCGACTTCGGCGACGCCGGGTTCTTCGGCTCGGCCGGCAGCGTGCCGCTGGTCCGGCCGGCCGTCGGGATGGCGGCGACGACCGACGGGCATGGGTACTGGATCACCGCCTCAGACGGCGGCATCTTCAATTACGGCGACGCGAACTTCTACGGCTCCGAGGGCGGCGTCGCGCTGAACAAGCCGGTCGTCGGCGTGGCGTCCGCCAGCTGACGTCGGGAGCCCGGCCGATTCCCCCAGCTCGAACTACCGCAGTGCGATGAGCCCCGCCGGCGTGGACGCGAACCCGCACGCCTCGAAGTAGAAGGCGCGCAGATCCCCCTCGAAGTCGACATGGAGCCATTCGCAGCCGGCAGCTCGGGCCTCTCCCGTGGCCACCTCGATCAGGCCGGTGCCGATCCCCTGTCGGCGGGCGTCGGCGGCAACGAGGGTGTCCACGACGAAGGCATGGACACCGCCGTCCCAGGCCACGTTCACGAACCCGACCAGGCGCTGCCCTGCGTAGGCACACACCCAGCCCAGGCTGTGACGCTCGACCTGGTCCTTCCAGCCGACGTCCAGCGCGGGGTGGACGAAACCCTCCGCGTGGAGCGCGTTGAGGTCCGGGTCGGTGAACGCGCCGCGCCAGGCGTAGGCCACATCCATGGGGCGACAACCTAGGCCCGCCCCACGCGATGATGCACGGGTGCCGAAGGGCCCCCTCCTCCTCTTGACCGGCGCCCCCGGCTGTGGCAAGACGACCGTGGCGCCCCTGGTGGCAGAGCACCACGACCCGTCGGCCTGCCTCGACCTGGACTGGTTCTTCGCCAAGCTGCGGCGGGGGGCGATCGAGCCGTGGCGGGAGGAGGCGCACGGGCAGAACCGGGTCGTACTCCGTGCTGCGGCCGCGGCGGTGGCGACGATCGCCGAGGGCGGCTACTTCACCGTTGCCGAGGGCATCCTCTACCCCTTCATGCTCGACCTCTTCGTGGCGGCCTGCGAGCCGCACGGCGTCGACATCAACTACGCGGTGCTGCGGGCGCCGATCGGCGTGGTCCAGCAGCGGGTGCAGGATCGCACGCTCGAGCCGCCACACGCCGGGGCCCTGGCGGACGCCGGTGTGGTCGACGACCTGTGGACCCAGTTCGAGAGCCACGGCGTCGAAGAGCGCCACCGGGTGGACTCCGGCGCGCGCCGGCCGGCCGAGGTGGCCGAGGAGATCGATCGCCGGATGCAGGCCGGCGAGTTCCGCCTGTAGTGACTACCTGCCGCCGGCGGCCAGCCGCAGCTTCGTCGTGAGGTGCACGGGGTCCTTGTCGAAGTCCTTCAGCACGTGCTTGCCGAACGTCTCGGTGGCTTCCTCGCACGCTTCGATGGGCATGGAGGTCGAGAGCATCCCGAACGCCAGTTGGTCCGCGCCGGTCGCCACGAAACTCTCGACGGCCTTGCCCACCTCGTCGGGTGTACCGATCGCGGTCACACCCGCTGCAATGGCGGCGTCGAGCGTGGCGGCGTCCATGCCGGGAATGATGGCGGGCCACTCCGGGATGCCGGGAGGCCTGGGGAACGTGTCGAGGTAACGGAAGACCAGGCTCAGGTGATAGTTGGAGTCGGCCTCGAGGAAGGTCTTGCGCGCCTTGGCCCCGTCCTCCATGCAGATCATCTGGCTCGTGATCATCACGTTGTTGTTCACGAAGCCACCCACGGGGTTGGTGCAGTCCTCGATCTTCTCCTTGTAGCGGCTGACCAGCGGAGTGAGCTGATCGGGGGTGGAGAAGCCGAAGCACAGGACGCCGACGCCGAGCTCTGCGGCGAGGTCGAACGTGGACGGGCTGCCCGCTGCCATCCAGATGGCGGGGTGGGGCTTCGAGTAGGGCTTGGGCAGGACGTTGCGGCTCGGCATGGAGAAGAATTTGCCGTCGTAGCTGTAGTCCTCGTCCTTCCACATGCGCACGATCTGGGGCAGCGTCTCGGCCACCATCTCACGGGTGAGGTCCGAGTCCTCGATCCCGAAGCCCTTCTGTTCGGTCGTCGACGAGCCACGCCCGGTGCCGAATTCGAAGCGGCCCTCCGAGAGGTGGTCGAGCATCGCCACCCGCTCCGCGATGCGGGCCGGGTGGTTCACCGGCGGTGTGATGTTGAAGATGCCCGACCCGATGTGGATGTTGCTCGTCTTGGCGGCCACGAAGGCGAGGAAGGACTCGGAGGCCGACAGGTGCGAGTACTCGGTCAGGAAGTGGTGCTCGGACGCCCAGGTGTACTTGAAGCCGGCCTTGTCCGCCGCCACGATGAACGCCACCTCGTCCATGATGCGATCGTGCTCGGCCGACTCACCGTGCTGCTCGACGTACCTGGGCAGCACACACGCGGCGTTGAAGATGCCGAATTCCATGGGGTTGCACGTCCTCGTCTACGGTGCCGCGGTCCGTTCCGCCGGCGCTGGTGCGACGCTAACACGGAGCGGATTAAAGTGCAACGTGTTCCAATAATGGCCCTTACATCCCAGGTCAGAGACGTTCGGAGATGCAGTGACCCAACCTGAGGCCGCCCAGCCGGCACCCACCGAGACCATCGCGGGCGCTGTGCTCGCCCGGGCCGGTGACTCGCGCCTCGGGCTCGTGGCGGGCGAGGCCCGGCTGACCCACGCCGAGGTCGTCGCCCGCGCCGCCCAACGGGCGGCCTGGCTTCGGGCCGCTCGGGCCGACGACCCCTTCCACGTGGCCGTCATGCTCGACAACGTGCCCGAGTTCGTCTTCTGGCTCGAGGCGGCCGCGCTGGTGGGCGCGGTGGTGGTCGGGGCCAACCCGACGCACCGGGGAGACGAGCTGGTGCGCGACCTGACCCACACGGAGTGCCAGTTCCTCGTGACCGATTCGACCTACCTACCCCTTGTGGAGGGATCCTCCATCGGCGGCGTCCTCGGTCACGTCACGGCCGACAACCCGCGGGTGCTGGTGCTCGACACGGCGGCCGCGCAACGGGATCTCGGCGCCCACGAGGGGGCGCAGCCCGGCGACGTGGCCGAGCCCGGCGTGACACCGGAGTCCCTCGGCTACCTGCTCTTCACCTCGGGTACCTCGGGCGCGCCGAAGGCGTGCCTGTGCAGCCAGGGCCGCCTGGCTCGGATCGGCGGCATCGTGGCGCAGATGTACGCGCTCACGCCCGACGACGTGTGCTACCTGTCCATGCCGCTCTTCCACTCCAACGCGTTGATGGCCGGTTGGGGGCCGGCGCTCATGGCGGGCTCCACGGTCGCCCTCCCCTCGTCGGGACGCTTCTCCGCCTCGGGCTTCCTGCCCGATGTGCGGGCGGCCGGTGCGACCTACTTCAACTACGTCGGGAAGCCGCTGTCGTACATCCTGGCCACGCCCGAGCGCCCCGACGACGCCGACAATCCCCTCGTGCGGGCATTCGGCAACGAGGGGTCGCCCGATGACGTCGTGCGCTTCGCGAGGCGCTTCGACGTGGCCGTCACCGACTCCTACGGGTCGACCGAAGGCGGCGCCACGGTGCAGCGGACACCGGACACGCCGCCGGGCGCGCTGGGTCGGGCACCCGAGGGGACCGTCGTGCTCGACCCGGCCAGCGGCGAGGAATGCCCGCCCGCCCGCTTCGACGAACACGGGCGGCTGCTGAACGCCGATGAGGCGATCGGTGAGCTCGTCTCCAAATCGGGCGGTGCGGGCTTCGAGGGCTACTGGCGCAACGACGACGCCGAGCGGTCGCGGCTCCGCGAGGGCTGGTACTGGACGGGGGACCTGGCCTACCGGGACGAGGCCGGCTTCTTCTACTTCGCAGGGCGCGACCACGATTGGCTGCGAGTGGACGGCGAGAACTTCGCGTCGGCGCCGATCGAGCGCATCATGCAGCGTCATCCCGACGTGGTCCTGGCCGCCGTCTACGCCGTGCCGGACCCTGTCGTGGGTGATCAGGTCATGGCCGCGGTGCAGCTTCGTCCGGGCCTGACCGCGCTCGGGGCGGACGGCCTGGCCGACTTCCTGGCCGCCCAGGAGGACCTCGGCACGAAGTGGGCGCCGCGCTTCGTGCGCATGACCTCGGCGCTCCCGGTGACCGCCACCAACAAGGTGCTCAAGCGGGGGCTGCGCGCCGAACGGTGGACGTGCGCGGACCCCATCCTCTGGATGCCCGCCAAGGGCGAGGCCTATCGGCTGCTGAGTGACGAGGAGGCCGCCGGGCTCGAAGGCGCGGTGGCGGACAGGGTCCTCTGACGGATTCCGGGCCGGCGCACGAGCGGGCCGGTTGCCCAGCTTTACGGCGACCGGTCCTGGCCGAGCTCGTCGCGCCTCGTTCGCCCGGCGCCCCGCAGCGCGCGAATGGGCCGGGTGACCCGCCAGCTCCACGTGCCCTGCACGGCATGGACCTCGGTCGTCGCCGCGTCGAGCGCACGCTCGGTCCGGGCAAGGGCGACGGACCGCTGCGCCAGCGCCGACTCGGCCGTGGCCACCCGGGACGCGAGGAGCTCCTCTCTCTCGGACGCCTCGCGTTCGCTCGCCGCGAACCGGACCTGGGTCTCGGCCAGGTGACGCTCGGCGTCGCCCAGGCGCTGCTCGGCCTCGGTCAGACGCTGTTGCGTCAGGGCCAGTTCGTCGCGCATGACGCTCAGGAGCGCCTCGCGCTCTTTGAGGAGGACGTTCATGGCCGCACGATCGAGCTGCTCGGCGTCCGCCCGACGTCCCTCGGGACCCGGCGGCAGGGCCCCCTCCACCCGGACCAGGTCGGGGTCCGCCACGGAGGTGAACGCCCGCATCGCCCGGTCCCTCTCACAGTGCGCTCCGAGCCAGGGCCACAGGGTGTCGATCAGGTACTCGCCGTCGTTGACGATGCGCGGGAACTCCACCAGGAAGAGCGGGATCCGGCGGACCGTCGCCCACAGGATGAGCCGGTGGAACCCGACCGCCAGGATCCGCGCCTCGTCGACGGGGTCGAGCGAGTACACCGCTCCCCCGGCAATCACGCCGTGCACGTCACTGGAGGGCAGATCGGACCAGAAGCTGTCCGCCATCGCGATGCGCTCCTGCAGGATCCGGCTCGTGGCCGCCGCCGCCAGCTCGCGGACCGGGACCAGCAGGGCCTCGACCTCGATCGCGCCCGGGTCGATCTGATCGCAGTACGCGAACAACCAGGGATCCTTGACCACGTAGGGCGCATCCTCGTCGAGGAGGTTGCGCTCCAGGCCCGCTCGGGCCCGTGGATCGAAGAACTGGTCAGGCGGGCCGGTGTCGAGGCCGCAGGCCTCCAGGAAGCGAACGAGGAAGCTCGTTCCGGCACGACCCGTGCCGGCGATCACCGCGTGGGGCCGAGGTCGCGAACCCCGACGCGAACCGGCGGCGACCGACGTCAAGTCTCGTCAGGGCCTCGGCGCGGTCCGTGGCACGCGGGTGCTGCCCCGGCACGCGCGCACTCGTTCTTCGACGGATCGTGGAGGGATGACATCACGTGACTCCTGCGATATTGCCCCATCATCGACGAGAGAGACAGCCCTTCGGAGGGACTCACAGGGGACGCTCAGCCATCCCTCAGCGACGACCCAGCCGTGCGGTCAGCGATCGACGCCGAGCACCAGTCCGCTCGTCGGCACGCCCGTCCCCGCCGTCACCACGACGTGCTCGAGTCCGTCGACCTGGTTGACGGACGTGCCGCGCACCAGCCGCACTCCTTCGGCGATCCCGTTCATCCCGTGCAGGTAGGCCTCACCGAGCTGGCCGCCGTGAGTGTTGATCGGCAGCGCGCCGCCGAGCTCGATCCGGCCGCCGCGTACGAAGTCCTTGGCCTCGCCCTTCGCACAGAACCCGAGCTCCTCCAGCTGGTAGAGCACGTAGGGGGTGAAGTGGTCGTAGAGGATCGCCGCCTGCATGTCGTCCGGCCCGAGACCTGACGTCTCCCACAGCTGGCGGGCCACGACGGCCATCTCGGGCAGACCGAGCAGGTCGTCGCGGTAGTAGCTCGTCATCATGTCCTGACCCTTGCCCGAGCCCTGGGCCGCGGCCCGGATGACGGTCGGGGCCGTGCGCAGGTCGCGGGCGCGTTCGAGCGACGTCACGACGAGCGCCTGGCCGCCGTCGGTCTCCTGGCAGCAGTCGAGCAGGTGGAGCGGCTCCACGATCCACCGGCTGGCCTGGTGCTCCGCGAGCGTGATGGGCTGCTCGTAGAACCAGGCCTTCGGGTTGGTGGCGGCGTGCCTGCGGTCGGCCACCGCGACATGCCCGAGGTCCTCGCTCGTGGCGCCGTTCACATGGAGGTAGCGCTGCGCCGCCATGGCCACCCACGAGGCGGGCGTCAACAGGCCCACCGGGAGGTAGGAGGCCATGTGGGCGTTCTCCGCGGTCGGCACCGGGGCCCTGCCCTGCACGCCGGCGCCGAAGCGGCTCCCCGAGCGCTCGTTGAAGGCGCGGTAGCAGACGACGACGTCGGCGACGCCGGAAGAGACGGCCAGCGCCGCCTGCTGAATGGTCGCGCACGCCGCGCCGCCGCCGTAGTGGATCCGGCTGAAGAAGGTCAGTTCGCCGATGCCCAGACTGCGGGCGATGTCGATGTCGGGATTGGTGTCCGTGCTGAAGGTGACCATCCCCTGCACCTCGGAGGGGGCGATCCCGGCGTCGTGCAGCGCAGCGCGCACCGCCTCCACGGCGAGGCGCAACTCCGAGCGTCCCGAGTCCTTGGAGAACTCGGTCGCCCCGATGCCCGCGATCGCCGTCCGGCCGGAGAAGGTGTGGGGCATCAGCCGGCGCCCTTCGCTGCGTCGTCTCCCGACGGGAGGACAACGCTGACCGTGCCCGTCACGTGGTCGCCGAGCTCGTTGGCACCACGGATGGCGACGGTGACCATCCCACTCCGGCCGTCGTCGCCCATCGGGCCCTTGGCCGTGACCGTCCCGGTCAGCGTCATGGTGCAGTCCGGGTAGTTCGGCGCGCCGAGCCTGATGTCGACCTCCGACAGCCGGCTGCGCGGCCCGGACCAGTCGGTGACGTAGCGGCCGACGAGCCCGTTGGTGGTCAGGATGTTCATGAAGATGTCCTTCGAGCCGCGGCCCTTGGCCCGCACCGGATCGTGGTGCACGTCCTGGTAGTCGCGGCTCGCGATGGCTCCCGACACGATCAGTGTCCGCGTCACGGGCAGGACGAGCGTCGGCAGCTCGTCGCCCACCGAGACGCCGTTGAAGGTCGGCCCCGACACCGGCGCCGTCACCCCTCCGCCTCGGCGTCCGCGAGGGCCCGCTCGGCGATGTCCGCGCCGAGCCGCGCCAGCTGCGCGCTCGGGCCGCCCAGGAGCAGCTCTATCTGCTTGCCCCACAGGAAGTAGCGGTGGATCGGGTAGGTGATGTCCGCACCCATGCCGCCGTGGAGGTGCTGGGTGGCGTGCACGGTCCGTTGCCCGCGCTCCGCGGCCTGCCATTTGGCCGCCCAGGCCGCGTCGGCGGCGTCGCGCCCGCTGTCGAAGCGCCAGGCGGCGTTCTGCCAGGTGACCCGCATCGCCTCGATGTCGATGGCGGCGTCCGCCGCCCGCAGCATCGTGCCCTGGAACGTGCTCAGCGGGCGCCCGAACTGATGACGGCCGTTCAGGTACGCCGCGGTCCGTGTGAGCGCCGCCTCGCACACGCCGACCTGCAGCGCGCACAACGCGATCGTCGCCGCCACCGACAAGAAGTCGAGCGTCGAACGGCCGACGTCGGCGCCGACCAGCACCTCCTCGGCCACGACAGCCACCCCGGCGAGATGCAGGTGCGGATGGACTTCGCGGTTGGTGGTCAGGGCGCGCTCGAGCGAGACGCCGGGCGCGGCCGGGTCGACGAGCGCGAGCAGCACACCGCCACCCTCGGTGCGGGCCGGCACCACGATCCGTGCCGCCAGGTGCGCCTGGGGCACCGCGAGTTCGGTGCCGTCGAGCACCCAACCGTCGCCCTGTGGCATCGCCCGCACGGCCGGGGACGACGTCGGACTGGCGGCACTGCCGGTGAGGGCGGCGGTGAGGATCACGTCCCCCGAGACCACGCCGGGCAGCCAGCGGGCCTGCTGTGCCTCCGAGCCGAAGTGCGCGATGGGGAGAGCCCCGAGCACCAGGGTGGCCCAGAGCGGCACGGGCGCCACCGCGTTGCCCTGCGCCTCGAGCAGGAGGCACAGCTCCATGAGCCCCTGGCCGGCACCGCCCTCCGACTCGGGCACGGCAAGGCCCAGGAGGTCGGCATCCGCGAGCGCCTGCCAGAGCGCACGGTCGATGCGGTCGTCCGTCTCCTCGACGACCCCGACACGCTCGGGGTCCACCAACCCCGAGAACAGCCCGGTCGCCGCCTCCGAGACGGCGAGCTGCTCCTCGCTGAAGTTGAAGTCCATCAGGCCGCGCTCCCTGACACGGACGACCCCGCCGGCACGAAGAGGGGCAATGACAGCTCGTCGTCGTGGTCCACGAACACGGCCCGCAGCTTCATGCCGATCACGATTGTGCCGGGCTCGACAGCGCCGAGGTTCGCCACCACGCGCGTCCCCTCCTCGAGCTCGACCAGTCCGATCGGCAGCGGGTAGTCGAACGCGGCGACCTGCGGGTAGTGCACCACGACGAAGGAGTAGAGGGTGCCCAGGCCACTCGCCTCGACGGTGTCCCACTCCAAGGAGCCGCACGCGCCGCAGGCAGGCAACGGCGGGTGGCGCAGCGTGCCGCACGACGTGCAGCGCTGAATCAGCAGCTTGTGCTCACGGGCGCCCTCGTACCAGAACGCGTTGTCCTGAGTGATGGCGGGCCGCGGTCGCGGCGGGCGCGGCGGCGTACGGGCGGGCGGCAGGTACTTGAGGATCCGGAAGCGCTGGGTGGCGACGGGCTCGCCGGTGTCGAAGAGCGCCTGGAGCAGCTCGGTCCCCACGGGCTCGCCCTCCGGGACGTCGGCGTCGGGGACCGCGACGTAGTCCATCCGGGTCGTGACGAAGCGCCCGGTCCCCAGTCCGGTCCGCTTGGGGTCGGAGATCGACTCGATCACCGAGCGCACGAGCAACCGGTCTCCCACCACGAGGGGCCGGCCATAGAGCTGCTCGCAGTTGGTGGCGACCACAGAGGTGAGTCCCTCGTCGTCGAGCAGGCCCATCATGAGCTCGTTGGCCCCGCTCCCCTGCTCGCCCCCGGCCGCCCGGGCCTCCTCGGTCGCGACGGTGGCGCGCAAGCCGCGCATGACCCAGGCCTGGAGCATGGTGGGTGGGGCGATGAGCCGGTCGTAGCCCGCCGCCCGTGCCGCCTCGTCGGAGACATAGACGGGGTTCTCGTCGCCCATCGCCTCGACCCAGTGCCGGATCATCGGCGCGTTCACCGCGTGGGTTGACAGGTTCGGGGCGCCGGCCGCCTGGCCGACCAGTGCTCCCAGCGGCACGCTGTGATCCGGGTAGGGCGCCAGCTCCTCGAACCGGTCCGCCCGACCCGAGCCGCCGTCCGTGCTCACCGCGCCCCCCGTGTCATGCCCAGGCCCGACGAGGCCACGATCTCACGCTGGACCTCGTTGACGCCACCACCGAACGTGTTGACCTGCGCCTGGCGCGCCGTCGCCTCGAGCCGCCCCCGCAGCAGCGCCCCGGGAGAGCCCGGCGTCAGGTAGCCGGCCGGACCCACCACGCCGAGGAGCAGCCGCACCACCTCGAGGATCCGCTCGGTCCCGAACACCTTGATCGACGACGACTCCGCGCCCGTGAGCTCGCCGTCGGCCACATGGACGGCCATGCGCCAATTGAGCAGCCACATCGCCTGCAGCTCGGCGTGGCACTTGGCGAGATCCATCTGGACCCAGCCCTGGTCGATCTGCGTCTTGCCGTCGTCCGTCGGCTGCCTCGCCGCCCAGGCCACGATGCTCTCGTAGAGGGAGAGGGCCAGTCCGCTCCAGGCCGCCAGCCCCACCCGCTCGTGGTTGAGCTGGGTGGTGATCATGCGCCAGCCCTCGTTCTCCGCGCCCACGCGGTTCGCCACGGGGACCCGGACGTTGTCGTAGAAGGTCTGCGTCGTCGTGAGCCCGCCGACGGTGTTGATGATCGACCACTCGAAGCCCGGCGTCGTCGTCGGCACACACAGGATCGAGATGCCCTTGTGCTTGGGCACGTCAGGGTCGGTGCGCACGGCCAGCCAGATGTAATCGGCCTGGTCGGCGCCACTGGTGAAGATCTTGGCCCCGTTGACCACGTACTCCTCCCCGTCACGCACGGCACGTGTGCGCAGCGAGGCCAGGTCGGTGCCCGCCTCGGGCTCGGTGTAGCCGATGGCGAAGTTGACCTCACCGGCGAGGATCCGGGGCAGGAAGAAGGACTTCTGTTCGTCGGTGCCGAACCGCATGAGCGTCGGCCCGACCGTGTTGATCGTGACGAAGGGGAACGGGGCACCGGCGCGCCGTGTCTCGTCGAAGAAGATGAATTGGTCTGTTGCCGGCCGCCCCTGCCCGCCGAACTCGGCCGGCCACCCGATGCCGAGCCACCCGTCCTTGCCGATCTGGCGCACCACCTGGCTCCAGGCCGCGCCCCCCTCGCCGCCCTCGGCGAGCCCGGACCGCACCTCGTCGGTCAGCAGATCGGCGTAGTAACCGCGCAGCTCGGCGCGCAGCTGCTGCTGTTCGGGGCTCTCTTCGAGGAACATCGTGGGGCAGCCTCGCGTGCACTCCGCGGTCCCTGCCAGGTCAAGGCCGCGCTCGGTCGAAAACTGTAACACGTTCTCGTTTCGTCGGCCCGCTCAAGTGTGCCTGCGCGTCTAGGCCCGGGGGGCCGAGGCGAACAGGTTGAGGCCCAGCCCCTCCGAGAGGTACTCCGTGATGCGCTGGCCGCGCACGCTGTTGCCCGCCTCGTCGAGGCGTGGGGACCAGGTCCCCACGCCGCCCTTGCCCGGGGACACCGTGACCAGCCCCCCGCTGACCCCGCTCTTCCCTGGTAGGCCCACGTCGTAGAGCCAGTCGCCGGAGCGCTCGTAGAGCCCCGAGGTGGCCAGGACGGCCAGCACCCGTCTACTGCAGCCGGTCGCGACCGCCCGCTCGCCGGTCATGGGGTTGACCCCGCCGTCAGCCAGCGTGGCCCCCATGACGGCGAGATCGCGCGCGCTCACACGCAGCGCGCACTGGCGGGTGTACACGTCGGTCGCGACCTCGGGATCGCAGTACATGCGCCCGTAGCCGTACAGGAGGTGCGCGATGCCCCGGTTGCGGAAGTTGGTCGCCGCCTCGGACTCGTACACCTCTTCGTCCATCTCGAGTGTGCGCCCGGCGAAGACGGAGAGCCCGGCCACGATCCGCTCGAACTGCTCTTCGGCGGTCTTCCCGGGCACGAGGCTCGTGGTCGCCAGCGCGCCGGCGTTCACCATGGGGTTCATGGTGCGGTCGGCGTTGAGCTCAATCCCCATCACCGAGTCGAAGGGGAGGCCGGTGCTGTTCACGCCGAGCTTGCGCCGCGCCTCGTCGGGACCGATGACGTCGCAGACCAGGGCGAAGACGAAGACCTTGGAGATGCTCTGGATCGTGAACTCTTGCTCCGCGTCACCGACGGCGAACAGGCGCCCCTGCACCCCGGCGACGCACACGCCGAAGGCGTCCGGCGGGGCCTCGGCCAGTGCGGGGATGTAGTCGGACACGCTTCCCTCGTCGAGGTGGCGGAAGCGCTCGTAGCCCGCCGAGACGAGGGCCTGCACGTCGGGGTCCGCCGGGAGGTTTCCGGTCGAGACCCGCTCGGGGACGGGAAAGTCGCCGCGAAGGCTGTCGGTGTCCATGGGTAGGGTGGCTATGCCCCGGTCCGCACGTCCGTCACGTCGTCCTCGGTGATCGTCGGGAGCTCGGCGATGCCGTTGAGGAGTTGGCGCTCCCAGACCTTGCTGAGCTTGTCCAGCAGGGGTGAATGGCTCTCGATGCGGAACTCGCTGATCGTCTGGGCACCGTTGACGTAGATGCCGACGTCGTAGGGCGGCCCGACGGACAGGTTCGCTCTCGCCGTGCTCATCATGGAGCCCAGGGCGATCTTGGCGGCGGTGACGAGGTCGACGTCGGCCTGGACGGCGAGCTCGAGCATGAACTTGCCGTACTTGCTCTCGCCGATCTGGAGGAACGGTCGCTCGTCGGACGCCCTGATGTAGTTGCCCTCCGGGTAGACGAGGAGGATGTCGGACGGCTCCGACCCGACATGGCCCCCGAGGATGAAGGTCGCCGTGCCGTCCGCCCCGACCTCTCTCAGTGCCTCCCGGTGCGCGCCTGCGACTTCGTGGCTCAGGCGGCCCAGGTACAGGGCCGCCTCGAAGAGGTGGCCGACGGTCGCCAGGCTCTCGGGCGCATCGTCCGCGGTGAGGTCGCGCCTGATGCGGTCCAGGACCTCCTGGGTCGTCGCCAGGCTCCCGGCCGACTCGATCACGAAGAGGCGATCGGGAGTGGGCTGGAGGACGTGCATCTTGCGGTAGGTGCCGACGTCGTCGACACCCGCGTTGGTGCGGGTGTCGGCCAGGAAGACCAATCCCTCGTGGAGGCGCAGGGCCAGGCAGTAGGTCAACGGCTCGTTCCTCGTTTCGCTCGGCCGATCGGGTGCAGCGACTGCGCTCCGGGAACCTAGCGCCCGCGCGCTCGTCCTCTGCCGGAGCGGCCGGTCGCCGGGCCGATGCGGGCGCCGCCCGCCGTCGTGCCGTGCCCGGGCTCAGGCCCGGAGGTGCGGGTCTGTGCCTATGATCACTGACACACGTTCTAGAAATTGCCTCGAAAGGGCAGGCGATCCGGCGCCGGGAGGCGACCACCGGGTTGCCCGAAAGGGGGGCCGATGAGTCTCGACGAGATCGACCTGATTGACGGGCGCAACTTCGTGCACGGAGTGCCCTACCACTGGTTCGCCGAGTTGCGGCGCGAGGCACCCGTCTACTGGCACCCCGAGGCGGTGGCACCCCGGGGCGGCTTCTGGGCCGTCACCCGCTACGACGACTGCGTGCACGTCAACCGGGACTGGGAGCACTTCTCCTCGGCCCGGCGCGGTGCCCTCTTCCACGAGTCGGACGACGAGATGCTCGCCCAGCAGCAGCTCTTGATGCTCAACATGGACCCGACCATGCACACGCGCTACCGCCGCCTGGTCAACAAGGGTTTCACCCCCAAGATGGTGCGAGACCTGGAGCAGCAGATCATCGGGTACGCCGACGGCATCATCGACTCGGTGTGCGAGCGCGGCACGGCCGACTTCGTCGAGGAGATTGCCGCCGAGCTCCCGCTCCTCGTCATCGCCGAGCTGCTAGGCGTGCCCCAGGACGACCGCCGCATGGTCTTCGACTGGTCCAACCGGATGATCGGCGCGGACGACCCCGAGTACCAGGTCCCCGGTTCCGCGCCCGACGAAGCGCTCATGCAGGTCTACAGCTACGCCGAGGAGCTGGCCTCCGAGCGCCGGCTCCGGCCCAGGCAGGACCTCATTTCGGTCCTGCTCGACGCCGAGGTCGAGGGCGAGAAGCTCAACGAGCTCGAGCTCGATCTCTTCTTCCTCCTCCTCATCGTGGCGGGGAACGAGACGACCCGGAACCTGATGTCCGGCGCCATGACCGCCTTCTTCGACCATCCCGACCAGTGGGAGCTCCTGCGCAAGGACCGCTCGCTCCTGCCGGGTGCGGTGGAGGAGATGCTGCGCTTCGTGACGCCGGTCATGCACTTCCGCCGCACCGCGACGACCGACCTCGAGCTGCACGGCCAACAGATCAAGGAGGGCGACAAGATCGTGTTCTGGCACATCTCGGCCAACCGCGACGAGTCGGCCTTCGAGAACCCCGACGACCTCGACATCACCCGCTCCCCCAACAACCACATCGCCTTCGGCGGGGGTGGGCCGCACTTCTGCCTCGGGGCGAACCTGGCCCGCATGGAGATCATGGTGATGTTCGACCGGCTGCTCGACCGCGTGCCCGACATCTGGCTCGACGGCGAGGTCCAGCGCCTGCAGTCGAACTTCATCAACGGGACCAAGCACATTCCCGTCGCGTTCGCACCCTCCGCCCCCGTCGGGGGTACGCCGCTCCCGCCGCGGGCCCGCTGAGGTCACGGCCGTGACCGAGCACGCGGTGCGCTTCCACCAAGCGGTGTCGTTCCTCCCGACGCGCCAGATCATCCCCCTCGCCAAGGCCTGCGACGAGCTGGGCTACGGCGGCATGTACGTCTCCGACCACTTGTTCAACCCGCGCCAGCTCGAGTCGCGCTACACCTACTCGAAACGCGAGGACGGCGCCCCGAGCTGGGGTGCCGAGACGCCATGGCCCGACCCGATGTGCGTGATCTCGGCCTTGGCCGGCGCGACCGAGAATCTGCTCTTCACGACCGGCGTCTACATCGCTCCGGTGCGCGACCTGATGACGGTGGCCAGGTCGGTGGGCACGACCGCCGTCCTGTCGGACGACCGCCTGCGACTCGGCGTCGGCGTGGGCTGGTGCAAGGAGGAGTTCGACCAGACGGGCCAGGACTTCACCACCCGGGGCAAGCGGCTGGACGAGATGATCGTGGCGCTGCGCGCGCTGTGGGCCGGCGGGTGGGTGGAGTTCCACGGCGACTACTACGACGTGCCGGAGTGCCAGATGGAGCCGTCACCCACCACCCCGATCCCCATCATCGGAGGCGGGCACTCACCCGTCGCCCTGCGGCGGACGGCGTCGCTGTGCGACGGCTGGGTCGCGGCCGGGGCCTACAGCGAGGACGAGGCCTGGGCCCACCTCGCCGAGCTGCACGACGCGCTCGAGAAGGCGGGACGCGACCAGGAGGGTTTCACGATCTACCTCTCGCTCAACGAGCCCCCCGACGTCGACCTGTACCGTCGCTTCGCCGACGCCGGGGTGACCGACTTCGTGTGTGCTCCGTGGATGGGCGTCGACGTGGCTCCGGGAACCCCCGACGACGAGGCGCTGGCCGCGCGGCTCGGCGCCGTGCGGTGGTTCGCCGACGAGATCGTCGCCAAGGTCTGAGCAGCCCCGGGCAGGGGACGCGAGAGGAGCCACCCGTGAAGACGATGAAGATCGGACTGCAGCTGGGCTACTGGGGCTCGGGGCCTCCCCCCAATGCGGTGGAGCTGGTGACGGAGGCCGAACGTCTCGGTTACGACTCCGTCTGGACGGCGGAGTCGTACGGCTCGGACGCGCTCACCCCGCTGGCCTGGTGGGGATCACGCACCGAGCGCGTCCGCCTCGGCACCTCGCTGTGCCAGTTGTCCGCGCGCACGCCGACGGCCATGGCCATGGCCGCGCTGACGATGGACCACCTCTCCGGCGGGCGCTTCGTCCTCGGTCTCGGCGTGTCGGGCCCCCAGGTGGTCGAGGGCTGGTACGGCCAACCCTTCCCGGCCCCGCTCGCCCGGACCCGCGAGTACGTCGACATCGTGCGCCAGGTCCTCGCCCGCGAGAAGCCGGTGACCAGCGACGGCCCGCACTACCCGCTCCCGTACCCGGGTGGCTCGGGGCTGGGCAAACCGCTGAAGCCCATCGTGCACCCGCTGCGGACGGACATCCCGATCATCCTGGGCGCCGAGGGCCCCAAGAACGTCGCCCTGGCCGCCGAGATCGCCGACGGCTGGTTCCCCATCTTCTTCTCGCCCCGGGCGATGTCCTCCTTCGAGGCGTCGCTCGACGAAGGGCTCGCCCGCCCCGGGGCTCGCCGCAGCGCAGAGGACTTCGAGGTCCTCGCGTTCGCGCCCACCGTCATCACCGACGACACCGAGGCGGCGGCGGACGCCTTCCGGCCCTCGCTCGCCCTCTACATCGGCGGCATGGGGGCCAAGGAGATGAACTTCCACTTCGACGTCTTCGCCCGGATGGGCTACGAGGAGGCGGCCCACAAGATCCAGGACGCCTACCTCGACGGCCGCAAGGACGACGCGGCGGCCGCCGTCCCGACGGCCATGGTGGAGGACATCGCGCTGGTGGGCCCGGTCGCGAAGATCCGCGACGACCTCGAGGCGTGGCGCGAGTCGCGCGCCACGACCATGCTCGTCAACGGCGACGTCGCCACTCTGCGCACCCTGGCCGAGCTGGTGCTCGGCTGACGAGTCACCGTCGCGCTCCCCGCCCGAGTGCTCCTACATCACCCTCGGCCTCGCCGCGGCCGGCCCGACGTAGGACGCGGGGCCG
>Ga0181526_10001955_pt1 | contig 18681 bp, 18 predicted proteins | sample PEATcosm2014_Bin_35_FD_119750 | JGI IMG/M metagenome (GOLD analysis project Ga0181526, IMG submission 119750) | Peatland microbial communities from MTU Mesocosm Facility, Houghton, MI, USA - PEATcosm2014_Bin06_30_metaG | ecosystem: Environmental > Terrestrial > Soil > Wetlands > Peat | place...
CATCATCCAACATATAACAACGTAAGACGCGTAGGCCCAATAGGCATTAACGCCGAAGAATAATAAAACCGGGATGATCATGCTCAAAGGGTTGCATAAGCCTAAGGCCTGTGTATCAATATAATCCACGCACCCCCAGGCTTTATACGGGTTCCATAAAGGATAGGCTCCCGCAAGGATATTTTTAAAATAGTAAATAAACCAATAAAAAAAATCCGTGTTATCGGCGCCTAAGAAGTACCTGCCTGCCCAAATCTTGTTCAAAAACGCCCAGGCCAACATAGGGGCCAACAATGCCAGGGGCCAATATTTAAAAGCCTTCCGTGAAGCCACCTTCGCGCCCTCCTTGATCATTCCCGTCGGTGATTTAAATTAAATGAAATCCGCTGAAAATCAGTTTAGCATAACATCCCCCATCATTGAAATCAACAATTACGGGTGTATAATAAAAAAATCTATGAAATACAAAAAGATCCTTATTGTCCTGTGCGCTGTCCTGTTTTTCCTGGCCGCACTCACTTCTTATGTCAACCGGGTCATATTCCCCCGATTGATCAAAAAGATCGCCGTTGAGCGCATTGAAGAGGCCCTCAAAAGAAAAGTCGAGATCAGCAGTATTCACTTTAGCTGGGTCAAAGGCTTTATTATCAATAAAATTAAGATCTATGAAAAGGATTCAAATGACGCCGTTTTCGCCCAGGCAGACCAGGTTTCCTTCGGGATTATTATCTTTCCCGGGATCAAGCATTACAGGATCACCATTCCTTTTATCAATGTGCGCTCACCCTCGGCCCATTTGATCCGAACTGGCCCGGATACCTGGAACTTCAGCGATATGTACGCCCCCACCGGGACAAAAAAGCCGTCTTCGCTTGAATTAGCCTGGGGAGGAATGACCGTCAGTGATGGAAAATTCCTTATCGATGATGTATCCACCCCCAGCAAATGGAGCGAATTCTTTGATAATATCAATCTAAAACTTTCCCTTTCTTATAAAGGGATCAGCTATGATTTCACCGCGGACATCCCCGGGAAAAAAGGATTTATAGGGGCCACGGTGTATTATCAACCCATCACCAAAAATACGCAGGCCCAAATCCATCTTGAAAATATAGACACGGCCTCGTATTTATCCTTGATCAATATCCCTGATGTGCATCTAGCCAGCGGTGTCATTAAAGAGATCAATTTGAGTATTGATTACTCCCAGGACAAAACTTCAGCACAGGGTGATGTGTTCATGAAAGACCTCGATATTTCCAGCCATGATCAAAGCTTCAAAGGCGATATCCAGATCCGCGATTTGGACGCGCAATACCAGAATGGCGACATTACGGCCCGCGGACAGATGGCCTTGGCCCATATGCATACCAAGGTCCCCGGGCTTGACGCCGGCGGCAGTGTGCAGACCAAGGTAAGTGATTTTGAAATGACAAAAGATTCCCTGGCTTTCACCGGTTCCCTTCACGCGCAGGATATTTTTGTCCAATTAATAGACCGCCAGGTGCAGGCTGACGCCGTCATCCTGGATAATATGAAAATAAGAAAAGACAGGGAAGGCATCCAATCGGTCGGGAGCATTACGGCTAAAGGGCTTTTTGTGGAATGGCCCGGTCAAAAACTCCAGGGGGACTTTTCCCTCAAAGACGTGAACATGCGCATGAAAGATGAAAACGACATTACGCTGGATGGCAGCCTTGAGGCTGACCATTTTTCAACAAGCCTTAATGATGACAAAATATCCAGCCAGCGCGTCCTTCTTGAAAATTTCCGATTAGATGTCCTGGACCAACAAAACATCTCCTTGAAAACGCCATTATCCCTCGAAGACATGACCTTGGCCCTTGGAAAGAATATTTCGGCCTCCGCGTCAATAAAAACGGATAAATTATTGCTGGACCTGGATGACGGCATCATCAAAATATCCACCATCCTGGATGCCTCAAAAGGCAAACTTGTGATCGATGATCGAAAAACAATTGAAGCTGACCCGCAGTTGGAATTAAACCTTCAAATTCCCTTGAAAGATCCCCAACAATTGACCTATAAAGGCTCCATTACCCTTTCAGACGCGCAAATCCGGGGATTTTCTCCTTTCCAATACCTGGATAACGTCGAACTAGACGCTGATTTTCAGAATGATGAAGCCACTATCAACGCCTTAAGCGCCAATATTCTTGATACCAATGTCCGTGTTTTCGGGACGGTTAAAGATTTTAAAACCCCTGTCCTCAATATCATCGCTGAAGCTGATGAATTAAATTTAACTAAAATGAAAGACCTTGCCCCCCGATTGGTGGACCAATACGGACTGACCTTTGACGGCAGCAGTTCCGTCAAAGTCCAATTTGAAGGCCTGGCTTCCAGCCCCCTGACAGCGAAAATATCAGCGGTAGCTTCCGTTAAAAATGTAAGCGTCTCAAGCAGTAAGCTTCATCAGTCAATCAAAGATATTACCGGTATCATTGAAGCCACCCCTGATTCCCTGAAATGGCGCGACTTTACCGCCACTTATCAAGGCCAAAGATACACGTTAGCCGGCACCTTGGACGATTTCAAGGACCCTAAAATACTTGCCACCATCGACGGACCCAATATGGAGCTTAAAGCGGATATTGTTAAAGCCCAGGATCTCATCACCATCAACGGCATCACCGGTAAATATTTGAATATGGATTTTAACAATACAGGGAGCATCGTCCTGATGGCCGGTCAAGAGCCCAATTTTGATATCAAAAGCAATGTGTCTCTGGACTTGGAAGACCTGATAATGGTGCTGCCTGCCCAGCAAAAGAAAAATCTTCAGCCGTTGGATCCCACGGGGCTTGTCAGCATAACGGCCGGCCTTAAAGGGTCCGGCTTTGATTGGAAAAATTATCGCCTGAATGCCCAATTAACGAGCCCTGTCGTACGGCTTCACGGGTATGGCCTTGATGACATCAAGATCGGCATTGACCAGAACGAAGGCAAGGTCAAAAATCTTACCTTTGACGGGAAATTGTATGACGGGATAGTCCACGCGGTGGGCTCTATGGATCTGACAGCCAAGGGCATGCCCTACGATTTGGCTTTAAATATCGACAATACCGATATGCACAAATTAAAAATGGATTCCCCCCTTAAAATGGAAGAGATCGACGGAAAATTTTATTTAACAACCATTGCCCATGGGACATTGACTGATTTTAAAAATAATCTAAGCGCCACCGGTTCCCTGGCCATCAGGGACGGATTCTTGGCTGAATTCAATTTGTTTAAAGGATTATTAGGCATCCTCAATGATGCCCTGCGCCTGGGGCAAGTGGAGATCACTGATGTGGAAGGCAATTTCACGGTTAACAACCAAAAGATCAACACGGATAATCTCAGGCTTAAAGGCCCTACCATCGTGCTCCTGGGCAAAGGCTGGGTAAATTTCGATGAGACCTGCGATTTGGATATGACGGTGGACTTAAGCTCAGGGATCGTGCCGGCCATCGCCCATGATGTGCTTAGCACCCTCGACATCCACATTTACGACAAGATCAATGACCCCAAATTCAAGAAGAAGATTTCCGTGCCTTCGGTCATCAATACCCTTCTTAAAAACTTCCTGCAGTAGTCCGGCTTAAAAGTAATCGGAATTTTTTCAGCGCCCTGGCGCGGTGGGAAATTTTAGCCTTAAGTTCCGGCGGCAGCTGGCCGAAAGTTTTATTGTAGCGTTTAAGCAAAAATAACGGGTCAAAACCAAAGCCGTTGTTGCCCATATCCCTCGTGGTAACATAGCCGCTGCAAGTACCCTGTACTAGCCCTATCTCCCGGCCCTTGGCATCAACCAGGGCGATCACACAACGGTAGCGCGCCTGCCTCTTATGCATAGGCACGCCTTTAAGCAGGGAAAAAAGCTTATTGTTCCTGGCCTTTTCACTGGCTCCCTCGCCGGCAAAACGGGCGGAATAAATACCAGGGGCATTGCCTAATGCCTTGACCTCAATCCCCGAGTCATCTGACATGGCCATTTTTCCCGTTGACAGCGCGACTTCACGGGCTTTTTTTAACGCGTTGGCACGGTATGTTTTGCCGTCTTCAATAATATCCGGAATACGGGGATAATCTAAAAGAGAGGTGACTTTGAAAGGAAGATCGGCCAATAACTCCTTTATCTCTGTGACCTTGCCTTTATTGCGGGACGCGACTATTAGCTCTTGCACGACAATACCTTTAACTTCGGCAAATTCTTTTTTTGTATGCTTAAAAGTTCTTTAATGCCGCGGCGCGCCAGGGCAAGCAGGCCCTTCATCTGGGTTTCGGAAAAAGTCCCGCCCTCACCGGTGCCCTGCACCTCGACAAATTCACCCCGGCCGACCATGACAACATTCATGTCCACATCAGCTTTTGAATCTTCGATATAATTCAGGTCAAGCACATTAACGCCCTGATAAACACCGACGCTGATCGCCGCAATGAAATCTTTAATTGGAACTGTATCGATCATTTTCCGGCGGCGCATCCATAATACCGCGTCCGCCAGGGCAAGAAATCCGCCGGTGATGGAAGCGGTCCGTGTCCCGCCGTCACCCTGAAGAACGTCGCAATCGATACGGATGGTCCTTTCTCCTAATTTATCCATATCAATAACTGCCCGCAAGCTGCGGCCTACCAGGCGCTGGATCTCTTCAGTACGGCCTGATGTCTTCTCACGCCGGATGCGAGATGTGCAGGAACGCGGCAGCATGCCGTATTCCGCGGTCACCCATCCTTTGCCTGACCCTTTAAGAAACGGCGGCACTCCCTCTTCCACCGAAGCGGTGCAGATAACCTTGGTCTGGCCAAATTCAATAAGGCAGGAGCCTTCGGCGTTTTTCATGTAATTTTTAGTGACCTTGATCTTGCGCAGCTGATTGGGTTTACGCCCGTCCGGTCTTTTCATTATTTCCCCCTGCCCTTATATTCAGCGCTGACAGTTGTGCCGATGCCGCCGCGCGGATTCATGATGACCTCAACGCGCATCCATCGGGGACGGCACGCCCTGACCATATCATCCAAAAGTTTATTGACCAAATGCTCATGGAATATGCCCAAATTGCGGTATTTTACCAGATACAATTTCAAAGATTTCAATTCCAGGCAGGCCTTGGCCGGTTTATAACTGACCTTGATAAGGGCGAAATCCGGCAGGGCTGTTTTGGGGCAAATACAGGTAAATTCAGGGATGGTCAGATCCACGACGTAATCACGGTCGGAATATTGGTTTTCCCAAACTTCAATATCCGGCATCTTAAGCGCGCGGATATTTTTCTGGCGGTTTTCGTATGAGCTGACTTTTTTCATTTATCTAAGTTTCATGAATTTGTGTACTTGGGGAAGTATTCTAACGTCTTTAAGGATTTTTGCACATAATTTTTGATGTGCCACGCATTCCTCGATGATCCCCTTTTTCATATCGAGATAATTGGGCTGCAGGATAAATAAAATCTCAGGATCAATGGCTGCGGTCAGTTTCGCGGCCTTAAGGACATCCTCAAGCCGCGTGTTCAAAGAAATGACCGCTTTGACAAAGACCTCGCGGCGCCGGGCGATCTTCAAGAATTCCTTATGTTCGACCCAAAACGCTTTTTGTTTGGTGGATGAAGGCAATTTGATATCCATCGCGATGATATCGATATCCTTGACTATTCCTGCTAATGCATCGGGCAAGGTGCCGTTGGTGTCCAAATAGATCTTTTTTCCCCCCCGATGCAGGGCATGGCAAAAATTTTTGAGAAACACTTCCTGCAGCAATGGCTCACCGCCGGTGATACTGACCGAGTGGGCATTGTCATACATGGCATTGACCTGGGCCAGGGTGTCCTCGAGGCTGATCTCTTTATATTCACGCTTGCCGTCCCCGATGGAGGCCGGGGTATCGCACCAGACGCAATGCATGTTGCACTCGAAAAAGCGCACAAATACCTGCGGCACACCGGCGTACTTGCCTTCTCCCTGGATGGAACGGAATATTTCAAGAATTTTAGCGTTCATAAGGCATCGTCTTGGATCTTAGCCTGTGCGAAGCCTTGAGCGCGTAGTCGGCAGCTGTCGCACACACCGCATGGCTTGGATTTGCCGTTATAGCACGACCAGGTCAATTGCAGCGGTACATTCAATTTGACGGCTAACTTGACGATCCTCGCTTTGCTTAAATGGATCAAAGGAGTTTCGACTTTAATTCGCTTGCCCTCGATCGAAGATTTAAGGCCGCGTTCAAGCATACCCTGATAGGAACGGATAAATTCCGGGCGGCAATCCGGATATCCGGAATAATCCACGGCGTTAGCTCCGATAAAAATTGTCTCGGCACCGATGGCCTCGGCATAAGAGGCCGCGAAACTCAAAAAAATGATATTGCGTGCCGGTACATAGGTCACCGGGATCCCCTTGGCAGCCAAAGGCCTGCCCCGTGGAACGGATATTTTATCGTCTAAAAGCGCGGATCCTTTCCATGGCAAACTGATCTTGACCACGACACTTTTACAGCCTGCTTTGCGGGCGAGGACCTTGGCCTGAAGGATCTCTTTTTTATGCTTCTGTCCATAATCAAAGATCAGGCAATGGCAATGATATCCTTGGGACAACGCGTGATAAAGCGTTGTCGAGGAATCCAGGCCTCCGGATAATAAAATGACAGCTTTCTTATTCATAATAAATGACGCTTGCCGTATCGGATTCCCAAACCTGCACGTGCTTTAAACGCAAAGGGGCGCAATGAACGCTTAAGGAGCGGTAAATATAGCGGGCTAAATTTTCCGTCGATGGGTTAAGGTCCTTGAACGCGGGCAGATCATTGAGCACGACATGGTCCAATGGCGTTATCACCTGCTTTAATTTGTCCTTAAGAATTTTGAAATCCGTCAACAGCCCCACCCCGTCCAAAGAATTCCCGCAAACAACCGCCTCCACCTTCCATGTATGACCGTGCATATCTTTACAGGGGCCGTCATAACCATGCAATTGATGGGCTGAAGCAATATGGTCACGCACTGATACTTCAAACATAGGTATGCCTCCTGACATTCTTAACGCCCCCGCCTAAAAACCGCATCGCCAGGCGTTGAAATTGTCTTGGTTCATCACTGACAATAAATATATGCTGACAGGGGAGCAATCGGTTACGCAAAAGCTTTTTGGCGGCCAAAAGTTCTTTCACCTGCAAAGCCACTTCCTGGGCTGAGTCAACCAACTGCACCTTGCCCCCCATGACATTATGCAACACGCCTTTAAGCAACGGGTAATGCGTGCATCCTAAGATCAAGGTGTCGATCTTTTTCTTTTTCATGTCCCCCAAATATTGTTGAGCGACCTGATAGGTTACCGCATGATCGAACCAGCCCTCCTCTACTAATGGCACGAATAAAGGGCAGGCCTGGCTCATGACAACGATGTTTTTGTTTATTTGTACTATCTTTTGGGCATATTTGCCGCTTTTTACCGTCGAAGAAGTGGCGATGATGCCGACCCTTTTATTGCGGGTAACCCTGGCTGCTTTTCTGGCACCCGGCTCGATCACGCCAAGTATAGGCAGGTCGAATTCCTTTTTCAAGACATCCAGCGCCAGGGATGAAGCCGTATTGCAGGCAACAACCACCATTTTGACTTTGTATTTGAGCAAAGCCCCCACGATCTCACGTGAGTATCGGATGATCGTCTCCGCGGATTTAGTACCATAAGGAACGCGTGCCGTGTCCCCGAAATAAACGATCTTTTCGTTGGGAAGGTGATGGATAAGTTCTTTGACAACGGTCAGGCCGCCTAAGCCGGAATCAAATACACCGATAGCCTCTTGGGCATGTTTATTCATTGGCATAATCCAGAACACCCCTGGCAATGATCTCCGCCATCTTCTGACGGTAAGTCGATGAAATCAATTTATTATGTTCCTGGCGGTTGGACAAAAATCCTGTCTCAACCAGGACGGCCGGTATCAAGGTATTGCGCACGACAAAAAACCGGCAAATACGGATACCGTCGCCGCGCACCCTGACTTCAGGGTCCCCGCGCGCCTCCCTGATGATCAATTTAGCCAGCTTCTGCGATTGGGAGGTCTTTACCGTATCCATCATGTCGCTGACAATATTTTGCAGGGTTGGAGAATCTTGGGCGCTAAGTGACTGCAGAAATATATGTTCATTTTCCTTTCTCTGTTCTTCATCTCTCTCTCTTTTACCGATGGAATCGAGATAATAAACCAGCAATCCGCTCACCGAGCGGTCCTGGTTGGAATTGACATGGACACTGACAAACAGATCCGCGCCGCTCTTCGCGGCAATGATGGTACGCTCTGGCAGCGATATAAAATCATCCGTGTCACGGGTCATGATGACCTTAAGCCCCGCCCCCTCTAAAAGCGGCCTGAGGCGCCTGGCAACATCCAGCACGATCTCTTTTTCATCCATCCTTCCAAACAGGCGGTCCATGGTCCCGCGGTCTTTGCCGCCATGCCCGGCATCAATGACAATGACATGCGCGCGCGAGGAACTCTCAACCGGGCTTAAGCCCGCGATGGGCACTCCAAAGGGAGCTAAAACCTTGGCCTCAAAATCTTCCGGCACATAGATCGTGCTGTGCTCGCGGCGCAAAGGCGCGCTCAGGATGATCTGTTGTTTGCCGATAAGCACCGTCGATGATCCCACCAAAGCCTTGGAAATATTGCCCCTATACTCCATCAGGACAACCTGGGTGACTCCGTCCCATTGCCAGGCGACGTGGTAACGGTCGCAAACATCCTGCAACGGTATCCCCACGGGTGGAGCTGGAAGGACAGGCGGGCTGGTTGCGCATCCATGCAAAACCAGCATCATTATAAAATAAACTAATAATCTGAATATCATATCGTATTATCATCCTCAGGGGCATCAACCGCGTTTGACCGCACTGTCAGGAAAATCACTGTTTCTGTTTTTTGCATCAGGCGGCCTCGATTGCGAAAAACCAGCCCGACAATGGGGATGTCCCCCAGCAAAGGGAACTTGCGCGTCCGGGTAATTTCTCCCTCTTTCATAAATCCGCCGATTACGATCGTCGTATTGTCAGCGATCAAGACCTTGGTCTCAGACTGTAAAATGATCGAGGAAGGTATCTTCTCCCCGTCCCAAATTTCCGTCGCGGCAACGGCATAATCAGGGTCAATGCGCAAAGAAAGGTCCCCTGATTTCAGGCGCGTGAGCAAAAGGCCCAAATGGATGTTTTGCTTTTCAATATTAAGGCTGGCCGGCTTGCCCGCTATGACTTTAATGGGTGTTTGGGCATACTGGCTCATCTGCCCGGCCATATCCAGCGCGTCGAGCAAAACCGCGTAATCATCCTGGGAAAGCGTGCCGAAACTCAAACGGTATTTTTTATCGTTCCAGAGAGGGTCATTTTCCTTTTTCAAGGGGGCTGTATGGAAATCAGAGATGATCGCGGCCCAGTCGACACCGCCGCGATGCTCATCGTTCAAAACGATCTGCACGACGTTTGTTTCGAGGGTGATCTCTTCCGGTTTACTGTTTTGGGCCCTTGCCGCGGGCTCCCAGCTCAAAAACAGCAAGAATATAAATAACAGTCTTAAATACATACAATCATTTATAGTGAGAATTCATGAATTTAGCAATAAAAAAACCTTCCATCCTTTCATCAGGCAAAATCCGCGCCGCGTCCCTAATACGGGCATCAAATGTCCGTTTGTGCCAATGGGTCAAACAAGGATAAGTTTTCACGCCATTAATTTGAATGGGCGACAGGGCAAAACGGCCTTCTGTCTTGCGTAAAAACCAATCCACCACCTCTTCATTTTCTTCCGGAGCGAAAGTACAGGTCGAGTAAACCATGACCCCGTTGGGGCGAAGAAGCCTGCTGGCATTCAATAGAAGCCCTTTTTGCTTGTGGGACATTTCTTTGATCTTGCGCACGCTCCAGTAAGCAAAACTTTTAGGTTCATTGATTATAAAACGCCCTTCACAGCTGCAAGGGGCATCAACTAAAACGCGGTCATAGAGCTCTCCGTGCCCTTCCAAACGCCTGCCGTCTTTTGATGAAACCTGGGCATGGGCGCCGGTTAACTGCAGAACTGCTTTTAGCCTATAAAGCCTTTGGCGCACAGGTTCATTAGCAACTAAAATCCCTTGATTATTCATATGCATGGCTATCTGGGAAGTTTTACTCCCCGGGGCCGCGCACAGGTCCAATACACGTTGATCAGGCCGCGGGTCTAAAACCAGTACCGGCAAGATGCTTTCCAATCCCTGGGCATAAAGGATCCCATCATTAACAAATTGGGACACATTGAATTTTCCCTTTTTTACGTCAACCAAAATGGCATAGGGGCAAAAATCGACTTTTTGAAATTCTATCCCCCGCTCGGATAACAGGCCATGGGCATCATCAACGCTGATCTTAAGCGTATTAATGCGAAATGCCTGATATTGCCTGGGCTCAAAAATAGAAGCCGGGCTTTGAGGAATAATTTCCTTTAGCCTAAGTTCAAAATCCAGTGGTAATCGGTCTTGGGACATATTGTCCTTAGCGGTGGCAAAAGCAATCGGTGGTGTGATCATTCACCATACCCACGGCTTGCATAAAAGCATAACAAATGGTTGAGCCGACGAAATTAAATCCTCTTTTTTTCAAATCCCGGCTCATCGCGTCCGACTGGGGAGTTTTGGCGGGCAGCTTCTTATAATGCGGAAAGCTGTTCTTCAGAGGTTGCCCATCGACAAACTGCCAAATATATTTGTCAAATGAACCGAATTCCTGACAAACGGCTAAAAAAGCTTTTGCGTTTGAAACCGCTGAGGCGATTTTAAGACGGTTGCGGATAATGCCTTCATTGCTTAATAACTGTTTGATCTTTTTATCATCATAACGGGCGATCCTGGCCGCGTCAAAATTGTTGAAAGCTTTTCTGTAATTATCCCGTTTTTTTAATACCGTGAGCCAGCTTAACCCTGCCTGGGCCCCTTCCAAAATTAAAAATTCAAATAAAGCCCGGTCATCATGGACAGGCCTGCCCCATTCCTTGTCATGGTACTCGATATAAACAGGGTCCGTAGTGCACCAGCCGCAGCGTTTTTTGGTCATGAAAAGATCAACTCCCGTGTCACCCGCCTTCGGCCGGCATAACCGTCTTCATACCCGTGAAACCATGCCACTTTTTCTTCATCCGAACGCCAGCAAGGGTAAAAAATCTTTCAACCATTAGAATTGATTTCTTTTAAGTAACATGTTATATCTAATTGTAGGACTTAAGGAGCGCCTATGCCGAATAAAAAAGGATTCACCTTAATAGAGATCCTCGTCGTTTTGATCATCGTAGGTTTTTTAGCTATCATCGCCATCCCCAGCTATAATGGCATGATAAACCAGGGAGCATCGAGTGCCGCCCAAAATAATTTGATCAGTATTTTTAACGCGCAAAAGAATTACTATTTAAATCCTACCGGAAACGGAAGTTATTGTACAGGCGCGTGCAATAGTACGACTAATATCAATAATGTCCTGTCTTTGAATATAACTGACAATAATTTTACTTACGCCTGTGCCGCTGACCCGACTGGTTTCAAATGCACCGCGACTGGTGCCGCCGCCGGCATTACCCTTACATTAAAAAACCTGGCAACGGGCATCGTCCTGTTGGGCGGAACAGGCTGTACGACTACCACCGGAGGCACCTGCAACCCGAGCTGTGCCCCTACCTCAAGTCCGAATTGCCCCAGCGGTTAATCTTCTTTAGGTAAGTCCTTGAATAGGAATATCGGTGGGTACATCGGCATTATAATCAACTCCCTTTAAACCAAAACCAAAAAGCTTGAGAAAATCGCTGTTATAGCCATTGACATCCCCCACCTCTAATAGATTTTCATTGGCCACTTTTTCCCATAGTTTCCCGACTTCCGCCTGGACATCTTCACGCATCTCATAATCATCGACACGCACGCGGCCGCTTGGATCCGTCGGAATTTGGTTTAAAGGCAGGCCGTTGTACAGGCGCTGGGAAAAAAGGCGGTAAATTTGGTGGATGCAGTCTTCATGCAGGCCTTTGGCCTTCATCACCTTCATCAGCAAAACAAAATAGAGGGGAATAAAAGGAATTGCCGAAGAGCTTTGCGTAACCAGGGCTTTATTGACGGAAACCAGCGCACGTCCGCCGATCTTCTTCATGCGTTCATCCAGGCGATGGGCCGTGGCTTCTAGATCGTCCTTGGCGGCACCGATGGTACCGTTGCGATAAACAGGAGTTGTCACGTCTGGGCCGATATATGAATACGCCACTGTAACGGCATGCGGCGCTAATAGATTTTCTTTCATCAAAGCTTCGATCCAAAGCTGCCAATCTTCCCCTCCCATGACCTTGATGGTCTGGCGGATCTCTTCTTCCTGGGCTGATTCAAGAGTGACCTGAGTAACCTTATTTTTTTCAAAATCAATGCTCTTATTCGTATAGGGTTTTCCCTTGGGCTTAAGGACCGACTTATAGACCTCCCCGGTTTTAGGGTCTACCCGCCTTGGAGATGCCAAAGAATAGATGACACAATCCACTTGTCCCAAATCCTTTTTGATCGCCTCACATACTTTCAGGCGCATTTCATCAGAGAAGGCGTCCCCATTAAAACTTTTGGCGTAAAGGCCTTTTTTCCTGGCGGCAATTTCAAAAGCCGCGGAATTATACCAGCCGGCAGTAGCCGTGCGTTTGGTATCCGCGGATTTTTCAAAAAACACGCCCATGGTCGCGGCCCCGCAGCCAAATGCCGCGGTGATGCGCGAGGCCATACCATATCCGGTTGAAGCGCCGATCACCAAAACTTTCTTGGGGCCGCCGGCAATTTGGCCTTGCGATTGGACATATTCAGCTTGCTCGGCGACATGAGCAGCACAGCCTGCCGGATGCGCGGTTGTGCAGATAAAACCGCGGATTTTAGGTTGGATGATCATAAGGATGTTTTCTTTGCAACAATGACTATACCGGATGTGGTCAGCACAAAACGCTGCCGGTCCAAGTCAGGATTAAAACCGATCTTTGTCCCTGCGGGTATATCCACATCTTTATCAATAATAGCTCCCTGGATCTGGGCTCCCTTGCCTATCGTCACGCTATCCATGATAACAGAATTCTTGATAAGGACACCGTCTTTTATGAGTACATTGTTCGAAACAACTGAATGCTCGATCTGGCCGCTTTCCAAAACACATCCTGCGGCAACCAGGGAATCAATGATAGTGCCCGGCGTCTTTCCGGTGGTATAAACCCTGAGCGGTGAATAATGATGATAATGGGTACGCATGGGCCATGAATTATCATACAAATTAAATTTAGGCTTGGCCCCGCAGAGATCCATATTTGCCTGATAATACGAATCACGGGTCCCGATGTCCCTCCAATAGGATGACTCATCGTTTTCACGGGCAAAATCATAGGCGAAAACTTTAAGTTTCTTGGCCACCATCTGGGGGATGATATTCTTGCCAAAATCATGCTCGGAACTTGCCTTGACCGCGTCAGCGACCAATTCTTTCTTGAGCACATCAACGTTAAATAAATATATCCCCATGGAGCCAAAGATCTCATCCGGGCTGCCGGGAATAGTTTTGGGCTTATCCGGCTTTTCCTGGAAACCGGTTACCATATTTTGTTTGTTGACTTCCACCACCCCAAAATGGATGGAATCATGTTTAGGCATTGTGATGCACGCCACCGTCATGTCCGCACCCTTGGCCAGGTGGTATTCTATCATTTTGCGGTAATCCATTTTATATACGTGGTCTCCCGCCAGGATCAATACCAGTTTAGGGTCATAGTCCGCCACCATGTTCAGGTTCTGATAAATGGCATCCGCGGTCCCGCGGTACCAGTCGCTGGAAATGCGCTGCTGGGCCGGGACAACATCAATGAATTCGCCTAATTGATTGGAATAAATGTTCCAACCTTCCAGGATATGGCGCTGAAGGGAAAATGATTTGTACTGGGTCAATATAAAAATGCGGCGAAGGCCGGAATTGACACAATTTGAAAGGACAAAATCAATGATGCGGTATATGCCGCCGAAAGGCACCGCGGGCTTGGCCCTGTCACGGGTCAAGGGGTCTAAACGCTCCCCTTTGCCCCCAGCTAAAATAAAGGTCAATACATCCCGCATTTTGTCAGATCACTTTCCTTTTTGCTTCTTAATTAGAGATTCGGCCTTCTTTTTTTTGCTGTTTATGATATCATGAATTTTTTGAACATCAACCTTATCTTCTATCCCCAACTTTTTAGCTTTAGCCAATAGGTCCAGCGCCTTTTGGTTTTGCCCTGCTTGGGCATACACCCTGGCCAATCCAAAACATCCCTGGACATCTTTGGGAGAAGCATCATTCACCCGCTGATACTGGATGATGGCATCATCATAATCCTTTAAATTCTCATAAGCTTGGGCCAACCCTAAACGGGCCTTCAGGTCACCCTGCATGTACATGGAACCCAGCCGATAATTTTCAAACGCTTTTTTGTAATCCTTGCGTTTATTATAAATTTTACCCAGCATGACGTAGGCCGGCCCGTCATCAGGGGACACGCGAAGGGCTTCTTTCGATTCCAAAAGCGCCCCTTCATCAGCCCCAAGCGTTTCCAAAATATAGGCCCTGGCCATAAACGGGAAGGGGTCAATGCGTTTTGTGCCCAATTTTAAAAGGTCCATGGGCTGGGGCTTCCATTTGGAAATATCAATGGCGAACCGGTCGATGAAAGGTTTATTGGCGGGCGTTTGCTTTAAGAAAACGATCCCGTCATCATCCAAATAAACGATAGACCAATTTTTAAATGAATGAAACATCCTAAGTACATCCTCAGGTATTTGCTGATGCGCATTATTCAGCAGGGCCCCTGTGATATTGTCTTTGCGCTCAAAATACGCGAACACGTGCGCGTTGCCGTTCATCCATATTTTCTGGTAAGTCTCAAAAAAATCAGCCCCATATTCCTCTGTCCTGCCGTCGATAAAGACTTTAATGCCGGGGTTCGCCCTGCCGACTAAGTACGCGCCTGAATTAAAATCATTGAAAAAATTGCCTTTAATATGCTCCCGCAAAAGAAAATCCACCGCTTTATAAGGATAGGCGCGCTTGGAAACGCCGAAAAACTCACTTTTGCGGTTATAGGTATCGAAATCGAAATAACCGTCGCCTGACAGTTGCAAACCATAATTTAACATCCAAATCATGATGCCTATCTTGCAGGCGATGCCTGTCATATGTTTGAACCTGGGGGATGAGAAACGCAATGGGACAAAATTTTCCCAGGAAAGGGATATGACATTAACGATGGTGACCATATACGCCGCTGCCGCGAAATAGATCAGGTTTCGGATGGCTGCCAAAGAAAAAAATAAGAAAATAATCCACACCAAAAAACTGCTAATATCGATCTTGCGGCGGTTAAAGACAAAGCTCAATCCTGAAATAATGATCAGGATCTTATAATAAGAGTATTTGTCGGTGAAAATGGTGGCTGCGGTGATCGGTCTCTGCAATTCATATATATGTTCAAAAAATATTTTATTGTCCCCGCTCAAACTAAAGAAAACGGTCACCGGATACCACGCGCCCTGGAACGTCAAAGGATTGACACAGCAGGCCAGCATCAAAAGCGGCAGCATTTTCTTAAGCGCGCCATATTCCCCGTCAGTCAATCGGCCCACGGTGTTCCATTCATAAGGCAGGGGAAGGCGGCGTTTGATAAACTCTGATAAGATGCCAAGGCCCACCAGCAAAGGGCCGAAAAAGAAAAATCCGTGCATATTGGACCATAATATCTGTAATAACACCAGTGCCCAGACTGCCCAGCGTTTATTGATATGTATCGCAAGGATATAAATATAAAATACGAAAAACAAAAGGCTGAAAATATCCGGACGTATGGTAAAACGGCTTTGATAGACCATTAATACCATTAAAAGGCAGTACACGACCAGCCATTGGCGGTCGCGGTTATAACCTAAAAACAACAGCACCAAAAATGTAAACGCCACCACGAACGACTGCATGGAGATAAGCCCGTTAAAACCATAGGCCTTTTGAACCAGGTAAACAAGGACTTGGAATAACCACTCATGATTGACCCATGGCCTGCCCGCGATGGTACAGGAAAGGACATCGTAGCTCGGGATAAACCCGTGGTGCCAAATCCAGTAACCCATCCGCAAATGCAGCCATAGGTCCAGGTCTTTGATCTCCATGCTGGAAGTAAAGGTGAGCAGGGCAAAAAGCATGCCGATGGACAGCCATCCGATGGTGGTACTAAGATTTCTCCAAAATCGTTCGCTCATAGGTTCCTATAAAACGACGCCTGCAGCAATTGTTTCGTATAAGGATGCGACGGGGATCGAAGGACGGCCTGGACCTGCCCTTCTTCAACGATTTTTCCCTGATACATGACCACTATTTTATCACTAAAATTACGCACCAGACGCAAATTATGGGAAATAAAAATAAAGGTGAGATTAAACTCTTGTTTTAATTGTTTTAAAAGGTCGATGATCTGTTTTTGTACCAAGGTATCAAGGGCTGAAACTGCTTCGTCCAAAACAAGCAGCCTGGGAGAAGCTAAAAGCGCCCTGGCAATGGCGATGCGCTGACGCTCCCCTCCGCTGAATTCATGGGGAAATCGCAGTAACACTTGCGGGTCCAGGCCTACGGCATTGAGTATTTTCTCAAGCTTCTTTTGAACTTCTTCAACCCCGGAGGTTGAGGGGGTTTTCCATAACGCTTCTTTTAGGATTTCCCGGACATTCCATAAAGGGTCCAGGGATTGATACGGGTCCTGAAAAACCATCTGCAGGCTATGCGCCTCTGCCTTGATGGATCCCGTATCAGGCTTGATCAAACCCATCATCATTTTGGCGAGGGTGGTCTTGCCGCAACCTGACTCGCCGATAATAGCCAAATGATCACCCTGTTCCAAAGAAATGCTCACATTGTCAACGGCACGCAGGGCGCCGAAAGATTTTGAACATTTTGAATTTGCAGGACGTTCATTGAAAAGCCTCGATCAATTCCCTGGTATATGTATGTTGAGGTTGGCCAATGACTTGACTCATGGCCCCCTTTTCCACCATTTCACCCTGACGCAGGATGATAACCTCATCGGCAACGCGTGAAATCATTCCCAAATCATGCGTGATGAGCAAAATGGAAATATTCTTGCGCTTGATCCGGCCGAATAATTCCATGATCTTGACCTGCAGCGTGATATCCAAACTGCTGGTAGGTTCATCGGCAATGATCAAAGATGGCCCACCCACCAAAGCCTGGGCCACCATGGCACGCTGGCGCATCCCGCCGCTTAATTGATGAGGATAACTTTCATAAGCACGTTGAGGCGACGGCAATTCCACTTCGCTCAATATATCCAGGATCTTTTTGTGCCGTTCCTGTTTGGATAATCGCGTGTGGGCAATTAAAACTTCATCCAATTGCTTGCCGATGGTAAACAAAGGGTCAAAGGCGCTTAAAGGCTCCTGAAACACCATGCCGATGCGGGCTCCACGGATCCCCTGCATCTGTCGATCGGTAAGTTCCAATAAATTGATCCCTTCAAAAATGATACTGCCCTGTTTAATATCCAGCGCGGGAGGCAGTAAACGTAAAATGGATAAACCGATCGTTGTCTTGCCGCTGCCGGAGCCGCCGGCAATGGCTACAATTTTTCCTTGAGGCACGTCAAAGGACACATTATTAATGATTTCCTTTGAGCCTACGTTGACGGTTAAATTTCTAATTGATAATAATGTACTCATTCATTAACTCTTTCTTATATGCTGATCATCGGGTCCTGGCCTCGAGTTTCCCCAGCGTGCTCGCAAAAGCCTGCGCTCGCTGGGGAGGCCCCTCTCTCGGCCACCCGATGATACACTATTTAGTATCATCATTACTAAACATAGGATCGAAAGCATCACGCAACGCATCACCGACGACATTAAAACACATCACCGCGAGAAAGATAAATAAGCCCGGCAGCAAGATCCAGGGGGCAAAAATGACCGGCACGATCCCCATGGCATCTGAAAGCAAATTGCCCCAACTCGGGATGGGGTCCTGGATCCCCAAACCCACTACACTTAGTCCCGCTTCCGCCAAAATATACGAGGAGACCGTCAGCATCAAGGTTGCCATCGAATAGGATATTGTTTGAGGCAATATGTGTTTTAGAATAATGACAATATCCGGTACTCCAAGCGTTTTCGCGGCCAGGACATATTCACGTTCACGCAAGGACAAGGCCATGCCGCGGATGATGCGCGCCAATGACGCCCAGCCGATCAAGGCTAAAATGACCACAACACTGAAATAAACCTGAACGGAATTAAAATTTTCCGGTACCGCTGCCCTTAATGCCAGCATCAGATAGAACCCCGGGATCATCATGAACATTTCGCATATCCGCATCAAAACACCGTCCACCCAGCCGCCGTAATACCCTGCAATGCCGCCGATTATAAGCCCCAATATAAATGAGATCGCGACACCTATCAGGCCAATGGACAAAGATATCCTCGCTCCATACCAAATGCGCGAGAACAGGTCACGGCCGCGCGCGTCCGCCCCCCAAATATAAATGCGGCCCGGGGCATCCACCGTGAAAAGGCGCCCGCCTTTAAAAAAATGCAGCGGGTATTCTTTGGTTTGGTCAACGACATATACCCGACGGTGCATGGC
>Ga0181526_10001957_pt1 | contig 18676 bp, 15 predicted proteins | sample PEATcosm2014_Bin_35_FD_119750 | JGI IMG/M metagenome (GOLD analysis project Ga0181526, IMG submission 119750) | Peatland microbial communities from MTU Mesocosm Facility, Houghton, MI, USA - PEATcosm2014_Bin06_30_metaG | ecosystem: Environmental > Terrestrial > Soil > Wetlands > Peat | place...
CTGCCTCGGCCTCAGCGGCTGCCACCGAGAGGCCGACGCGGGCGACCACGACGTCGTCTCGGCCCCTCAAGGCCGCCGAGAGGACGAGGTCGATCTGGTTGTGGAGGATCCGATAGCGGGAGCGCACCGGGATGGTGACCGGAATGAGCACGACGATCTGCTCCTGACGCGTGGCCCGCAACTCGTCGATGAACTCCACGATCGGCACGACGACGGAGGCGTAGTCCGTCGTCAGGACCCGCAAGGGAACGCCCGGATCCCACTCCGCCCACGACTCGGCGAGGGCGGCGGCGCGATGATCGCCGGCGTCCACCTCCGCCGGCACGACGGTGACGGCGATCACCTCCTGGCCGAGCGAGAGTGCCTCACAGAGGGCGTGCTCGGTGACTCGTGAGATATAGGACACGGGAACGATGACGAGCGAACGCTTGGCCTCCGGCCTCAGCGGGTGATGCCCGAGCCCGAGCTCCTCGGCGGTGCGGGTGTAGTACGCCCGGATACGCAGGAACAACAGCACGAAGGCCGGCACGGCGACGATCACCACCCAGGCGCCCTCCGTGAACTTGGTGACGAGGAACACAACCGTCGCAATCGCCGTGACGACTGCCCCGAAGCCGTTGATGGCGGACCGACGGCGCCAGCGCGCCGGGCGCTCCCGCCACCAGTGCACGACGAGACCGCTCTGGGCGAGGGTGAAACCCGTGAACACGCCGATGGCGAAGAGGGGGATGAGGCTGTTGGTGTTGCCACGGGCGACCACGAGCAGGACGCCGGCGAAGGCGGCAAGCGCCCAGATCCCGTTGGCGAAGACCTGCCGCTCGCCCCTCAGGGCGAAGAGGTGGGGCAGGTAGTTGTCGCGCGCCAGCAGGCTGGCGAGCACGGGGAGCCCGCCGAAGGACGTGTTGGCGGCGAGCGACAGCACGAGCGTGATCGTGAGCGAGACGATGTAGTAGGCCCAGTGCCGCCCGACGGCCATGCCCATGATCTGGCTGAGGACCGTCTGGTTCTGGCGCGGACCGATGTGCCATCGGCGAGCCAGCTCGGCGAGGCCGAGGAGCATGGTGCCGAGGATGACGCCGAGGAGCATCTCCGTCCGCTTGGCCCGCGCTGCGCGCGGCTCTTTGAAGAGGGGCACGCCGTTGGCGATGGCCTCCACCCCGGTGAGGGCGCTGCAGCCGGCCGAGAACGCCTTCAGCACGAGCAACACGCCGACGGTCTCGACCACGTGGCTCGGCAGCAGTGACCGCCCCGGTTGGGGAACGTGCAATGCGAGCGGATGGATGAAACCCACGGCGATGATCGCCAGCAGCCCGACGATGAACACCATCGTCGGCAGCAGGAAGGCGCGGGCCGTCTCGCCGAGGCCGCGCAGGTTGAGCACCGTCACCATGGCGAGAATCCCGAGGCAGATGGGCACCGTCGCCGACGTCAGGCTCGGGAAGGCTGACGTCAGGGCCCCGACGCCGGCGGCGATCGAAACGGCGACCGTGAGGGTGTAGTCGACGATGAGCGAGGCTCCGGCGACGAGGCTCACGCTGGCGCCGAGATTCGCACGCGAGACGGCGTAGGCGCCGCCGCCACCCGGGTAGGCGTCGATGACCTGTCGGTAGGAGAACACGAGGATCGCCAGCAGGCCAACGATGACCAACGTGATCGGCAACACCAGGTGCAGCGCGCCGGAACCGGCCACGGCCACCACCACGATGATCGCCTCCGGGCCATAGGCGACCGACGTGAGCGCATCGAGCGACAGTGCCGACAAGCCCTCGACCGGTGTGATCCGCTCTTTTGAGACCTCCGAGCTGCGAAGCGGCCGGCCGACGAGAACGCGCCACGTAGACGCCAGGGCGCCGCGGCTACGACGGGGCGCCATGGGCTCCGATGCTAGACCTCGAGTCCGCCCAGGAGGCGGGCTCGTCGACCCGACGGAATGACGGCACTTGCCCATGGGTAGGGTGCTGACAGCTCAGGTCGAGCAAGTGCATTCCCCGTCGCGGAACACGGGAGATCGGGGGTCTCAGGTGCCGCCTCCTGAAGGCAGCGGCGTGGCGGCCCCATGGCCGCCCGAACAGGGAGAGGGCTTTCCACCGCAAGCGCCCGTCCCGCCGGCAAACCCGGAACCGCCCCCCTACCCCTCGCCTACCGAGGCGACCGCCGAGCCCGCTCCCACCGAGCACGCCACCGCCGAGCACGCCACCGCCGAGCAGGCCACCAAGGCCCACCCGACGATCGAGGCCGCTGCTCGCGTCGACGCCGTCGTGCCGACGACACGAGCCAGCCGGGCCTGGATGCGAATCGTCCCGTCCCTCATCCTGCTCGCCATCATGCTGGTGTTCGTCTTCCAGAACCTCCGCAGCACGAAGGTGACGTTCATGACCGCCTCCGGGAGGTTTCCGCTCGCCGTCGCCCTGCTGGCCGCCGCCGCCCTCGGCGCTCTCTCGGTTCTCGCCATCGGATCGGTCCGCATCGTCCAGCTGCGGAAGGTGATCCGCCGTCACCGTCAGGCAGACGTCAGCCAGACCGCGGGCGACACCTGAGCCGAGGAGTGTCGGGCCTCCCTCAGCTGAGGCGCCCCCTCACCCACTCCACGAGTTCGTCCGGCGGCACGATCTCGCGTCCGCCCTCGCCGTCGGCGCGCAGGGTGGCCTCGACGCCGCCGGCAGCCAGCGAGCGCTTCGAGACGGTCAGGCGCACCGGGCAACCGATGAGCTCTGCGTCGGTGAACTGCACCCCCGGGCGCTCGCCGCGATCGTCCAGCAGGACGTCGAGACCGGCGTCCTCCAGTTGCTGCGCAACCGACTCGGCCGCAGCGAGGACGTCGTCGCCGAGGGCGCAGACGTGCACGGCGAAAGGGGCGACCGATACCGGCCAGACGAGACCGCGCTCGTCGTGGTGCTCCTCGGCGATGCAGGCAAGGAGGCGCCCGATGCCGATCCCGTAGGAGCCCATGACGATGGGACGTTCCGTGCCGTCCTCGGCGAGATAGTTGGCGCCGAGAGCCAGCGAGTATCGGGTGCCGAGCTTGAAGATGTTCCCCATCTCGACGCCGCGAGCGGTCCGCAGCGGTGCGCCGCAGACCACGCATGGCTGCCCGTCGACCACGGCAGTGAGATCGGCCACGATGTCCGGCTCGTAGTCGCGGCCGACGTTCACGTTGAGGAGGTGCCAGCCAACCTCGTTGGCGCCGGCCACGAGATTGCAGGACTCGGCCACGATGGCGTCCACGACGACCACGGCTCGATCCCCCACGCCGATGGGCGACGCGTATCCCGCCACGCAACCGATCTTCTCGATCTCCTCCGCCGTCATGGGCCGCAGCTCAGCCGAACCGACGGCGCTCGCCAGCTTCGCTTCGTTCAGCTGCATATCCCCGCGCACGACGGCCACCACGAAACGACCGTCAGAGGTCGCCACGAACACGACCTTGGCGGTCTGCTCCTCCCGCACGCCGAGCACCTGGCACAGCCGCTCGATCGTCGTCGTATCCGGTGTCGCGATCCGTTCGGTCTCGAGCAGCGGCTCGCCCGGGAAGGCGACCGTGGCGGCCGTCGCCACCTGCCGGTTCTGGGCATAGCCGCACGAGTCGCACAGGACGATGGTGTCCTCACCGACCGGGTTCAGGTACATGAACTCCTCAGCCTCCGACCCGCCCATGAGCCCGACGTCGGCTGCAACCGGCAGCACCGGCAGTGCGCACCGCTCGAAGATCCGCACGTAGGCCTCGTGCAGCCGCTCGTACTGGGCATCGAGCCCGGCCTCGTCCCGGTCGAGGGTGTAGGCATCCTTCATCGTGAACTCGCGAGCCCTGATGAGGCCCGCCCGCGGGCGGGGGTCATCTCGAAACTTGAGCTGGATGTGGTACACGAGCTTCGGCAGTTGCCGCCACGACTGGATCTCGCTGGCGGCAAGTGACGCCACGACCTCCTCGTGCGTCATGGCGAGCACGAGCGGCCGGTCCCGCCGATCGCTGAAGCGAGCCATCTCGGGGCCGATGGCGTCGTAGCGGCCCGACTTCTTCCAGAGCTCACCCGGGTGGACGAGCGGCATCGACAGCTCGACGCCGCCGGCGGCATCCATCTCCTCGCGAAGGATCTGCTCGATCCGCCGCATGACGCGCCAGGCAAGCGGCAAGTAGGAGTAGATGCCCTGGCCCAGCTGGCGTATATAGGAGCCCCGCAAGAGCAGCTGATATCCCGGGGTGTCGGCGCCGGCGGGCGCCTCGCGCAGTGTGACTCCGAAGAGCCTCGACATCCTCATCTGTCCAGGCTAAGGGCTCCGCAGGGCGCCGACCCGCAGGACGCGTGAGCAGGCGCCAGCACGACCCCTACGATGGCGAGCACAGGCCCGGGGCACATCCGGAGCGATGGAGGATCTTATGAGCGACGAGACACAGATCTCCTACCTCGCCCTCAACGTGGGCACCCCGGTGCTGACCGTCACCGGTCAGATGATCGGCACGGTCGGACACGTGCTGCAGGTCCCCGAGCTGGACCTGTTCGACGGTATCGTCGTGCACACGGATGCAGGCTTGCGTTTCGTCGCTCGCGACCAGATCACCCTGATCACGACGACAGCCGTGCATTGCTCGCTCACCGACGAGGAGGCGGCCAACCTGCCGGCTCCCGAGGGCACCGCCGTCTACCACGTCAATGCCCTGCAGGACGTCGGATCGTCGCTCACCGCCCGCCTCGGACGCATGTTCGGGCGTGAGCACTGGATCCCCGACAAGTAAACGCCCACCGCCCGACCGCGGGCGCCGATCGCCCGAGGCTGCGCCCGCACCGGGAGCGGCCGCCGGAGCGGCCCAAGTGTGTGACGTTGTGCCCTGGCGCCGGCCCCCTCGAGCAGGGAAGCTGGAGACACCCCCCTCGGAGAAGGACGTCTCATGCTCACGCTCGCGAACCTTGACGCCGTCGAAGTCCTCGACTCCCGTGGTCGTCCCACCCTGGCGGTCACCGTGCGCCTGGCGGACGGGACAACGGCACGCGCCGGCGTGCCTTCCGGCGCTTCGACGGGCTCGCGCGAGGCAGTCGAGCTGCGCGACGGGGACCCGAGCCGCTTCGGCGGCCTCGGCGTGCTGACAGCCGTCGGCCACGTCAAAGGAGAGATCGCCGGGGCGGTCGTCGGGCCGACCTACGGGGACCTCGCAGAGCTCGACAGAGCGCTCATCGAGCTGGACGGGACCGAGAACAAGTCACGGCTCGGGGCTAATGCCATCGTCGGCGTCTCGATGGCGGCCGCACGTGCCGGTGCGGCCGCTTCCGGCCAGTCGCTCTGGCGGGCGCTCTCGCCTGCGGGGGTGACACCTCGGCTGCCCGTCCCCCACTTCAACGTCCTCAACGGCGGCGCCCATGCCCCAAACAAGCTGGACTTTCAGGAGTTCATGGTGGCGCCCCTCGGAGCGCCCTCGCTCGCCGAAGCGGTGCGGGCAGGCGCCGAGGTCTACAGCGCCCTGCGCCGGCTGCTCTCCGACAAGGGATTCGCCACGGGCCTCGGTGACGAGGGCGGTTTCGCACCCGAGATCGATGCCCCCGAGGACGTCCTCCGGCTGCTCGTGACCGCCATCGAGACAGCCGGGTACCGCCCAGGCCGAGACGGTGTCGCCATCGCTCTCGACCCGGCAGCCAACGGCTTCTACAGCGGCGGGACGTACCACGTCGCCGGTGAGACCCTGTCGAGTGACGACATGATCGCCCGCTATGCGGAGATGACGGAGGCTTACCCGATCTGGAGCCTCGAGGACGGGCTGGCCGAAGCGGACTGGGATGGCTGGGAGCGCCTGATGGCGCGTCTCGGCGACCGCGTCCAGATCGTGGGGGACGACATCCTCGTCACGAACCCGGCCATCATCACCGAGGCCATCGCCCGTCGAGTGGCGAACTCGGCGCTCATCAAGCTCAATCAGATCGGCACCGTCACCGAGACCCTCGAGGCGATGCGGATCTGCCGCCTAGCCGGCTGGACGCAGATGATCTCGCACCGCTCCGGCGAAACCGAGGACAGCTTCATCGCTGATCTCGCCGTCGGGAGCGGATGCGGCCAGATCAAGAGCGGGGCACCCGCCCGCGGTGAGCGCGTCGCCAAGTACGACCGGCTGATCGAGATCGAAGCCGCCGAGGAACTCGCTTACGGGCTCGCCTGAGAGAAGCGGGCCGTCGTCGTGTCGCCGGCGGCCGAGAGGACAAGCGGGAACTCGCCACCGATCTTCAGGCTGATCTCCTCCGCCGCGCCGGCCACCAAGGAGCCGAGGGTGGGTACTCGTCGGAGGGTCAGCCGACTCGTCGGACCGGACACCCCGATCGAGGCGACGGCGCGTCCGATGGCGTCGAAGATCGGCGCCGCCAGGCAGCGGATGTCCGCCTCGCACTCCTCGTCGTCAAGGGCGTAGCCGCGGGCACGCGCCGCCTTGAGGTCGCCGACGAGGTCGTCGAGGCTCGAGATCGTCCGATGCGTGTGCCGGGGGAACGGCTCGGAGACGAGCGCCCGGATCTCGGCTTCGTCAAGGAAGGCGAGCAACGCTTTGCCGCTGGCGGCGCAATGCAGCTCGGGCTGGGAACCGATCTCGATCTCGACTCGCTCTCCGGCAGAGGGCAGCTCCTGCGCGATGTAGACACCGCCCGTCTTGATCCGGCGAGCGAGATGCACCGACTCCCCGCTTGCGCCGAGGAGCCGTCGCATCACCGGCGGCGCCGCCTCGAGCACGTCGAGGTTCTGGAGGATCACGCTTGCCAGCGTGACGAATTTGACCGTGGTGTGGAACAGCTTCGTCGTCGGGCTCTGCTCGACGTAACCCAGCCGCTCCAGTGTTCGCAGCAGCCGGTGCAGGTAGCCCTTGTCGAGCTCGAGCAGGCGGGCCAGCGCCGTCACGCTGGCGCCCTTCGGTGCCGCCGCCAGCTTCTCGAGGACGGCCATCCCCGTGACGAGCGATCCGAACCGGCGGGCTTCCACAAGCTCACACTCCCATCGTGGAAATGACAACTCAAGTCCTGAACCCGCCGCGCCGGATTCTGCACCGGCGAAGGGGCTACAGCTGATAGGCCGTTGCCGGGAGCGCCGCCAGCGCGCTCCGATCGGAGGAGTGGCCGTGAAGATCCGGATCGCCGTCGCTCCGGGCGGTGGCCCGTGGTCGACCGATACGTACGTGTCGCTCGTCGATGGGCTGGAGGAGCGCGGCTTCGACACGATGTGGCTCTCCGACGTGCCGCTGGCGCCGACGATCGATCCCCTCGTCGGACTCTCGTTCGCGGCGGCCCGCACGCGTCGCCTCAAGCTCGGGGCCAACGTCGTTCCAATCGGAAGAAACCCGATGCTGCTCGCGAAGGAGCTTGCTCAGATCGACCAGCTCAGTGAGGGCCGTCTCCTCCTCATGCTCGTGCCGGGCATCGGCCAGCCGGCAGAACGGCAGGCGCTCGGAGTGAGCGGGGCGGACCGCGGTGCCCTTCTCGACGAGGTCATACCCCTCCTGCGCCGCTTCTGGTCAGGCGAGAGCGTGCAGCACACCAGCGAGCGCTTCAGCTTTCGCGGCATCACCGTCACCCCCCGCCCGCGGCAGGACCCGCTCGAGCTCTGGCTCGGTGGCATGGGGCCGAGGGCCCTGCAGCGCGCCGGCCGTCTCGCCGACGGATGGCTCGGCGCCGCCCTCAACCCGCTCGAAGCGGGTGCAGCGCGAAGGACCATCGAGGAGGCGGCCGAAGCCGTCGGCCGGATGATCGACCCGGAGCACTTCGGACTCTCGATCCCCTACGCCCGAAGCACCCCGTCGGCCGAGACGTTGGCACGGCTCGTGCAGCGGCGGCCCGACGCCGATGCGGCCTCGCTCGTTCCTGTCGGCCGCCACGGCCTGCGCAGCCTCATCGAAGCCCTCGTGGGCGAGGGACTCTCGAAGTTCGTCCTTCGCCCCGTCACGTCGCCGGCCGCCCGTGTCGAAGAGGAGCTCGATTGGCTCGCCTCGGCCGTGCTCGACCTGCAGACCTGAGGCCGTCGGATCGGCTCGCCCGGCGGGCGGCGCCCTCAGGGCGACGAGGGACGTTCAGGCCGGCGTCACCGCATCGGGCGGCGGCGCCACCACGGTGTTGTGGGCGGCCGAACCCTTCCATCGATCGCCTTCGCCGGTGATCACGAACGTCAGGATCGTCGATCGAGTCTCGCCCGGTCGTCGCTCGTCCCCGCTCAGCTCGGCTCTCACATGGCACAGGACGATGCCGGGAGCCAGGGCGACGGCGTCGTGCACGCTGACGGCGAGGACCGAGTTGCGGTAGGGGCCGGCGTGCACGCGGCCGTGCTGTTCCTCGATCTCGCCGCGGCCGGTCATGAGGACGCCCACGATGTTCACGAACGTGGCGCCCTCGTCGAAGAGGGCGCCGAACTCGGGCATGTCGTGCCGGTTCCACGCCCTCGCAAAGGCAGCGGCGATCTCCTCGGCGACGGCGGTCGGTTCCATTTGCGGCAACTCTCTCACGATTCGCCTCGATCAGGCCCGGAAATCCTTCGGACGCTCCGGTCCGGCGGTTGCCAGCGCCGCTCTGACGCCGTCCGCATCGAGGTCGGCCGCGTAGACGGGTGAGCCGGGCTGTTGACGCCACGACTCGTCGATCGTGCCGGCGTCGACCGGGTCGAAGCCCATCTCGTCGACGAGTCGCGAGACGACGCCCTTGGCGGCGTCATGGTCGCCGGCAAGGGGGATGGCCATCCGGCCCGGCGTGCCGGCCGCCTGCGGGCGGTCGAGTAAGTTGTGGGCGTAGACGGTGTTGAACACCTTGACGACGGGCCGACCGAGCTGCCGGCTCACCCAACGGCTCTCCGTCATGCCGTCCTCGATCTCGGCGATGCGTCCGTCGCGTCCCGGGTAGTAGTTGCCGGTGTCGACGATCGGGGCGTCCGCGCCGAGACCGTCGAAGAGGCCGGCCGGCAGCAGGGGTATGGCCCGCTCCGGGATCGTCACGATCACGAGATCCGCCCCGGCGGCCACCGAGCCGAGTGCCACGTTGCTCGCACCGGTCTCTGCTGCCAGATCGGCGAGGGTCTCCGATGCACGCGAGTTGGCGACGGCGACTTCGTGGCCGATGGCGGTGAGACGCCTCGTGAGGTTGCCTCCGATGTTGCCTGCGCCGATGATGCCGATCTTCACGGTTGCTCCCCTGGCTCCCGGCCATCGTCCTTGCGAGGCCGATGCCCTCACCTCACCGCACGGCCGGCCGATCCGGCATTCCCCGCCCGTGCCCCGGCAGCGGCTCGGCGTGCGCTCAGCCGAGGCTGCGGTCGCGCAGCTGGAGCGCCAGCTGCCTGAACCGCGCCACGGCCTCGGCTTCGTCGACGCCGTTCACGGCGCCGTCCTCGAACAGGACGCGGCCGCCCACCACGGTGTAGCGGACGTCGTCGGCTCGACAGGAGTAGACGAGGGCGGCGCTCACGTCGTAGACGGGCTGCACGTGAGCCCCGCCCAGATCGACGACGATGACGTCGGCCGGGCGCCCTGGGGCGAGCCGGCCGAGCTCGGGACGGTGCATGGCGGCGGCCGCCCCCGTCGTCGCCAGCTCGAGGAGCTCGTTCGTGGTGAGAAAGCGCGGATCCTCGACGTTCTGCTTGTGGAGGATGCCGGCGAACTTCATCTCCTGGAACATGTCGAGCGTGTTGTGGGAGGCGGGCCCATCGGTGGCAAGGCCGACGGTGATCCCCGCCTGGCGCACCTCCCGCATCGGCATCGTGCCCGAGCAGAGCTTGGCGTTGCAGACCGGGCAGGTGGCGATCCGCGTCCCTCGCTCGGCCAGGATCTCGATGTCGCGCCCGTCGAGCTGGGTGCAGTGCGCAGCCGTGACGTCGGGTCCGAGCACGCCGAGCGAGTCCAGCCATTGCACCGGCGTCGTGCCGTAGTGCTCGGCCACGTAGGCGACTTCCTGCCGGCCCTCGGCCAGATGGACGTGGATGGGCACGCCGACCTCGTCCGCCGCCCGCCGCACCGCCCGGAACATGTCGGCGCTGCACGAGTACGTGGCGTGCGGCGCCAGCGCCAGTCTGACCCGGCCGTCGCGGGCTCCTTCGTGCGATGCCACGATGTCGCCGAAACCGGCGATCGTCTGCCACGACCAGTCCGTGATCGACTCGTAGATGCCGCCGTCGGCGAAGCCGTAGGCGAGGGTCGCCCCGAGCGGGACGACGTCGAGCGCCTCGATCTCGGGATCCACTGCGTAGGCGTCGAAATGCTCGTTGAAGCAGGTGATGCCGGAACGCACCATCTCGACGAGGCCGACGATGCTGGCCCAGTAGAGGGTCTCGTGATCGAAATTCCGCTTCAGCCGCCACATCGAGGCCAGCCACTCGAAGAGCTGCACGTCCTCGTCGAGCCCGCGCAACAGCAGGTTGGAGCCGATGTGGGTATGCGGGTTGACGAAGCCCGGCATGATGACGCCCCCGGCGGCATCGATGCGGCGCCGACCGCGCAGCGACGACAGCTCCGCGGCGGGCCCGACCGCCACGATGGCGCCCCCATCGATTGCCACGGCGCCGTCGGCGATGGGGCCACGGCCGCCCATGGGAAGCACGGTGCCTCCCTCGATCACGAGGTCGACGTCGCCCTCGTTCCTGCCAGGCAGGTCTGTCATCGTCACCTCCAGGGTGCTCGGCCGGCCTCTGCGGGACCTTAGGCGAGCCCGGCGACGGCAGCGACGCACCCGGCGTCAGCGCCATCAGCGCCGCCGGCGCCGCCGGCGCCGCCAGGACGGTCTCCTCGGGCGAGTCTGGCCGATCGGCTAACGCCCCGTCCACGTCAGGCGCTCGGAGGCGTGCACCATCGACCGCACGCTCGTCGTCCCGACCTCCTCGAGATGGGTGGCGAGGGCGAGAAAGGCTTGTGCCGTCGTCACGGCGTCGCTGAGGGCATGGTGAGGACGGTGCTCGGGGAGCCCGAGGTAGGCCACCAGCTCACCGAGTGGCAGGAAGGGCGGTGGAACCGTACCCCGTTCGGCCATGAGGAGGCGCCCGAGCACTTCGGTGTCGATGACGGGCACGCGCAGGCGACCGCCGACACGGCGCAACGCCGCTCCGAGGAAGGCGCGCTCGATCCGAGCGGCGTGGGCGACGAGCACCCGCCCCGTCATGGCCTCGACGAGCGGCCCGATCGCCTCCTCGACATAGGGCGCCTCCGCGAGGTCCACCATCCGGATGCCGTGGATGAGCACGGACGCCTCCGGCAGCGCACGCCTCGGCCTGACAAGGCCGTAGAGGGCCCGATCCGCCCCCACGCGCCCGTTGTCGACGGGGACGGCGCCGAAGGAGATGATCTCGTCGCTGCGGGCGTCAAGACCGCTCAGCTCCAGGTCGACGACGCAGAAGGCAGCCTCGCGCCACGGCGTGCGACCTCGTGCGACGACGCGGCTCGCCGCGCCGACGAGCGCCCCGCCGGGCTGGGTGCCCGCCGGCGGGAGGGAGCGGGCTCCCGTGCGGCGACGCTTCATCGCGTGGCGAGGGCGAGCTCGCTCGTGACGTGCTTTTGCACGGCGGCCACCGCCCGGAACGCCTCCTTCAGATAGCTCCGCGTGAGGGCGCTCAGCTCCGACGGGTCGACGAAGTCGTCGGGCTCCACCCCGGCGACGAGCTGAGCGACCTGATGCTCGAGCCGCAGCCCGGACACCAGCTCGAAGGATTCCAGCAAGGTGTCGGCGTCGGCTTGACTGAGGATGCCGGCATGGCCGGCGGCCCGCAGGCGCTCGGCCGTTGAGGCCGAGGTCACTCCGGCCGCCATGCCGGCCCAGCGAGCCAGGTCGACGATCGGCAGGGCGCCGCCCGTCTTGAGATCGAGCTGGCCGCGATGCTCACCGGAGTCCTCGACGACGAGGCCGCCGAGGAAGCCGGTCGGGGGGCGGTGTGACAGGGAGAAGCGGGCGAGCTGGCGCAAGAGGGCCGGGTACTCAGAAGCCTGCCGGAACGTGTCGGCCGGCGACTCGCTCGTCTCGACGGCAAAGACCAGCCGGCTGTCGACGAGCACGGATACGAGCACGAGTGCCTTGTCGAGCGTCGGATCTTCGAGCCACGAGCGCCCTGCGCGTTGCCACGAGTCGAGCGACCGAACGAAGAGCGGATCCGAGGCGCTCGCCCGATGCGTGTCGGGATGGAACCCGCAAGCCTGCATGATGAGCGTCGCCCGCTCCGCCAGCGTCTCGAAGTAGGGCCTGATGACGTCCCGATAGCGAGGGTCGGTGTCCTCGGCGACAAAGACGATGGCGCTGTCGAGATCCGAGCTCGGCACTGCCTCGCGGCGCGCCTGGCTGCCAAGTGCCAGCCAGGCGAAGGGTGTGGGTGGCTCGCCGAGCTCCTCGACGCTGAACTCGATCGCCCGGCGCGTGACGGCGTCCGAGACGATCGAATAGGCCGCTTCGATGTCGAGGGGCGCCATGTGGCCGGCGTGCAGGTTCACGACCGTCGGGCGCAGGCCGGCGGCGGCTTGCGCCAGCTCCGTCACGTCACTCGCCCGGCTGACGGCACGACGCAGCGAGAAGGACGAGCGTGTCTGCACGGCCACGAGATCCGATTCCGAGATGACGCCGAGCACCTCTCCCGTCGTCGAGCAGACGGGGAAGTGGCGAAACCCCCGGTCCAGCATGTCGAGCAGCACTTCCCCCGCCGGACGATCGGCCGCCACCGTCTCGGCAGGCGACGTCATGGCCTCCGATACGGGCGTGTCGGGCGAGCGGCCGGCTGCGAGGACGCGAGACCGCAGGTCACGGTCCGTCATGATCCCGAGCGACGATCCGAGATCCACCACGACGGCCGTGGTACCTCGAGCCGTCATCTCTCGAGCGGCCTCCCGGATGGACGTGCTCGGTTGACAGAGCACGAGCCGCTCGCGCACGAGCTCACCGACCGGCTGTGTCAGCTGGTCCCGATCAGAAGGCGCCGCACGCCCACTGCCGATCTTGTAGCGGTCGGCCAGGAGAGAACGCGTCAGGTAGCGGAGACTCGCCCGCTGTCCGAGCAGCACGGAGGCGGCGTCGACCGGTATCCGGTAGGTGAGCGTGTCCTCGGCGGCCCTCGCCGAGAAGCCCGTCGGCAACCCGGAGAGCATCGAGGCGTGACCGAACATCTCGCCGACCCCGAGGAGGTCGAGCACGCGTCCGTCGAGGACGATCTCGACGGCTCCGGCGCGGATCACGCGCAGGAACTCGTTCGAGGCGGTTCCCTGGGAGAAGATCACGGTCCCGGCACGATGGAACTCGACTTCCGTGGCGGCGGCCGCACGCTCCACGTCCGACGCCGGCAAGGCATCGAAGGGCGGGTAGGCCCGCAGGAACTCGACGATCTCCGGGACGACGCTCACCGGCACCAGTGTTACAGCGTGCAGGCTGCGCCGCCTCCAGGCGGCGGGAGCGCGACGGCCCTTTCATCGCCTCGTCGACCTCATCGGCCTCATCGGCCTCATCGGCCCCTCATCGACCCCTCATCAGCCCCTCATCGACCTCAGCGGGTGGACGGCGGGGGCATTGGACGATCGGCCTCGGCGACGAGGCCGACCATGTCTCGGTAGAACGGACGAAACCCGGCCCGCTCATAGAGTCGCGCCGCCGCCGTGTTCGCCTCGACGACCGTCACGCACCAGTAGCGGATCCCCTGGGCAGCGAGGGTGCCGCGGCAGGCGGCGAGGAGTGCGCTCCCGACTCCGCTTCCTCGCCGCCCCGGCAGGACGGCGAGTGATTCGAGTATGCCGATCTCCTCACCGAGGTCCCAGGTCGGCCCCGGTGGCTGCACTCGCAAGACGGCGTAACCGAGCGCTTCGGAAGAACCGGGCTCAGAGCCGATGAAGAGGGAGGCGACACCGGCATGGAGCCAGTCGAGGTACTGCTGACGACGCAACCGCCAGGCCTCATCGAGATGGCGCGCTGGCCACGTCTCCCCCATGAGGGCCTGATGGTGCTCGACCATGGACTTCCAGAGCGGTCCGACGAGGTCGATGTCCTGCGCCGTGGCGCTCGCAACCTGGCACTCCATCAGCGAATCCTAGAAGTCATCGCCGCGGTGGCGTCAGGCCAATGCCTCAACCCTCATCTCGAATGGGCCGATAAGACCGAAGGAGACCCGGCAGACAGTCGCGAAAAGGGGCATCTTGAACTCTCGGGCGGACCTCCACAGGGCCGTGAGGCGAGCGGTCGATCCGATGGGCTTGATGCAGCGGGTCGCCGAAGAGGCAATGGCCGTCGTGACGCGGGCCGAGGGCGTCCTCATCGGGCTCGTGCGCGACGGCGCCGCCATCACCTTCGTGTGCGGTGCGGGCTACCTCGTGGACCAGGTCGGCGACAAGGTGCCGCTCGACGGCAGTTTGTCGGGGCTGGCAGTGACAACCGGCGCCACGCTGCGATGCGATGATGCCGAGCTCGATCCCCGCGTCCATCTGGATCTGTGCAAGGCGTACCGGGTCGTCTCCTCGGTCTGTGTCCCGCTACGGCGCGGAGCGGCGGCCGTCGGTGTGCTCAACGTCAGCTCCTCGCGCTCGCACGCCTTCGACGGCGCAGACGTGCGGACGCTCACCAAGCTCGCCGAATTCGTGAGCGTCGTCACCGCCGCCGCCGACGACCTGACGGGTGTCACGAACACGCTGCTGTCAGCCGCTCAGCTCGACCGAAACTCCTTCGACGAGGACGGTCTCGCCGTGGAGGAACGCTTCGTGGCGAACGTCCTGAGCCCGGGCACGGTCGGAGGGCTCGAGTCGCGACGGCGAATCGAGCGCGCCATCGAGGAGAAGAACCTCGCCCATCACTTCCAACCCATCTTCGACCTGTGGAACGGCAGGCTGTTCGCCTTCGAAGCCCTCGCTCGCTTCCCGGGCAAGCCCAAGCGCCCGCCGGACGAGTGGTTCGCCGAGGCGAAGGCCGTCGGCCTCGGTGTCGACCTTGAGCTCGCTTCGCTGCAAGGAGCCCTCTCTTCGCTGTCGCAGCTTCCCTCCGGGGTGTTGCTGTGCGTCAACGTCGGGCCGGACGCCATCACCTCAGCCGAGGTGAGACACCTGCTCGTGGACTCCGAACCGTCGCGCACCGTCATCGAGCTGACCGAGCAGGTCCAGGTTGACGACTACCCACTCCTCGACAGCTCCGTCACCGGCCTTCGGCGCCTCGGCGCCCGCCTCGCTATCGACGACACGGGGGCCGGATTCGCCAGCCTCGCCCACATCCTCAAGCTCAACCCGGACCTGATCAAGCTCGACCGCACCCTGACGAGCGGGATCGACGCCGATCCGGTCCGGCGCGCTCTGGCGGCTGCCCTCGTGACCTTCGCCGCCGAGACCAGGGCAGAGATCATCGCGGAGGGCATCGAAACCGCCGCCGAGCTTGCCGTCCTCGCCGAGCTGGGCATTCGGTACGGCCAGGGTTACTTCCTCGGGCGCCCGCGACCACTCGAGTCGGTTCGTTGGCAGCCTGCTCACCGCGTCCCGTCCCACTTGCTCGCCGACGTATCGGCCTCGCTCACACCCGACACGGCCGAGCTGCTGGCGCTCGGGCGGCACCACTGACAACCGTCCGCCGCCTCATCGGCTGACCCCCTCGATCGGCTGGCGCGGCTCCATCGGCTGACCCACATCCCAACCATCTGACGGAGCGACCGCCGGATGACTGGAGCAATCGCTCAGGAGATGACGGCGAGGGCCTCGAGGTCGAGGGCGTGGCGGGCGTGGCGATCAGCCATCGTGAGGAACATCTCGTCGCCCCGCTCGGTGCGCTCGACGAGCATGGATGCCGCCACCGCCATGAGGAGCCCGGACCACGTGCCGCGGCGGTAGTCCGTCCAACAGCGCTCCCATCCGTAGTCGCTCACGCCGGCAGCGAGGAGGCCGCCGTGGTAGCGGCGAACGAGCTCGTCCTCGACGGGTCGCCGGTGCTCTGGACGCAGGCCGGCGCCGATGAAGTAGGCGACGTCGTGCGGCCCCGGCCCGTCGCTCACGGTCTGCCAGTCCACGACGGCGATGGGCGTGCCGCCCGGCGTGCCGTCGAAGAGCAAGTTGTCGAGGCGGTAGTCGCCGTGCACCACCGTCGATGGCGCGGCGTCGAGCAGCAAGTAGCCCTCCAGGTTTGAGAAGAGGGCGGCACCGGCTTCAAGGACGTCACTTTCGAGGTCGGCGGCATAGCGCTGGCGGAAGCCGTCCCAGAGCCCAGGCAGGAGGGCGAGGAGGAACTGGCGGCTGACGTCCTTGTCGCCGTGGAGCCACTCGAGATTGGCAAGGCCGGGGTCGCCCCAGCGGGCGGCGTGCAGCTTGACGAGTTCGTCGATGGCCACCTCCGCCAGTTCCGGAAGGCAACCGGCGATCTGGTCGCCCGGTTCGGCTGGGGCGAGATCCTCCAGCAACAGGACGAATCGCGCCGTGTCGACATCGATGTCGGCATGGAACACCGCTGGCGTGCGCACGCTGAGCGTCGGTGCCAGCTGTTGGTAGAAGCGAACCTCGTTCTCGTAGCTGCGCAGGACCCTTGCCGTGGCACGACTCGTCTCGTCGAGCGCCGGCAGCTTGATCACCATGCTGGCCGGGGCCTGTGACGGCCGGTCGTAGCGCACGCTCAGGCGGGCGCACTGGCACATCTGGCCCGTGCCGATGGCACCGATGCCGACATCGAGCACCCGTTCGCCCTCGATGGTGACCGAGGCCGCCAAGGCGCTCGTGAGCCACGCCGGCGTCAGCTCCTGCAAGGTGTCGATGATCGGGACGGGTGCGTCGCTCACCATGGGAGCACGCCGTCGACGACGGTGTCCGGGAACCAGTGGTGGTGACGTGCACCCGTCACTTCGTAGATGGCGGTGCCACGCCGACCGTCGTCGGTTCGAACGCTCATTTGGCTGAGGCCGCCGCGATGGAACGGCTCGTAGGGCTGTGCGAAGTTGCCCTCGGCCTCCACTGTGATGCGGCCGCCGCCCGCCAGCGTGAACGTCGTCGTACCGCGCAGGCCCTCCACGGTCTCGCCGTGCTCGCCATAGCGGGCGGTGCCACCGTCGACCCCGGTCCATTCCATGTCGTGATCGAACGCCACGACGGGCACCGGGTCGCTCCCGTCGGCGGCCGCCCAGCAGCCGTCGGTGTAGATCCGGGCGCCGTTGGCCAACTCCCAGTGCCAGACGCCGAGGAAACCGTCCTCGAGCTGAATCTGCAACCACATCCACAGCGGGCAGCGACCGTGGTCGCGGATGCCCCACGAGTGATCGCGCTGCCCGACCCAACCGTCGACCTCCCGAGTGAGGTCGCCGACGCTGTAGGTACCGCTGTAGTGGCCGGACTGGAGGATGTGGCTCTGGTCCCAGACGACATCGTCGCCCGCCCGCATGGTTCCTCGCCGCAGGGCGTACGGCCGCGTGCGAGCCCGAAACGTCAGGTCGACGCCGATCGCGCACGCCGACTGATCGGACCAGATGCGAAGCTCCTCGAAGGGGCGCACCACCTCCACCCGCGCCCCTGGCAGCTCACTCGTGTGGGGATCGTCGCCGTAGGACTCGCTGAGCAGGCTGCCGAACCGCCTGCCCGCGACTCGGCCCATCTGGATCGAATCCATGATCTTGCGGCTCGGGTATCTCGCCATCGTGAAGAACACGACGTCACCGCGGCCATCGGGATCGTGCAGCTCGAAGAAGTAGCTCTCCCGCCAGAAGTCGTTGCGGACGGCGACCGAGGAGAGCAGCTCGGGGATCTGGTGGACGAAGTACTCGTCCATCGGCGTCGGCTGGGCCATGTGTCGCGAGCTCCCCCCGGTCGAGCGGTCTGTTCGGACGGGCGACACTGTACCTATTCGCCGTCGGGCACCTATTCGCCGTCGTGCACGTAGTCGTCCTCGTGCACGGATTCGCCGTCGTGCACGTAGTCGTCCTCGTGCACCGATTCGCCGTCGTACCTCCCCGGCGCCCATTCGGCGTTGCGGGGGGCGGCACCTGCTCGATCGGCACCACGGCGCCGGCGTGGCCGGCGATGGCTTCGAGCGGCACCTACTCGATCGGCACGATGGGTCGGCCGTCGCCGTCCAGCTGATGCAGGTACTCGGCGATGCCCGTACCGGACCGGCCCTCGTAGGTCCATCGCGTGAGACCCTCGTTGACCAGCGTGCTGCCGGCGCCTGAGGCGCGCCGAAGCGGTACGACACGGAGCACGTCGCCGTGCAGCTCATGGCATCGCCCGGCCTTGTCGAGCACGCTGAGCTGAACACTGCGCTGTGTCAGCTCGTCATCGGCCAGCTCGGTTTGGAGGCGCCATTCCGACACGCTCGTGGCTTTGCCGTCGCGCCACACCCAGCCGCGGTGCAGGTCGCCAACACCTGTGTCGATGCGGATGCCGCCGAAGGCGACGTCGTCGCCGATGTTGATGGAGAACCACCGCCACATCCTCGGACCGCCCCACTGCCGCGGACCCCAGGACTTGTCCCGATTGCCGCGCGCGTCGCTGAAGCGATGAACGGTGCCGTCGACGGCGATGGTGCCACTCCAGCGGCCAGCCTGTTCGAAGTGGCCCTTGCCGACGGACGTGCCGGCGGCCCTCGCCGCTCCGTGCCTGTCCTGGCCCTGACCGTCGACGCCGATCGCCGGCGTGAGGGCGCGGAACGTCACGTCGACATCGAGCTGGCACATGGTGGGCCCGCCGGGCGCTGCCGGCGTGCTCGCAAGGTGCTGCACGAGCGCCGAGCCGGTGCCTCGCACCCGCCACTCCTGCATGGGTGTCACGCAG
>Ga0181526_10001960_pt1 | contig 18660 bp, 14 predicted proteins | sample PEATcosm2014_Bin_35_FD_119750 | JGI IMG/M metagenome (GOLD analysis project Ga0181526, IMG submission 119750) | Peatland microbial communities from MTU Mesocosm Facility, Houghton, MI, USA - PEATcosm2014_Bin06_30_metaG | ecosystem: Environmental > Terrestrial > Soil > Wetlands > Peat | place...
GCCGTCGGCGTTCCCGAAATCAATCCGGACGTGCCGTTGACTGATAATCCTGCCGGCAATCCCGTCGCCCCGTAACTGCTGGGCGTGTTGCTGGCCGCGATCTGATAGGAGAACGCACTCCCCGCCGTTCCGCTTGCTGTCGTCGCGCTCGTGATCACCGGCACCGCTGGCTTGATGGTCAGAGTTAAGGTGGCGTTCGCGGTCCCTCCGCTGTTGCTCGCGCTCAGCGTCACTGTCGATGTTGCTGCTGTCGGTGGCGTTCCTGAGATCAACCCGTTCCCGCTGTTGACCGACAATCCTGCCGGCAAACCAGTCGCTCCATAACTGGTCGGCGTGTTCGTCGCCGCGATCTGATAGGAGAATGCAGTCCCTGCCGTCCCGCTCGCCGTCGTCGCACTGGTGATCACCGGTGCCTGCGCCGGAGCCATGCCTGTGCCCGAGAGCGAGACGTTCAAAGTTGAGTTAGAGGCGTTCGACACCAGCGTGATGCCGCCGCTTACGCTGGCCGCCGACTGCGGCGCGAACACCGCACTGAAGGGCACACTCGCACCGGGATTGAGGACCACCGGAACGTTCAGCCCACTGATGCTGAATCCCGTCCCTGTAGCTGTGGCCTGCGAGATGGTTACGCTAGACCCACCCGTGTTCGTGATCGAGTCCGCCATAGTCACGCTACTCCCGACCTGGGCGCTGCCAAAGGCCAGACTCCCAGGATTGGCGGCGATTTGACCAGGAGTTGTATGAGCGGTAGGAGCTGTGCCTGTCCCGGTGAGAGGTATGGCGAGCGCGGGACCAGAAATAAGCAGACTGCCTCCGACCGTGCCGGCCGATTGTGGGGCAAAGGCGACCTTCAACGTAACACTTTGGCCTACGCCTAGAGTTAACGGGACTGCGGGCCCGCTGATCGAAAATCCGCTGCCCGACGTCTGGAGTGAAAACAGTGTTACCTGCCAGGAACGAGCGTTCGTAAGCACGACCGGCACGGTGGATGTGGTTCCCATCGCCACTTGGCCAAACGACACGATCGAGGGGCTGGCGGTCAAGGCCTCGGCGCTCTCGCCTGTACCCCCAACATTAAGGTTAGCGTTCGATGCATTGCTGAAGAATCTGATCGTGCTTCCCGTCCATCCCATCGTCTTGGGAGCAAAGGTTACACTCAGATCGACACTCTGCCCCGCCGACAGGACCAGCGGCAGGCTCACGGACGACGTGGTAAATTCGGAGTTGCCCACCGCGATTCCGGAGACCGTTACACTGGTCTGTCCAGTATTCGTCACGGTGACAAGCAAGGTTTCGCTCTGACCGACGACGATCCCCCCAAATCGAAGGGCGGAAGGTGTGAACGCAAGTTGTGAGGTAGTTGCGCTGGCGTCCACGGACACCATTGCGAGGAGCAGGATCGTCATCCCGATTGTTAGAAAGTGAATTGTGCGGGCTAAGAGAGACTGGATGATGGACCGGGGGAGTTGCATGTCATCCAGTTTGAAAGCTTTGCGGCTAGCGGAAAAGATTCCAGTGGTACATCCGCCCCCCTGACCCACTGGGCAACACACTCATGTGATCACTAATTCACTCAAGTCTTCATAGCTCTGAATAGCGCTCGTAATGAGTTGTAATTCCGGGTACTTAGCAGCGAAAGATCTTTCCTGCTTGCCTTTTCCTGGCGCACCAACGATTAATACAGGCAAGTATGATGAGTCGTTGGCGTGTACTTCCTATTTTTATTGTGCCGGCAGCGTCACTGGCGGGCCGCGCGTGGGGAGTTGACGAGGTTCTTCCCGCAGTCACGTGCCACTCGGGGACGACCCACCACCCGTTCCGCCCGTCATTTGCCCAGTTCCACAGCGGACGCTAAACTGAATATCCCGGGGTACCCATATGCTCGTCGTCATGCAAGCGCAGGCCACCGAAGAGCAGGTCCGCGCCGTTTGCCAGAAAATCGAAGCGCTCGGATACCGCGCCCACTCCATGCCCGGCGCGCAGCGCACTGCCATCGGCATCACCGGTAACAGGGGCGAAGTCGAATCCGGCACGCTGGAAGAAATGGCCGGAGTGCAGGAAGTCATCCGCGTCACCAAGCCCTACAAACTGGTCAGCCGCGACACCAAGCCCGACAACACCGTCATCAAGTTTCCCAATTCGCGCGCCACCATCGGAGGCCCCGACCTGGCCATCATCGCCGGCCCGTGCGGCATCGAGACTCGCGACCAGGCGTTCAAAATCGCCGAGCGCGTCGCCCGTGCCGGAGCGCAGTTCCTCCGCGGCGGCGCCTACAAGCCTCGTACCTCTCCGTATTCTTTCCAGGGACTGGGCGAAGAAGGTCTGAAGATCATGGCCGAAATCCGCGACCGCTTCGGCCTGCTCATTGTGACCGAAGCCGTCGATTACGAATCGCTCGACCTGGTCGACCAGTACGCCGATGTCATCCAGATTGGCGCCCGCAACATGCAGAACTTCTCTCTGCTCAAGCGCGCCGGACGCGCCCGCAAGCCCGTCCTGCTGAAGCGCGGCCTTTCGGCGACGCTCGAAGAATTTCTCATGGCCGCCGAGTACATCATGAGCGAGGGCAACTACAACGTAGTTCTCTGCGAGCGCGGCGTGCGCACCTTCGCCGATCACACCCGCAACACGCTCGATCTAAGTATCGTGCCGGCCGTCCAGCGCCTAAGTCACCTGCCGATCATAGTGGATCCGAGCCACGGCACCGGCAAGCGCAACAAAGTAACTCCACTCTCCCGCGCCGCCGTCGCCGTCGGAGCCGACGGCCTGATGGTAGAGGTTCATCACGATCCCGACCGCGCGCTTTCGGATGGAATGCAGTCGCTATTCCCCGATCAGTTCGACGCGCTGATGGTGCAGGTGAGGCAGATCGCGGCGGTCGTGGGACGCAGTGTCCCCGCAACGAGCCATGTTCCGGCCGAAGTCGCAAGGTCGGCGGACTGATGCTGGGCTGACCCAGTTATCTGATAATCTCTTCCCGTCAGCGAGGCCAACTCGTCTTTGAGAAAATTCCTGCTACTCGCCGTCCTCGTCCCGCTCGTCCTCGCCGCCGGCTGGTACTACTTCCACGAGCGCACTCTCCCCGCTTATGGTCCGCTCTACCGCGAATATGCATATGTAACTAATGGCAAGAGCAACACGGTCACCGTCATCGACCTGCGCAGCTTTCGCCCCGTTCGCACTCTACAGGTCGGCTCCGAGCCCACCGGACTCGCCGCCAATCCCAAGCGGAATGAAGTTTACGTTGTCAACAGCGGCTCCTCGAACGTTAGCGTGATTGATGCGGAGCAGAATAAAGTTGTGGCTACTGTCGGCGTTTACGGACGCCCCTTCTTCATCGATGTTTCTCCTGACGGGCGCCGCGCTTACGTCGCCAATTCCGGTTCCGCCAACGTTTCCGTCCTCGATCTCGACCGTCGTACTGTAGCGGCCACGCTTCACGTCGGCGGAAGTCCCGGCCTGGCCCGCGTTTCGCCCGACGGATCGACCGTGATCGTTAGCAATCGCGCCGATAACTCCGTCTCCATCATCGACACCGCGCGGTTAGCTGTCCGCTCCGCCATCAACATCTGCATTCATCCCGAGGACATCGCCATCCTGCCGGATTCCAGCAAGGCGTTCGTTTCCTGTTCCGGCTCGGGGCAGGTGGCCAGCATCGCTCTTAAAAATGAACCCCGGAAGAATGAAACGCAGAAGAATGAAACTCAGAACGACAAGTTGCTTGCGCTTCTTGATGTTGGAAAATCTCCGGTGAGTCTGGCACTGAAACCGGACGGCGGAGAACTGGTCGCTTTCAACTTTGACGCCGGCAGCATCTCTATCATCGAGACCACGCCCAACGAAGTTTCGGGCAGCTATCTCATCGGCGCGCAGCCTACGCGCGGCGTGGTTTCGCTCGATAACTCACGCTTGTACATCTCCAACTTCGGATCGAATAACATAGCGGTCTACGACATCGACTTAGGCAAAGTAATCGCGTATCTCCCCGTAGGGACGCATCCCGACGCCCTGGCGCTTTCGCAGAACCAGAACTACCTGCTGGTCGTCGACTCCGGCTCCGGAGACCTCGCCGTAATTCAGAAACGCCAGCCCAAGAAGAAATTTGAGCCCTCGGAATATTCCTTGCTGACCATCATCCCCGTCGGCATGCAACCCAACCAGATCGTAGTCAAGTCGTTCCTCGCGACGAAGCTCAGGGAGGGGCGTTAGTGTTGGAAGAGCGTCGGGCCCCGAATGCTTGTCGAAAAAACATTCGTGGCCCGGACGGTTTTGTTGCGCCTGTGATTCAACTCCTATTTCGGCAAGAGTTCGCGCGCCAGCTTGCTCGCTACCACCGTGCGTATATCGTTGCGTTTCTTCCCCGCTTCGATCATGGCCTCTCGCGATCCGTAATGCTTGGCGATGAGGGTTGCGGCTTTGGCGTCGAGCTGATCGATGGTCGCCCAGTTCGGAAGCATGTAGCCGACCGCGATATCCCAGTCGTGCGGGCCATCGGTGGTCACGTTGCCCCAGACTTTGTAGTCGCTGATTAAGCCTTCCTTCTTCAACATTTCATAGACAGGCTTGAGGTTCTCGCGAAAATCTTTCCAGAACGCCTCACTCTGACCCGGCTTGAGTTCGAAGTAGGTGACGCGCCACACCGGTCCGTAATCATAGTTCGGACTCTGCGCAAGCGCGGGGAGCGTGGTTAATAGCGTCACGACAAGCAGCGTGGCCCATAGAACCTTTCTCATATTGCCTCCTGTTGGCGTTGGACCGGATGGAAATCGCCCCGATAGGGACGCGGAAGAATATCATTCCGGACAACCGTTTTCAAACTGGTAAGGGCCAGCTGGCAAGGCTACCGCGCTCCCAGAAATACACAGCTTCATCGCGGGCTGCTCGGAGAAGTTTTTCGGATATACTTTCTGATTCAGGTCCAGGCGCACCCGGCTGGGAGGATTCACCGTATGCCACGGGGTCACGCATGGATGTGATGACAAGCACGACAATTTGAAAAGTCTTTAATCTATTATTCGCGAGGAAGGAAATAATCGTCATGAGTCTTAGCCAGCTTGCCCGGTCCATCCGGGAGTCGGCGACTCTCAAGCTGAATGAAACTGCGGCTCTGCTCCGCGAAAAGGGAGAGCCCATCATTCACCTGGGAGGCGGCGAACCAAAGAGTAAGCCCCCCATTGATGCAGTGATCGGCTGCGCGGCCCTGCTGAACACCGGAGAAATCCGGTACACGGCGCCCGACGGGATTCCCGCACTGAAGAAAGCCATCATTCGCTATACCGAAGAGCACTATAAGAAAATTGTGTCGGCCGACAACGTGATCGCTTCGGGCGGCGCCAAGCAGTCGCTGATGGTGCTGCTGCACGCCATCCTCGATCCGAAGGAAGAAGTGATTTTCCCGGCTCCCTACTGGGTGAGCTATCCGGAGATGGTGAAGCTCGCGGGCGGTGTTCCCGTGCCGGTTACGGCGGAGGACGGAACGTTTTTCCCAACCGTCAAAGAAATCGCGGACGCGTGCGGTTCCTACACCAAAGCCATTATTCTGAACAGCCCCAACAACCCGTCGGGCGCCATGTACTCCCGCGAGTTCGTTCAGGAGATGGTCGAGTTTTGCGAGAAGCGGAGCATTTATCTCATCCTCGACGACATCTACAACCGCCTGGTGTTCGACGGCAAGACGGCGCCCATCGGCTACGACTTCATGAAGGTGCCGCTCGAACAATCGAAGGTGGTGGTGATCAACGGGGTATCGAAGATGTATGCCATGACCGGGTTCCGCATCGGTTGGGCGATCGCGAATGAGCCGCTGATCGAGGCCATGGCGACCATCCAGTCGCAACAGACCTCCGGGCCTTCATCCCCAGGGCAGTGGGCAGCGGTGGGCGCGCTCAACGGCGTGCAATCGTCGGTGGACAGCCTGCGCGTGACGCTGGAGAACAATCGGAACGTGATGCTGGACCGCTTGCACGCTTTCGACGGCGTCAAAGTCCACAAGCCGGAAGGAACTTTTTATTGCTTCCCGGATTTCAGCGCTTACATGAAGGATTCGCAGAAGCTCTCCAATTTCCTCCTGGAAAAAGTGCGGGTGGTCACGGTGCCGGGCAAGGAATTCGGCTTCGACGGGCACCTCCGGCTGAGTTACTGCGGCACTATCCGCGATATCACCGAGGGCCTCGATCGCATCAAGTGGGCGCTCGATCCGAATTCCGCCAACGAACTCTACCTCGGCGACCGCAAACTTGTGAGGGATTGGCAATGAACATCTACCTCGACGTGCAATCTCCCGCTGTAAAAGAGGCAGGGAAGCTGGCCAGCGCCTACGGCCTGGCAAATCATGGTCTGGTCAATCTGCGGCGTGCCTACTGGAATCTGCCGACCCCGGCGCTTTATGAGGAGAGCATTTTCCGTTCCGAGGGCGCTCTCTCGCACCTCGGGCCACTGGTGGTGGACACCGGCAAACACACGGCGCGAGCCGCGGCCGACAAATTCGTGGTACGCGAGCAATCCACCGAGGAGAAGATCTGGTGGGGCCAGTACAACCGGCCCGTCACCAGCGAGAATTTCAGCGCGCTGCTGGCGCGCTTGCAGGGCTACTTGCAGGGGCGCGATGTTTTCGTGCAGGACTGCTTCGCGGGAGCCGACCCGGAGTACAGCCTGCCCGTCCGCATCATCACGCAAAAGGCGTGGCACAGTTTGTTTGCGCGCACCATGTTCCTGAAGGTTCGGGGTCAAGATGCACTCCGGCGGCACATGCCCGAGTTCACCGTGATCGCGGCGCCCTCGTTTCTGGCCTCGCCCATGGTGGACGGGACGCGTTCGGAAACGTTCATCATGCTCAACTTCCGGGAACGTCTGGCCATCATCGGCGGCACCAACTATGCCGGGGAAATCAAGAAGACCATCTTTACGGTCCTGAATTTCCTGTTGCCGTTGCAGGGCGTGCTCTCCATGCACTGCTCGGCCAACGTCGGTAACGACGGCGATGTCGCGATTTTCTTCGGGCTTTCGGGCACCGGCAAGACGACGCTTTCCGCCGACCCCACGCGGCACCTGATCGGCGACGACGAGCATGGCTGGAGCGACAACGGAGTGTTCAACTTCGAAGATGGCTGCTATGCGAAGGTGATCCGCCTTTCGCCCGAGGCCGAGCCGCAGATTTATGCCTGCACCCGGCAGTTCGGGACGGTGCTGGAAAATGTCACCTTCGATCCCGTCTCGCGGCGGCTGGATTTGAACGACGACACGATGACGGAGAACACGCGGGCGGCGTATCCGCTTTCCTACATCGCGAATCACCTGCCGGAGAAACGCGCCGGGCACCCGCGCAACGTCATTTTCCTTACCTGCGATGCCTCCGGCGTGATGCCGCCCATCTCCAGGCTCAACCCCGATCAGGCCATCTACCATTTCATTTCTGGCTACACCAGCAAGATTGCCGGCACCGAGATCGGTTTGGGGCTGGAGCCCGAGATGACATTCAGCACCTGCTTCGGAGGCCCGTTCATGGTGCATCACCCGCTGGCCTACGCGGAGCTGCTGAAGAAAAAGATCCAGAAGCACGGCTCGAACGTGTGGCTGGTGAACACGGGCTGGACGGGCGGGCCGTTTGGCGTGGGCAAGCGCATCAGCATCCGTCACACCCGCGCGTTGCTCAATGCCGCGCTCAGTGGCTCACTGCTCAAGGTGGAATACAGGAAAGATCCGGTTTTTGGCTTCGATGTGCCGGTTCAATGCGAGGGAGTGCCGTCGCAGATCCTGGATCCGGCGAACACCTGGCCCAGCCGCGACCAGTATTTCAGCAAGTACGATGCGTTGGCGTCGCGCTTCATCGAGAACTTCAAGCTGATGATGACCGAGTGCCCGGAGCACATACTCGAGGCCGGGCCGAAGCGTCTCACGACAGCGTCGGTGCGCTGAGAGCAGATTCAAGCGGTGGGGGCTCCGCGGCCACCACCGCATTTCAGGCGCCCTCAGCAGAATCCGTGGGGGCGCAGAAAGCCCACCGACTTCCACCCGGCACCGCTTGGTTATTTTCCAGGACTGACCTAACTCTTCTTCCCGGTCACGGCGTAGAACGCAGTTGCTTCCTGCTCCACGTTCTTGCTGCCGCACTTGGGGCACTTCGCGTCTACTTCGTGTTCCTTGATGGTGAGAATTAATTCGAAGGTTTTGTGACAATCGTTGCAGACGTAGTCGTACACGGGCATGGAGGCCTCCCGCTCGATTGCGAACACGAGCTACGGTGAAAATTGTACGCCGACAGCCGCCGCTTGTCCCTGTGCGAATCCCAAGCTTCAAAAAACACGGAGGGGCGCACGCGAGATGAGGTCAAGAGGGCCAAAAGCAGGTCCTTCGCTTCGCTCAGGATGACAAGGGTACTTGGTGCTGAGAACTGAGAGCTAAGAGCTGAGAGCTGGCCTCCGAAAATGTTCAAGAATCGCCTCGGCTTGAGCTTTGGTCACGACCGCCGACAAGGCTGCGACATCCGCTTGCTTCACGGCTTGCAGGCTGCCGAAATGTTCCAACAGGCGCCGGGTCGTGGATTCGCCGACCCCGGGAATTTCTCGTAACTCGGTAGCGCGGTCCCGGATCTGGCGGCGCTTGCGATGGAAGGTTACGGCGAAGCGATGGGCTTCGTCGCGGATCATCTGCACCAAGTGTAAGACGGGAGAATGATGGTCGAGAACGACGGGGTCGTCTTCCTGTCCGTAGACGTAGATGATCTCTTCGCGCTTGGCGATGGCGGCGAGCGGCTGGTTAATGATTTCGAGCGCTTCGAGCGCCTGGGCGGCGGCGTGGAGCTGTCCGAGGCCGCCGTCGATCAGCACCACGCTGGGCGCGGGCTTTTTTTCTTCCTGCTGCCGCTTGTAACGGCGCGTGACCACCTCGCGCATGGAGGCGAAATCGTCCACGCCGGCGACGGTCTTTATAATGAACTTGCGGTAATCCGATTTCTTCATCCGGCCGTCTTCCCACACCACCATTGATGCCACCGTTTCCGCTCCCTGAATGTGCGAGATGTCGAAGCACTCGATGCGCTTTGGCAGCTCGGGGAGGCCGAGCGCCTCTTGGAGGGCTTCTTGAATGGCGCGCGCATTGGGCTTGAGAACGCGGAAACGCTGGTCGTAAGACTGCTTGGCATTGGTGCCGGCGAGATCGATGAGTTCGCGTTTGTCTCCGCGCTGTGGAACGGTGATATGCACTCGTGTGGCGCGGGCGCCCTCGCCCGCGAGCTGCTCGCTGAGCGCGTCTTCAAGTTCCTCGCGGTCTTCGAAGTCGACGGGAACGACGATGTTGCGCGGGACGTAGGGTTGCGCGAGGTAGAGCTGTTTGACTAGGGCGGAGAAGAATTCGTTGGGATGGAAGGAATCGGCGGTGGGACGGGCGGGGGCGACCGTCTCTCCATCGTTTTGTTCGGTTGGTTGCGCGGCGAACTGGGGCAGGTCCTCCCAGAAAAATTCGCGGCGGTCCAGGACTTTTCCTCCCCGCATGTGAAACAGGTTTACGGCCAGCATCTGGTTCTCGTAGTGAAAACCGAAGACGTCGGCATCGTCGCCTTCGGCGGCGGCGATGCGCTGCTTCTCCTGCAACTGCTCTACGGTTGAGATCAGGTCGCGATAGCGGGCGGCGCGCTCGAACTCCTGCGCCTCGGCCGCCTCCGACATGCGCTGGCGCAGAGATTTGACCAGGTCAGTCTGGCGGCCTTCGAGAAAGAACTTTACGTCGCGTACGGCTTCACTGTAGGTCTCCGGTGTAGTCAACTCCTTCACGCACGGACCAAGACAGCGCTTGATATAGAACTGCAGGCATGGGCGAGGATGGTTGCGCGTTAAATCTACCGTGCACGATGGGACCATGAAGTGGCGATGAATCAGGTCCACGATGCGATAGGCGAGATTGGCAGGGAAGTACGGGCCGTAGTAGGCGCTGCCGTCTTTGCGCAGGCGGCGCGTCACATAGACGCGCGGGAAGCGCTCGGCCAGGGTGAGCTTGACGTAGGGGTAAGTCTTGTCGTCGCGCAGCAGGATGTTGAAGCGCGGCTTCTTTTGCTTGATGAGGTGGTTCTCGAGCGCTAGCGCCTCTTTGTTATTGGCGACGACGATGTAGTCGACGTCGACGGCCTCGCGGACAAGCGTGCCGGTTTTTGCGTCCTCCCACCGGCCTTCGTGAAAGTAGGAAGAGACGCGCGAGCGCAGGTTCTTAGCCTTGCCGACGTAAATGACTTCGCCTTCGGCGTTTTTGTAGAGGTAGACGCCGGGGGAAGTGGGCAGGCTGCGGATTTTTTGCGGGAGATCCACGGTGATTCGATGAGCTAGCGGCCCGTTCCGGAGCAGGGCTCGGCTCAGTTCATTGTAGCCGCGGCCATATTCGCTATTTGGCTGGCAGGTCTCACTTCGGATTGCAAAACAGGACGGTCAGATCTTCCCATGGCACTTCCTTCTGGATGACCAGATACGAAGCAAGCCGCTGACGGTCGAAAACGGGATCCTGCCGATTGTCCACTACCAGGATGCGTGAATATAGGCGGAGGAAAGCGAGTACGCGTGGATCCTGGCGTTCAGCGCCGTCGAAACGGTGTAATACCGCCCCCGTAAAACGCGAGTCGCAATTGCTCTTCACCTGCTTTAGGATCTTCCGCAATCCTCTCCAGTTGCCGGCTATCCATCCCTGTAAAGTAAAGATAAAGCGCTTGGCGAAAGCGCTGGATTGTGTTGTTTTGATTCGGTGTAAGTAGTCCTCCAGCATTCCGGCAGAAGAGCACCTTGGCACTAGACACCAAGGGAACCCATTCACAGGTATCATCAGCGATTTTGGCAGGAACAATCAAAAGGTCGTCGGCTCCGACAGGAATGGACTTCAACAGACTTGCAGCCTCAGCCAGTTGTTGGTTAAGGGGCAGGAATACGCGATAGGTTGCTGCAGCAAGCAGCATCGCATTCACTGCGAGAAGGATCACGACGACTCCCAGAGCAAATCGTGAATATCGCGCCGTTGCTCGCAGACGCACACACACCGCAGACAATATAAAGGTTAGCAGCACTGCTACTGTGGTGTGAACGAAGTATCCCGCGTGATGCGATATCGACAATGAATTATCGAAGACGTCACCCAGCAGAAGGCCCATGTTGCTCAACCCTAAGCCGACAAGGGGCCACTTTGCCTCGGTTGGGAGGGCACGGACCAGCGCGGCTGCCAGCGTCAAGAATCCGAGTATCATCCACATCCCACCGATCAAGTGGGGCAATACCGCAAACTCGAAGTGAAAAACCGACTGCTGCGCTTGAGGCTCATGGGTAACTGCGCCGTGCAGAAGATAGAGTAAGTCAACCGTCGCGCAGAATATTCCGTAGATAATGAGACTGCGCCACGGCACCGATTGGAAGCGTGCGACAATCAGCCAGACGGTTGCGACAATCGTGATACCGGCCATCATTAGCGTGGTATAAGGAAAAATCGCAAAGGCCAACAACTGGAGCAGTCCCATCCCTGCCCAGATACGGAAGCGTTGTGCGCGGAGCAGGCTCATCTGTAGACCGAGGTACGCGAGCAGGAGGGGAACAGGGAGTTGAGCAAAGAAAGGTCTCGCGTAAGCCAGTCCGACGGTCTCAAAACCTTGCAAGGACGGCAGGTGAATCCAAGCCAATACTAATGGCTTAAGTAAGCCGAAGTTTGACCACATCAACAAACCAAAGCCCAAGGCAACAAGTAAAATTGAGTTATCCGGCAAGAATTGTTGGAAGAGGCAAATCACAATCCCGCAAAGCAGCCCCCACCAGAACAAGTTCCAAACAAACAGTGCCACCCAGATATGCCCGCCAAACAGTGTGTCCACATATCCGAAGAGCTGGAATGCCAGCCGAAATTGGAGGTGCGCCGTTCCATCAGGGGGCACCTCGACACCATAGTATGGGTTCAGGATCGGACCATGGCGAACCATGGTTAGCTTGCTGATAAGTGTGTAGAACCCAACATCGGGAGCCAGGATGGGAGGCGATCCTGTGTAGCCAGTCTTGGCCCAAGTCGCAAGTGCCGGATAGGAGTAGACGGCCAAAGTAAAGAGAACGGCCGCGATTATGACCGGGCGACGGATCATGAGGACGCGTTCAGCGATCACGCCGCGTAGCTCTTCACAAATTCCACCAGGCTGCGCAGGGCGATCCCCGACGGGCCTTTGGCGATCCACGGTTTGTTCTCTTCCATCCAGGCGGTGCCGGCGATGTCGAGGTGGATCCAGGGCGTATCTTCGGCAAATTCCTTAAGGAACATGGCGGCGGAGATGGCGCCGCCCCAGCGTCCGCCGGAATTCACTATGTCGGCGATGTTGGATTTGATGATCTCTTTGTATTCGTCGTCGAGCGGAAGGCGCCACATTTTCTCGCCCGCTTGTTGGTTGGCGTCCGCGAAGCGCTCGTACATCTGGTCGTCGCTGGCGAAGATGCCGGCGTTCACGTAGCCCAGGGCCACGACCACCGCGCCGGTCAGGGTGGCGGCGTCGACCAGATGCGTGCAGCCGAGTTGGCGGGCGTAGCAGAGGCCGTCGGCTAGGATTAAGCGTCCTTCGGCGTCGGTGTTGATGATTTCGATGGATTTGCCGGACATGGCGATCTGCACGTCTCCCGGCTTTTGCGCTTTGCCGGAGGGCATGTTTTCGGTGGCGCAGACGATGGCGGTGACTTTCACTTTCGGCTTGAGCAGCGCGATGGCGCGCATGACGCCGATCATGGTGGCGGCGCCGGCCATGTCGTACTTCATTTTCTCCATGCCGTCGGCGGGCTTGATGGAAATGCCTCCGGTGTCAAAGGTGACTCCCTTGCCTACCAAACCTAGATGAACCTTGTCGGCCGCACCTGCGGGATCGTAGCGCAGGACGATCAGCGCGGGAGGTTCGTCCGATCCCTGCGCCACTCCCCAGAACGCTCCCATCTTTAGTTCTTTGATTTTGTCGGCGCCGTAGGTCTCGCACTTGAGGCCGACTTCCTTCGCCATTTTCTTGGCGCGCTGGGCCAGGATGGTGGGCGTCATGCGGTTGGAGGGTTCGTTGACCAGGTCGCGGGTGAAGTTCTGCGACTCGGCGACGATGCGTCCCGCCTGCAGCGCGCTTTCCAGGGCCTTGGCATCGCCTGACACTACGATGGTGAGTTCGTCGATTTTCTGGTCCTTGTCGTTGCGGTCGCTCTTGTAGTAGCCGGGATCGAAGTCGCCGATGAACGCGCCCTCGACGATCGCGCGCACCGCGTCATTAGCAGAAACTCCCTGGGCAATTCCGTTTGCCGGGAGAGCCAAGGCAAAGTTGTGGATACTCTTGCTTTTCAGAGTGCGCACGGCGGCTCCGGCAAGCTTGCGCAATTCCGCGGCGGAAAAATTCCTGGCTTTGCCGCCGCCAACGAGCAGCAGGCGTTTCGCTTTCAAGCCTGCAGGGCGATGCAGCAGTGTGGTTTCGAATGACTTGCCGGTGACTTCGCCGCTTGCAATCACGTCTTTGGCGGCTTCGCGTACGGCAGCGTCGGCGCATTCGACCGCTGGTGCCGGCTTATCTTTTTCGCGGTGGTCTTCTTTGCTGCGATCAAGGACCACTACGACCAGGCAATCGGTTTCCAGTTGAGACGGAACGGAGGGAGAGAGTTTTGTATTCATAATGGACTGTCTTCAGTATCCACGGTGAAAGGGGGGACGCGCAACTCTGCCCGAGCAGTAAGAAAATCCTCAGGCGGACACGACAGCCCTTCGGATCTGTTTGGCTTAGTGGCCCAAGGCAGCCCTCTTGGCTGGCTTCAAGCTTGTTTTCTACCCCTCGAGATGGCTTCCCGTGCTTCCTTGTCGGCGGTGCGGCGGCGCTCGGTTTCGCGCTTGTCCCAGATCTGTTTGCCTTTGGCCAGGGCTAGTTCCAGCTTGATTCTTCCGTTCTTGAAATACATGCGGGTGGGGATCAGGGTGAGTCCCTTCTGCTGGGTCTTGCCTATAAGTTTGCGGATTTCTTCTTTGTGAAGCAATAGTTTGCGGGTGCGGCGGGCGGCATGATTGGCGTAGTTACCGTGCTCGTAGGGGCTGATGTGGCAATTCAGGAGCCAGAGTTCGCCGTCCTTGATCAGGCCGTAGGCGTCCTTGAGGTTGGTTTTGCCGGTGCGGACGGACTTTACCTCGGTTCCGGTGAGGACTACGCCAGCCTCGAATTTTTCTAGCAAGAAATAGTTGTGACTTGCGTTCCTGTTTACAGCGGCATCCCTTTCCCCCGAGGCGGTGGGCTGACGGCGAGGATTTTTCTCCCGATTAGGCTGGGTTTGGTGGCTAGTCTGCTTGGCCATGGTTGAGAACCACTGTTGAGAAGAAAGTACCACGAAGCGGAAAGGAAGGTGTCAGGTGTCGGGAAAATCCTAGGGCAGCTCTCAGCTCTCAGGAAAATCTTCATCTTGAGTCCGCAGCTTTGTCAGGGGCATCTCCCCGAGCTATTGACCGCCGATTAGTGCGAGGTCAGCCTTTCTGAGACCTGAGACCCGCACCACGGTCCACGTACTCATGAGGGTAAACACCGATGTACCAGTAACTTCGGGTGCAAGTTGAGGCGATGTTATAATCCGATTTTCCAGTACTTTTGGCTGGGTGACAGCGCCGGGATGCCCGGTTCGCTTAGCTTTTCGGGCACCCGGATGAGGCATAGCCTCGAGTGTGCTATGGCGAGTACGCTCGCGGGCCAGAGAAAATTTTGTGAGGACTGCTAGATGAGACGTCTGATCCTTTCGGCTCTTTTTGTTCTGCTGCTGCTCTGTTTGAGGCCTCCCGTTTTTGCCCGGGGTGATTCCGCCAAAGCGCTCTACGCCAAGGGCACCGACGCCGAGGCTCGGCAGAACTACGAACAGGCCTTCGACTATTTCAAGCAGGCCTATAGCCTGAAACCGAAGGACCTGAGGTATCGCACGGCCTACGAGCGGACCCGGTTCCTGTCCGCTTCGTCGCACGTGCATCGCGGGCAGGTTTTGCGCGACGCCGGCAAGCTCGACGAGGCGCTGGTCGAGTTCCAGAAGGGACTGGAGATTGATCCTTCTTCGTTCATCGCGCAGCAGGAGGTGAAGCGTACGCAGCAGATGATTTGGGAGGTCCGGAACCCGCAGCCGCAGGCGGTGGCGCCGGGTACGACCGCGTTGCGCAAACGGCTGGAAGCGGCGCAGGGCCCGGTGGAATTGGCCCCGATCTCGAACCTGCCCATCACGCTCAAGGTCACGGAGAAATCCAACGTGATCTACGAGACGGTGGGCAAGCTGGCCGGGATCAATGTGCTTTTCGACCCCGATTACACGGCGCGCCAGGTGCACGTCGAACTGAACAACGTGACTCTCGAAGAAGCCCTGGAGATCATTTCCTTCGAGACCAAGACCTTTTGGCGTCCGGTGACGTCGAACACGATTTTTGTTGCGCAAGACAATCCCGCAAAGCGGAAAGAGCTGGAACAAAACGTCATCAAGACTTTTTATCTTTCGAATCTTTCTCAGCCTACCGAATTGCAGGACGTCGTGAACGCCATGCGCACCATCCTCGAAGTGAGCCGCATTCAGCAATTGCCCTCCCAGGGAGCGATTGTGGTGCGGGGCACGCCCGACCAGGTGGCGCTGGCCCAGAAGCTGGTGGACGATCTCGACAAGGCGAAGCCGGAAGTGCTGATCGAAGTGTCGGTCATGCAGGTTAGCCGCGACAAGGCGCACACTCTTGGCATCAACCCTCCAACCAGCATGTCGGTTGCACTGCAGCCCAATGTCAGCACCGTTACTCCGACTACCACTGCTACAGGCACCACTCCAAGTTCTACGACATCGTCGGGCAGCCTCAGCCTGAATACCCTCGCTTACCTGAATGCCACTGACTTCCAGGTGACGATTCCGCAGGCTACGGCATCGGCATTGATGACCGACTCCGATACCAAGGTCATCCAGAGTCCGCAGATCCGCGCCCTGGATGGGCAGAAAGCTACATTGAAGATCGGCGATCGCGTGCCGGTGGCGACGGGATCGTTCCAGCCGGGAATTGGCGGAGTCGGCATCAACCCGCTGGTCAACACGCAATTTCAATACCTTGACGTGGGCGTGAACATCGACATCACTCCGCGGGTGCATGCGGGACGCGAAGTTTCGCTGAAGATGACGATGGATGTCTCCGACGTGGACTCCTATGTGAGCATTGGCGGTATCAGCCAACCGGTGATCGGGCAGCGGAAAATCGAGAACGAAATCCGCCTGAAAGATGGCGAAGTCAGCCTGCTGGGCGGCATGATGGAGGACACGAAGACAAAGTCTCTGACCGGGATCCCGGGTCTGGCTTCGCTCCCGATCCTGAAATATTTCTTTTCGCAGGATACCTCGGACCACTCTTCCAACGAAATCGTGTTCGTCCTGATTCCGCACATCATCCGCGGGCTTGACACCTCGCATGGCGGTGCCGATATGCTCGACGTGGGTACAGCCAATTCGTTATCGCTGAGACGCACCAGTATGAGAACGGCGCCGCCCGCGAGTACGAGTGCGCCCGCGCCGCCTCCGGCAACTCCCCAAGGGCAAGCGCAGCCTGCGCAGAATCAGATTCCGCCAACTCAAGCTGGCGCCGGCACAGGAACGTTCCTGTTTGATCCGCCCACGCTGAACCAGGCCAAGGGCTCGACCTTCACAGTCAACGTCATGCTCTCCGGCGGGCAGAACGTGTACTCCGTGCCGGTGCAACTCAGCTACGATCCGAATCTGGTGCAAGTGATCAACGTATCGAACGGCGGATTCTTGTCGCAGGACGGGCAGGCGGTGGCGTTAGTGCATCGCGATGATCCTGCAACCGGCACGTTGCAAGTCACAGCTACCCGGCCTCCCGGTGCCGGGGGCGTCGGGACAGGGTGCGGTGCTGACCCTGACATTCATGGCAAAGGGGGCGGGCCAGTCGGCGCTGACCATCACGCGCGGTGGAGCACGGGACCCGGCGATGCAGCCGATCGGGCTGAGCGGAGCGCAGGCGGCCATTACCATTCAGTGACCGCGTTTGAAGAAGTTCTCAGTTCCCAGTTCTCAGTTCTCAGTGGAGAGCCGGGTTTGGTTTTGACTGAGAACTGGGAACTGGGAACTGTTTTATGAACTTGTGGAAAAAGAGGTCCGTGGTTGGCCGCCAACAACACGGGTTTACCCTGATCGAGTTGATCGTTGCGACTGCCATCCTGGTCATCCTGGTGGGGATGGCGTTTCCGGTGTACAAAAATAGCGTTGTTCGGCAGCGCGAGCACGAGTTGCGCGAAGACCTGTGGATGATGCGCGACGCGATCGATCGCTACAAGGACGCCGCCGATAAAGGGGCCTTCCAGACCAAGGTAGACAGCCAGAACTATCCTCCGGATCTCGAGACGTTGGTCAAAGGTGTGGATATTTCCGGCAAAAAACTGAAATTTCTCCGCCGGATTCCGGTTGATCCCATCACCAAACAGGAATGGGGTCTGCGTTCCATGCAGGATGATAAAGACTCGGACTCCTGGGGTGGGCAGAACGTTTTCGATGTTTACTGCAAGTCCGACCAAGTCGCTTTGGACGGCACGAAGTATAAGGATTGGTAGATGAAGTTCAGGTCCAAAGTGTGTAATCCGAAAGCTCGCGGTCCCAAAGCTCGCAATCGCGGTTTCACGCTGATTGAGATGGTGATAGTCATCAGCCTGGTCCTGATCCTACTGGCCATCGCGCTGCCGAGGTACGACCAGACCATCACTCGCGCCCGGGAAGCCAAACTTCATGAGAACCTGTCGACGCTCAATAAAGCCATCGAGGAGTATTCGCTCGACAAGAAGAAAGCGCCTCAGTCGCTCGAAGATCTGGTGCCCGGATACGTCAAGTTCATCCCGGAGGACATCACCGGCGGCAATACCTGGCAGACGGAGCCGGAAGACTCGCAAGATGCGTGGGATCCGAACCAGCCTGGCATCGGGAGTGTGCACAGCGGTTCCGATGAGATCTCGACCGACGGGAGTGCCTATTCGAGTTGGAAGCATTAGGTCCGGAGATGAAGAGTAAGGCAGGACGGAACCGCGGATTCACGCTGATCGAGATGATGGTGGTGATCAGCATCATTCTCATCCTGTTAGGGGCAGCCCTGCCTATCTACAGCCACAGCATCACGCGGGCGCGGGAGGAAAATCTTCGCAAGAACCTGGAAACACTGAATAAGACCATCTACGAGTACACACAAGACAAGAAAAAGGCGCCCCAGTCGCTGGAAGATCTGAAGGCGGCGAAGTACCTCGACGTAATTCCGGAGGACATCACGGGCAAGAACGATACCTGGCAGACGGAGCCGGCAGACGCGATCTTGACTCTGGAACAAACTGACACGGAAGGCATCATCGGCGTCCACAGCGGTTCCGACAAGGTTAGCAGTGAAGGCACCGCGTACTCGACCTGGTAGCTCTCAGGTCTCAGGAAAGTCTTAGGGCAGGTCTCAGGTGTCAGGTCTCAGGAAAATCTTTTCATCTTGAGTCATCAGGTTTGTCGGGAGCATCTCCCGAGCTATTGACCGCCGATGAGTGCGAGGTCAGCCTTTTCTGAGAGCTGAGAGCTGAGAGCTGAGAGCTGAGAGCTGAGAGCTGAGAGCTGAGAGCTGAGAGCTGAGAGCTGAGAGCTGAGAGCTGAGAGCTGAGAGCTGAGAGCTGAGAGC
>Ga0181526_10001962_pt1 | contig 18654 bp, 17 predicted proteins | sample PEATcosm2014_Bin_35_FD_119750 | JGI IMG/M metagenome (GOLD analysis project Ga0181526, IMG submission 119750) | Peatland microbial communities from MTU Mesocosm Facility, Houghton, MI, USA - PEATcosm2014_Bin06_30_metaG | ecosystem: Environmental > Terrestrial > Soil > Wetlands > Peat | place...
ATGCCTATCGTGCCGCGGGGCTCGATCTGCGGGTCGATCATCGCTCGCTCGCGGCCCAGGGCATCGACCGGGAGCCGCAGCCGAAAATTCCGTTCCGACTGCTTCAGATGGAGCAGCGTGGCGTGCCCAGCGAGGTAGCCGAGCGGATTCGGGCCGCCTATCGAGAGCGCGTCGCGGCGCGCGCCGCCCGTCAGGCACTGGCGGCTGGTGCCGAGGCGGTGGATCGATCCGCCGAGCAATTGGGTCCGCAGACGCAAGGCGTCGAGGACGTGCGCCGGCGGGCACGCGAGGCCTGGATGGCACTACGTCGGGAGGCGCTCGCCGCGGCGGGCGAGCGAGGCCCCGGTCCGGAGCGGAATCTGTCCGAGGATCACGCGGCGGACAGGGATCGCGGGCAGAAGCGCGCCGTCGATGAGGACCTCGGACTATGAGCGTGCAGGCCGATGCGACAGCGCAGCCCTGGCCACCGGCCTCGCTGACGCGGCTCGATGAGGCGCGGCGCGCCGATCACATCTACCTGGCGCAGTCGGATCGGTGCGCCTACCTGGCGCAGTACTGCGCCGGTGGCGGCAATCGCGGGGGCATGTGCAATCAGCTGCTACGCAATTTCAAGTGCGCGCCCTCGGTGGCGCGACGTGATGCACGACGCGCTCACTACAAGCGCCAGGCCACCGCGACGCTTGCAGCCTGGCTGCGTGCTGCGGTACCGCGCGAAAAGGCGGAGCGCTGCACCTGGGTGCCGGTGCCGCCGTCCAAGCAGCCCGGAGATCCCGACTTTGACGATCGCCTGAGCCGAATCCTGCGGCTGGCGTTCAGCGGCTATGACATCGACGTACGCGATCTGCTCTATCAGGCATGCAGCACGCCGGGCGATCACGCCAGTCGGCTGCGACTCCCCGAGCAGGCGTTGCTCGAGACCCTGCGATTCGACCCCGCGGCCCTCGGCAGCGGTCCGATCCGAGGCATCGTTGCGCTGTTCGACGATGTACTGACGAGCGGCAAGCACTACAAATGCTGCCAGAAGCGGATCAGGGAGGCGCTGCCGCATGCGCCGGTGGTCGGAGTATTCCTGATGCGGCGCGCGCCGGCGAGGGCGGCGCGCAGTCTGGGCCGGGCGTGGTGAGGATCAATCCAGCGCGGCGAGCACCGCGTCGCCGGCTTCCTGCGTGCTGGCGGCGCGATGGGCTGGAGCTGCGATGTCGGGCGTGCGGACGCCATCGCCGATGGCGCGATGCACCGCCTGCTCGATCTTGCGAGCCTCCTCCTCGAGCTTGAACGAGTGACGCAGCAACAGCGCGATGCTGAGGATGGCTCCATAGGGATTGGCGATGCCGCGGCCGGCGATGTCGGGGGCGGAGCCGTGAATGGGCTCGTAGAGCCCGCGCGTGCCATCGCCGAGCGAGGCCGAGGGCAGCAGGCCGAGCGAGCCGCTGAGCATCGAGGCCTCATCGGTCAGGATGTCGCCGAACATATTCTCAGTAACGGCGACATCGAAGTCGCGCGGACGGCGAATCAGGTGCATGGCCGCCGAGTCGACCAGCATGTGCTCGAGCGAGAGCTCGGGGAATTCGCTCGTCACCACGCGCTCGCACACCTCGCGCCACAGGCGCGAGGTCTCGAGCACGTTGGCCTTGTCGATCGAGAGCAGGCGCTTGCGCCGCGTGAGCGCAATGCGTGCCGCTACGCGCACGATGCGCTCGACCTCCACCGTCGTATAGGTGCACAGGTCTGTCGCGCGGTCCTTGTCGCGTGTCTTGGGACCGAAGTAGATGCCGCCGGTGAGTTCGCGCACGAAGATCAGATCCACGCCGTCGAGCAGGTCGGGCTTCAAGCTCGAGGCGTTGCGCAGCGCCGGGTGCACGCTCACTGGGCGAAGATTCGCATAGACGCCGAGCTCTTGGCGCAGTCGCAGCAGCCCCGCCTCGGGACGCACCTTGGCCTGCGGCGAGGACCATTTCGGCCCGCCGATGGCTCCGAGCAACACCGCATCGGCGGCGAGGCAGCTCTTCAACGTGCCGGGCGGCAGCGGGTCGCCTTGTCTGTCGATGGCCGCGCCGCCGAACGGCACCGGATCGAGCGAGAACTCATGACCGTGACGGCGCCCGATCGCCTCGAGCACGCGCAGCGCCTCGTCGATGACCTCCGGGCCGATGCCATCGCCGGCGAGGACCGCGATGCGCGCCTTCACGCGCGGCTCCGCTGCTCGTAGGCTGCTATTTCGCGTTCGCGCGCGAGCAGGAAGCCGAGCTCATCGACGCCGTTAAGCAGACAGTAGCGCGCGAAGGCTTCGATTGGGAATTGAATCGCGACGCCGTCGGGCAGGCGCAGCGTCGTGCTCGGTAGATCGATCGTGACTTCTGCTCCCGGGTGCTCCAGCAGCCATTGCCCGCTCTTCTCGTCCACGACGATCGGCAGCAGGCCGTTCTTGAGGGAGTTGCTGCGAAAAATATCTGCGATCTCGGTGCTGATCACTGCGCGAAAGCCGTAGTCGAGCAGGGCCCACGGGGCATGCTCGCGCGATGAGCCGCAGCCGAAGTTGCGGCCCGCGACCAGTACCTGGCAGCCCGCTGCTTCGGGTCGATTGAGCGGAAACTGCGCGTTCACGGCACCGTCCGCGCTCAGCCGCCAGTCGGCGAACAACTGCTTGCCGAGCCCATCGCGCGTGGTGGTGCGCAGGAAGCGCGCCGGGATGATCTGGTCGGTATCGATATTGCTGTAGGGCAATACCGCCGTGCGCGAGTGAATTTCTCGGATGGGCTCCATGGGCTCCCCGACTCAACCGTTGAGAACGTCGCGCGGATCGGTAACCCGGCCGCGCAGCGCACTGGCCGCGGCCGTCAGCGGACTGGCCAGCAGCGTGCGTGCGCCCGGACCCTGCCGGCCCTCGAAATTGCGGTTGCTGGTGCTGATCGAGTACTCGCCCTTGCCCACGAGATCGCCGTTCATGCCTAAGCACATCGAGCAGCCCGACTCGCGCCACTCGGCACCGGCATCGATGAAGATGCGATCGAGACCCTCGGCCTCGGCGGCTTTCTTGATCTGCTGTGAGCCGGGCACGATCAGGGCGCGCACGCCGTGCGCGATCTTGCGACCGCGCAGCAGCTGGGCTGCGCCACGCAGGTCCGACAGTCGCCCGTTGGTGCAGCTGCCGATGAAGACCACGTTCACGGGCTGATTGCCGATGGGTTCACCCGCGTGCAGTCCCATGTAGGCGAGTGCCTTGTTGAATGCCGGATCTTCGCTGGCATCGGGGATCGAGCCCGAGACCGCAGCGACCATGCCGGGGTTGGTGCCATAGGTCACCATCGGCTCGATGGCCGCGCCATCGAAGCTCAGCTCGCGATCGAACTTTGCGTCGGCATCGCTCGGGAGCTGCCGCCAGCGCTCGAGCGCACGCTCCCAGTCTTCACCGGCAGGGGCCCGCGGCCGACCCTTGAGGTAGCCATAGGTGGTCTCGTCAGGGGCGATCATGCCGGCTCGCGCGCCGGCCTCGATCGACATGTTGCACACCGTCATGCGCTCTTCCATGGACAGCGCACGAATCGCAGCTCCGCGGTATTCGAGCACGTGGCCGGTGCCACCCGAGACGCCGATGCGGCCGATGATGTAGAGAATCAGGTCCTTGGCGGTCACGCCGCGGCCAAGCGCGCCATCGACGTTCAGCGCAAATGTCTTCGGCCGGCGCTGCAGTACGCACTGCGTCGCGAACACATGGCCGACCTCGGTAGAGCCGATGCCGAAGGCGAGGGCGCCGAAGGCGCCGTGCGTGCTGGTATGACTGTCGCCGCACACCAACGTGTGGCCGGGCTGCGTGAGCCCGAGCTCAGGGCCAATGATGTGCACGATGCCGCGCTGCTCGCTGCGCAGGCCGAACAGCTCGACGCCAAACTCGGCGCAGTTGGTTTCCAGTTGCGAGATCTGCTTGGCGGCCGATTCGATCGTGATCGGCTCACCGCCGAAGATCTGCGCGGTCCGCGTCGGGCTCGAGTGGTCGATGGTGGCGAGCATGCGATCGGGGCGGCGCAGGCCGATGCCGCGCTCGCGCAGCACGGCAAAGGCCTGCGGTGAGGTCACTTCATGCACGAGGTGCGTGTCGATATACAGGACTGCCGGCGTATCGGCCGTCTCGGGGTCGACCTCGTGCGCCTCCCACACCTTTTGAAACATGGTTTTCACGGTGGAAGCAGGGCTCAGTGCGCCGCCGCAGCTGTTCGTGTGTTCACGTTCATGTCGACGTAGTCGAGCCAGCCCCATTGATCGCTCGTCGCGCCGGAGAACAGGCCGAAGAATGCACGCTGCAGCTTCTCTGTGATCGGGCCGCGATGTCCCGCCCCGACCGTGATGCGATCAACGGAGCGGATCGGCGTGACTTCCGCGGCCGTGCCGGTGAAGAAGAGCTCATCGCACAGGTACAGCATCTCGCGCGGGATGGAGGTCTCGCGCACCTCGAAGCCCTGCTGGCGGGCCAGAATCATGACCGTATCGCGCGTGAGGCCGCCGAGTACCGAGTGTGCCAGATTTGGCGTCAGCAGCACGCCGTCCTTGACCAGGAAGATGTTCTCGCCTGCGCCTTCGCTGACGGTGCCATCCGGCGCCAGGCCGATACCCTCGGCGAACCCCAGCCGCTTGGCCTCCTGGCTGATGAGTTGGCTCGAAAGATAATTGCCGCCGGCCTTGGCCAGTGCCGGCAGGGTATTCGGAGCGACGCGCTGCCAGGAGGAGACGCACACATCGACGCCCGTCGCGGCGCTTTCATCGCCGAGATACTTGCCCCACTCCCAGGCCGCAATGGCGACGTCGACCGGCGGATCGATCTTCGGGGCGACGCCGATCTCACCGTAGCCGCGGAAGGCGACCGGGCGGATGTAGGCGCCGCGCGCGAGGTCGTTGACGGCGATGACCTGGCGGCAGGCGTCATTGAGCTGATCCGGCGTGAAGGGGATCTGGATCCGGTACACCTTGGCCGAATCGAACAGCCGGCGCGTGTGATCGCGCAGCCGGAAGATCGCGACCCCGCGCGGCGTCTCGTATGCGCGAACGCCCTCGAACACCGATGAGCCGTAGTGCAGGGCGTGTGCGAGCACGTGCACGGTGGCCTTTTCCCAGGCCACGAGTTTGCCGTTGAACCAGATGTAGGGTGTCGCCGGGATGGGCATGGTGTGGTGCTCCTAGACTGCACTTTGCGCGAGCTGGGCAATTTCCTGACGGCGTCCCGCGTGGTTGCGGGCCGCGCTGCTGTGCGACAGCTCGATGCGGTTGATGACCTCGAGCAGCGCGCGGCTGGCCGCCTCGATGATGTTGGTGCTGATGCTCGAGCCGCGATAGCTGCGTCCGTCGGACTCGACGTAGAGGATCGCCTCCCCCTGCGCATCCTCACCGATGGTCACAGCGTGCACCTCGAACTTGCGCACCGTGACGGCGACTGCGGTGGCCAGCACGATGGCCTTGTAGGCCGCATCGACCGGGCCATCGCCACTGGCCTCGCGCTCGACGGTGCGGCCGTCAGCGTGCTTGAGCCGCACGCGGGCGGTCGCCTGCGCGCCGCTGTGCACTTCGACCGCCAGGTCGTCGAGACTCCACGGCCCCTGTGCCTGGCCGCTGGCACGCAGCACCAGAGCCTCGATGTCGCCGTCGAACAGCTCTTTCTTGCGATCCGCCAGCGCCTTGAACTCCTCGAACACGCGGTTCAGCTCGAGCTCCTCGAGCTCGAAGCCGAGCTGCTTGACGCGATCGCGGAAGGCATGGCGACCGCTGTGTTTGCCGAGTACGAGGTTGCTGCGCGAAAGACCCACATCCTCCGGCCGCATGATTTCGTAGGTCGCGCGATTCTGCAGCATGCCGTGCTGATGAATGCCCGACTCGTGCGCGAACGCGTTCTCGCCGACTACCGCCTTGTTGCGCGGGATCGGCACGCCGGTGATATTCGATACCAGGCGGCTGGTCGGATAGAGGCGCGCGGTTTGCACGTTGGTGCGCAGATTGAAGAAGGCCGCACGCGTGGCAATCGCCATCACGACCTCCTCGAGCGAGCAGTTGCCGGCGCGCTCGCCGATGCCGTTGATGGTGCACTCGATCTGCCGCGCCCCTGCGACCACCGCGGTCAGGCTGTTGGCCACAGCCATGCCGAGATCGTCGTGGCAATGGACCGAGAGCACGACCTTGTCGATGCCGCGCACGTGCTGGCGCAGATAGCGAAATACCTCGCCGAACTCATCGGGCACCGTGTAGCCGACCGTGTCGGGAATGTTGATGGTCGTGGCGCCGGCCTCGATCACCGCCTCGACGACCTGTGCCAGGAAATCCAGCTCCGTGCGCGAGGCATCCTCAGGCGAGAACTCGACGTCATCGCAGTGCTCGCGCGCGATCTTCACACCCTCGACCGCGCGGCGCACGATCTCCTCCTGCGCCATCTTGAGTTTGAACTGCCGATGAATGGCGCTGGTGGCCAGAAAGACGTGGATGCGGTGGCGCGCTCCGTCCTTGAGCGCTTGGGCCGCCTGCTCGATGTCATCGCGCACGCAGCGCGCCAGGCCCGCGATGATCGGGCCCTGCACCTCGCGGGCGACGGCATTGACCGACTCCCAGTCGCCGCGCGAAGCGGCCGGGAAGCCCGCCTCGATCACGTCCACGCCGAGCTCACCGAGCGCACGCGCCACGCGCAGCTTCTCGGGCTGGGTCATGCTGCAGCCGGGCGCCTGCTCGCCATCGCGCAGCGTGGTGTCGAAGATCAGTACTCGATCGGGTGTCGGTGTCATGGCACTCTCCGTGTCTTGGCTCGCCGCGGGCTCAGCGGGCTCCCTGCAGCCAGGGCATGCGCGCGCGCAGCTTCTCGCCGACGCGCTCGATCGGGTGGCGCAGGTCCTGCTTGAGCAGGCGGCGGAAGTTCTTGGCGCCGCTCGCGCTCTCGCGGATCCACTGGCGCGCAAAGCGCCCGCTCTGGATCTCCTTCAGGATCTTGCGCATTTCCTTCTTGGTGCGCGAATTGATCACGCGTGGACCGCGCGTCAGATCGCCGTACTTGGCCGTATCGCTCACGAAGCGATGCATCTTCGACAGGCCCCCCTCGTGGAGCAGGTCAACGATGAGCTTGAGCTCGTGCAGACACTCGTAGTAGGCGACCTCCGGCTGGTAGCCGGCCTCGACGAGGGTCTCATAGCCCTTCACGACCAGCTCGGTAGCGCCGCCGCAGAGCACGGCCTGCTCGCCGAACAGGTCGGTTTCAGTTTCTTCCGCGAAGGTCGTATCGAGCACGCCGCCGCGCGTACCGCCGATGCCATCGGCATATGCGAGGGCACGCGCGTGGGCTTTGCCGGTTGCATCCTGCGCCACCGCGATCAGGCAGGGCACGCCACGCCCCTGCTGGTACTGGCGGCGCACCAGATCGCCGGGCCCCTTGGGCGCGATCAGTACCACATCGAGATCCTTGCGCGCCTTGATCTGCTTGAAATGCACGTTGAAGCCGTGCGCGAACAGCAGCACCGAACCGGGCTTGAGCACGCTCTTGATGTCGGTATACAGGGCCGCCTGCGCCAGGTCGGGTACGAGCATCGCCACCAGGTCCGCGCCCTTGGCAGCCTCGACCGGCTCGGCCACCGCGAGGCCGTCGCGGCGCGCCTTCTTCCAGCTGGCGCCGCCCTTGCGCAGACCGACGACGACGTCGAAGCCGCTGTCCTTGAGATTCAGCGCGTGCGCGCGCCCCTGGCTGCCATAGCCGAGTACGGCAATGTGCGCACCCTTGAGGGCCTTCTTGTCGACGTCCTTTCTGCCGTACAGATGCATCGTTCACACTCCGTAAAGTCAACAAAAAACCCCGCATCGGCGGCCGGTGCGGGGTTTGGTGTTTGTTCGTTTCCTGGTGTTCAGAAACGCCGGCAGCACCCGCCCCGCCTGCTCCCGAGGAGCAGCAGGTCCAGCGAGAGTACGAGCGAGCTCGAAATCTGCATCGTGGGGTCCGTGTGCTGAAGACGCGGCCACGATATCAGCACAACGATCAAGTACTTGTCAATCCAGAGTGTCTATTCGGAGTCTCAATTCGCTAAGCTCTGGAACCATGCAGACACTGCTCATGGCGGCGGATGCCGGCATTCCGCTCTGGCTCGCAACCGATGCGGGTTGCGCCGGGCTGCTCGAGACGCTGCCGGGCGCGCAGGCTGCGTGGGCGCGCGCGCAAGGCTTCGCCGCGGAGCGCCATCGCCTGCTGCTGCTGCCGGATGCCGCTGGAAGGGTGGCCGGGGCGGTGCTCGGCCTGGGCGCGGCGCGCAATGCCGATGAGCTGTCGTTGTGGGACGCCGCGCCGCTTTCGGAGCGTCTGCCGGCGGGCACCTACCGGCTGGCAACCGAGGTGTCCGCGCACGCGGCCACGCAATTCGCCCTGGGCTGGTTGCTCGGCAGTTATCGGCTCACGCGCTATCGCAGCGCGCCTGCAAAACCTGCCACTGCCAATGCACTCATCGCGCCGGTCAATGCGGATGCTCGTTATGCCCATGCGGCCGCGCAGGCGATGGGGTGGGCGCGCGACTTGATCAACGCGCCGGCAAACCAGCTCGGGCCCGAGGAGCTTGCCAACGCCGCGCTCGAGCTGGTCGCCGGCCACGACGGGGAGTCAGTGGTCCATATCGGGGAGGCGCTGACGCGCGACTATCCGTTAATCGCGGCCGTCGGCGGCGCCAGCGCGCGCGCGCCGCGCCTGATCGATTGCCGCTGGCGGCGCGCCGGGGCGCCGCGCGTGACGCTCGTTGGCAAGGGCGTGTGCTTCGACAGCGGCGGACTGGACCTCAAGCCCTCTGCGGCGATGCTGCTCATGAAAAAGGACATGGGGGGCGCGGCCTGCGCGCTCGCGCTCGCGCGGTTGCTGCTCGAGCTGCAGGCGCCGATCGAATTGCGGCTGCTGATCCCCGCGGTGGAGAACAGTGTAGGTTCGCGCGCCTATCGACCGGGCGACGTCTGGCGCTCGCGCAAGGGGTTGACCGTCGAGATCGGCAACACTGACGCCGAGGGCCGTCTGGTGCTGGCGGATGCACTCTGCGACGCCGACGCCGAGCGTCCGGATCTGCTGATCGACCTGGCGACACTCACCGGCGCCGCGCGCACCGCGCTCGGACCAGATCTGCCGGCCGTGTTTGCAACCGACGAGTCCCTTGGCGCGCAGCTCGCCGAGCTCGCGCGCGCGCACGCCGACCCGGTGTGGCCGATGCCGCTCTGGGCTGGCTACGACGATGAGCTCGGCAGCCGCGTGGCGGACCTGAACAACGTATCCGCCTCGCCATTCGCCGGCGCCGTCATTGCGGCATTGTTCCTGAAACGCTTCGTGACGCTGACACCCAACTGGCTGCACTTCGATCTCTACGCGTGGAATCCCAAGGATCGACCCGGGAGGCCGCTCGGGGCCGAAGCGCAGTGCGTGCGCGCGCTGTATCAACTGATCCGAAGCCGCCTGGGTTGACTCCGTGAATGTCGACCCCGCCCCCGACGCGCCCCCAGGCGCGCCGACGAGCGCTCCACCGAGCGCGCTGGTCGAGGCCATGTTCAGTCGCGAGTGGTTGCCCTGGGCCTTGATCGGTGTGCCGCTCGGGCTCGTCGAGGGCGCAACGGTCGCCGTGTTCGTCAAGAAGGGCTACGCCGCGGTACTGCCCGCTGCGACCGTGAATTTTGCGGTCGCGCTCGTGGCGGGCGCACCGTCGATGGCGAACATCGTGAGCTTCGCTTGGGCGAACCTCGCTCACGGTCGCTCGCGCGTGGGGCTGCTGGTGGCGCTGCAGGCGCTGTTCGCCGTCTGCGTCGGCCTGATTGCCTTTGCGCCGCGCGCTCATGGCGGCCTCGTGCTCACGATTCTGGCCGTCATCCTGGCACGTATGCTCTGGGCCGGCGTGCTCACGATCCGGGCCACGATCTGGACGTCGAACTATCCGCGCCATCTCATGGCGCGCATGACCGGGCGCATCGTCGTGCTGAATGAAGTCGGGATGGCCGCGGTCGCTCTGGCCACGGGTTGGCTGCTCGATCGGCGCGCGGATCTCGCGCGCTGGATCTATCTGCTCGCCGCCATGGCTGGGCTCGCAGCAGCGTGGCGATATCGCGCGGTGCGGGTGCGGCGCGAGTTCCGCCTGCTCTCGGCCGAGGCAGGTGAAGGTATCGGCATGGCACCTTTCAGCCTGAAAATGCTGCGCGAGATCCTGCGCGAGGACCCGGCCTTCCGCCGCTACATGTTCTGGATGAGCATGTACGGGGCCGGTAACCTGATGGTCAGCTCGCAGATGGTCGTGCTGTTCACCGATCGCCTGCACCTCACCAGCACCACGCAGGTGCTGTTGCTGACGGCGCTGCCGCTGCTGTTGATGCCGCTGTTTCTGCCGACATGGGCGCGACTGTTCGATCGCGGGCACATCATCGAGTATCGGTCGCGGCAATGCTGGTCGCTGGTGGCGGCGATTGCGATCATGTCGCTGGCCGTGGCCCTGCGGCAGTCCTGGTTGCTCTGGCCGGGGAGCGTCATGCTCGGGGCCAGCTATGCGGGTGCGAATCTCGGCTGGAACCTCGGCCACAACGACTTCGCGACCCTCGGCCGCGCGCAGCACTACATGGGCGTGCACGTGACCCTGACCGGCGTGCGCGGGCTGCTCGCGCCGCCGATCGGCATGCTGTGCTATGAATGGCTCGAGTCGGTGAAGGCCGGTTCGGGTATCGCCGCGCTGCTGATTCCCTTTACGATGGTGACGGCGGGCGCCGTCGGCTTTGTGCGCATGCGGGCGGCTCGCAAATGAATTCGGCAGGGGGTGCAATCGATGAGCTCTGATCGCAAAGGCGGCGCGGATACGAGGCATTATTCGAGCTTGGTCGTCGATGGCGCCAAGCAGGCGCCGGCGCGCGCGATGCTGCGCGCGGTGGGTTTCAAGGACGAGGATTTCGCGAAGCCGCAGATCGGGATCGCCTCCACCTGGGCCGACCTCACACCCTGCAACGTTCACATCGCTGAGCTCGCACGGGCCGCAGCGGCGGGCGCCAACGAGGCGGGCGGGAAGAGCGTGCTGTTCAACACCATCACCGTCTCGGACGGCATCTCGATGGGCACGCCCGGCATGCGCTACTCGCTGGTCTCGCGCGAAGTCATCGCTGACTCGATCGAGACGGTGGTCGGCGCCGAGGGTTTCGACGCTCTGGTGGCCGTTGGCGGCTGCGACAAGAACATGCCGGGCTGTGCCATGGCAATCGCGCGATTGAACCGGCCAGCCGTGTTCGTCTACGGCGGTACGATCCGACCTGGCGTCCAGCGCCGCGACATCGTCTCGGTATTCGAGGCCGTCGGCGGCAACGCGGCCGGTACGATCAGCGCCGCACAGCTGCTCGAGGTGGAGCGGACCGCCATTCCGGGTCCCGGCAGTTGCGGCGGGATGTACACGGCCAACACGATGGCCTCGGCCATCGAGGCGCTGGGCATGAGTCTTCCGGGCAGCTCCGCGCAGGACGCCGTCGGCGCGGACAAGATGGATGACTGCCGCCGCGCGGGCGCTGCCGTGGTCGCACTGCTGCGCCAGGGCGTCACGCCGCGCGACATCCTCACGCGGCGCGCATTCGAGAACGCAATCACCGTGGTCATCGCGCTCGGCGGTTCCACCAACGCCGTACTGCATTTGCTGGCGATCGCGCAGGCCGCGCAGGTGCGGCTCCGACTCGATGATTTCACGCGAATCGGCCGGCGTGTGCCCGTGCTGGCGGATCTACGACCCAGCGGCCGCTACCTGATGTCGGAGCTGGTCGCCATCGGTGGCATCCAGCCGCTCATGAAGCGGTTGCTCGACGCGGGGCTCCTGCACGGCGAGTGCCTGACCGTCACGGGCCGCAGCCTTTCTGACAACCTCGCCGGTGTCGCCGATTATCCGGGCGCACAGGACATCGTCCGCCCAATCTCAAATCCGTTGAAGAAAAATAGCCATCTGGTTGTTCTCTATGGGAATGTGGCGCCCGAGGGTGCGGTGGCGAAGATCACCGGTCAGGAGGGGCAGTCCTTCACCGGGCGCGCGCGGGTCTTCGACGGCGAAGAGCCGGCCACGGCTGCCATCCTTGCGGGCAAGGTCCGCCCGGGCGATGTCGTCGTCATCCGCTACGAGGGTCCAAAGGGCGGGCCGGGCATGCGGGAAATGCTCAGTCCCACGGGAGCCATCGTCGGACGAGGACTGTCCGATAAGGTCGCACTGATCACCGACGGCCGCTTCTCGGGCGGCACTCATGGCTTCGTCGTTGGACATATTGCACCCGAAGCCGCCGTCGGAGGTCCGATCGCGTTGCTACGAAATGGTGACCGGCTGACAATTGATGCACAACAACAGCGCATCGGCGTGGCTGCGTCGGCCGCTGAGCTCAAGGCGCGGCGCCGCGCCTGGAAGCCGCGGCGAGCGTACGCAGCGCGCGGCGTGCTCGCGAAATACGCACGCGTCGTCAGCAGCGCCTCGGAAGGGGCGGTGACGGATCGTGATCCCGGCGTTCGATAATATAAGGTATAGCGTTTAGTCATGCAGCCGATGCCACGGCGCGATGGTCGCTGAGCAAAGTGCAAATCGCATTTGCCGCCAGTTGTCAGGGTCACGGCGAGCAGTTACAGTTCTTTGGCTCGTGACGATTGCCGGTGCGCTGGCCCAAAGGCTGCATGGGAGGGCGCACAGGAAACGGGCTAAGAGAATCCGGGGACGGCAGCCGACATGCAGAGACGATTATTAAAAGGGCTTTTGAAGGCCGCACCGCGCGTGCAGCGAGCCTGAAGGAATACACACAGCAAACCTATGAGCGCCTATTACCCCCAGGAAGCGAGCATCTTCTCCAAGCGCGCGATCGTATTCCTGATAATCGTCGTGCTCCACGTGCTGATCATCTGGGCCTTCGCGAGCGGCCTCGCAAAAAGCGGGCAGCGTTATCTGCAGACCATCCTGCAAACCACCATGATTCAGCAGGAAAAGCAAAAGGATCTGCCGCCGCCCCCGCCGCCGGTGGATCTGAAGGAAAAGCCGCCGGTCCAGGTCATCGCCCCCGATATCAACATCACAGTCCCCGTCGAGACTCCGCCGCCCATCGTGAACGTGACCACCAAAGCGCCGCCGCCGCCACCACCGGCGCCCAGGGCAGTGGCGCCGGGAACACCCATCAAACCCATCAGCATGCCCGATGTGCACGATTACTATCCCGAGCAGGCACGACGCGACGGCCAGGAAGGCCGAGCGCAAGTCAAAGTGTGCGTCGGCTCGAATGGCAAGATCACCAGCGCCGATGTCGCGACGAGTTCAGGGTTTCCTTCATTGGACGAAGCTGCGACCAAGGTAGCCAAGGCAGCCCGGTTCAAGCCGGCGACCTCGGAAGGCAAGCCCGTCGATTCGTGCGCGGTGCTGCCCGTGAAGTTCGAGCTTCACGGCGGCTGAGCCATAGACGGCCCAGTTCATTTGTCATCGCTTAAGTTCACACAACAATGGTCCGCCGGGTTCGCCCGAGCGGGGATGATGTAAAAGAGGAAAATCAATGGATACCGCAGCACCAGCAGCAGCAGCAGTCGCAACCGCCACCGGCAACCCCTACGGATTGGGTCCGCTGTGGACCAACGGCACCGTCGTCACCCGCACCACCCTCGTGATCCTGGTGCTCATGTCGCTTGGGTCATGGTTCATCATTCTGACCAAACTCTGGGATCAGCGCGCGCTCCGGAAAGCGGGCAAGGTGGTCGAGAAGCAGTTCTGGACCGCCCCCTCACTCAAGGACGGCGTCGAGCGCCTGGGCAAGCGTGACGACTATCGCTTCATTGCGGAGAGCGGGCTGCGCGCGGCATCGCATCACGAAGGCCGCCTGACGGATCGCATCGATCTGCACGAGTGGATCACGATGGCGCTGCAGCGCGCCGTCGATGGCGTCAACAGCAAGATCTCCGGTGGCCTGTCCTTCCTCGCCTCGGTCGGATCGGTGGCGCCCTTCGTCGGACTGTTCGGCACGGTCATGGGAATCCTGAACGCCCTCATCGACATCGGTATCGCCGGTCAGGCGAGCATCGACCGCGTCGCCGGCCCGGTGGGCGAGGCGCTGATCATGACCGCCATCGGTCTGGCGGTCGCAGTGCCCGCGGTGCTCGGCTACAACTGGCTGCTGCGCCGTAACAAGGTCATTCAGGACAATGTCAGGAACTTCGCCAGCGATTTGCATGCCTATCTGGTGAGCGGCGCGCGGGTGTCCGGCGGCTGACACAGTCGATCGTCTGCGCCCTCGGAGCGGAGCACACAGCTATGGCAATGAACATCGGTAATTCGGACTCCGGCGATGAACGCGGGACCATGTCGGAGATCAACACGACGCCGCTGGTCGACGTCATGCTGGTGCTGCTGATCATCTTCCTGATCACCATTCCGGTGATCACCAAGAACGTGCCGGTCAATGTACCGAAAGCGGTCAACATACCGACCCAGACCAAGCCCGAGAACATCACGATCTCGGTCACGGCCGACGGCGACGTCTTTTGGGGACAGACCCGCATGATCGACATGCATCAGCTCGTCGAGCGCGTCGAGGGCGAGGCGGTGAAGGTGCCGCAGCCTGAGATTCACATCCGCGCCGATGCCCAGACGGACTACAAGAACGTCGGCAAGGTCATCGCGGCCATCAATCGCGGTGGCGTCATCAAGGTCGGCTTCATCACGGAGCCGGATCACGGCGTCCGCGGCACGCGTTAAGAGGGGATCGATAACATGGCAATGAGTGTCGGAGGCGGCGGCGAGGGTGCGCCGATGTGCGATATCAACACGACGCCGCTGATCGACGTCATGTTGGTGTTGCTGGTGACGCTGATAGTGACGCTGCCGATCATGACCCACGCGGTCAAGCTCGACATGCCGCCGCCCAATCCCAACCAGCCGCCGCCGCCGGTGCAGCCGGTCATCATCAATCTCGACATCTACTATGACGGTGCGATCGCGTGGAACGGCACTCCGGTGTCGAACATGACGGACCTGGAGGAGCAGTTCAAGGAAGCCGCCGCGCAGGACCCGCAGCCCGAGCTGCATCTGGCGCCCGACAGCCATGTGAAGTACGACTTCGTCGCCAAGGTGCTGGCGGCGGCGCAGCGCAATCACATGGAAAAGATCGGATTCGTCAATACCAGTCAGTTTGTCGAGGAATGATAGTGACGCGCTGGCGATTGCGCGCCTGAGCTTCGGGTGCCCGCCGGTTCCTGAAGCATCCCCCCGCTACCAACCCTAAGCGCCAAGATGAGCCGTCGACCTGCCAGTCGGAATCGTCAACCCGGCGCCACGCATCATTGAGGACTGTCATGAGGAATGGCCTGAAACTTGCCCCCGTGCTCGGAACGATGCTGCTGGCGTCGGTCTTCGCGCTGTCCCTGCCTGCGATGATCGCGGCGGCCGAGCAGCCCACCGTCAGCAACAAGCTGGCCAAGCCTCTGAAGGCTGCGCAGGATGCGCTGACCGCCAAGAACTACGACGAGGCGATGGCAAAGATCAAGGAAGCGCAGGCGCAGCCTGAAAAAACGCCCTACGACAACTGGGTCATCAACACCTTCCTGCTCAAGGTGTATGCCGGCAAGCAGGATATGGCGAACGAGGTGCCGATCATCGAGTCTTTGGCGCAATCGCAATACACGACTCCGGACCAGAAGAAGCTGTATCTGAAGAGTGTGGCGGCTTATTACTACCAGACCAAGGACTACAACAAGGCATTGGAGACGGCCAGTGAGGCTGTCAAGGCGGGCGCCAACGACAGCGACACGATGGGGCTGATCGCCAGAAGCGAATACCTCACCGGCAAGTACAAGGATGCTGCCGCGACGATGGGGGATATCGTCGCCAAGCAGGAGAAGCCCGACGAGGAATCGCTCAAGCTGCTCTGGCAGTTCAACGACAAAGCCGGCGACAAGGCCGGTGCCGCCAAGGCGGTCGAAAAGCTCGTCGCCTACTATCCGAAGCCCGAGTACTGGGCCAATGCGCTCGCCTCGCTCGTGAACGCGGACACCAAGGACGCGCACCTGCAGCTCAACGTCTACCGGCTTATGAACGACGTCGGTGTGCTCAAGCGGGGCACCGACTATGCGGAGATGGCGGACATTGCGCTCGACCAGGGCTACCCGGGTGAGGCGCAGGCGGCATTGCAGAAGGCCTTTGCCGAGAACGTATTCACCGAGCAGCGCGACAAGGATCGCTACCAGCATCTGCTCGACGGGGCCAAGCAGCGCGCCGCCACCGATCAGGCCTCGCTGCCGAACAACGAGAAGGAAGCCGACGCTGCCCCCAACGGCGACAAGCTCGTGCAGGTGGGCGCGGCGTATCTGAGCTATGGCCAGAACGACAAGGCGGTGGCGCTGATCAGCAAGGGCATCGCCAAGGGCAATCTCAAGTACCCCGACGAGGCCAACCTGCTGCTCGGCATCGCGCAGCTACGCTCGCACGATGCCGCCGGTGCGCAGCGATCGTTCGAGAAGGTCGGCGCGTCGAGCAACTCCGGCTATGCGCGGCTCGGCAAGCTGTGGGCCCTGCACGCCGGTGCCAAGAACGTCTAACCTCACCACTGCACGAGGAATCCAGCTCATGGCCATCAAAGCCGGCGATCGCATGCCCGAGGGGAAGTTCAAGACCATGGGCGAGAAAGGCGCACAGGATCTGACCACGGCGCAGCTCTTCGATGGCAAACGCGTGGTGCTGTTCTCGGTGCCGGGCGCCTTCACGCCCACCTGCGATGCCAAGCACCTGCCGGGTTACGTCGAGCTCGCCGAGAAGCTGCGAGCCAAGGGCGTCGATACGATCGCCTGCATGGCGGTGAACGATGTGTTCGTCATGAATGCCTGGGGCAAGTCCTCCAACGTCGCCGGCAAGGTGCTCATGCTGGCCGACGGCAACGGCGACTATGCACGCGCGCTCGGGCTGGAGCTCGACGGGCGGGGATTCGGCATGGGCATGCGGGGCCAGCGCTTTGCGATCGTGGTCGACAAGGGCATTGCGACGCACGTCGACATCGAGGCGCCCGGTCAGTTCAAGGTCTCTGCAGCCGAAGCCATCCTGGCGCAGCTCTAGCCACCCCAGATCCCGTCCAGGCTGTGAGGTCGCGCGTGCGTGCGCGGCGCGCGCGCGGTAGTCTTGCGCGCATGAGCAATGAATCCCCTGTGCGGCCGAGCGAATCGCTCAAGGCCGTCCGCTACGAGATCCGGGGTCGCCTGGCGCGGCGCGCACACGAGCTCGAGCGGCTGGGCTACGAAATCATCTCGCTGAACATCGGCAATCCGGGATTGTTCGGGTTCCGCACACCCGAGACGATGCGCCTCGCGATGATCGAGAATCTCTCCGACAGCGAGGGCTACTGTCACCAGAAGGGCATCTTCCCGGCGCGCGAGGCCGTCGTGATGCAGCAGCAGGCGCGCGGGATCACGGGCATGAGCGCCGAGGAGGTGTTCATCGGCAACGGTGTCAGCGAGCTCATCGACATGGTGCTGCGCGCGTTGCTCAACGATGGGGACGAGGTGCTGGTTCCCAGCCCCGACTACCCGCTCTGGACCGCCGCGGTGAACCTCAATGGCGGACGCGCCGTGCACTATGCCTGCCGGCCCGAGAATCAATTCGTCCCCGACGCCGCGCAGGTCGAATCGCTGATCACGCGGCGCACGCGCGCACTGGTGGTCATCAACCCGAACAATCCGACCGGAGCGGCCTATCCGCGTGAGGTTCTCGAGAGCCTGGCGCGCGTTGCCGAGCGCCACAAGCTCGTCATCTTCAGCGATGAGATCTATGACCAGATGGTCTATGACGATGCCGAGTCGATTCCGATGGCAACGTTGGTGCACGACACGCTGTGTGCGACGCTCTCCGGCCTGTCAAAGATCTATCGGGCGTGCGGCTACCGTGTCGGTTGGGCGGCCTTCTCGGGTCGCCTGCGCGGCGCGGGCGAGTACCTGGCGGCGCTGGAGCTGCTCTCATCGCTGCGACTGTGCAGCAACGTGCCGGCACAGTGGGCCGTACAGACCGCACTCGGCGGCTACCAGAGCATTCGTGAGATCGTCAGCCCCGGGGGGCGGCTGTACGAATCGAGACGCGCAATTCTCGAGACGACGGCGCGCAGCCGGTTTCTGAAGCTGCACGCGCCGCGCGGGGCCATGTACGCCTTCATCGGCGTCGACACGCAGGCGCTGCCCGATTTCGACGATCAGCAGTTTGCACTCGACCTGCTCGAGCAGAAGCACGTGCTGGTCGCCCCCGGAGTGAGTTTCAACGTGGCGTATCGGAATCACTTCCGGGTCACGACGTTGCCGGATCCGCAGATGCTGCGCGTGGTGTTCACGCGCATCGAGGAGCTGCTGGACGCCTATGCTGCGGGCGCGCGTGAGGAACCCTCGGCGCGCGTGGTCGAAGCGCACAATAGATTCAAGTAAGACTTAAGATAATTTGTATATCAGATTGATTTGCTTGATCTTAGTGAAGATAATCTTGAATTTCTAGAGCGCAACGGCACGCTCGTCGTGCCGAGTGCGCAGCGTGCCGCAGCGGTGCGCCTCGCTCACACGAATGCACAGCTGCGCACCGGCAGGCGCGTCTGGGACAGCCCGGATGTGCTGTCCTGGGGGGCGTGGCTCGAGCGCGGCCTGGATGAGGCGCGCGGCCGCGGCATTCCCGTGCCGCGACGGCTTTCGCG